>Ga0310690_10012931_pt1 | contig 10202 bp, 10 predicted proteins | sample AusTroGonzalo_MG_2_FD_207661 | JGI IMG/M metagenome (GOLD analysis project Ga0310690, IMG submission 207661) | Bovine rumen microbial communities from tropical cattle in Woodstock, Queensland, Australia - Gonzalo_04 (v2) (version 2) | ecosystem: Host-associated > Mammals > Digestive system >...
AACCCCAATAAGCCGACGAAGGCAACGGCTATGGAGCGGTTTACGGCTTCGATGGAAACGCTGGATAGTTTCTTGGAATATCTTGACGATGCAACCTATGGCTGGTTCTCGCAGACGTGGGGCAATCTGATTAAGCGTGCGTCGGATAAAGAGTACGAGTATAGGGAAGCATACGACAAGGCGGATGCGGACGCTCTGAAGAAATGGCTCCCGGACGAGGCGGCGGAGAAAGCGGCCAACGAGGAGGTCTATTATGACGAGCTTGGCACGTCTGCAACAAAGCATACCCTTGTCAAAATGCTTATCAATCTTGGCAACAAGGAAAACTCACAGCGGCTCTGCGAGACGGTTCCTGTCGGATTTGAGCGAAGCAGCTTGTGGATTATGCCGGACGAGTTTACAGATCGGCAGACGGCGGCAGAAGAAACGCGCAAGAACTTGATTGATTTTCTTGGGCGCGTGCTGACGAAGAAAGATGTGGAGTACGCACAGGCCAAGATCAATGCGGCTGAAATGTTCTGGGGTGAGAAGAACGATCTGGAACGCCGAGTCAAGGGCTTTGGTTTGAAGAAGGTTGAGGCTACGCCGGTAGAGCTTCATCTTGGGGAAGGCTTGTTGAACAATGATGTTGTTGTGCTTCGCGGCGGATATTTCCCACTGATGCGAAACGGGGAAACCGGCTCTCATGCGGCGTCGGCAGAAGTGCAAGACGACGACCCGCTGCAAGGGCGAAGAATCCGCACATATCACACAAACACAAGTGCGACAAAGGCAAGAACAAACGCAAGATACCCGGTCAATCTTTTCCCTGGCGCGGAAACACAGTGGATTTACGAATCAATCCATGACCTTTGCTGGCGCGAGGTGATGAACGATTTCCGGCGCGTGCTGAACGATCAGGAGCTTTTCGCTATGCTGAAAAGCAAGATCGGCACGGCGCGGATGCAAGTGTTTAAGGAAATGCTGGAAGTGTGCGCGGACCCGCGCAACAGCAAATCAGCTTCCGAGGGCGAAAGTATGTTAGGTGATGCGGCTGCATGGCTTAGAAGAAAAACCTCGCACGCTGTTATTATGTGGAACTTAAAGGTTATTGCACAGAACTACGCAAACGCTTTTCTGTATGGTAATGCAGTTGAAGGCTATACAATGGCGGATAATTTCAATGCACTTGGAATGTATTTTTTCAAATACTTTTCGCCGGAAGGCCGCAAGGAAATGAGAGAATTTGTTTTCTCGAAATCCGCGTATATGCGTGAACGTAGCGCAATTCCAGATATTACGGTTCGTGATATTGTCGATGATAATAAAGAGTTTTCTTGGACAAAGATGTTCCGTGAAACTGGCATTAAAGCGATGGCGTTTACAGATAATCACACGGCAATCCCAAACTGGCTGACGGCGTATAACAAAAAATTGAACGAAGGTGCAACGGAGCAGGAAGCGATTGATTATGCCGACGCAATTGTTCGCCGTGTTCTTGGTTCGTCGAGAATCACGGAAGTTGCCTCTATCCAACGCGGCGGCGAGATCATGAAACTTATGACAATGTTTCAGAGTTTCTTTAACGCGAGATTCAATGAGTTTTTGCGGATGGAGCGGCTGACATCAAAACAATGGACGACAGGGCAGAAGCAAGCAGCTTTCGCTAATGTAATGTCATACGCTATTAGTAAATGGTTAGGTCAAACAATTCTTGCTATGTTGTTGGCTGTACAAAATCCTTTAGGCGTTGACGATAAAGACAAGTGGCCTGACATTATCAAAGAGCTAAAGAGCTATTCCTTTTCTATGATGGGGCCTGTTGGTCAATTTGCAAATGCTATTGTCGGCGCGTTTGCAGGGATGCACGAATATACTTACAGAATGTCGGCAATCGAATCTACACTTGACAAGGTAGCTAGAACAGGTAAAAAACTTTACAGCGACAAAGCGACAACGCAAGACAAGGTAGAAGCAATAACTGATGTTGCTGGTATGGGCTTTGATGTTCCAGCTCAACTCAACCGTATTCTTTGGAATGCTGTTGATATTTTGCTCAACGGTATGGACCCGGAAATCGGCGACATTATGCGGCGCAGACCCAAGAAGGAAAGAAAATAAAGCGAAAGGATGAGGCAAAATGAGTGTGCAAAATCAGACAGTCAAGAACGTCTACGCGGGAAACGGGAGTACGACAGTATTCCCGTACACCTTTGCGCTCAACGAGGAAGATGGTGAGTACGTCGGCGTGTACGTAACCAACGAAGAAAACGTATCGGAGATTACGACAAACTACACGATTAACACGACGGCAAAAACCGTGACATATCCTCGAACCGGCGAACCGTTGCCGGAGGATAGGAAGATAACCATACTGCGCGAATTGCCGAACGAGCAGAACTTGAACCTTGAAAATCTCGGTCCGTTCTTTGCCGACGACGTAGAGGGCGAAATGGACAGAGAAGTAATGATGATACAACAGCTTGCGGAGCAAGTTGCCCGCGCCGTGAAAGTGGACGTGACTGACGATTTGCCTTCCGCATCCGTAATCTACGATATAAACCACGTCCGCGAATACAAGGACGACGCGGAAACGGCGGCGAGCAATTCAGCAAGCAGCGCAACGGCTTCGGCGGCTTCGGCGGCGGAGGCGGCGGGCAGCGCGACCGAATCGGCAAACTCCGCAACCGAGGCCGCAGGGAGCGCGGCTCAATCTGCAAACAGCGCAACGGCTTCCTCGAACAGCGCGGCTCAATCCGCCAATAGTGCGACGGCTTCCGCCAACAGCGCGGCGGAATCGGCGGGGTATCTTGAAAATGTGGCGACAAGCGCATCAAACGCAGAAGCGAGCGCCTTGCAGGCAGCGGAATATGCAGCGGCATCGGCGGCTCATGCGACGACTTCCGAGAATTACGCCCGGGCGGCGAGCGACAGCGCCAGCAGGGCGGCAAACACCGTGACCAGCGCGGAAAGCATAGCTTCAACTGCGGCGGGGTATGCTGCAAACGCGGCGGCAAGCGCTACAGAATCGGCAGGATATGCTACGAATGCGGCTGCGAGCGCAGTAACCTCGTCCAACTATGCGGCGGCGGCGGGAACATCCGCGACGGCGGCACAGGACAGCGCGGCGGCGGCGGCTCTCTCCGCAGGGACGGCGACGACACAGGCGGAGCTTGCGTCCGGGTATGCGGACGACGCGGCGGACAGCGCAGACGACGCGGCGGCTTCGGCTACGGCGGCGGCAAACTCGGCAGGGGCGGCGGCGGACAGCGCAACGGAAGCAGAGGAAGCAAATACCGAAGCGAAGTATTACGCCAAAGTGACCATGGACAAAATCGCAGAGGCCGCAATCGGCTATCCGCATCAGGAAGGCACCTTGACATACGACGGCACGGAGCAGATGCCGACGTGGGACGTGTTCTATGAGCCGCAGAAAATGACCGTGACCGGCACGACGTCGGCCACCAATGCGGGGACGTATACCATCACCATGACGCCGAAACCGGGCTACTACTGGTGGGACACCAACACGACCACGGCCCGGACGCAGACTTGGACCATCGGGCGGCAGGCAATCGCGAACGTGCCAAGCCAGAGCGTACCTATTCCCTACGACGGCGCGGAACATTCCCCGACGTGGGCGAACTACGACAGCACAAAAATGACCATCGGCGGGACTACTGCGGCGACGGCGGCAGGGACGTACACGGCGACCTTTACGCCGCTCTCAAATTACAAATGGTCTGACGGCACGACTACGGCGATCGAAGTCACATGGACGATCGGGAAGATGCCCGTATCTGTTCCCACGGTTACGGATACGACAAAAACATATAGCGGGGCTGCACAGGGGCCGACAATCGGCACGTACAATCCGGCGCTGATCGAGGTGTCCGGCACCAGCGCGACGAACGCGGGAAGCTACGCGGTCGTGTTCCATCTGAAGGATACCGACAACACGGCATGGACGGACGAAAGCACGGCGGATAAGTCGGTTGCGTGGACGATCTCTCCGAAGACCGTCACCATCCCGACGGTCACGGGAACGTCGTTCACGTACAACGGGGCGGCACAAGGGCCCACGATATCCGCTTTCAGCGCAACGGAAATCACGCAAACGGGGACGGCCTCGGCGACGAACGTCGGGAGCTATACGGTCACGTTGTCCCTGACAAGCGCCACAAATTATGTGTGGAGCGACAACACGACGGCGGCGAAAAGCACAAGCTGGAGCATTGCGAAATTGGCGCTGGCTGTTCCTACGCTCTCCGGCACGTCTAAAACTTTTACCGGGGCCAGCCAATCTCCGACGATATCTTCCTACAACACAACGTATATTTCCGCGACGGGGGATTTATCCGGAACGAATGTCGGGAGCTATACCATCACGTTCTCGCTGCTGGATACTACCAACACTATATGGACGGACAACACGACAGCGGCGAAAACGGATTCGTGGACGATCTCGAAATTGTCCCTTGCCGTCCCGACGCTTTCCAATACGTCCAAGACGTACAACAGGAGCAGTCAAGCGCCGACGATTTCCACTTACGACACGACGCTGATTTCCGCGACGGGGGATCTGTCGGCGACAAACGCGGGCAGTTATACAATTACATTTTCGCTCCTTGACACAGACAATACACAATGGACGGACACGACCACGGCAGCCAAGACGGCCTCATGGAGTATAGCCGTGCGCAGCATTACAGCGCCGTACCTTACGAACACATCCAAAACGTACAACGGGAGCAGCCAAAGCCCGACGCAGAACGGGTACAGCTCCACGTATATCACCCGGACGGGAACGCAGAGCGCGACGAACGCGGGAGATTACGCCATCACGTATACTTTGAAATACCCCGGCAATACGAAGTGGAGCGACGATACCACGGCAGCGAAGGTTTGTCCGTGGAGCATTGCGGGAAAGTCCGTCACCATTCCGACAATGACCGACAAGAGCAAGACTTATACCGGCTCCGCGCAAAGTCCAACGATATCTTCTTTTAGTGCAACGGAAGTCACGCAGGGCGGCACGGAAAGCGCGACCAATGCAGGGACGTATACGGTCACATGGAGCCTGACAAGCACGACGAATTACAAGTGGAGCGATAATACCACAGCGGCAAAGTCAGATACTTGGACGATTGCCAAAGCGGCCGGTTATTTATCTCTCTCCAAGAGCACGGTCAGCCTCAACACCTCACAGCTTACGGACACGGTGACGGTCACGCGCTCAGGCGACGGCGCGATCTCGGCTACGTCCTCCGATACGTCGATTGCGACAGTATCGGTCAGCGGTACGACGGTCACAGTCACGGCGGTTGCGAATGGTTCGGCGACGGTCACGGTGAGCGTGGCAGCGGGGACGAACTATCTCGCGCCGAGTAATGCGACGGTGAGCGTAGCTTGTCAGCTTATTCCTGCGTTGAATGATGCGACATGGGCGCAAATTTCAGAGATTGCACAGGCTGGGACTGGCGATGCTTACTGGGACGTGGGCGACGTAAAGATGATAGAGCTGAATGGAAAGATTGGAAACTTTTTCACGGCCACAAATCTTTCGCTCGGCGTGTTTATCTTGGACTTCAATCATCCGATGAACGGAACGGCGGAGAACAACATCATCTTCGGTGGATTCAAGACGGCTGTGACGGGCGGCGTAGACGTTGCGCTGTGCGATAGCGGGTATGGTTCCCAAAAACCATCCGGCCTCTATTTCAACATGAATCATGTGACGCAGAGTAATCCAGTAAACTACGGAGGATGGAAAGGCAGCGATCTTCGCTACGATATACTCGGCGCGACCAGCACGCAGCCAAGTCAGTACAACCAACAGAAAAACGCGGCCAATGTCGGTTACGATGCGACGGCGGCGACGCTGACAAGCCCGAGAGCCGGCACCTTCCTTGCGGCACTGCCGTCCTACCTGCGGAGCAAAATCCGCCTGTGGACGCGATACATTGACGCTGTCGGCGGGGAGACGAATGCCGCTGCAAACATAAAAGAGACCGTGGACGCGGTTACTCTCCTTGCCGAGTCGGAGATTTTCGCGTCAAGAAAATACGCAAACTCATACGAACAAAACTACAATACGCGCATGGCTTATTACACGGCAGGGAACAGCACAATCAAATACAAACATAGCGAATCCTCTACCGCTGTTGTTTGGTGGGAGTGCTCGCCGTTTTACTCCGGCGCGATCGCTTTCTGCAGTGTCAGCAGCGGCGGCGACGCCGGCAGCCACCGCGCGGCTGATGCGCGTGGGCTGGCCCCGGCTTTCAAAGTCTAAAGGAGGCGCATTATGCACACATACATCTGCACAAAAACCTACCACGGAAGCACCGAGGCGGGAACACAAGTCCACATCCGACGGGGCGAAATCCTGCCATGCATCGCCGGACGAATCGCCAGACATAACGCCAGCGTGTGCCTCGTCACGTCCTATGTCGCGCATCAGCACTTTGCGATAAACGACGACGGTCGAGGCATGGAACGCGGGTTATTGACCTATGCCATAGCTTTTGAGCATCGTGAGCGGGAGCATGAGGACGGGCATATCTTCCGATTCAGCCAAGAGGAATTGGATATGCTGTGCGCGGAATATCCGCACTGGCTCAAACAGCAGGCGCCGTTGCTTTTCAATCACTCATTTTTCGAGGCCGACGTGGACGAGCTGAAAGAACTTGCCGAAAGGCTAGGAATTACAATCAAGAAAGGGGACGAAACAAAATGTATCAAATTACAGACACCGAGCGCGGCGTAATCGGCTATTGCGACGAGCCACGGTACATCAAAATCAAACCGTCGAGCGGAGCGTATATCCCCGCGACGGAAGCGGAGGCGGAGGGGATAGCCTTCCTCGGCGTTCCGTACAATCTGGACAACCGGCCACCGATGCGGGAGGGACTGCGGACGGTCATTGTCAACGAGAAGGACAGCGGGGAAATCCTGCTGGGGTCGATTGAGTACGTCGAAGAATATACGGGCGACGCGCTTTGTGAACTGGACGCGGGGCTGGAAGAAGTGAAGGACGCGCTTTGCGAGCTGGACGAAATTTTGGAGGGATGATTGATATGAATAAGATTTGGGCTGATCGTTTGGTAGCGGGAACTAAAAATTGGGACGAGGTTCCGGCGAGCCGGAAACCGGCTGTGAATGAAATCCTGTTGGGGTACGTCGCCACGGGGAAAATCACGCAGGAACAGTATCGGGAGATTGTCGGCGTGGAATAAGGGAGAGGCGAAAGGGCTTGCGGGATACCGTGAGCCTCTTTGTATTGGAGGACGAATATGAATCTTTCTGAACTGTATCAAAACATAGTCGGCACGATCGGACACCTCGGCGAGCATTGGGCGGTCAAGATCATCGGCGCGGCCTTCATGGGGTTGGCGTGCTCGATGCACGCGCAGCTACTCCTGGCGTTCGTCGGGCTCGTCATCATTGACCTGATCACGAAATGGCTGGCGCTTTCAAGGGAACATTTGATGAAGCGCAAACGGAAGACGCCGCCGACGCTGTGGCAGTGCTTTTGCAATATCCTGAAAGCGAGAAAGGCAGGGTATATCAAAAGCGAGGCTATGAAGCACAGGTTCCTCGGGAAAATGCTTGTGTATCTGTTCGTCGTTTTTGCGGGCGGGCTTGCGGACTACATCATGACGGTTATGGAAAAGCCGACGTGGGCGGTGCTGCTGCTGGTCGGCTACCTGTCCATCACGGAGCTGATATCCATTATGGAGAATTTACAGGACGCCGGGGTGAAAGAGGCGGAGAAGCTGCATGAGATTTTGGAGAAGAAGCGGGAAGCAATGAAATGATTTTGAAAGGATGTGGATGAAATGGCAAAAGTATTTTTGAACCCCGGGCATGACCAGCTCGATTTGAAGGGGACGGACGGCTACGATCCGGGCGCGGTCAATCATTATCTCGATTTGTACGAGAATGAGATTGCGCTGGCCGTCGGGGAATTAGTCGAGAAATATCTGCTGGCTGCCGGCTGTGAGGTGCGTCTTTTGCAGAGTGAGAGCCTTTCGGGAATTTGTGACGACGCGAACGGATGGGGCGCGGATTTGTTTGTTTCCATTCACTGCAATTCGTCGGCGAACGAGACGGCGCACGGGACGGAGACGTTCACTTACTCTGACGACACGGAAGGGGAAAAGTTGGCGAACTGCATCAACGACCAGCTTGTAGAATCCCTGGACTTGACTGATCGTGGCGTGAAGTACGGCGACAGATTGTTTGTGCTTCGGCACACGGATATGCCTGCGGTGCTTGTGGAGCTAGCGTTTATTTCCAACACGTCCGACGCTTTGCTTTTGCGTGACCAGCAGGACGAATTGGCAAGAGCCGTTGCCCGTGGCGTGACGGACTATCTAAGTGGGGTGTGAGTATGCAGATAAAAAGCAATACTCCATTATCAGACAACGAAATGAAAAAAGTGTCCGATATCCTCCGCCAGTCAAAGTGTCCGTATGAATCCTTGCGTTCTACTTTTCCGGGCGTGAACATCAACATGACGGATAACGTGATTTGGTTCGGCAATCCTCCGTGGGATTTGAGCCAAGAAGTTATCTATGAAAAATAGTTGATTTTTTCATAGGTAGGAATGGACGTATGAAAAATCGTTTGTTTTTTCGGAGGTGCAAAATGTGGACAAAGAAAAACTGCTACGTGCTTTCTTTTATGTTGCTGGCTTTGTGTTTGTGCTGGCCGTGTGTTGGTACTTGCTCGCCGAGCCGGATGTACGAGATCAGCGAGACAGAGCTGACGACGTTACAGGAGCACTTGAACGCGCTGGAAGCGAACAACAACGAGCTATTGAATCTGCTGAACGCATCCAATCTGGACTTGAACGAAGCGTCGTTGTCATTGAGCGAATCGAGGAAAGAACTGGAAACGCTGCGGATGCAGTTGACCGCGTTGCAGACGGAAACGAAGCGGCTCGACGAATCGTTGAGGATAGCCAACGCCGAGTTGCAGAATGCGCGGGAATCCTTCAAAGCGTCCGAGAAAGAGCACGACAGAATTGAAGGGCGGCTGCGGAACCAAAGGAATATATGGGAAGTCTTATGCCTTGTCGCCGTCGGGGTGGCGGTGGCACGATGATGGGGAGGAATCATTATGAATCCAGACTGCAAAGCGGCGCGTCTGCATTTGAAAGGTGCGACGCGGAGCGAGTACAATGCGTTGGTATACGAGGCGAAGCTGACGCCGGAGCAGGAAGAAATACTGAACCGGCATATACTGAAAGCTGAAACCATCGTGCAAATCTCGCTCGAACTGCATTGCAGTGTAGCAAATGTGAAAGCGCGGCTACATGAAGCCTACATTATAATAAGCAAAGCAATCCAAGGCGGCTTGAAATGAGCCGCCTTTTTTCTTGTCTTTGCAGAGACTTCCGATTAATTTTGATATGAGATAATTCCCTTCGGGTGAAATAAAATGCACGTTTTATATAATCCAAATCCGGCGCAGAATATCGTCGGTGATTGTGTGGTCCGCGCAATCGCAAAACTGATGGACACTGATTGGGAAACCGCCTATTTGGGCGTAGTTACCCAAGGCTATAAGATGTATGATATGCCTTCTTCTAATCCTGTTTGGGGAGCGTTCTTGAAGGAGCACGGCTATAAACGACACACACTGCCGGATACGTGCCCGGACTGCTACACCGTAGCCGAGTTTTGCCGCGATCATCCTTCGGGGCGCTTCCTTTTAGGCACAGGCTCGCACGTCGTCACGGTCATTGACGGCGATCATTTCGATACATGGGACAGCGAGGCGGAGACGCCGATTTACTATTGGTCGAAGGAGGCAGACTAGATGGCATACCCCAATAATATGTTTAACCCGATGCAGCAGACGCAGAATCAAATCATGCTTGTGCCGGTCAATGGCGAGGGCGGAGCGCAGATGTACCCGGTAGCCGCAGGAACCACGGTGGCATTGATTGATTTTGACGCCTGTATTTTTTGGCTCAAAACCACGGCCCCGAACGGGCTTCCTCAACAGATGCGGAAGTTTGAGTTTAAGGAAATCGTGCAGGCTGCGCTGGCGGACGGGAACACTGTCACGCGGGAAGAATTTTCCAGCTTGCAGGATAAATTGAACAAAGTCTTGGAGGCGTTGGGGGAGGCAAAGAAGGAATGAATAACCCGATGAATATGCTACAGCAGTTTCAGAACTTCGCCGCGAACTTTGCCAAGATGCAGAAGGACCCG
>Ga0310690_10012934_pt1 | contig 10201 bp, 11 predicted proteins | sample AusTroGonzalo_MG_2_FD_207661 | JGI IMG/M metagenome (GOLD analysis project Ga0310690, IMG submission 207661) | Bovine rumen microbial communities from tropical cattle in Woodstock, Queensland, Australia - Gonzalo_04 (v2) (version 2) | ecosystem: Host-associated > Mammals > Digestive system >...
TGCTTGTCCGCCTCGTTTAAGTCTAGCTCGTTTATTGCATTGAGCATATTATTATTTAATATCGGCATCTTCTTGTCCTTTCTTGCTATTATACGACAATTCTTCATCGCTAAAATAATAGCCATAATTATCGACATGGCTATATAATTCCGCCCAAGCTATATTTCCGTTGTCGGCGAGTTCGGAAAAGAAACGGCAGCGGATAAGCTCATTCCTAACAAGGTTTCTTGCTATCGAGTTATCATGTTCAACATCAATTGGGGGGAAGACAATAAAGTCATATACGGATGCGTGTTTGGTGGGGTTATTTTTATCCTTTCTAAGGACGCGTCCGAGCCTCTGGACATATTCGCGTGGGTCGGTATTGTTGGCTAGCAGGAAAGCAGTTGTGGCGCTCGGTATATCTACGCCCTCGTCTAAGCATTTTATGGCAACAATTGCATTTATTAATCGAGTCTTTAGCGACCGTATTATATCCATGCGCAGATTTGCGTCTTCGCTTCCGGTAAATTTTGTAGTTTTTATGTTTATTGCGGAAAGCTGCTCTTGTATCAGCTGAATACTGTTATTGGAATCGGTATATATCAACGAGTCGTACAGGGTTTTATCGTTTTCTTTGAATAAATCAGCAAGTCTCTGTAGTTTTTCACAAGCGCGCTTTTTTATCGCTGCGCGACGATTTTGCGCCATTCTGTAAGCTATATTTTTCGAGTTATCGTCTCCCCAGGAGAGACGACTCATTTCGTTGCTGATCGCTACATATTCTTCAAATTCGCCTTGGGTCAGATGAACCGGAATCGGCATGTAGTTGTAGTGGACTAAATAGTTATTTTCTATGGCCCTCGATAGGCTATAAACATACGAGTTGTCCCCAAATAGCTTTATGGCTACGGAACTCTCATATGGCTTCCATAAGCGAACTGGCGTAGCACTAAGGCCAAGTTTATAATGATACTGTGGTAGTTTTGCGGCATTAATATTTGCCTCGGTGACGATATTGTGCATTTCGTCAGCAACTAAAACTATATCTTCGTCGAATTTCTTAATAGCATTCATGAAGTCTTCGGACGAAAGGGTGCTATATGTTGTTATGACTATGAAATCTTTTCTTCGATGAATTGTCTGTAGCCTAGACAGGTTCCGCAACTCATTGCGCCAGATGGAGTTTAGGCTTGATGCGATAATAATGTTAATGTCGGAGATTTCGCTTTGCAATTCATTTTGCCACTGTAGGACTAGTGTAGAGTATGGGACCACGATAACGGCATGGAGAAACTCGTTTTTGTTTCTAAACTGTTTGAGCGCGTTAATGGATGTGAAAGTTTTCCCGGTTCCAGTCGCCATCTCGTAAATTGAACAGTAACCATTATCTACCCAGTGTCGAATTGCATCTTCCTGATACTTGAAAAGGGTACGTAGATTATTATCGCCTTCGGCGCTATCCGGGGCGTGATTTTCATTATCCTCAAGGCGTTTTATTTCCCCTCGAATTTTAGCAATATCTTCATCCGCGGAGACTTTTACGAGGCGCTTTCGGATAGCCTCATCCAATGTAAGAAGTTTAACGTTCTTATCTAGATTATTCCAATACTTTTCAAATGCGGCCGCATCGTGCTGGTAAAATACGGAGGTTGCGATATCCCAGCTAGTAAAAACCTTATATTCCTCGATATTTTTAATCCAGCCGCCCAACGTTTCGTTTACGGAACCGCTGAATGAAATGCCGTCGCCGTTTTCATCCCTTACGATGCCTATTTTCTGGTGAAAAATGCCTTCATCATTTTTCTCGACGAGCGCAATTTTGAGTTTTACTACGCCGGTCTTCATGAGCGCAACGAATAGTTTTAGATAATTGCGCTCTAATTCGTCTTCGAGTTGGTATATATCGATTTCACAAAGGGCATCGGCAGATAGTAACGAGTCGCATAGCTCTTTGCCGTCTAGATTTTTGACAGCTTCATATAATTCTGAACTAACCTCGACGCTCGTTATTAAACGTATTTGTCCGCCATCATGGAGGAAGTGCGAGAATCCTTTGGCGGCGAGAGCAAGTACCTTCGGGGAGAAGAAACCGGTAATCCTGTCGTACTCTATAGATTCGGATAGGATTGGGTTGTAGAAATCATGGACAAGATCGTCTTCGGAACTAGAATATATTTGTTTTAGGGGGAGGCTCTTTAGCATATATTATTATTATTATGCCATAAAAGTAGGATACTTGCTACTTAGATAATTCTCGGCGTGTTCACCTGATTTTGTATAGCTTTTACTTTCTTCAAATTCTGTTTCCAAATCCGACAAACAATATCTTCGTCGGTTTCTCCATTTTTCTTGGCGCGATAGTCGGCAAGCTGCTCGAGCAGAGCATCAAGCTCGCTCGGCTCTATTTTGATAACCGAATCTTTCCCGTCGATCTTTGCTCTTAAGGTAAAAACAGGCCCGTTTGTCTCGTTCTCGTTGGCTCCATCGTCCGGGACGACATAAACCACGTCGCCGCGCCGCACAATTTTCATCTTTCTTTTCTCGTTCATATTTTATCCTTTCAGCCCATCGACCGTCGCGTTTATAATCTCGGCTAGCCTATTTACATTATCCACGTCCGCAACCATATACATCGGCTTTCCGGTCGGGTACGGAATCTCTTCTGCCATCTCGAATTCGGCGTTTGTTTCGGTTTTCTTCACGAGCAAACGATCGTCGTAAATCCCGCCAAACAGCACGCCGTCCGCGTAGAGCAAATACTCGCCCATCATTGGTCGACAAGTAATATTTGGCACTTCAGACAATTGTTCTAAAATGTAATCTCGATACTCTTTTGTGCTTGCCATATTTCTATTATACGTTGGTGCTACAATAAAACCATGAAACAGATTCTTATTGCCACTACTAACCCAGCAAAAATTGTTGCCACTAAGGCTATCTTGAAGAAACTCGGTTACGAGGGCTTGAGTTTTTCGGACCTAGATTTGCATCTTGAAGAGCCGGACGAGACCAAAGCAACTGCCGAAGAAATTGCGGCCGAAAAAGCACTCGGCTACGCCAAGCAATATAAAGATTTACCGATTCTTGCGCGCGACGACACGAACCAGCTTATCGGCGTCGAAGACGAGGATGATCCAAAGAACCACAATAAGGCTTTCGTTGCTCGCCGCAAAGGCGAATACACTGACGATAATGGTTCTGAATTGCTAGCCGAAATTGCGCATAAATATGGTGGATCAATTCCGTGCGTATTTAGATGGGGCTACGGCCTTGCTTGGCATGATGGCGATGAAATCAAAGTCGTCCACGACCTCGCCGAAACTGATCCGGCCAAAGTGAAAATCGTCGACAAGATTTCGCCAAAGCGCATTCCAGGCTTCTGTTTCTCGCCGGTCACGCAGGCGCTCATCGATGGCGAATGGAAATTTGACTCCGAATTCACGGAAGACGACCTTTGGAAGGCCTACTGGGAAATCCAGGCCGAAGCCATCAAAAAGTTACTCGATCAACTAGAAAATTAACACCCGCGTTTTGCGTTGTGCTCGCGCATGATTTTCGCAAAAGTGTCAAAATCCCTAGTGGCGGCTTCGACGGCTGTTGTTGTTGAATTAAATTCCGGGTCGTCAAAATACATCGTTTTTAGCGCATAACCACCAGTTGAATACTTGTCGCGTAAATGGAAACGCGCCTCCTCAATCACTTCGTCTTCGGTCATCTTCGGATTCACATGCTTTGTATAGTCATAAACCCGGCTTAGCATCGTCTCATAACTCGTATCGCGGTCGGCTGAAGAAACGAGTTCGCCGTAGCGGCTACGCGGTTTATGCCCAAGTGAAGAACGGTGGTCTTCAACCGCTTCCGCCATCAACCCAATTTCTTCGGGCGAAAAATGTTTGGCCAGAAACTTGTCGGCCCGAATCATTTTCCCGGACTCGATATTATGCGTCTCCTGGTCAACGAGTCGGCCGAGATCGTGAAAAGCTGCAATCACATAAATCATATCAATGTTAAGTTCTGGTGCCTGATCGGCAAAACGCAGGCTTCGACTGATCACGTACTGGATATGCTCGTCCGTATGACCGCCAATCTCGTTATAGCGTGGCAATATTTTTGTCTCAATATACTCACGAATTTTCGGGTTAACACGTTTCATTATTTCTCCAATACGAAACACCACCAGTTATTATGGCCGCCATTTTCATGCCATTCGCGCACGAGCTTGAACTTTGTTTTTGCAATCATTTCTTCAATCGCTTCTTTGCGGTAGTACGCATAGAAACGTTTCGCTCCCATACGGTAAACACCGGCAAAATCTATCGTCTCGGCGTCACAGTCGTGGTTTTCGCGGTCAATTACATTAAACATAAATCGCCCGCCCGGAAGCAGCGCGTCATAGACACGAGCAATCGTCTTTTCGATGTCCTCGCGCGTGAAATGTACGAATACGCGCCAGCACAAAATACCATTTAAATCGGCGGGGAATTCATCTTTTAGGGCGTTAAACTTAATTGTCTTGAGCCCTTGCTTCTCGCAGGCCGCAATAAAAGCCGGTGGCACGTCGGACGCGGTTACGTCGTAGCCGAGCGATTCTAGAAACTTCGCATCATTGCCGGAGCCGGAACCGATTTCAAAAACCTTCGCGCCGTCTGGTAAACTCGCAAATGCTTCGCGGATATTATTATTCAGTCTCTCGCGCTTTTCGCGCGCACGTTCGGGCTGCATTTTGTCATGCGCAACCGAATTGTCCAGATGTGTCTGTGCCATCGTGTCGTAGACGGCCAAAGTCTGATCGTTTTCTTTACTCATTGATGGCGCCTTGGATTTCGGTATCTTCGGCATCTTGATATAGGCGCACTGCCTCCGCCCATTCACCGCCATTGGCGTCATCTTCAAGCAAATAACCGCTCTCGCCGGCTGGCGAAGAATGCGAAATCGCAATCGGCAAAACTTTCTTTCCATTCCAGTCGACGGCTTTTACGAAGGAATTCGTACCCCACGCAGCAATCGCCCACCAAATTGGGTAGCAGAGAATTACAGTATCGTAATCTGCCCAGCCCGGCACCTCAGTAGAGACGAGTTCGATATCGCGCAACTCCGGGTTATTAAACTCTTTGGTCGCACGCGCGCCCTCGTCCATATAATTCAAATCAGCTTCGGTGTATGGCTGCTTGGCCTTAATCGCGAAAAGGTCTGCTCCTTTAAGCTCAGCAATCTTCTCGGCGATTTTCTTAACGTGTCCCTGAACGGAATAATAAACGACAATCGTCTTGCTCATAATTAAAAACCCATATTTTCAAGCATTTCCTGTTTGCTTCTTTCGAATTCTTCCTGCGACTGCTCAACCTTCTTGTCGAACTCGTTGCGGCTATTAATCATCGAGATTACGGAAACAGTAATTGCTGTCGCGACAAACAAGAAAAAGATACAAAATATTACGAGGAACATGCGGCGTACTGGGCGCAAACTGACGTCTGCGGCTTTGAGTGCATCCATCGCCTTTTCGCTTAAGTCGGATATGTCTGTATCGTATTCGACTGCGAACTTACGACGGCAACTTTCGCATTTTACATCGCGTTCGCCGACTTTAAAATCTAAATTTCCGCCACAATTTGGGCACTTTTTCTCAATAATCTTCATAACTTCATTATACACCACCATAAAACTGTGGAAAAACACTATATATAGCGCAAAAATACTATTGACTACGCTACATGTAGTGCTTATACTTAGATTAGACAAACGCTAAATAGGGGCAAAAAATGAAAAATATTATTTACTTTGAACCAAGTGACCAAACGGCTTTCGACCTTGATCGCTTCGCTAAATCTTTAAACCGCTACGCTAAGGTTTCCGATAAAGACATCGCCGTCGGTCTCAAGTCTGTCGACGAATACGAAAATCTTCACGTTAGCCGCCTCGTCGAGCTCGGCACGCAGTTGCTCATCCATGCTGGCAACGAAGCTGCCGCTAAGCAATATTACGAGGATCACGCACAATACTTTGGTGCCCAGTTCGAACGCCTTCGCCGCATCACCGGCTATCTCGTCGGTTCGCTCGAACGTTGGAATGACGGCAAAAAGGCCGAGGAAAAAGCTCGCGTCAAACACTCCGTCAATTCCGCTATCAATGATGCCGTTCGTGCTGAACGCCTCGAAGAACAGGCGCTCGCTCACAACATTGCCTACGCTACTGCTTAGGCTCAAGCATTCGCTTCAATAATCTACCGTTCTCAGTCAAATAATCTGCCAAGCCGGTCTCGTCGTCTGCGACACCCGGCTTGTATTTTTCGGTCACAATCGAAGAAGTCTCGTCCTTGTTCGAGAATGCCCAATAGACCCAACTGATCTTTTTATCGTTGAGGTAATCAATCCATTTTTGAAGGTTTTCTTCATGTAAATCCCCAGCCCCTGAAGCATCGGTGCCGCCACATTCAGAAACGAAGAGCGCTAAGTTTTTACTGCGGAAATGATCCATTTCGTCACGCAAAGTGACATTCTCGGAACCGGCATAAAAATGTAGAGCATAGGCAACGTTCTTGTCGTTGAGTGGATTCGGATCGACCTGCTCGATGCCCTTGCTCCAGTTTGGCGTACCAACGATAATTAGCGCCTTTTCAGCCTTCTCGCGAATTTTCGCCACGAGTTTCTCGGCGTACGGACGCACGTTCTCGTTCCAGGTAATATCTTGGCCATTCGGCTCGTTGCAGATTTCGTAAATCACATTCGGTGTGTCGCCATATTTTTCACTCATCTCACCAAAGAACTCAAGCGCCTCGGCCTCATAGGTTTGCGGGTTATTATCGTTCAAAATATGCCAGTCGATAATGACATAAATGTTGAGTTTAATCGAAGCCTCTACGAGTTCAATTACCTTGTCTTTTAGTCCGCGGTTTGCAACGTAGCCGCCGTCGCTCGGATTCACGTACATTGCGACACGGAAAACATTAATTCCGAATTCATTTTTTAATTCGCGAATGCTCGTTTCGTTATAAATATCGCTATACCATTGAATGCCGTGCGTGCTGATGCCGGTGAGCTGAATCTCGTCGCCGCGCTCGTTCACGATTCTATTGCCGTCCACGCGCAGTTGTCCGTTATATGACACACCCTTGTAATCAATTGAACTCAAATACATAAAAACCGCCGCTCCTCCGGCTGCCAACAAAACAAAAACAATCGCCGCAATTACAGCGATTGCTCCTGCCTTCTTTTTCATGCGCCCCTCTTAAAAAGACCAAGATAAGATTTAATGCCGTAGTGTTTGACTTCGTTCGGCTTGAAGTTTTTGTAGTTGCGGCTGCCGCGGATATCGAAGAGTAATGCGAAGAGCAAGTAGAAGCTGTTAATGCCCATCCAAACAATTGGGATGACGTAAAGTTCCATGTGGCTTTCTTGGCCGCGCATTGCCGCCACGGTAATACCGGCGGCGTTTAGGCCGATAAGCACCAAGTGGCAAATTAGCAACTTAATACTGCGCTTTGCCTTCTTATTGGCGGCACCCTTTGGTGTGACGCTAAACTTCTTAATCGAAATACCAATCAATTCGCCAAGAATCACAATCGCCATGTATGGTGCCTGGATGATTTCGTAAATCTTTGACCACGTCGAAGACTTGTAGCCGCGCTCGAGCCAGTCGATTACGAAGCGCTTGAGTAAGTACTGCGTAAAGAAGATAATCGAGAAAACGAGAAGGTCGCCCTGAATTGCGATGATGCCAATAAAGGCGAAGAGTAATGGCAAGAGCATGTAGAGCATGCGCTTGATGCCGAAGCACCAGTAATTAATTGCGACGAAGTAATCGAGTTTCTGGCCAAGTTTTAGACCTTTGATACGGAAGATGCCGTAAGCCTTTGCGGTCTGAATGCAGCCGCGGCCCCAGCGTGAACGCTGCGTAAGGAAGGCGCCGACGCTATTGATGTTTTCGCCGTAAGCGAGCACTTCGTCAATCGCGATACCGCGATAGCCTTTTGCCTCCATGAGCATACCGGTTGCGACGTCCTCGGCAATCGTTGCTTGTGCGAAGCCGCCGGCTTTCTTGAGCGCTTCGCGCGAAAGCACGCAGTTCGTGCCGCACATAATTACGGAGTTCGTGCGGTTGCGCGCAATCTGAATGTAATGATAGAAATAATCCTGCTCAAATGGCGTCTGCTTGCTGAGTTTTGCCTGGAAAATATCTGGGTTTTTGAAACTCTGCGGCGTCTGCACGAAGCCCATTTTTTCCTCGCCGAAGAACGGAATCGTCTTTATCAAGAAATCTGGAGTTGGGCGCATGTCGGCGTCAAAAATCGCGATGTATGGGGAATCGGTCACACGCAAAGCATGGTTGTAGTTACCGGCTTTTGCGAAGCGGTTGAGTTCGCGGGTGATGAGTTTAGCGCCATACTTGTCAGTAAGATCTTTGAGTTCTGGGCGGTTGCCGTCATCGCAGAGGTAAATATGAACCTTGCGAGTGTCGGGGTATTTCATCTTTGCGCAAGCAGCAAGTGTTTTCTCGAGCACGTCTTCGCCCTCGTTGTAGGTTGCAATAAACACGTCTACATCAGGGAAGTCGGTCTTGTCCATTTCTGGCATTTCCGGTACATATTTTCTGACGCGCAAAATATGCCAGAAGTAAACCGCGAATTCAACGACTTCAATGAGCTCAACAATAATCACGATGATACCAAAAATAATATCAATCGCATAAAGATTCCATGGCATCGTGAACGCGAAACGATAAACGATATAAGCAATAGTTGCTAAGAGTGATAATGCGTAAACGACAATCTTAAACGGATTCTCGTATTTTCTTTGACCTCTACTTTTCATACAATGTATTAATTATAGCACGCTCAAAAAAGACCGCCCCGAAAGGCGGTCTTTAATATATCTCGTTACCTCCTATTGCGAGAAGTGAAAATCTTCCAGCCGATTAAGCCTAGACCGGCGGCGACACTGCCAGTAAAGAGGGCTATATATTTGCCGAGATCATCGTTGGTCTTTGGCGTTTCTGGAGTCTCCGGCGTTTCTGGCTCTGGCTGTGGTTCTGGTTCAGGTTCAGGTTCCTGCTCCTGGCGTGGGTCAATGTCGGTATCAGGTTCACCGCGAGTATAACCATCCGTATAGACAATGTTCACAATACGAACTGCTGGATCATCCTGGGCTGGAACAATGGCGAAGTCAATCTCTGCGAAGTTCTCGTTGCCAAAGTCGAGTTCGTTGAGAGGAACTGGCGTGTCATAAACGGTACCGAAGTCCGGGTTCTCAGCAATCGTACCAGCCATCTTCTCGAAGGTCAAAGGCTTTGCGCTACGAGCGAAGGCAACACCGTCATATTCTGCCCAGCTATCTGATTCAAGGACGACACCATCACGGCGGAGACCGTAGACAACGAGATCAGATTTGTCGAAGTCGGTTTCGTCATCATTGAGAAGTACTGTTGGCTTATTCGAGGTGAGGTAGAGGACCTCATCGAGTGGGTAGAATTCACCATCCGCCTCTTCCTTGGTGCGGCTGTAGTTTGCATAAGCCTCAGTTGGGGAAACGGAGTATGCGTAGATATCTGCTTGGCCTGGGATGGTGAGGATGTCTGGATTGATTGCAGCAGCATTGCCGCTACCAGGTTCTTCGTCATCATCGCCACCTTGACCGAACCAATCTGGCTCAGTGTAGCCGGCGAGATGGCTATCCTTAACGACCGTGTTGCCCCAGATGAAGACCTTCTTAAGTTTCGTGTCGTTCGAGAAGGCTTCGTCATCGATGACGGAAATTCTGTAGTCAATCGTTACTTCTTCGAGTTTTGGATCGTTTGCGAAGGTTGCCACTGGGACAGTGCCGAGGCTGAAGTAGCGAGGAATGTCTACCGTACGGAGATTCGGCATTTCAGTAAATGCTGCGCCGGCAGTCGCATCGAACTTGGCGGCAGTTAGGTCAAAGTCTTTCGTGTTGTTGCCCATTGTTTCGAAGCCGGTACCCGCGAAGGCGCGTTCGCCAATGAGGACGTCCGCATTCTTGATTGCTGGCGAGAACTTAATAATATGGAGTTTCTCGTCGCCATCGAAGGCGTTGCGCATAATGTTGCGGATGTTAGCGTTCTTGCTCATGTCGACTTCCTCGAGATTGCTACACTTGTCGAAGGCAGCGCGGGTAATCGTCGGAAGATTCTTGAGTATAACTTTCTTCATCTTCAAGTTGTAGAATTCCTGGCGGTTTTCGACGTCCGCGGAGCCGTAGCCAACGAG
>Ga0310690_10012935_pt1 | contig 10201 bp, 12 predicted proteins | sample AusTroGonzalo_MG_2_FD_207661 | JGI IMG/M metagenome (GOLD analysis project Ga0310690, IMG submission 207661) | Bovine rumen microbial communities from tropical cattle in Woodstock, Queensland, Australia - Gonzalo_04 (v2) (version 2) | ecosystem: Host-associated > Mammals > Digestive system >...
CCGGTCGTCGCTGATGCCGTGCGTCACATACTTGAAGCATCCCTCCGCCACGAAGCCGAACCACCGTGCCGGATCGCCCTCCCGCTCCATCTGCTCCCCCTTGCGGTAAGTCACCACTTCGCCCTCCCGCTCACAGAACTCCCGCAACACCTCTATGTCAATCCTGTTTGTCCCGAATCGTTGTTCCATTCGTCAGTCCGTCGTTTGGGATGCAAAGGTACAAAAAGTTCCAGACACAAAAGCAGAGGATTGAGAAAAACCTTCTTCCCCTTCCTCTGCGAGATGAGCCAAGACACCCGCGACGTCCGCCGCATCATAGGCATCACACAAAAGGCTATCAGCTCCACGAGAAACAGGGTCCAGCAGAATGTGAAGAAATAAAGAATCACGGACATTTAAGGAATCAAGGATTAGGAAACGAGAAAACTGAGAATGATTGCCACAACCTCTTTTTTCCACAATATAGAACTCGTCAATTTTTTGTATTACTCTATCGGCATCACAAATCCTTCTGGTAAACATTCTGACTGCTGTCGTAGCGTATTTTGAATTGAAACCGCAATATGGTATGCTAATTTCACGGGAACAGCATTACCAATCATTTTATATACATCGTTAAGATTTTGATATATGAATTCAAAGGTATCTGGAAACGTTTGTATTCGTGCACATTCACGGGCAGTAAGTCTTCTATATTGATCCTCATGTCCGGGAATAAAGCGAAAAACATCTTTCATTACCTTTTCCATTTTAGGAGCCGTTGGATGTATGGAGGTTTGACGTCCAGATGCTTGAATAGTATAGCTTGGGTGATTCCAATCAAGAACTCTATTACGTGACATATATATATAAGAGTAGCCTCCTATCCAGTATTCATGAGCATTTGTTATAGGTTGCTTACCCATAGATACAGCAGAATCTTGAAGATCCCTGATTGCATCAGAAACACAAGGTTTGTTCTGTAAAGGTATAGGGAATTGATAGTCTATATTTAAGCCTTCTCTAAAACCTATGAAGAACACCCTTTCTCGTTTTTGTGGAACATCGTAATCATTAGCATTCAAGCATTTTACCCATAAATCATATCCAGCATCTTTGAATGATTGTTCAATTTCCTCGAAAGATTCTTTATTTCTAACAGCCATAATGCCCTTGACATTTTCTACCACAAAAAAAAGTGGTTGCTTTTCTTTCAGAATATTAATAAAGGTAAGAAAAACCTTCCCTCTTGGGTCTTCAAAGCCACGACCTTTACCCGCATTGCTCCAACTTTGACAGGGAGGTCCGCCTATGAAACCTATAGCGTCGTTGGGTATATCTTCTAATGAGAGATTATTGATATTGGCATCGTTGAAATTGGTTTCTGGAAAGTTATGCAGGAATGTCGCTTTTACAGAAGTGGCGTTATCATTGGCCCATATAATGTCATATCCAGCTTCTTTGAAACCCAGATCCAACCCACCACAGCCAGAAAAAAAAGATGCAATTTTCATTTATACTCTTCAATTAAAGAACAGCAATTAGAAACAAAAGATTCATTGGCCAAATTCATCAGTCTAAGTCTATCCACTAAGACACATGATGTGATTTTCAATTCATTTTCAAATTGCTTGTCACTATTCATATACCAATAAGGGATGAATATGTATTTTTGAATTGAAGTCGACCAAACTTTTAGGAATTTCCCCCATTGTGTATCGCTTAAAGAGAATTGCTTTTGTGCCCATTCTTCACGACTACATGCACATTGCCCATACATAACTGGAATAGATTTGCGATTATCTCCCATGTTTCTAATTCCAACAATATCTAAGCCGCCATCCCCATGATCATAGTCAGATAACTTTTCAACATCCTCCTTGTCATAAAGAACCGAAATAAACTCAGATAGTTTAAAAATTCTTTCTTTTAGTTTCGTGTCTGAAATATAGTTTTCTGCTGGTAAAAGACCATTAGTATTACTACTTCCAAAGAGTTTAAAAACCATAGATGGAAATAGTTGTTTCATATACAGAAGGCATATTACTTCAAAGTCACTTGTAAGAGAATGACAATTTTTAATGTATCTCAGATTAGAAGAAAGTAACAATACAATGTAGAGTTTTTGTATTTTGGAGAGTGAAGATGATTTTAGACATATTTGCCCATCTGTATTAATTGTAAACGGATAGCGTTCAGAAAGCATGTTATTTCTTAAACTGATATGCCCGTAAACATCTTCCAACACTGAAGTTATTCGTTCTTTCCTATTTTTTGTCTGATTATTTTCGTCTTCACTCTGAAAATCAGAAGATTTGATAACAATACTACTTATCTCATCTATATCTATTTGACCAGAATCTAATGAGACACACAACAATTCACAATAATCCGTCCAAACACCTAATGAAGCATTAATTTTAGGTGCGGACACCAACCTGTCTTCACTTAATAACTCTTTCCACATTATTCAATATTTTCCAAATCGGATTCAGAATTAATTTTTGCAAGTAAAGAACGATAGAATGCTGCGGCCATCTTATTGATTTGTTTTAATTGTTCCTGATCTATAGAATTGAATTCCTTAACAGAAGGAAAATATGACCATGCTATTTCAATAGACTTTAATGATTCTTCTATTTTTCTCCTTACAATTTCATCTGCTTCGTCTGTTAATTCTGCAGCTCTGGTTAGTGATAACCCTTCCCTAGTAAAGGCCTCTAATGCTTTTGAGTATTTAGGATCTAAAATTTTATTAAGCCGGGTAAGATTACGGGATTCGCCTAATCGTGTTTGGTTTTCACTATTTTTTTCAAACATCCATTTGACCAAATCACATAAATGATTTATATTTAGGTTCTCTAATGGATTCTCAGCATCAACATCAACACCTATATATTTTGCAATATTGGGTCTTACGATAGCAGTATAGAAAGAACCAAACTCAAAAGTCTTATCATCTAATTCATAAATGTCAAAGTAGTTTTTGGATTCTATAATATCAACCAAATCACCACCAATTAGTATCTGTCTGACATAAGGTGCTTTACTACCTATTTGCCGTGCCAAAATTTTATATTTTTCTTTAGGAGAAGTGTTAATATCTAAACGAGTATATAAAAGTTTCAAATAACGTGCCTTTGCCAAAGCATCCCATGGTTCAATACCTGTGATGTGTCTGTAGCCAAGATAATCAACGATTTCTTCTCTAGTATTAAAAACAACAACAGGAACAACAGGCGGACGATGATTTGCATTTGTTGCTATATCATTGATGGTTGATTTTCTAACAGGAGCCTTTTCTGGATGCTGAAGCAAATATGTTGCCGTGTATCTTCTATTACCTTCAATAGAAATATATTTTTTCTTTGACTCGTCAAAAATAACCAACAAAGGTTCACCTGGGAAAAATCCCTTTTCACCAATTGAACACATTAAATCTATTATGTTTTCCTTGTTAATCATCCATTCAAGAACACTCTCTTCATTCTCACCATTTAAGGATTTTGGTATTCTTGGATTCTCTATATCGAATGTCAACTGTTCAAGTGAAATTTGCTGTATTGACTTTTCTTGTGCCATAATTTATTTATATATGATTGCAAAGGTACATCTTTTTTCTCAAATATGATTACTAAAAACAAAAAAACTCTATTTTTAAGTTCTTTTTCTCTTATTTTCCTTTTTCAAGATAAATGAGGGAATTCAATACTAATGATTATATACTAGCATAAAGAACGTACAACCTCAGAAGTAAGTGCCTTCAGAGTTGTATTTGACAAAGTTACAGAAACGACACGAAAAAGTCCTCGGCAAAGCCCGCGAATAGGATGCCGATAGCGAAAGACTGAAAATAGTTTCAGAGTTTTGCTGACGTAGCCAACCTCGAACAACGATGAAAGAGAAAGTCGCCGCTTACATCATGCAGGCGGCGACCAATAATAAAAGGGTATTTATAGTTGCGTAGATGATTCCTTTACCTCACTCTGTTCCTGCTGTTCTTTCTTCGTGAGCTTGTACTCGACAATGAAGGAGGTAAGAAGCCCTATGCCCATTCCTGCAGCGATGATAAGCCAGAAGTAGATGTCGTGCTTGGGCGAGAGGGCGAGCAGGGCATCCAAAATGGCACCGAGGCCGATGCCGAGGAGGATGCAAGCTGAGCGCAAAGTGCTGTATTTGTTGTGCTTCTCTGCTTGTTCCTCGATGAGCAACTTGGTGGTTTCCGGGTCAGTGCCTTTTTCGATAAGGGCGAAGCGGATTTGTGCGTCGCGGTTCTTTTTCTTGATGCTGGTGATGAACACCATCACGATGGCGACAATGGGAATAGAGAGGGAAAGAACAACCGCAAAAATGGGTATCAAAATTTCAGGATCAAATTCAGAATCAAACATAGTGGTAATAATTTTTGAGTTTAACATTTAAGGGGTAGAGTTTTGAGAGCGCTTTCTATAAGTAAGACCTTGAAGGATTTGAATTATTACACTTCCTCGGGTGAAAAATTTCTAAGCGCATAGCTGGCAGAAAAGAGCAGGCCGAGGGTGGGCCACAACATCACAAAGAAACTTTGTAGCGTCCAGGCGTACTCTTTAATATAAAGATATGCGCACATGAAAAAGATAATCAACACCAACGGCAGCCCGAAGCTGAAGACGGCAGCTCGTGCCCAGCGGCGCAACCAAGCATGTCGTGCCTGATGGCGCACGTCAGCGATGATTAGTCGATCGAGGTCGGCAAGGAGTTCGCGACGGTCGATAGTCTCACGAATGAGATTATCTATGGAGTTGTCAGTCATTACATCCATGATTCATAAGAGTTTTAAGTCGTTCACGTATTCTATGCAGTTTCACAAGCACGTTGCTTTGTGAGAGGCCTGTGCGTCGGGCAATGTCGGCAGTATTGCAATTTTCGTAGTAGTGGAGGCGTAGCAGTTGCTGGTCGGATTCGGGAAGGGTGGCGATGGCGGCTTCCATCTGCTGGAGGCGGGCTTCGTGCTCAGGGGAGTAAGAAGACTCGGCGGGGATACAACCAAGTACACGGCCCGGAAAGTCATCAAGGGAGCTGGTGCGTCGTCGGTGCTCCTTGTCAAGAAGCTTGAGAGCCGTGTGTGCTGCAATGGTCGTGAGCCATGGTCCCAGCTCCGTGCCACGCCAGGCATCAAGATTCTCGTAGGCACGGACGAAGGTCTGTTGTGTCACCTCCGCAGCCCCTTCCTCACTACACATCACACCCAAAGCCTTCGAGAATACTATCCTTGAGTAGCGGTGGACAATCTCAGCGAAGGCCTTTTGGTTGCCGCGTTGCGTGACTTGATATGCGAGTTCTCTGTCTGTCATCATATTTAAGACACCAAAACCTCATAATTATTACACTGTCGTACAATCTTTTTCTTGATTTCGACCACTAAGTTACAGGATATGGCACGAAAAATCCCTCGGCAAAACCCGAAAATAGGATGCCGATGGCGAAAGACTGAAAGCAGTTTCAGAGTTTTATTGTTGTTGGGTGTCGAAAGTGATGCCTTTTCGGATTTTGGAAAGCATCTGGGGCGTGACGTTTAGGAAGGAAGCAATAGCTGCGAGCGGCAGATGCTGCACGATGCCAGGACAACGGTGCATTAGCAGTTCATAGCGCTCACGGGCTGTGGTGCGGTGGAAGTCCAAGTAGCTCCTGCGGGCTTGGAAGAGCAGGTGCTCGGCGACGACGGCACGAAGTTCCATTGTCTCGCCATTTTCACGGAACCATTGCAACAATTGTCCGCCGCTGACTCGGAAGATTTGGCTGGACATCATCGCCTCAATCGTCGTCTGAGCCGGACGTCCGTCAAGACAGGCAGGATAGTCTCCTGCAAACTCACCCTCGAACGAGAACCATGTGATGTGCTCCCGGTCGTCGCTGATGCCGTGCGTCATATACTTGAAGCATCCCTCCGCCACGAAGCCGAACCACCGCGCCGGATCGCCCTCGCGCTCCATCTGCTCCCCCTTGCGGTAAGTCACCACTTCGCCCTCCCGCTCGCAGAACTCCCGCAACACCTCTATGTCAATCCTGTTTGTCCCGAATCGTTGTTCCATTGTTTTGACAAAGATGTCAAACATCAAAGATATACATAAGACTGCGGCGCAAAGTTCACGTGATAGTCGCTTAGGTGTTTGCGTTTCTTAAATCTTATTACATGTCCTATCTTGATGGCGTAGGCATTAGTTTTATGGGCAAAATACAATCTATAGAATTCTTCACTAATGCCGGAATCTTCGCGGGTCTGTTCCCAGATACGATCCACGTTGTCATTGAGAATCGTTTCTATATGGAATTCACCAATAACATACTGCCAAGGAGAAGAGGCGTAGACGACGACTGTGTCAACGTCCTTGTTCTTGAAGATACTCTTGCGGAATTCGTATTTCTTGGTGCCGTTGAATATCTTCTCTGCAAATTCTGGCTTAATTGATAATAACACTTTCATCGACTTCTCCTTTCTTTAAGATTGCGTCAAACTGTTCGTCTGTTAATTGGAAGAATCCCCAATAATTGGGTGCCATTCTCAGTTCGTCAACTAGGTAGCCGTTGGTAACCCGCTTCGTAAGTGCGATGTTATAGGTCATCTTCAGAACCGTGAAGTTTCTCTTTCCATACCATTCCCTCAATTCGTCTGGATTGAAAATGCTATAATAGTTAGCGTAGGCAAGGAAAGAATCTACATTTGCAAAGTCCCTGACTGTTTTTACCTCTTCTACTTGGCAGACAGAGGTTATAACGCTTCGATAACGGGCAGGGCCGGCATCATCTTTTGTCCTGTATATTGCAATTAAGTCTCCACTTTGTAACTGAACTGCATCACTCATGGATGTGACATAGATCTTATGAACGCTATTCGTATGGGCAATATCTTTTATAAGTTCATATTTTGCTCCTTCTTCATTCTTTAGGATGGAATCAGGAAACATCTTTGTGTGATACTGTGGCTTGATTGAAAGCAGGAACTTTCGTTTGCCTGTTGTTTTGAGCAAAGGATAATCCTTAAGAATGTCGCCCGTGAGTACCTTCATATTTTTAACGAGCACAAGTTCTTCGCCTTTCTTTCCTTCCTCGTTAAAGCCATATCGCTGCAAGATGCGAATAAGCCCATCGTGCTTGGGGAATATAGTCACATAGATTTCGTCGGCTTTCATATAGAGAGCCGCATCCATTATTTTCTTGACGAAACGCTCACCAAGCTTGGTATTATGGGCATCTATCTTGAATGTGCCAACTTTCATTCGATTGCAAGCAGACCGAGAGGGAATGACGTCGGTCAACTCTTCTCCACTTTCATTCTTCAAATATAGGAATGCTTGCAGTTTATTGTTACTATATTGAACATACGCCTTGCTGTTGTCCTTTGATTTCTTTACAAACCAAGCCTCAAATCCCGGATAGTCTTCTTTCAGACTATCAAAGAACGCATCGTTCAAGTCAATGTCAGCAAACCGTTTTAATATGATTGTTTCGTCCATAATGAAGTATTAGTCATATTACGTCTGCAAAGATACACAAATTCTCAGAAACCCTGTCGCCTTGCCCTACATTTTTAATATATATTAGGCGAATATGCACAGGTAAAGCCTCTTTACAGCAAAAGCGGACAGCCCCGAACATTTGAAACCCTCTCGCTCCAGCTGGTCGCCCCTGCGGTTAGTAACTGCTTCGCCCTCCCGCTCACAAAACTCCCGCAGCGTCTGTATGTCTATGCTGTTATTGCTGAATTTCTGTTCTTTGACTCTTTAGAGCAAAGACGCGATTGTAGTCGCGGAGCGTGGATGCTCAGGCACCACGGCGCGATTCTTACACGCTTTAGCGGAAAGGCGCAATGTTAGTTGCGGAAGTAGTCGCGGAACCTGGATGATGCGACGAGTATCGCGTTTATAAGCTAAACGATTATCGTCTAATATGTGAGTCCAAACTGCCAGAGCGGGATAATGTTCCCATAACCTGTTTCTATGTCATCCTTCACGACATAACCTTGCTCGGCACTCTGTATCTGCTTCTGCTTTTTCTTCTTGCCACCAACCTCAAAGGTATATTCCTCTGCAACGAGGAAGTCAGAGACGAGTGAAGAGGTAATATCGTGGGCAACTCTCATCTGATTGAAGAAGAATGTCTCGCGAATCGTTCCGATTTCAGTATTCTCCCTTCCTAATACATATATTAATGTGGGATTGTCGAGATAGACTTTATCCACTTTCCCAAGTCCCTGTATGCCGCCTGTACTGTCACGAAGCTGACCGATGAGCCCGGCTTTCTCCAACCATGCGCACAGGTCGGCAATGTTATTGCGTGAAACCTCCAACTGTCCGCCAATCTGTGTGAAGTTCGGCTTGAAGGGTGCCGCCTGGGCGATGATTGCCAGCAGTCGCTTAAGTTTTCTAATGGTGGCGGGTGTAAGGTCTGCATATTGGGCAATATCCACTTCGAGTGCGGTGTTGACCACCTGCATGATGTAACGCTCGAAGTTGTCATCCCTGAAAGGATAATACCCTCGCTTCAGATAGTCGGCGAAATGCTGAAGGGGCAGGAATCCCTTTGGCAGCACCACCTGCTGAGAGAGTATCTGCTGAAGGGTGTAGGTGGGCAACTCGATATGGTGGAAAAGTGAAAGATATTCGCGATACGAGAGACCTTGCATCTCAAAAGTCAATACGCGCCGGCTCAGGTCGGCAACACCTTTGGAAATATCAAGGACGGAGGAACCCGTGAAGAACACATGCAGTTCAGAGTGATAGTCGTGGATGAGTTTTAGTTCGCGTGACCACCCTTTATATTTATGAATCTCGTCAATGAATAGATGCTTGCCGCCTGTGCGTGCAAAGGCATCGGCCAATTCAACCAACGTATGTGATGAGAAATACAGATCTTCAGCCACCACATATAGCGTTTCTTTTCGCGGCAGGTTTTCCTTGATGTATTGCAATGCCATTGTGGTTTTGCCAACTCCTCGTGGGCCAAGTAATCCTGCAATCCGTGCTTGCCAGTCAATGCGGTCGTACATATAGCGATGAAACTTGGATGTCGTCTCTCGCAGAAGTTTGTCGAATGTAGCTTGCAATTTTTCCATATTGATGAATCACCTTATTTTCTGCTGCAAAGATACAGGAATTATTCAAAACTGCAATGGAATAAGTGCAAAAAATTAAAGGAAATGCACTAAAATGAATGCAAAATACAAAAACAAACGCACTGGGTTTGGTGCAAAAGCCATATACCCAAGGTGCTGTCTTGGGCTTTGTGCTTGCAGTCTTTTAGAGAGTACTTGTTGAGCAAACTAATTATGCTCACTTACTTAAAAGCAATTTATTCGGACATAACTGTACCTAAAACGGATGAAATTTCTTATAATTTCCGTTTTCGTTACCGCATTACAAAATAATTTTGTACCTTTGCCGTTGAAATGGCGAAGATGCTTTCGCTCGGCAAATGGGAGCGAGCTTTCTTTGCTCTCACTAAATGGCATCATTGTAGTATGACAACATTGATTGTGGGACTTTTGATTCCCCTGCTGGGCACGATGCTCGGCTCTGCATTCGTCTTTCTGATGAAGGACGAAATGCCGCTTCGTCTGCAAAAGACACTGCTCGGCTTCGCATCGGGTGTGATGGTGGCGGCATCGGTATGGTCGCTGCTCATTCCGTCGATGGAGATGGCAGAGGACAGCGGACCATGGTCGGTAGTGCCCGCAGCCGTAGGTTTCCTGTTGGGTATAGGCTTCCTGCTGATGATAGACGAACTGACACCTCACCTGCACATCGGCACGGACAAGCCGGAGGGCATGAGGTCTCATCTTTCCAAGACAGCCATGCTTGCTCTGGCCGTCACCATCCACAACCTGCCGGAAGGAATGGCCGTCGGAGTCGTGTTTGCAGGAGCGGAAAGCGGCACCTCGAACATCACGCTGGCCAGCGCCATTGCCGTAGCACTTGGTATTGCCATACAGAACGTGCCCGAGGGAGCTGTTATTTCTATGCCAATGAGAGCCGCAGGCAATTCCAAGTGGAAGTCGTTTGTCATTGGCTCACTTAGCGGAGCCGTCGAGCCTTTAGGCGCATTGGCTGTATTGTTGTTAGCCTCCCTGCTGACACCCATTCTGCCTTACATGCTGGCCTTCGCAGCTGGAGCCATGTTCTATGTTGTTGTCGAGGAATTGATTCCCGAAGCCTCTAGCGGACAACATTCAAACCTCAGTACCATC
>Ga0310690_10012936_pt1 | contig 10200 bp, 4 predicted proteins | sample AusTroGonzalo_MG_2_FD_207661 | JGI IMG/M metagenome (GOLD analysis project Ga0310690, IMG submission 207661) | Bovine rumen microbial communities from tropical cattle in Woodstock, Queensland, Australia - Gonzalo_04 (v2) (version 2) | ecosystem: Host-associated > Mammals > Digestive system >...
GATGGAAATCATCTGACCAGGAATCAGCCAGTCCTTCGTGGTCTTTCTATACCAGTCGAAATTAACACCCAGACGGCTGTTGAGGAAACGGGCATCGAAACCTAAGTCAATCTGCTCAGAAGTCTCCCAAGTCAGATCAGGATTTGGTACGATATTAGCATAAGCACCGGTATTGGGTGTTCCGCTAGTCGAGGTCTTCATGTCAGAACCGAACTTATAACCGCTGTCGTTTGCATCGCCTGACAGAGCGATTGTTGCCAGATACTGATACTTAGAGATATCCTTGTTACCGTTCTGTCCCCAAGATGCACGGATCTTAAAGAAGTCGAGCCAGCTCTTAGTCTTCTCCATGAATGGCTCATTGCTGATTACCCAACCTGCAGATACAGATGGGAAGAAGCCCCAACGTTTACCGTCGGTGAAGATACTAGAACCATCATAACGCATGGTTACAGTAGCCATATAACGCTCGTTCCAGTCCCAAGTCAAACGACCGAACCAAGAAGCGAGATATTCCTCATCATTAGGATTACCGGTAATAGAAGCGTCGGTAATACTATTCAGTTTGAAGTTTGACATCCAAGCAGAATCCCATCCTCTCAGAGTTGCGAGCTGCTCGCCATATGCAACTTTGTTAGATGCACCGAGGTTTGTGCTCCAAGCAGTGCTCTGGAACGACTGACCAACCATGGCACTGATCTTATGACCAGCAATAAGAGGAAGATCGTAAGTAAGAGTATTCTCAATAGAGAAGTTACTGTTCAGCCAAGTGCTCTGGCTTGCGCTATAAGAGTTAACGATAGAAGCACCATCTGATGGGGCACGTGGCTCACCATAACTACGGTATGCACCTGCTCCCCAGTTATAGTTGAACTGTGAACGGAATCTCAGACCCTTGATAGGCTGGATGGTCAGGAATGCAGTTGCGCTTGCATTGAAGTTACGGCTCTCAGCCATAGAGTTGAATCCACCCTTTGACAGGTTCTCCCATGGGTTGTTGAACATAATTGGGTTCCAACCTGTTCCATAAGTCATATTACCCATAGGATCCTGGAAGTTATAGATATCACCATTATCTGCATACTGTGGCAGAAGGGGAACAGTCTGAAGCAGGCTGTGGATATAACTCCAGTACATACCATCCTCAGCGAGGTCGTGACTCTTGTTATAGCCAATAGAGATGTTCTCACCGATGGTGATAGCATCGAAGTCCTTAGCCTTCAGAAGCACGTGATCGCTGTTGATACGGATAGTGTGACGCTTGTAGTAAGAAGCCTTGTCAGCACCCATGATACCTTCATTACCAGTATAGGTGTAAGACATAGCAAACTTAGAGCGGTCTGAACCACCAGTCAGAGTTACAGAATGGTTCTGCTGCTGAGCGTTCTTGTTGTTGAATACATCCCACCAGTCAGTACCCTGCCAGCCGTTATTAACCTTATTAAGGATATCAGCAGGAACATAAGATGCCCAATCCAACTTTTTACCTGAAGTATTAAAGGTGTACTCATCAATAATAGTCATATACTGCTGAGCGTTGAGCAGCTGTGGACGCTTGTAAACGTTTGACCAACCCATAGCGCCATTATAGCTGAGCTCAATCTTACCAGCCTTACCCTGCTTGGTTGTAACCAGGATAACACCGTTAGCAGCACGTGATCCATAGATGGCTGCAGATGCAGCATCCTTCAATACGTCAATGCTCTCGATATCGTTAGGGTTAATACCGTCGAGGTTACCACCAGCAACACCATCGATTACATAAAGAGGTGCTGAATTACCAGTAGTTCCGATACCACGGATATATACCTTATATCCCTTACCAGGCTGTGAAGAACTCTGAGTGATCTGTACACCAGGAGTGCTTGACTGCATAGCCTCAAGAGCGTTGGTTGTATTCAGTTTGGCGATATCCTCACCCTTAACCTGAACTGTAGCACCGGTAACCAGCTTCTTCTTCATGGTACCGTAACCAACAACTACTACTTCATCAAGTAAAGCATCATCTTCCTGCAGTGTGATGTTGAAAGATGACTGATTGCCAACCTTGATTTCCTGAGTCTGATAACCCACGTAAGATACAACGATTGTTGCTCCTGGGCTAACAGTGAGAGTAAAGTTTCCGTCAAAATCGGTAATCACACCGTTTCCGGTCTTACCTTTTTCAACCACGCTAGCTCCGATAACGGGGCCCTGTGCATCGACTACAGTACCTGTAATCTTTTTCGTTGCCTGCTGAACCTCCTGAGGAGACTCTGCGGCATAGGCATTCGAAGAGTAACCAAGTCCCAAAAAGGCCATGGTACCCATCAGCAGCGCTGTCTTTCTAAAATTTCGATTCATACTTAAGTTTTAACTATAGATAATTGGTTTGATAATAATTCTCTAGTTGATTTTAGTTCTAGGAGTGCAAAAGCACTACACTAAGTTCGCCACCTTATTAAAATACAGGTTAGCGGGTTCATTAGTTAGGACGAATTGTTTCGGGTCATAAGTCATTTTTTAAAAGTTTTAATAAAGTTATAGTTGAGCTCGGACGTGCCGAATCGCGTGCAAAGATAAATTAAAATTAACTTAAATACTTTGTTTTTTGTAACGTAGAGTTTGTAAAAAGCAAGAAAAGCCCCAAAATGTTACATATCACAAAATCTTTGTTACATTTATTAAGTATTTCTTTCTTAGCCAAACAATAAAAACAAGCGGTTTCGCCTCCTTATTTTTACAAATTTAACCATCCACGTCAACAGAAGACACAAAAACAAAAACGAAATACCACATACAATAAAAGAGAATAGAAACAATTTTTTAAAAAAAACTATGTCTAATTAAACCTTTCGGTTCATTTTTACATCTAATAAATGATGTATGTATGAATGGACTGAAAATATTACTTTATATAAAATAATAAACCATCGCCAATGAAGAAGATTTATCTTTCATTACTCATGTCTGTGCCTTTGGTATCAATGGCACAGAATCCGGTTATCCGCGACCAGTTCTCGGCTGACCCGACAGCACGTGTTTTCAACAACCGTGTGTATCTCTACCCATCGCACGACATTATGCCACCTGCCGATCAGCGTCAGGACTGGTTCTGCATGGAAGACTATCACGTGTTCTCATCCGACAATCTTACCGATTGGACAGACCATGGTATGATTGTAACCCAGAACAAAGTACCCTGGGTGAGACCTAACTCCTACTCTATGTGGGCTCCCGACTGTATTGAGAGAAACGGAAAGTACTATTTCTATTTCCCCTCTACTCCAAAAGACGGAAGAGGTTTCGGTGTAGGTGTAGCCATCGCCGATAGTCCAACAGGCCCATTCATCCCCGAGGCCGAACCTATCAAGGGTATCAATGGTATCGACCCATGTGTCCTCCAGGCATCTGACGGCAACGCATACATCTTCTGGGGAGCCGGACGTTGTGCTAAGCTCAAGCCAAACATGAAGGAGTTGGCTGACGATACACCAAAAGAAAAAGTAAAGTGGGGCGACCGCGAATTTGAGATGATGGGCGTAAACTGTCTGAAAGGGCTACCAAGCCGACAGGCTGAGGGACCATTCGCATTCGAATATAACGGTAATTACTACCTTACTTATCCGTACGTGCGCGAGAACACTGAGGTTCTTGGCTACGCTATGAGTAAGAATCCAATGGGTCCATACGAATACAAAGGTCTCATCATGGCCGAGCATGCAAATGGCTGCTGGACTAACCATCACAGTATTGTAAACTATAAAGGGCAGTGGTATCTGTTCTATCATCACAATGACTTCTCACCACGCGACGACAAGCGCCGTTCGGTTTGTATCGAGAAACTGTATTTCAATGCCGACGGTACAATTCAGGAGGTTAAGCCTACAATGCGTGGCGTAGGTATAAATAATGCCACCGAGAAGATTGAGATTGACCGCTACAGTGCAGCAAGCAACAATGTTACAACACAGCTTATTGACACAGTAAACACATTCCGCAGCTATCAGGCTACACTGCCTGTTAAAGGAAGCTGGATTAAATACAACGATGTAAACTTTGATTGCCTTACTGAAGGCTATCTTATTGTAAACGCAAAGGCTACAGATAATACAACACTGTTTATCCGCGAGAAGACCGCAAACGGAAGGATCATCGCCAAGATAGAAATGACCGTTAAGCCAGAGACACCTGCTGGTGCTCCAGCTATGTTCCGTCGCGACTTCAGCAATCAGTGGCTCACACTCACTGCACCACTTGAGTACACACCAAAGGGTGTTACCGATCTAGTTGTAACCTGCGAGGGTAAAGCCGGTGTCAGCATCGACTGGGTTCAGTTCAAGAACCGTCCTAAGTACTTCTCACCTGCCACTGCTACACCAGCAAAGCCAGATAATGAAGGTTTCATCCGTCGTTGGATGCTGCTTGAGCCTATCGACAAGCCAAACAGCGGTAATACCGTATTTACCGACTCTTATCTGCGTGAGCACTTTGGTATGCAGTACTTCAAAGGACAGCAGACCATCGTACCAAAGGATGGGCAAAAGGTTAAGGTCTCATTCCAGCGTGAAGAGGTTCCCGCCGGCTTCGGACGTGGCTTCGGCCAGCCTCAGGAGCCTGCCAAGCCCAAAATAGTCAATGTTAATCAGACTCTCACCTGGCATGCTCTCGATAGCGAGAACATGAACGTCAAACTCTTCCGTTTTGCCGAGAAATGGGGACAGAAGGTATATGGCGTGCTCTTCTGGGCAGTAACAATCATCGACTGCGATGAGGATATCGAGAACGTACGTCTGGCAGTAGGTTCTAACTCTGCCTCTATGTGGTGGTTGAATGGCAAGGAGACTCTCCTGCTCTCTGGCGACCGCCGTATGGTAAAGGACGACGCCATGTCATCACGCATCACTCTTAAGAAGGGACGTAACATTCTGCGTGGCGCCATCATCAATGGTCCTGGTATGAGCGACTTCTGTGTTCGCTTCCTCGACGAGAACGGAAAACCTGTAACAAACTACAAAGTAATTAAGAATTAAGAGTAAAGAGATATGAAAAAACTTCATACAATACTAGCGGCACTTGCTGTTTCTGCAGCTGCTAATGCGCAGATTGGCGCACCATACATCCACGACCCCTCGACAATCGCCGAGTGCGACGGAAAATACTACACTTTCGGCACTGGTGGCGGAGGTATCATCTCAGACGACGGCTGGAGCTGGCACAGCGGTGCAGAGCGCCCTGGTGGCGGTGCTGCTCCCGATATGCTTAAGATAGGCGACCGTTACCTCTGTATCTACGGTGCTACAGGTGGCGGACTTGGTGGCGGACACGCTGGCCGTATCCTCACCATGTGGAATAAGACTCTTGATCCAAAATCGCCCGACTTCAAGTGGAGCGAGGCAGTAGAGGTTTGCGCCTCTGACGGTATGGAAGATCAGGATGCCATCGACCCAGGTCTCTTGTTAGATCCTACAACAGGTCGCCTGTGGGTAAGCTACGGCACATACTTCGGAACTATCCGTCTGATTGAGCTCGACCCAAAGACCGGATTCCGTAAGAAGGGCAACAAGGAGAAGGATATCGCCATCGACTGTGAGGCTTCTGACCTGATGTATCGCGATGGATGGTACTATCTGCTTGGTACACACGGAACCTGCTGCGACGGTGTTAACTCTACCTATAATATTGTAGTTGGTCGTTCACGCAACGTTGAAGGTCCATATATCGACAATGTTGGTCGTGACATGTACCACGGAGGCGGAAAAATGGTTATTGCTGCTGAAAAGCGCGCCTGTGGAGCCGGTCACTTCGGTCGCTACATCATCGACGAGGGTGTAGAGGTAATGTCATTCCACTGGGAGGCTGATTTCGAGCAGAGCGGTCGTTCAGTACTTGCCGTACGTCCTATCGTATGGAAGAACGGCTGGCCAGTAGCTGGCGACAACTTCAAGGGCGGTAACTTTGCCATTGAGTCAGAGCGCCGTGGCTATGCTCTTGAGCTTACTGTCGACTTTGTTCGTATGCAGCAGGAGCGTCAGGGTTGGTTCAACCGCAACCAGATGCAGCAGCCTGTTAAGCCAATTGCCAACCAGACACTTGCAGAGGTTATCAACACATGGCCAAAGGGCGACATCCCTGCCCGCATCGGCGATTATATGTATCGTCCTCACCAGCGTTGGACCATCACCCCAGTTGACAGCGCAGGCGGTTATCTGAGTAACCCTTACTTCAAGATTACCATTGAGGGTACAGAGCGTGCACTTGCAGCTACAGCTGATAAGGAAGTAACCACTGTTCCTGCTTACACAGGCGCTGACGAGCAGCTCTGGCGTATTGAGCAGCTTACTGATGGCACATACCGCATCATGCCAAAAGCCATCCCAGGTCAGCAGGGTATAAACAAAGAGCTCTGCCTCTATTCAGCAGGCGACTCTACTCCTACCCTTGCAAAATACGACTTCAACAGTGATAATTCCAAGTGGAATTTCAAAAAGCACTAAAAGTACTAACATTTATAGAAATCCCTCGCACAATCATGCGAGGGATTTTTCTTTCACCCAGTAAACCCAGCCACGGGTTTTGCGCTCACTCTCGAAATGGTATTCAGGGCGGCTCAGGAACTGACCTATCCTAACCAGAGTACCCTCGTCGGGCTGGTAGGCACCTTTGAAACTCTGCTTCAAACGGTCGGAAATCTCCTTGACCGATAGCCACTTTCCATGGTCAGGATTCGTCTTCGAACTGCCATCAGGCTTTTCGAAAAGCGACAGCAGCATCTCGCCAAGTCCGTTCATCTTCTGGTAGCGCAGGTTGTGATGCATCAGCGCCGCCTCCTCATCTTTAGTCAGGAAGTAGCGTTCACGCAGCTCCTCAACCTCATATTTCAGCTGAGCATACAGCTGACCATACTCTACAGGTGTTTCAAAATCGATGTCGCCATCCACCATCACACAGATAAATCGTCTGCTTCCCGTAGGATCTACCAATGGCATCAGCTCGTTGGTAGTGCCAATGAACGATGCATAGCGACGATGAGAGGAATAGGCAGTGCCGTAAGGCGGACGATACTTCAGGTCGCTCGTTGATACAAGATACTTCAACAGAATCTGTTGGCGCTGGGTAATCTTATCGAACTCATCGAGATTGATCAGCGCAAACGAGGTGAGGCCCAGGTTCAGATCGTGCTCATTTTTGAAGTTGATGCGGTCGTTATAGTACTCACGCTGCTCTCTTGGCAACAGGATACGACAGAAACTGGATTTTCCACAACCCTGTCGACCTATCAACAGCGGCACGAGCGCATTACCCGTCAGCTGACCCTTACCCTTCCACATGGCCACCATCGAGCGCATCCATATATGAAATAGGTGGGGCCACGCCTCGTAATCTGTTTTTATGCGACGTGCCAATGCCTCTACACGATCCTTGCCGTCCCAACGGGGCAGATGCTCCAGAAAATCGTCCATGGGGTCGTAGAGTGTGATGTCGTTGGAGTTCACATAGCGCATGATGTCCTTATCCCAACACTTGATGCCCTGCGACAGGGCGTTGATGGTGATGGAGTTACGTGCCTCAGTGGTCAGGTCCTGAAACGAGAATCCCAAGCCTGTCTTCATGCGATACTCAGCCACCCCTCGCATCACGTTCTTTCGGAGCTCGTAGTTTGAGTTCAGAAAGATGTCTATCTTCATCATCAACAGCGTCTCCTGAGGAATGTTCTTCAGCGGACGGACGATGTTCTTGCGCTTGTAGTACTGTCGTTCGTGCTCCTCACGATAGGCATTCTCAAAGATTTTCTTCACCACATCGGGCTGTTTGCCAAGCGAGAGAGAGAACAGAGCCTGCCTCAGCGAAAAGGCCATATCCAAGCCCGACTCGCGGCAATAATCTGCCAATCGCCTAAGTATCAGTTCGTTGCGCCCCTCTTCTTCTGAAACGCCCTCCACATCATCGTAGGCTTTAGAGAGGTTGTACTCGTAAATCAGGCACATGGAGTGATAGCGATTACGACCTGGCACTATCTCATCGGGAAGCTCATCCTTGGGCTGTATGGGTTTCAACGCCTGTTCTACGCTGTTGGTGTCGGTATAGAATGGCTGGGCCGAAGGATTATAAAACAGCCCTGAGTCGGCACCCAGATAACAAGTACGCTCCAGGTGCGGCTCCAGCTTGTCGATGGTAACACCCAGCTGGGCGTTATACACCAGTCGCGCCTTCTCATAGAGATTCAGGTGGAACTGCTTGATATCATCTTCGACTTCAGGCAGACCGCCACCAAACAACTCTCCCCGACACACTATTTTCACACTCCTTCCACTGGCCCCAACAAAAGCCAGAAGCGTCTGTGGCATCAATGCCGCTCCCTGACGGATGGCTACAGATTCATCGTAGCTCACCAAATTGTTCACCTCGAGCAGCACCATACCCGTGTACGACTTACGTAAGCGCTGATGGTTACGGTTTTCCAGTTCCGAGGCAAAGCACACGCGAGGCAGCTTGTCGGTATAGCTGTTGGCACCGTCAACACTGCCATCATCCTGCCTTTTGAGCTCAGTGTATAGCGAGATACTGCTAACCTGCAGCACCTCGTTTCTGAACTCGCAACCCTGTATCATCCTGACTACTTCTGAAAGTTCCACCCCTCTGAGTGTCTCAGCGTTGCGATAGTTTTTAACGATTGTAATATTATTCATATTGATTATTGTTGATTATTGTTGATTAAGACGTTGCAAAGATACAAAATATAAAAGAGAATTCAAAATTTTCCAACGGGAAAAACAATAAAAAGTGGACAACTATTCATAGACAAGACTTATGTTGCTGATTATCAACACTTTAATCCTATGAATAGTTGACCTCAACTATTCATACACTATTCATAGTACCACAAAAACAGCAATATTTATTTACATAATTAAAGCATTATTCAAGTACGAAAATAGTAGTTTCCAACAATCACAGATAGGAGAAACAAAGTGTCACAAGCAGGGTGACACTTTGTAACTATGGAAGTTACAGAGTGTCACCAAAATAGTTACCGGTACGTAACTGACGTATAATCAAGCAGTTAAGCCTATCCGAACGACTCAAAGAAACCATCTAAACGCCAATTTATGAATAGTTGGCACGCATTTTTGCACCACTATTCATATTCTAAACCGCATATAATGAGTATGTTACATAATAATATGAATAGTTGAGGCATATTTTATAAAATTCTACTGAAGGAATTTTGTAAATTCACAAAATATTATTACCTTTGTACTCGAAAAGTAAACAAAACTGATTATGACAAAGAAGGATATCACACCAAAGACCTTGGAACAGCTGCTGAGGGAGAAAGCCGAAAGCAGCTATACGATATGTAGTTCGAACGAATGCCCGCTCCGTCAAAGCTGTCTACACTGGATGGCTCGTGAGTATAGTCCTAAGCATCCGTTTGTAGTAAGCACCATAAACCTGATGAACCCATTGATGCAGACGGATCAGTGCCCGATGTATAGCAGTTCCAAGCCCATCCGCATGCCATTGGGCATCTCGAAGATGTATTACGACATGCCCCGACGAATAGAGGTAGCGCTGAAGCGTAACCTCATCAATCATTTCAATCGCAAGCGTTACTACGAGTACCATAGCGGCTATCGTCCCCTCCCCCCAGAGCACGAACAATACATCCGCCTGGCCGCCCTCAGATACGGCTGGCCCCACCCCCTGGAGTTCAACGGCTACACAGAGGATTACCTGTGGTAAATTCTAATCACATATTTTAGAACTCAAGGATGAGTGTCTGGCGGGGCTTTAGTTCCTGATTTTTCGATAAGTCAAAATAACGATTGGTCAGGATATCCTTGGCCTTGGCGGTCTTGCCGATGACTTCGGCATAGCGCGCAACATCGAAGGTGGCAGGCTTTGAGGTACCATTCAGAATGGTGAGAGCTGTCTTGCCTTTATACTGGCGGGCTATGACGTAGATGCCATTAAATGGAGTGAACTGTGTCTGTTTTCCCTTAATGATGACATCGTTGCCCTGACGCCAGTGGAGAAGACGTGAGAGCCAAGAGAACATAGCCTGCTCAGACTTAGAGCGTCCCTCTTTAGTAAAGCAGTTATGTGCATCACCGGGGAATCCACCTGGGAAGTCTTTACGAACGTTTCCATCTGTCACCTCCTTAGTTCCGTTCATAAGCACCTCTGTACCATAATAGAGCTGCGGAATGCGGTTAA
>Ga0310690_10012937_pt1 | contig 10200 bp, 11 predicted proteins | sample AusTroGonzalo_MG_2_FD_207661 | JGI IMG/M metagenome (GOLD analysis project Ga0310690, IMG submission 207661) | Bovine rumen microbial communities from tropical cattle in Woodstock, Queensland, Australia - Gonzalo_04 (v2) (version 2) | ecosystem: Host-associated > Mammals > Digestive system >...
GACTTGGTTGTCGTGTCTGACTTTCCTGTTCTTCTTGTAGGAAACTTCAGCGTTCCACTCCGGGTACTTGAAAAAATAATCGTCCGGCATAATGCAACGGATATTCTCCAGAGTGACAAGCGGGTGGGCGGCTTGGAATGTCAGACCGCTTTCTGTTACACAAAGGTCATCGTCAATATACTTCTGTGGGTTGTAGTCCTGTTCCCAACCAACAACCTGCATCAGTGCGGCTTGTATTTCCTGTAATCGTATCATAGCAGTTAAAATAAAAACGGGGGCGGGGTGTTAACCCGTCCCCGCTTGATTAGTGTTTCGATCGTCCGTTAAGAGATCGTCTTTGTGTTCACGGGATTGTCCTCGCTGTTCACTACCTCGACAGGCTGTGCGAACGGGTTGGCGTTACCGGGACTTGCAACCTCGATCTTGATGATCGGATTGGCAACTGCTTCGGGTGCGCTGTTGTACGCTACGAGGAACGCAATGTCAACGCTGAATCCGAAATACTCCTTGACTGCGCAGGTCATATCAGCACTTGCGTCACCTGCGATGCCGGACTGGTCGCCGACTGCGGTGTAGTAGTGCGATCCTACGGGGAGGTCAATGAACGGCAGACGAACAACGTCCCACTCGTGGAAGTTGGCACGGGTACGAGAAAGGCTCTCGCGGTCAACTCTTGTGAGTACACCCACGTTACCGTCAGCAACGACATATCCAGTTGCGAATACGCCCTGCTCGTTAACGATATTGTTGGTGTAATGGAATACCTTGTTGTCATATTCCAGACGCTTGTTAACGTCATTGTAGATGTCGTGTTCGGCCATCTTGCGGACAAGAGAATCCAAACCTGCACCACCAATGACGTGGAGCATTTCGGGGTATGAGTTGGCTCGCATCATTGCATTCATATCGGACAGGAACTCCATTCGTGCGTTCCACGGAACTTGAACAGAGTTGGCTGTTACGGTATAGTACAACTGATCTTGGAACACCTGTGTCTTGTTTGCCTCCAGTGCGGCGATAGCCTGTACGTCCATTGCGGTTGCAAGAGCGCGGCATACTTTCTCCATCTTACGGGCAAAGTCGTGTTCATAAGAAATCTCGTTGTTACGATACAACTGGGGAACCATTGTGAAGCCAACGGCCAGTGTAACCCAGTTCACAGTGAACAGGGCAGAGGTGTTCTCGTCATCCCCGATCACGCACGAACGGACGTTCTGTACGGTTACGTCCCCGTCATAGTTGATAACGGGAATCTGCACTGTGTTACCAATGCTCTCGAAAGCACGGTCGCGCAGGTTGGGGTTGATGATACTGTTTGCGGCGTTGGTCTGCTCAATGAAGAAATCCAATGCGCCATACTCACGGGGACGTGCCATATTACGGTCAAACTCCGGGTTTTCAACACGCCAGTTCTGAAGTCTTGTTGCAATAAGTGACATAATTTTCTTTTTTTAGATTGTTGTTTTATTCCGGGGTTGGCCCTTACCCGATTGTTATTTTCACTGCTTTGGCAGAGTTTTGATGGTGTCAATGTTGTCGGCCCACGCCTTCTTCATTGCATCGTCAAACTCCTTTGAACCATTGATCAGTCCTTGTGACATCAGTTGCTTGGCAAGCACTTCGTATGCCTCGTTCTGTGTCCTTGCTCCCGACAGGTCGGCGATCGCACCGCCTCCTTGACCGCCACCTTGACCGCCTTGCGATCCTGCTCCTTGCTGTGTCCTCTGGACTTCAAGAACTCCCATCGTCTTTAACTCCTTTTGGATCAGTTCAGCCGCAGTGTACGGTTTAAGGTTGGTTTCCGGGTTGCGCATTGTAACGCCGTTCTGGCTGAAAGAGAGAACCTTACCGCCGTTGCCGTCATCAATATATTCCGGGGTGTAACCCTTTACCCTTTGAATGGCTTGTTTCTTCAGTTCAGCAATCGCTGTTTCCGGCAGATTGGCAATGAACTTCAGTCCGGCAGTTGCCTGTGAAAGTTCTTGGTCGATCTTCACGTTAAACAGTTCCTTCTGGTGAGCAACCTTGTCATTCTCATACTTGGTGTTCAACTCGGCGTACTTGTTCTGTACGTCCTGCAAGTCGGCTTGTGCCTTTTGCAGTGCCTTTTTGGTTTCTTCATCGCTTCCACCCTTTGCGATGACACCTTCAAGACGTTGTTTCTCTTTCGTCAGTTCCGCAATCTGGGATTGCAGTCCGGCGTTCTGTCCTGCTTGGCCTTTGAACTCGCCAATAACCCTTTTGGCGTAGTCGTAGGTCTTTTCGCCACCATTCTTCTGGATTCCAGATGTAGCCAGAATATCGCTGTCCAGTCCGTTGTATATCTCACTTGTCTTGTGAGCGATTACTGTGTTTTCATCGTTCTGGGACATTTCAACGATTGCGCTGACTTGATCTTCACTCAAACCCGCCGTAGTGGCGTTTGCTTTCAATAGTTCACTTGTTAATGCCATAATTCTTAACCCTTTGAATTAGTTTGTCTTTTTGCTCTCATACCACTAACTCCGTATCAAACGAAATCGTGGATTACTTTTCACTCTTTTTGGCTTTGGTCTTGCCGTCTGCGGGACTGTGCAAAATCAAAATGGTGTAACCTTGCTTCAACAGGCTTGCGCGAACGGAAGTGTCAAAGGTCTTTTTGCCGAATTTCTGCAAACGAGGTCTTGAAATCTTCTGTCCGTTGTTTCGGTTGTACTGTTGCACCTCGATTACGCAGTGATACACGTTTTCCTCTCCCTTTGGAACAACGTAGTTCTCTGGTGTCAACTTTTCGATAGGCAAGTCGCGGCCGTCTTTTGTAATCATACGATCTTTATTTTTAGTTAAACATTTGCCAGAGTAGGAATCTGCTCTGAAGCATACTTCCTCAACTCGGCGGTTATCTTCTCAATCTTTGACTTGTAGTCAATGGCGTTACCGAATTCGAGAATATTCATATTCTCACGTTCAAACCTGCGGATATATGCCGGGAAGTTCAGTTTGATACGCAAATCAACTTCGTCCACCAACTTATCCTTGAACATATCGGTAACTTCAGTGCGTGTCAAGTGTCTGTACGGTTCGAGTTCGGCAAGTATCATCATTCGCCTCAACTGTGTCGGATCATTCCTGTACTCCGTTTCGAGTATCTGATTATGCAGAACGTCCAACTCCGATTCGCTTGCTCCGGCGTCTTTTGCGGCCTTGTATCGGTTTCGGAGTTCGTCCGGGGTGTACAGATAGAACTCTGTTCCGTAATTCACTTTTGCGGACAGGAAATAACGTGCGTAACGCACTTTACATATCGTACTGTCAACCCACATTTGCGCCGCCTCAAAACCTTTCTTGGTACGGTTCAATACGGTTGTCACACTTTCAAAGTTCGCCCGGACTTGCTGTTCGTTGAATGCGTCACGGTTGGTTACGATTTCATCTTGACCGACAACGGCCGTTATGATTTCCTCCCTTAACCGCTTCAGTTCCTCAACATTATAGTCCAGTGCCTGTTTGTCAACAGTAAGCAACTGGACTGGGTTCTTCAAGTCGGGTATTCCTTGCTGTTCGTCCGGGACAGGAATCTCAACGAATGATCCTGCTCCAACGATCCTCTTGTTTCCACATTTGGGACACCTCAAAAGCAATCCCGCCATATCCAGACGATAATGCCCTTGCTTGTCCTTTAGGAAACCGCCGTCACAGTAGTCGCCGTTTTCTGCGTTCGAGTAGTCGCAACTTTGCTCATACCCGGAAAGAATCGGATATGCACCGTAAAGGTCTAACTGACGTTTCGATATGTGAAAGAACAAGAACCAATCCAAACTCTCCAGTACGGCTGAAAGCGGACTTGCTTTCACGTCCGGCTCTTCGATTGATATTGGTTCATTCCAGAAGAAACGTGCGGGGCAGTAACCGATGTCGTGCTTTGCCTCAAACTCCGGCATTCCAACCAACTGTCCTGTGTGCTTCTTGTCATCCCACACGCGATAGGTTTCATCGTCAAGAACGACAATCTTGTCACGTCTGCGGAAAACAATAAAGTCCATTACTCCAGTTGTAGGATCGGCCTTGTAGCAGATAACGTCATCAATCGGCAACCAATAGAAATAAGGTTCGGGAAGATCGCCCTCTTGCTCGCGGGGCACATCAACTATAAGTACCGAATTGATCTCGGACTTAAAGAACTCCCAACCTTTTGTTTGCCAAACCTCCGGCTCTTTTAGTTTCTCCTGTCTGTATCGTTCCCAATCTTCGCGTTGGTTGCTGTTTGCGAACTGGTAATTGAACGCCGGGTTACGACCGTCAAATATACGGCTCAACTTATCAAAGCAAACTCCCGTTATCTCGTTTGTCTTTACGGGATAACGGAACAATTCCTTGAATAGAACGAATTTGTCGTGAGGTAGAATATTCTCCACCATCGCCAGAAACTGCGTCAGTGGAATGGAAATATAAGGCGCATTGAAAGCAGTGACACGCTTGACCGTATGAAACTTGATACGGTTTTGGTGTATTCTTGCGCGGGTAAGAGTGGCCGAACTTTTATTTTCGGCCAGTCTTTTCCTTATCTCCTCTACGTTGTAACCCATTGTTCACGAACTCGTATTTACTGTCATCCGGCAAATGCCAACCGCCGTTACGCGGCATTCTCAATATTCTCTCTGCGTGGGAAAACTCAAATTCCTCTGTAACGCCGTTAGCAACGAGCGTTACCGCCGTTGTTTTTGCGCCCATATTAAGCAGGGATTAAATCAGTGAGAGGATTGAAGTCGGACGGGGTAACTATCTTCAGACCGTCTGAATAGTTCTCCGGGTACGACCACTGAACAGGGTTGTAGTCCTTACCGTCATAGTTGCCGTGAATCTTGTCGCCGACAAACAGCGAACGGATAGGTATAGGATAGTAAGTGTTAGGCTCGGTCTTGTCCTGTATTGCCTCGATACGTCCGTGTTCATCGAACAGGTAAACGCCGAGGTTTCCGGCGGCGGCCTCACACTGGAGTTCCTTGATCTTCTCGATCACACTCTGGTCGATAGCGCGGAACTGACCTGCGAACTGTACGGGGTTACCTCCGAGTACGGTAGCAATACCGCCCAGATCATCGTTACCACCGCTTGACATTCGTGCGTCACCACCCGAATCAGCAGGAGCGTTCACATAAGGAGAAATGGCAATCTTTGTGCCGTTTGTTGCGGCCATCTTTGCAGTCCAACTGGCTAACAGTGTGATGGTCGGGGTAGTCGGGGTTCCGCTTGCGGCGGCAAAAGAGTTCTTTGTTCCGTCTGCTTGGCGCAGTCTTTGGAATGCAACTTTCTGAATTTGGCCGAAGTTTTCCGGGCAAACCGTATTAGGGATGGTAGGGATTGCCGTTGCGGCCGGACATTGACAAATCATAACTGTAATTTTTTTAGTGAATAATGAAGTTATCGCGGTTGGCCCGTAGCCGCTTTACGCCACAAATGTAGTTATTTTTTATAAAAATCGCATACAAACCAATATTTTTTCGTTTCCGTGTAATTTATCGTCCACTGAAAGATAATTGATTGTGCGCCAATTCTGCGCGTTTAGTGTACCTTAACTCCACGACTATTGATTCCATATGGTCTGGTGTTACCGTCAGCAACCTCTTTTTCGTAGATACCCGTCAGACCGTCCGCATCGTCATCGTGGTCGTTTGCATCGAACTTCCTCAAAAATCCGCTTAAATGCTTATAGAATGCAGGGTAGCGTTCCTCCCACCCGAACGGCATTATTATCTGCTCGTTCACAAACGGCGCGTTCGTTATGATCCTGCTTTCCTTGTTCGCTCCTTGATAGAAAGCCACAGTCAACGCCCGGATTTTCTTCTTGATCGTCTTTTCATACTGACTGCCACCATTATTCGATTCAACCCAAACTTTCTGTGTATTATTGCTGTTTATCATTCGGGGAACGGTTACGGTCGTAACGTCCGTTGGTGCATCAGTAAATTCAATGTCGGTTATCAGTACGAACAACAACGGCTCGAACCGCTTTGACTTTTCGTTCCAGATTGTGCTATCTGACTTGTACACGTCATAGGTAGCGGCGAACAGGTAGTCATCGCCCTCGTCTGCAACGTCAATATAACAACCCGATCGGATATAAGTTCCCCAGTCTTTCTTTTCAACCCAAGTCTTGAACGGTCTGTATAACTTACCCTCTGCGTTACCGGGGTTGCCTTGATACAGACACTCGAAACCGACTGGATCAATCTTCTTTTGGCTGACGAGCCTTTCCAGTGAGTGACGTTCGGGCCAAAGCGCAGTTCCTTGCTCCCTCTGGTCTATCTCTGTCGGTTGCCCGGTCTTGATAGCCTCAAAGTTGACAAGAACCCAAGTGTCATCCGGGACGTTCTCGAAGTCCGACCACTTCTCTGCAACAATCACTTTCTCCGTTTCAAGTATCTTTCCGATTATATCCTCTGGATGCCACCGGGTAAAAACAATCAACTGTTGGGAATCATTATGCAATCTCGCTCTTGCAACTTTCGTGTACCAGTCCCACGCGCTCAAACGTACCTGTGGCGAATTAGCCTCCTGCGAATCTTTGTATAAGTCGTCCAGAATCATAATATCCACAGTCTTTGAGGTCAACGCTCCACCACGTCCGACCACTCTCAAAGAGCCAGTATGGTTTACGATCTCGAACACATCGGAGTTTCGGAGGTAGGTATTTGAGATAGTAACGACATTCGAACCGTTCAACTGCGTATCTGGGAAGATTGCCCGGTACTCGTCACAATCTATTAACCTTTGAACGTCCCTGTTGAAGTCTTTTGCGATCGTGGCCGCATAGGAGCAAATCGCTATTCTTGAATCCGGGTACAGTCCCAACATCTGCGCAGGTAGAAAACGGCTCGATCCTTGTGAATTGTGAGTTGGAACTAACTCATATCCGGCCAAATAAATACCACCCTCAACTTGTATGCAGTTAACATAAAGTTCCTCATTATCTTCAACGCTTGTTATGAAGAACTTTCTTTTATCGTCTTTGTCTTTCCCTTTTTTGTTTGACAGACGTTCCTGTTTGCGTGGAATATCAAAGACTTTATCACTTTTGTCTGGATTGAAAGTTATGCGCACTTTTATTCCACAATCCTTTCCGTATAGACGCGCCGTGTATTTATGCCTTGTTGCTTTATATCCAAGTGACCGCAATAATATATACACATCATCTGCCAACTGACTATCTTTTTGGCAAAATTCACAAGTTCCTCTTGTATTTACACAACCGTCCGTGTCCATTAAACCCCGCAAAAGAGCCATTCTCTGCTCTTTTGAGGACAACAAATACTGAACTGGAATGTGTTTATTTTTCAGCACTCCAAGTTTTCTTAAATCCCTTGTTTCCAAACCAAACAAATGAACTCGGTATGCTGAATGGGTGCGCTTCTGCTCGATCACATAAGGACTGATATGGTCTAAATCTTCAGCACCACAGGTTATCCATTTATCGTATGAGTTACCGTCACCCAACCATAATCCAAGTAAATAGGGAGCAATAGTCAGTTCTGCATCTGGCATATCAATTACAGTATTAGCAATTATAGCCGGACTGCGCCTATTTCTCTTTCTGAAGATATTGCGAGTTTCAACAATTTCACGAACTCTGCCTTTATGATTGTCGTGATCCGCATAAACAACCCACTCGTGTTCTGGGGCGGCTATCATGCTGAATCCATCTGCAAAAGATATTACCTGTGTAGGGTGTTTATAACGCCCACTATTCCATTTCACTTCTTTCGGCTTGCCGTCCTCACCAAAAACATAATCGCCCGGTTTAAGGTCAATATGTCTTTTCCAACCTTTTGTTGTCAAAACAGGCGTATCAATTAAAAGTGCTTTCCCGTGCTGTGGCGGTGCTTGAACAATAAGGTTCTTGATCTGCTTCTTGACAAATTTATCCAAGACCTCATAATAAGCCTTGTGAAATGGAGTAGGCTGAAACGACTTCTGCATATACTGGGCAAACCAAATCAACTTACGGGTTGCTCCCTCTTTCAGAAACAACTCCGGGTGTTCGGCCAGTGTTCTTGTTATTTGCATCGTTTCAATATCCATATTTCGACCAATAGTTATATATGACGAAGTGTTTTGTCGGGAAAAACCGATACCCACCTCCAAAAAATTCGACTTTTAGTTATAATTTCAGATGTTCGCAAGCATTTTCGGACTTCAGTCTGGCCCTGCTTGAATACGGACAACGGACACAGATATAGTGACCGTCTAACGCTTGATTCCAATGCTGTCGGACTTCCTCGCCCAACGTGCATTCCCCGCAGGTGTGCTGTGCAGGATCAGTCTTTAACTTACGAACCATAGAATTGCTCCAGAAACCAACAGAATTCCGGCTGTGATAGTTATATCATATAGCAACTTGATAAACCTCTCTACGCTTTCAAATCCGTTCATATCACTTCTTATTGATAGCGTCAATTACCTGTGCCAACAATTCGTCCGGCACATTCTTCAGTGAAACCTCCGTTTTGGTTTCGTTCTCCACCTTTCCTGTCAACTCGTTCGTTATGCGGTTCTGCCAGTTGTCGGGATCACGATTGCACAATGCGAATATAACTGCGGTCGGGTTGGGAAGTATCTTCTTTGTCGTGCGCGACTGCTTCTTGATACGGGGTGCATCCGGGTTGGACGGATCGCTTTCGTATTCAGTCTTGACTTCCTCGTACTCTTGGCCCATTATAAGAGTTTTCAGACTTTTCCTCGCTTCCTCCAGAATGCCGTTGTTAGTCCATTCGATAAACGCCTCTTTAGCCTTTTTAACACGCTCTCCAAATTCCCTTTTATCCTTTAGCCAACGATAATAGGTATTGTCATCAATACCCGCTAACTTGCAGGCAGTCTTGTCGCTCTCACCGTTCTCCAGTGCCTCACAGATTATGGTAACACACTTTTCCGTGTACTTACCCTTTCTTCCACGTTTTGTTTCCATAACGAACCTTTAATGGTTAACGCCCTCGTTTCCGGGGGCGTGGTTTATACTTGTTTCTTACTCATTCCACAAGATCGTCAAACAGTCCTTTCTCTCTGGGTTTGAGTGCTTCGAGTTCTTCCCGGAAAAAGTCCGCTTTTGTTTTTCCTCGTGCCTTGCCTTTGCGGGTGTGTACGTCAAAGGTGTATTCGGGTACTCTCAACGGCTCTCTCCTTACGTCCTCGATCCATTTCTCCACGTCACAATCTTGGCGGTCATATACAAGATTCTGGAGGTGGTCTGCATCCCTGCTTTTACGGCAGTCGCACAATAACAACACTGCCTTGCTTACAAAGATACGTCCTTTCGGTTCTTTCGCGTTCTCGTTTACATAACAGTATGCCTTGAACAACGATTCGATTTCCTTTGTGATTATTCCGTAACAGTCCTCTGCGGATATTACGAAAAGTCTGCGCCACAAATAATCCACAAACTTCGAGTGCCAGAGTTCGAGTGCGAAATATCCGGCCACCTTTGCATCCGATCTTCTGATTGCTTTCTGTAATGCTGAAGCAACCTCGTAGAAGTCATAACCGTTCACTGTCTTTAACTGATACATATCGCTCTTTATTTTATAGTTTAACAATCAATTATCAATCCGGGATTTCCACTTCGTTCTTGCTCTTGACAATCTGCTTGTAAGATTCATCCCACCCTGCTTTATAGCAACGTAATGTCATTTTGGAGCAATCAATCACATAAAGATACTCAATATCTCCGTGAATGTCCGTTGTGAATTCGTAGCCGTCATCTTTCAGATCGAATTGATCCTTAACCAATCTGTTGGCTATCATTTCGCAATCCTGCTTTGCGTAGTCAGTCAGTGAATTATAAACTTTCTTCAGATCAGTACCAACACCCTCTGGATAACCGTCACAATGATGGTAAAGAAATACTCTGTTATTACTCTCTGCTGACTTAATAATTACGTTACAACGTGTACTCATAATTGTATTGTTTTAAGTTCCGGGAACTGCCCCAGTGCATCGTAATCCTTTCGATTACACAGTAAAGATACAACCGATTTTTTAATTTCCAAAGGTTTTAACTATTTTTTTTGATTAAATCTCGTTTTTTTTCAATCAGAAAGGAAACCCCATTGAAATATTAACCTCCTGTGCGCTTTTCACAATACCGTTGCCGTTCTTGATTTTCACACAGTTGCCAAAATACTTCTTTATCTGGAGCATTGCGTTCAACTCGCGTTCCGTGTTCCT
>Ga0310690_10012938_pt1 | contig 10198 bp, 8 predicted proteins | sample AusTroGonzalo_MG_2_FD_207661 | JGI IMG/M metagenome (GOLD analysis project Ga0310690, IMG submission 207661) | Bovine rumen microbial communities from tropical cattle in Woodstock, Queensland, Australia - Gonzalo_04 (v2) (version 2) | ecosystem: Host-associated > Mammals > Digestive system >...
CTCCTTCGGCAGGATTGTGCTGCCTGCCGCGCCGAAGAACATGCACGCCAGGGCAGCCAGCGAAATGATGCCAAGGCCTTTCCGGTGGTCCCGGAAGCTTCCGGCAGCGATCAGGACCAGGGAAGCGATGGAGAGGGCCACCACCAGAATCGTCACAACATATACATGCATAAAGGACTGGACGCTGCCGTCATAGCCGCTTCCGGAAAGCGGAAACAGCGAATATCCGATCGCCGAAACGCCGTGCATGGCCGTAAACAGGCAGATCCCGATCCGCAGGCTTTTTCGCGCTCCTTTTAGCATCACGCAGAGTGTGGACCGCCATGGCGAAAGAAAAGGCGGCCGGATCCACTTTTCCGAAATCAGCGATCCCCTTGACCTGCAGCGCGTAGAACAGCGATTTCCTCCCGGATCCCCTCCTCCGGGTCTGCCGGAGGCTTGTCCGCGATAATTCTGTTTATACCGTGATCGGATCGATCGTGCTGCCGCCACCCTGCCGTTTCCTGACGATGATCTGTTTGTCGATGGCCCGCCGCAGATCCGCCACATGGGAAATAATACCGATCAGTCGATTCGATTCTGACAGGCTGTTCAGGGCCCGCATCGCCTGCTGCAGGGTCTCTTCGTCCAGGGATCCAAAGCCCTCGTCCACAAACATCGTATCCAGTTTGATCCCGCCGGCGCTCATCTGGATTTCTTCCGAAAGCCCCAAGGCCAGGCACAGGGAAGCGATAAACGATTCTCCGCCGGAGAGCGTCTTTACGCTGCGGGTAGTCGCGTTCGTATGGTCCAGCACATCCAGCCCCAGACCGCTCTGTCCCCGGTTATCTTCCGGGATTTCCTGGCGGACCAGGTCATACTTCCCGCCGCTCATCTGGCGCAGGTGGATATTTGCCCGCCGAAGAATCCGGTCAAAGAACGTCATCTGGATCCAGGTTTCAAACATCACCCGCTGTTTTCCGGGAATAGTGCCGTTCGCCGTATTCGAAAGGGCCGTCATCCATTGCCATTTTCTGTCCAGCGCCGCGATATTTCCGGATGTTTCGCCGATGTCTTTCAGCACGTCCCCGTTTATGCGGATGCGCTGTTCAATTTCTCTCCTGCGCCGGTTGACGCCGTTTTTCTTCTCTGTCAAGTCATTGCGCTCGGCAATCTTTGCTTCAGGATCCGGAATTTCATCTTCCTTCAGAATCTCATCCGCCTGCTGTATTTTTCCCTTCAGTTGGGAAATCTCTTCATCGCAGGCCTTTTTGGCGTCCCGGGCATTCTTCAGCGCTTTTTGCCGCTTTGCAATCTCGTCTTCCAGCTGCTGCTTTGCTGCTGCAGCCGTCATCTTATCCGGATAGCGCAGTTTTTCCGCCTTCCCGTCGATCGCTTTTTTCCGTTCTTCCTGCCGTCCGTTCTCTTCACCGTATTCATGCCGGAGTTTCACCAGTTCCTCTTCTGTTTCCGGGATGATGCGGTCCAGTTTCTCCGCCCGTTCTGCGCATTTCCTTTCAGCTTCTTTCGCGCCTTCGATCTCTTTCAGTTCCTTTCTGATCGTTTCCAGCCGCTTCTCCAGCTTTCCGGGTATTTCATCCCTGTCCCAGCTGCCGAAGTATTTCTCCGCTTTCGTCTTCACGATATCAAGGGCGGTATTTACGTTCCCTTTCTGTTCGCCGGCGTATCTGCTGGCAGCGTTCTCTTCCTTCTGGGCAGTATCGGCCGCTTTTTCCGCCTTCAGCACGGCCGCTTCATCCGGAGCATCGCTGGATTTCGCTGCCTTATGGGGATGTTCCCTGGACCCGCACACGGGGCAGCATTCGCCTTCCGCAAGTTTCTCAGCCAGGATGCCGGCCTGTTCGGCGTTAAATTTCCTGCGCAGCTGTGTGGCTTCTTCCCGGAGTTCGGATGCTTTACCCCTTGCGGCCTCATAGGCCGCAAGCGCCTCCTGATAATTCTTTTCCTTCCTGCCGAGATCGTTGATGCCGCCCTGCAGATCGTACAGTTCTTTTCCCTCGTTCCGGAGGTGCTCTTCCTGCCGGATCAGGGCAACGTTGTCTTTCCCCGCATCCTTCCGTTCTTTCTGTTCCTTCTTCAGCTGTTCAGCCTCATTTTTGAGACCGCTGCATCTGGCTGAAAGTTCATCGATCCGGTTCTTCTTCTCTGCCTGCTTCCTCTCAGTCTTCGAATAATCCTTCCGCAGCTGATCCAGTGCGTCGTATTCCGGAAGCTCTTTTCCCAATAATTCCGTTTCGGCAATCTTCTTTCCCGTCTCGGGTTCCTGCTGTTCCTGTTCGGCCAGCTCTGCCTGCAGTTTCTTTTGTTCTTCGGTTTTTCCTTCCAGGGACTGCCGTGCTTTTTCCCTGCCTTCTTTTGCAATTTGCTGTTTTTCCGCTGCCCCAATAAGCTGGTTCAGTTCAGCAATCCTTTTTTCGAGAGCTTCTTCTTCCCCGATGACAGTTGTCTGCCGGGCCGTGTCTTCTTCCACAATCCGGTTTACCAGCAGAACAACCTGCTCGAACAGCATTTCACCTTTCCGGGCTTTTTCCGCTTCAATGTCCAGCGGATCGTTTTCCGGGCAGGCAATCCGCTGCAGATGCGTCTTCATTTTCTCCTTCTGCAGTTTCCTCTCCGTATCCACATCTTTGGCGTCGTTTTTCAGCTGGTTCTGGAAATTCTCATAAATCTGTGTACGGAAGATTTCCCGGAAGTGCGCCTGCCGGTCCTTCGTTTCTTCCAGCAGGATTTTCAGGAAATCTCCCTGGGCAATCATGGCGATCTGGCAGAACTGGTCCCGGTTGACCGCCAGGATCTCCTTCAGGGCATCCGCAATTTCCTTTTCGGATTTCATGATCCGGCCGTCAGGAAGTTCCAGGACAGCCTCCGCATCCGCTTTGGTATATCCCTCTCCTCTGGCTTTCGGACGCCGGTACGGCATACTCCTGTAAATTCTGTATTCTTTTCCGTTGTGCTGAAATAGAAGCTCCACGCTGGTCCTTGCATATTCATCCACATACTTTGAACGAAGCATGGAAGCGTTCCGGTTCGGTCCGCTGGCCTGGCCGTACAGCGCGTAGATAATCGCGTCAAAAATCGTTGTCTTTCCTGCGCCGGTATCGCCGGTGATCAGGTAAAGGCCGTTGGTACCCAGCCGGTCAAAATGAATCTCTTCCTCTCCGGCATAAGGCCCGAAAGCTCTCATTTTCAGATACAGGGGTCTCATGCTTTTTCCTCCTCCAGTTTCTCCAGCAGCGCCTGTACGTATTCTCTCTGTTCTTCTGTCATCGGCAGTCCGTTCTGGATCGTATAGAACTCATCGAAAAGCTCCGGCCCGCTCTTCTTCAGGATCCCGTCCGCCGACCCGATTTCCGATGAGGCTCGCGTCCGCTCGTTGTCATAGTCCAGCTTCATGATGTTCGGATAAACCATACGCAGGTTGTTCAGCGCGTCCGGTACATCGTTCTCATCCTCCAGGATGACGTGAAGGTAATCGTCCGTTGCTGTTCCTTCATAACTTTCATTCAGAATCAGTTCATGATATTTCCCCTTGATTTCCCGCATGTCATGCCGGGGTTTCAGCGGAATGGTTCTTATCTCTGCATCTCCCTTGCCGCCCATCGTGACGACGGTCACGGATTTCACATGGTCTTTCTCTGAAAAGGAGTATTTCAGCGGCGTCCCGCAATAGCGGATTGTTTCCCGCCCGATATGCTGCGGACCGTGGATATGCCCCAACGCCACATAGTCAAAAACATCGAACACAGAAGCGTTCACATTATCCAGTCCGCCGACAGACACATCCTCGGATTCTGATCGTACAGCCCCGGTCACGAATTGGTGCGCTGCCAGGATATTCTGTTCCTCCGGATTGATCTGCATATGCTGGATCACCGTCCGCACCGCCGCTGTATAATCCGGGATTTCCTCTTCCGGAAAGAAACGCCGCACATCTGCCGGTTTTATAAAGGGAAGCATCCAGATCTTTACTTCTTCTCCGCCCTTTCGCAGCGTGCAGGGAGTGATTTCGCCGGAATATACCGGCGACAGATGAATCCCGCTCGCGTCGATCAGGCGGCTGCCGAAGGCGATCCGTTCCGCGGAATCGTGGTTCCCGCTGATCATGAACACTTCCTGCCCCAGCCGTGCCAAACGAACAAGAAATTCATCCAGCAGTGTCACCGCTTCCGCGGATGGGACTGATTTATCGTATACATCGCCGGCAATGATAACCCCGTCCGGTTTCTCTTCCTCAATGATCCGGCAAATCTCCCACAGGATGTATTTCTGGTCCTCCGTCATGGAAAACTCGTTGATCCTTTTCCCCAGATGCAGGTCCGATAAATGAACCAATTTCATGCAGTTTCTCTCCTCAGTTTTTGTATTCCAATTCTCCGCCGGTTATCCTGATACGAATAATTCTCTCTCCTCCGGCCGTCTTCCTGCTGCCCGCGCCCGCACAGGCTTTCCGCAGCCGGCCATGAATTCTCATCCGATTCCAATGAAATTCCAATGAAAGCGGCCTGGCCGGCCGCTATAATAAAGCTGTCTGAGGGGATTCGCCCCGACATTTATACCGTTGGTATAAAATTTTTTATCCCATTTGTACTGTCCGTGTCTGTTCGGCGGCGGTCCGGGACTGTATAATACAGATGAACAAACGGGCGAAAGAAGGCGGAATGATGGAAACGAAACTGGCTGAAAACATCCGCGGATACCGGAAACAGCGGGGTCTGACCCAGGAACAGCTGGCGGAAGCGCTGGGCGTCACGGTCGGTGCGGTGCACAAGTGGGAGGCAAAGCTCTCCATCCCCGAGCTGAACCTGATCACGGAGATGGCGGACTTCTTCGATGTTTCCGTGGACGCGCTGCTGGGATACCGGATGAAGGACAACAGCCTGGAAGCCGTCACCGACAGGCTGGAATGCGCCATCCGCAGCGAGGACCCGGCCGGGATCGCCGAAGCGGAGAAGGCGCTCAAACGGTTCCCCCATTCCTTTGATATCGTGTATCACAGCGCGGTCCTGTATATGATCTTCGGCTGCGAAAGCCGGGAACCGGACCTGCTGGACCGGGCCGCCGGGCTGATGCGGGAAGCGCTGCTCCTGCTGCCCGGGAACACCTGCCAGGCCATCGGGGAGGCTTCCCTGCGTGAGCACCTGTCCACGATCCTGATGATCTCCGGACGGACGGACGAGGCCGTGGAGCTGCTGAAGAAGCATAACACCGAAGGCGTCTATAACGATCTGATCGGTATGACGCTGTCCCTGGTATGCAAAAAACCGGAAGAAGCCGAACCCTTCCTTTCCGTCGCGCTGCTCAATTCCCTGGGGTCAATGCTCCAGACGATCCTCGGAAAATCCTTCGCCTATATCCAGTGCGGGGACGCGGAATCCGCGGAGCACCTGCTGAAATGGGGACTGGACTTACTGGACGGCGTCGCCCATCCGGAGAAGACCGGCTATCCCGACCAGAGCCGCGGATACCTGTATACGCTGCTCAGCCTGGTATACCTGGATACCGGCCGGGAGGCGGAAGCGCGGGAAACACTGGAACGGGCCGCGGATTATGCCGCCCGGTTTGACGCGGCGCCGAACTACGACGCCCGGTCCTTCCGGTTTATCAGCGGTACGGAAAACTATCACATGCACTACCTGCTGGGCCGTACCGCGAAGGAAGGCATCACCAACATGGCCGGCATGATCGGGAATGAAAAACTGGCAGCCCTCTGGAAGGAGATCGGGAAAAATGGCTGAGACCAATATGAAAACGGAAAACGTGTTCCGCGGCCGGAACTACCGGCTGATATTCTTCGGCGCGCTGGTATCGGAGCTGGGTGCGCTGCTTTACAGCTTTGCCGTGAGCTTCTATATCCTGCAGATCAGCGGGAACAACGCCTTCCTGCAGGGGCTGTACCTGGCCCTGTGCGGCATCGCGCAGCTGCTGTTCACGCCGGTGGGCGGCGTGCTGGGCGACCGCTTCAGCAAGGCGAAAATCATGTACCTGTGCGATTTTTGCAAGGGCGGAACGATCATCCTGGCCACAGTGCTGATGCTCCTGTTCCCGGGGGCGGACGCGCACATCGTGATCCTGTTCGTGCTGGGAATCCTGGGAAATATCATCAGCGGAATTTTCAACCCCGCCGCCGGCGCCCTGATTCCCCACATCGTCAAGGAGAACCAGCTGCAGCAGGCCAACTCCTATTTCGCGGTGAAAAACGCCGTGGAAGGCATCATGGGCGTGGTGCTTGCCGGCGTCCTGTATGCCGCGATGCCGATCCATACGCTCTTCTTCGTTGTCGGCGCCTGCTTCATCGCCTCCGCTGTTTCCGAGACCATGATCCGCTGCCCCTATACACCGCCGGCGGACCGGCTGACGATCCGGACCGCCGTAAGGGATATGGGCGACGGGCTGAGGTACCTGCGGACGCAGAAGGCCATCCTGGCGCTGCTGGGCGCGGTGGTATTTATCAATTTCTTTGCGGCGCCGATCACGGGGAACTTTATCCCCTACTTTGTGCGGACCGACCTGGCGGGAGCCGGATCCTACCTGCTGGATCATCTGCTGACGCCGGAACTCTGGTCCTCGGTCATCAGCATGAGCATCGGGCTTGGCTCCCTGATCGGTGCGGCGATCCTCAGCGCCCGGCAGCCGGCGGAGAAATGCGGCCATACCATCGCCGTCCAGCTGTGCATCAACGCGGCGATCATCATCATCCTGTCCTTCAGCTACTGGCTGCTGGTGGACCGCGGAATGGGCCTGAACGTCTTCCTGGTGCTGTTCTGCCTGGGCGGGTTCGCGACCGGCGTGCAGCTCTCCTTCGTTAACATCCCGATCACCACCGCCGTGATGCGCATGGTGGACCGGGATAAACTGAGCAAGGTCAACAGCTTTATCAACGTCGGATCCCAGGCCATGATCCCCATTGCCTCGGTGCTCGCCGGCGCGGTGCTGCAGAGCTTCGGTTCCACAGTCCTGCTGTTTGTCTGCGCGCTGGGCTTCTCCGTCACGGCCTTCCTGCTCCTGATGAACAAGCCTGTACGCGATCTGTAAGGGATCGATAACCTGTTGCTTTCAGTTTTCTTTCCTCATTCCCGGGCGTTCTCCGGGATACGCGTTTCCATGGTTGTTTTCAGGGGCTGCATTCCCATTTTCCGGTAAAAAGACTCTGCCGGCTGATTCAGCGCCCACACGTTTAAGATCACGCTGCTGCACCGGTTCTTCCGGGCCTCCTCCATGACATGGCTGAACAGCGCTTCCCCGATATGTTTCCGCCGCTCCGCCTGATCCACGCACAGATCGTCGATATACAGCGTCTTCCTGTAATGAAGCTGTTTTGTTTCCTCGGTAACCTGGTAGATACAGAAGGCGTATCCCCTGATCACGCCATCCGTTTCATATACATAAATCGGCGTCCGGTCATCGGCAATGATCGCCTCCAGCTCCTCCGTCGTATACTTTTTTGAGCCGATCTTAAAGATATCCGGCCGCGCCTGCGCGTGGACGTCCTGGACCTGGTACAGCAGTTCATTCAGTCGCTCCGTGTCCCCGGGAGCTGCTCTGCGGATCATTTAAAAAACCCCTTTCCGGCTGCCCCCTGGATGAACCCCAGCTCTGAGCGCAGTTTTTCATACCGTTCCTTCTCATGCGCTTTGATCGCTTTGGCCGGATCATCCAGCGTGTGGTGCAGTACGTCGGCGTCCTTCAGGATTTCATCGAAAGGTCCGTGGACCGCATCCTTGTCACTGTGATGGTAAATCGCGTGGCAGATGATTTCCGTTTCTTCCTTTGTGGTAATCTTCAGCTTCTTCAGGACCTTCCTGGCATATTCCGAGCCAAGATGCGCGTGATCGTCATAGCTTCCGGATTTATAGGCATATACATCGTGAAGCAGTCCGGCCATCGCGGCCAGTTCCGCGTCTTCCCCGCGCTTTTCCGCAAGGACAGCGGCTGCAAAGGATACGCCGTGGAGGTGGGATACCGCGTCTGCTTTCTTCCCGCATTTTTTCACCGCATGGTGGACATATTTCTGCAGTTTCCTGATCCGGCTCATATTTTTTTCTCCTCACAGATAACAGGATTATCGGGTATTCTGGGTTCCGATGCTCTCAGGACCCAGAATCCGCCTGACCGGTCCACTCTCTCCGCCGTTTCGAAGATCGTTTCCAGATATCTGGCGCAGCTCTCCGCTCCCTGCTGTTTCCGGATCACCAGATACAGCGCGCCGCCGGGCTTCAGGCATTTCGCCGCGTCGGCGAACATGGAATAGATCACCTGCTTCCCGGCCCGGATCGGCGGATTCGTGATCACCGCGTCAAACCGGCGGTCCAGGAAGGCGGCCATGCCGTCGCTTTCTTCACAGGTGACCTCTGCCCTGTTCCGCGCCGCGTTTTTCCGGCTCAGTTCCAGGGCCCGCAGGTTTACGTCCCCCATGGTCACCCGGGTTTCCGGCCAGGCTGTTTTGACCGTGATCCCGATCACGCCCCAGCCGCAGCCCAGGTCCAGGATCTCCCCGGCCATGGTTTCCGGCAGCGCCTCCAGCAGAAGCCTTGTGCCGGCATCCACTTCCCCCCGTGAAAAAACCCCGGCATCCGTCTCGAATACCAGGTGATGTCCCCGGAACGTGAATTCACAGGCCGAAGGCCGGGAGGCGCTCTGCGGCTCCCGTGTATAGTAATGGTCGTTCATGGTTCCTCCATTCCGGCCGCCCTCCGGAGGGCCGCCAGTTCCTCCTCCGTCAGCTCCCGCCACTGCCCTTCCTGCAACTCCGGCGGCAGCGCCAGCGGGCCGAAACAGGTGCGGTGCAGCCGGAGAACTTCGTGGCCGACAGACTCAAACATCCGTTTCACCTGGTGAAACTTTCCCTCCCGGATGACGACCTCGGCCAGGGACGCTTCCTCCCCCGCCGAAAGGATCGTCAGCTTCGCCGGCAGCGCCGTAAAATCCCCGAGGTCGAGGCCCGCGGCAAATGCGCCGGTTTCCTTTTCCGTCAGCTGTCCCGCCGCCAGGACGCGGTAGGTTTTATCCACATGGCGGCCGGGGCTCAGCAGCCGGTGGTTCAGTTCCCCGTCGGTGGTAAACAGCAGCAGCCCGGTGGTATCTTTGTCCAGCCGGCCTACCGGCATGCATCCGATCCCCTCATATGCCGGCGGAAGCAGATCCATGACCGTGGGCTGTTTTTTATCCCGCGCGGCGGTCAGGATGCCCGCGGGTTTGTTCAGGATCACATGGCGGGCCAGCCGGCCGTCTACCGGCTTACCCCCGAGAGTCAGCGACGAAACGTCCGGATCAAAAGAAAGGGCGGGATCACGGATCACCCGCCCGTCCACGGCCGCGCGGCCGCCCCGGATCCATTCCTTCACCTGGCTGCGGCTGCCTTCGTTCAGCGCCGCCAGCCAGCGGTCCAGCCGGATCCGCATCAGTTCTTCAGTCCCCGTACCCAGGCTGCCGTCACCAGCGACCGCAGCGGCATCAGCGGAACCGTCAGCACGCTGCCGACTGCCAGAATGATCAGGGTGGTCTTCGTATCCGGCAGTTTCGCCTCGCCCATCAGAAGTTCGTCCAGGGCGGACAGTATCGGTGCATATCGCGCGATCAGGATCCCAAGGGCGATCAGCATGGGAAGGATGGTGATCAGCGCGCAGATCCAGCACCCCACGGCACCCCAGTGGTGGCCTTTCATCAGCTTTTTATCTCCCAGCACAAAAGCATGCCGGTCCCCGCTGTGCCAGGCGATGCCGAAAAGCAGCAGCAGGATCAGTCCGATCGCGATAAGCAGCAGATAGATGCCGCCCTGCATCAGCTGTCCGCCTCCGAAGGCCTTGATAGCCCGCAGCAGGGTCAGTGCATCGGTTTTCCCGGCATACTGGTCCCAGGCATAAATGGCTGCCGCGATCAGCGGCGCCCCCCACAGAATCAGGTACAGCGCCCGGCTCAGCCCGTAGCCCAGCTTTCTGCCGTATCCGGCGCCCTCCGTCAGCCGCGGGCCGAAGAGCCGGCCCCCGCCCAGCGCGTCCTGCATGGCCGCCGCCGCGTTGACCCGGGCCCAGAACATCAGCAGTACGTAAAACGGAATACAGAGCAGCGCCAGCCACTCCGCCCCTTTCAGGGTCAGGAACAGCAGCGGTGTAAAGCATGCGGCAGTCATACAGAATTCAACGAGCAGAAAGCGGAAGCCGTCGGCGCCTTTCCCGGGATAAACCCTGAACGCCTGGCGAAA
>Ga0310690_10012939_pt1 | contig 10198 bp, 7 predicted proteins | sample AusTroGonzalo_MG_2_FD_207661 | JGI IMG/M metagenome (GOLD analysis project Ga0310690, IMG submission 207661) | Bovine rumen microbial communities from tropical cattle in Woodstock, Queensland, Australia - Gonzalo_04 (v2) (version 2) | ecosystem: Host-associated > Mammals > Digestive system >...
TAATTGTTGACCAGTGGACTGCACCCTGGGTTAACGAGAAGGGTTATTCAATGTGGGCTCCTGACTGCAAACAGAACCCCAACAACGGTGATTATTATTTCTTCTGGCCTGCCGGTTCAAAACCCCAGCCCAGTTCAAACGGACGTCGTGGTATGGGCGGTAACCGCGTAGGTGTTGCCATTGCTCACAATCCTTTCGGTCCGTATATTCCCCAGGCTACTCCTTTGGAGGGTGTAGGCGGTATCGACCCCTGTATCTTTGTTGATGATGACGGACAGGCTTATCTGGTAATGCCCGGTATCACCATCACCAAGATGAATGATGACTGGCTCTCAGTTTCAACTGATCCCGCTGACCGTCACCGTGTAGAGGAGGTTCCCACCAAGGGTCTTGTAGAGGGTCCCTATCTGTTCAAGCATGGTGGCAAGTACTATATGACATTCCCCTGGGCGCGTGACGTTGAGGAGGTTCTGGCATACTGCATGGCCGATAACATCTTTGGCCCCTATAAGTTCATGGGCGTATTCTTTGAGGAGCATGCAAACAAGTGCTGGACAAATCACCACTCAATCATTGAATTCAAGGGCCAGACTTACCTGTTCTACCATCACAACGATTATTCACCTGCATTTGACAAGAACCGTTCAGTCTGCGCTGACAGTATCTTCTTTGAGCCGGACGGAAGCATCCGTATGGTTAAGCCCTCACTCCGTGGTATCGGTATAACTCAGGCTGACACAGAGATTCAGATTGACCGTTATTCAGAGATTAGCCAGAGCGGTGATTCTATCGCTTATCTTGACACCACCAATTACTTTGCCGGTTGGAAGACCGTATTCTATGAGCAGGGTGCATGGGTTAAGTACAATACCGTAAACTTTGACAACGCTCCCCAGAGAGTAAAGGTTAAGGTTGCAGCTCCTTCAACAGGAACTCTTGAGATCCTGCAGGATGACAAGGTTATCTCGAAGGTTAAGCTCAGCCCCAAGAACACTGCATCTGAGGTTGTTGCCGTTGTCAAGGGTGCTGCTACAGGTGTACATCACCTTAAGGTCCGTCTCGCCTCAAAGGGTAATGCCCAGGTTGACTGGATATCTTTTGAATAAGACCATTATTGTGTGATATGAAAATCAGGACTATATTTACAGCCATCCTGGCCATGCTGTTTCTGGCATGGTCAGGATGCACTGCTAAGAATAAGCAGACAGAGTGTATCAATCCTCTCACTTATACCGACATACCGGATAATGACTGGATCAGAGTAGGTGATGATTACTATATGGTAAGCACCACCATGTATTTCTGCCCGGGTGCTCCCATCATGCACTCCAAGGACCTTGTTCACTGGGAACTGGTCAGTTACGTCTATGACTTCCTTGAGGATGATGATGTATATAACCTGCGTAACGGCCGTAACGCTTACGGAAAGGGACAGTGGGCAACATCACTCCGTTATGTAGAAGGTACCTATTATGCCCTGTTCATAGCCAATGACCAGAACAAGACTTACATCTATAAGACTAAGGATATCACCAAGAGCAACTGGGAGCGTTCAGTTATAGACCGTCCCTTCCACGATGCATCCATGCTCTTTGAGGATGGTCATCTCTATGTGGTATGGGGCAACGGTGAGATTCGTATCATTGAACTCGAGCCGGACGGTTCAGCCATAAAGGCCGGTGCCGAGGAGAAGATTATTATTGACTCTCCGCGTCAGGGTTATAACCTGCGTGCCGAGGGTGCCCATATCTACCACATAGGTGATTATTACTATGTGATTGTAATTGACTGGCCCAGCGGCGGTGTACGTACCGAGACCTGCTGGCGCTCAAAGGACCTGTTCGGACCTTATGAGAGCAAGACTATACTGAGCGGTGCATTTGACGGTCGTGGTGACGGTGTAGCTCAGGGAGCCATCATAGAGACTCAGAACGGTGACTGGTATTCAATCATGTTCCAGGATCACGGAGCTGTAGGCCGCATTCCTACACTTCAGCCCATGAAATGGGTTGACGGATGGCCTATACTTGGTGATGAGACCGTGCCTGTAAAGCAGTTCACCGTAAACCTGCCCGAGAGCGGCAAGAACCGTACCTGGGATAATGATGAATTCAAGTATAAGAAGAATGAACTTGACCTGGTATGGCAGTGGAACCATAAGCCCGATAACAGTGCATGGTCTGTAACCGAGCGCAAGGGCTGGCTTCGTCTCAAGACCGGTCAGGTTGCAACCAACGTAACCAATGCCCGCAATACTCTTACCCAGCGTACTGTAGGCCCCCGTTGCTACAGCGAGGTGCTGATGGACGCAAGCGGTATGAAACCGGGCGACAGAGCAGGTATAATTGCCTTCCAGAGCAATTACTGCACAATAGGTGTTGAAGTGGCCGATGACGGTTCAAAGAGTCTTGTAGCAATGACACACAGGGCCCAGGGTCGCCGATGGGGTCAGCAGGCAGGCGCTCAGACCAGTCCCGATACAGAGGCTTTGCGCATTCCTCTTACCCAGGATAAGGTTTGGCTCAAGATACGCTATGTCTTTACTCCTCAGGAGGAGGGTGAGCGTGCCGATCAGGCATTCATGAGCTATTCACTTGACGGCAAGAACTGGACTGATGTGGATGCTGTATTGCAGATGTCATTCAGTCTGGATTACTTTACCGGTTACCGTACTGGTCTGTACAGTTTCTGCACTGCGCAGCCGGGCGGTTATGCAGACTTTGACTATTTCCATCAGGCGGTGTATTAACTGTTAAAAAAGAATAATAGTTTAACTTCTGCACCTATCTTTTATATTAAGGATGAAACGTGAGGAAAGTAGCATAGTGAACAGCCAAGGATCTCTTTCAGTTAGCGACGAATCCATTGCCCGTCTGCTATGTGATGATAATCACGTAGAGGAGGCCGTACGCCTCATCATGAAGAAATACGGAGAGCCGTTATATTGGCACATTCGCCGAATGGTGGTGGCCCATGATGATGCGGAGGACTGTCTTCAGGAGACTATGATTAACGTATACAAGTACAGGAGCACCTATTCCAACGAGTATCCGCTTTCTTCATGGCTCTACAAGATAGCAACGAATGAGAGTCTTAAACTGCTCAAGAACCGCTCCGGCTTTACCATGTCAGTGGATGATCTGGGTGATTCTTTAAAGGACAGCGTACGAGAGGAAGCCAGTCCGGATGCCGATGAGACTCTGATACTCCTCCAGGAGGCAATTGCGCTCCTGCCGGCCAAGCAGAAGATGGTGTTTAACCTCAGATACTATGATGACAAGAGTTATGAGGAGATACACCAGATAGTGGGAGACAGCGTTAATACGCTCAAAACCAACTATCATTATGCAGTACAGAAGATAAAGGATTATATTTTAGAACATCAGTTATGAAAGATTTTGATCTGGAAAGTTTGAGCAGAGAAATGCCCTACAGAATGCCTGAGCATTTCCTGGACGACATGACTGACCGTGTCGTAGCCCAGATTGGAAAGCAGCGCAAGCATCGCACAGAGCGCCGTATTGTGGCTCTTTTTGCGAGCGCAGCAAGCGTGGCTGCAGTTGCACTGCTGTTCCTTCATCCCTTTGGCGGCGGGTTTGACATACCCGACTACGAAAGCATCTCACAGTGCGCAAGCGTGGATGAGGTGCTGCAGAATATGACAGCCGATGAACTGGGTGTCTATTCTATGATGAGCAACTACTACGGCAACTGATTATGAAAAAGCGTTGGACAGCACTGTTGATTCTGGCAGGCTTGCTCCTGACCTCTCCGTCAGTTATGGCGCAGGACAGGGACGAGCAGATGATCAATGCGTCCCTGCGTTTCATAAAGGAGAATGCAAATCTCACCAAGAAGGAGTACGAGAAGTTTGCAAAGATCTACATTGAGTATAACGAGCAGCTGGTTAAGCTGAACCGTGAACTCAAACCCGAGTCACGCGAATACATGAAGCGTTGGCAGGAGATAAACTCTGATTATATGCACAAACTTGACAAGGCTCTTCCTGATTCAACCCGTCAGAAGGTCGGAGTTGCCCAGTGGGAGCTTGGTCAGAAAGTTTGGGGCGAGAGAACAGAGCAGACCCGTATCCATACGGAGCGTCAGTTCCAGATGATGGGCCAGTGGAACATGATGAACCCTCAGTTCATGATGCAACCCCACATGTTTGATTTCCAGCGTCACCGCCAGCGTGAAATGCAGCAGGCCGATGAACAGCAGCAGCAGTGGTGGGAGAATTACTGGCGTAATTGGGGCCAGCCCGATACGGCAATGATTCGCCGTATGCAGGAGAACCGCCGTCGCTTTGAAAGCCGCGACAGTGTATGGCAGCAGCGCCGCCAACAGTTTGCTCCTCAGGGTCAGTTCCCGCAGGGTGGTCAGCCTGGTCAGTTCGGCCCCGGATTCGGTGCCCCGGGATTCAATCCTCAGAGAGGGGGACAGCCGAATGGCCAGCAATATCCGGGTCAACAATTCAACCGTCCGGGAACACGTTAATCTTTTAAACTGATACAAAAAAAGAATAGGAGCAGATTTCTGCTCCTATTCTTTTTGGGTTCAACGGAGGATCAGTGCTTATCCTCCTGGTTTTCATAGATGCTCTTGGGAACGATCTCTATGAAGCTGAACGGGTTAACACCTGTACCGCCGCTGTAGACCTGACGTATGCGGATCCAATAGTCGGTGCTGGCTCTCATATACTCGTTAGCTACGATCTTTCTGTAGCAGTTCTTATCGTCGCGCAGAGTTCCGTATGAATCAGGTGCCTTCATGTAACCACGGTTACGCATACCACGGTCATTGGCCTCTATCATAGCATCCTTATCATCGTATTGCTCATAATCGCCGTCCTTGACCCAACCGATACGTGAATCGGTTCCACTGATTCTAAGGTCAACAGGAATGCCCTCAGGTATCCAGTTCCAGTTGCGCCAGCCCAGATCTTTGTCTGCGGGTACAGTCTGGTGGAAGTAGTACTGAACGATACCACGGTCTGCTACATCGGTTCCCTCCATAGCGTTGTTCCATACACGGATCTCATAGTTTCCGTCTGAAGGTACGGGCGGGAGTTTGATGGCGATATCATAACTGTACATAACTGTCATCTCATCACCGTTGAATGTTCCGAATGAAGCATCACGGTAGCGTACATAGAACTCAGTCTGCTTGTCAACCCACTCAAAGTTGGTGCAGTAACCATGCAGGTACTTGTATACGATACGCTTTCCGTCAGTGTAGAGACGGCCACGTCCGCCACTGTTGATGAAATCAGGTGAAAGGGTACTGGTCATGATTCTCATTCTGCACTGCAGAGCGGTATTTCTGGTGAAATCATCATATACCAGAAGTTTCTCTACATAGTGATACTCACCGTTCTTGCAGATCTTGTTGTAACCCTTGTATTCATTCTGGAGTCCCTCAACGATCTTGATACCCGGAGCAACCAGGTTCTTGTTCTTGGTGGTACCCTTACGGTTGATGAATATACCTATGCGGTCACTCTTGCTGCTGCCTTTGTATGCAGAACTGATACGCATTATTGAGTGCGGCATAAGAGTCTCATAGAAATCCTCGACATCCAAGGTCTCCTTGTCATTATGTTTCTTGATAATGGCATCCTGGCTTGTGTTGAACTGGTCATATGACAGCCAGCAGGGCAGGATATGATATGAGAGGAGTTTGTTGAGTGAACTACCTCTGTCTATGTCATCCAGGTCCTTGCCTTCAGGGTAAACGGTCTTGGCATACTCACGGAGTTCATCAACTGAGTGGATGTTGTAATCGGCTGCCAAAACAGAATCAGGTACAACGAATACCGTAAACTTGAATTCACGTTTCTCAGGAATAACCTCCCAGTCTGTCTCATAAGATGTGCTGTGCTTGTGAGTGTTCTGGCCGTAGGTAAGACCCTGCAGTGTCCACTCGGCATCAACTTCAGGATATGTGTCATCCCAGTACTTTCTGAGAGTATCTCTAAGATGGGTGGAGAAAATGGCTGAAGTGAAGATGCTGATGTTGGGGTTCTGTGCCATCAGGTCGGACAGGAAGTCATTGGACTGTCTGATTACACTGTAGACGGTGTGAACTACGCCGTTTACTACGGTATCATCAATCTCCTTGATGGTGGTGTACTGGTTCAACAGATATCTGAGCTCAATCATTGTTGAATCCTCACCGTTGGCACCTTTCAGTACTACGCCGTCCTCCTTGACAGGAACAGTGTCAGGGTAGCATGTGTAAGACATGTAGCGGTCCAGCATGTTGGGGTGCGGAGCCACGCCTGTACCTGACAGGTCTGACGCGAACATACGCTCAATGAAGAGGTGTGAACGTGCTATGGTGTCACAAAGCTTGCGGTTCTGAAGAACTGTCTCCAGGCTCTGGAATACGTTGCGGACTGAGTCAGTTGTTGCAGTGCTGCGTCTCCACTCAAAGTACTCTTCCATGGCGTCATTATCAGGAGCGAAGCAGGTATATGTTCCGTAGGTCTTTACCTGACCCCAGAGATCGGCCTTCTGGAGAATGGCTACGAAATCGGAGAAATCGCCGTGATATTCAAGAGTTCCTAAAAGATAATCGGCTATAGTCTCTCCTGTGCTTGTGTAGTAGGTTCCCGGGTGCTGCTCACTCCAGAGATCCTTACAGGATACGCTCAGACCGATGATGGCAGTGGCAAAAAAAGCCATTGCGGACTTTCTGATAAGTTTTTTGTTGATTTTCATATCTTTGGTTATTAATTATTTAGTCCTATTAGGGTTATGGTACGTATGCGGCCCCGCGCGCCCGCGTTCATGCACATGTACTTAATATAGCGCGTAAAGATAACAAGATTTTCAGAAAGCACAGCTATAACAGACGCATTTTTTATAAAAAAAGAGCACCCCGGCCGCTATTATGAGACCGGGGTGCTCTGTATGTGGACTGTATAAATTACCAGTTCATGCGATAGTTGCCGCTAAGATGCAGCAGGGCGAACAGATAGATCAGACCGTCGTAGTAGATGTCAAAGTAGCCGTCCTCATAGGGCTCGTGCTTGAGTGAGAACATATGCTTTACCAACTCCTGGTTGTACTGGCTGTCACACATCAGTGCGGTTGTGGCCATGGTGCCTACAAAACCTATTGAGTGACGCAGGTTGGGACGCCAGCGGCCGCCGCCCATGGGACGTGCCGATACATCGCCGTTCAGAGCGAACTGATCGGGGAACTCAGTGATGCCGTATCGGCCCAGGATGGTGTTCTGGAACTTCTGGGCATACTCGGTCTGCCATGCGGCATCCTTGTGGTACCAGGTAAAGTCCATTGCAATGTTCATTGGAACGCGCCATGAGTCATAGTGGAACTCGCTGCCGCGGTTGGGTGTGCCGTCAAACTGGCTCTGGTCGGGGTTGATACCGGTAACGGGGTCGCAGGCGCGGTGCAGGTATGCACGTGCGCTGTCGGCAAGTTCGCGGTAGATTGCCTCGCGGCCGTCCTGTGCTGTCTCGGCCCAGATCTCATAGAATGCGGGCAGATGGTATGAAGGATCGGTCCAGAGGTTTGAACGTGAATCAGGGCAGAAGTTGATGAGCTTTACATCCATGTTGATGATGTTGGTTACACCGCCTGTGCCGTCCTTTGAGAAGAGGTCGTTAAGAAGCTCCTGTGCCTCGGCCAGGTAGTTGAACTCCTCATAACTGCCCCAGCGGCGTGATGCCAGCAGAAGGTCTGTTACGTAGTAAAGCTCACCGTCACTGGCTGATCCGTTTGATGTGCGGCGGCCGTTGGTGCGGCATGACCATGCGAACAGTCCGTGTGAGGGACCATCCTCATTGTGACGCATATAGTGCTTTGACCAGCGCCAAACGCGGTTGAATATCTCGGGTTTGTCCATCTGGACTGCAATCATCATTGCGTATGACTGGCCCTCGGTACGAACGTCGTTGTTCTTAACGTCCGATATGTAACCCATGGGTACCATCTTGCCGTCAACCTCGACGTCTACATCGTGGTAAGCGGCCTCTTCACCCTCGAAGATGATTGAGTAGATCTCCTGGATCTTTCCGTCAATTTCCTCCTGGCTGAAACCGAGTTCCTTCAGATAGTTACGGTACTTTCCGGTCTCGGCGTATCCCTTCTTGGCAGGGGCAAGCTTTGATGCACTCTTGGATGATGAACATGCGGCAATGCCCAGGACTAAGCAGAGGGCAGCCAGAATGATAGTGGTTGTCTTGTTTGTTCTCATTTTGTCAGTAATTTGGCTTTTTATTGTTGAATGTATGATTTCCAGCGCTGGTAAGCCTCATCATAAGCGGGCATATCGGATGCCTTGGGCTCGATCACACGGATCTTCTGCAGTGATGCGAAGGCCTCGTTGTGGTCATTGTAGATGTGGGCTCCCATACCTGCACCCTTGGCGGCACCGATTGAACCGTCGGTGTCATAGAGTTCGATGGTGGCTCCGGTTACACCGGCCAGTGTGTCGCGGAACAGGGGGCTCAGGAACATATTGGCGTTGCCGGCGTGGATCTTGTTCACGGGCATTCCCATATCCTCCATTATCTCAATACCGTACTTGAATGAGAATACGATACCCTCCTGGGCTGCGCGAAGCAGATGTGAGCGGTTGTGGATGTTGAAGTTTACGCCGTTGAAGCTGCAGCCGCGCTCCTTGTTCTCAAGTACACGCTCGGCACCATTACCGAAGGGCAGTACTGATACGCCTGCTGCTCCGATGGGTGCCTGTGCAGCCAGGTCGTTCATCTCGGCATAACCCAATCCCTCGGGTACTATGTTGCGCTTCATCCACGCATTCAGGATACCTGTACCGTTGATGCAGAGCAGGATACCCAGACGGTTGAAACCGGTCTTGTGGTTTACGTGGGCGAATGTATTTACTCTTGACTTGGGATCATAGCTGATCTCACCGTTCACACCGTATACAACACCTGATGTACCAGCGGTTGAGGCGATTTCACCGGGCTCGAATACGTTCAGTGAGAGAGCGTTGTTGGGCTGGTCACCTGCACGGTAGGTAACGGGTGTGCCCTCGGCCAGGCCGAGTTCCTTGGCTGCGGCCGATGTCAGGCGGCCCTGCTCGGCGAAGGTGGGAACGATCTTGGGTATGAATGTACGGGGAATGCCGTAGTAGTCGAGCAGGAAGCCTGCTACATCACCGGTCTGGAAATCCCAGAACATACCTTCTGAAAGGCCTGATATTGTGGTTGCTATCTCGCCGGTCAGACGCATTGCGATGTAGTCACCGGGGAGCATGATCTTGTCGATCTTGTCAAAGATCTTGGGCTCGTTCTGCTTTACCCATGCCAGCTTGGATGCTGTGAAGTTGCCGGGGGTGTTGAGCAGGTGGGTCAGGCACTGTGAGCGGCCCAACTCCTGGAATGCGTTCTCACCGATGCCTACTGCACGTGAGTCACACCAGATGATGGCGGGGCGCAGAACCTTCTGGTTCTTGTCGACGCAAACCAGTCCGTGCATCTGATAGGAGATTCCGATGGCCTTGATGTCCTTGACATCGACCTTGCACTGTGACATTACATCGGCAGTGGCTGCCTTGAGATATGACCACCAGTCGTCAGGATTCTGCTCAGCCCAACCCGGGTTGACTGCTTTAATGGGTGCTTCACTCTTTGGGGCGAACGCGGTTGCAACGCAACTGCCGTTCTGGGCATCTACAAGACTGCACTTCACTGAAGAGCTGCCTATGTCATAACCTAACAGATACATACTTTTTCCTTATAATTGATTGTAATTTTCCTTGCTTTGCATTAGGGCAAACAAAGGTAGTGAAAAGTACTGGAATGAGCACAATTGGGGCGATTCTTTTTGGGTGTTGTTCAGACGTTTTGACCCGTTTCCCGCGAGGGAACGTATTGTTATTGCCCAAGCGTCCAAGAATACGTCTGCACCTGCGTGAACAGAGGACGCTCCGACAGGGAACCCGCGTGCAAGCGTATTCTCGTGTCGGAGCGTCGTCAAATATGGGATGTCCCTGCTCTTAGAAAGCGTACATTACGGAGAGCAGCAGGCGGTTGTTGCTGACGTTGTGAGTGTCTGCAACAGTGCCGTTGGCCTGGGGTGTACCGTAAGCTACGGTGGTCAGCTCATACTCAACACCCAGATTCATGTTGCCTACGGTGTACTGAACGTTGGGAGCAACGCGCCACATGTTGTCGATGGTTCCGCCCTCGGCAGCACGTATG
>Ga0310690_10012940_pt1 | contig 10198 bp, 21 predicted proteins | sample AusTroGonzalo_MG_2_FD_207661 | JGI IMG/M metagenome (GOLD analysis project Ga0310690, IMG submission 207661) | Bovine rumen microbial communities from tropical cattle in Woodstock, Queensland, Australia - Gonzalo_04 (v2) (version 2) | ecosystem: Host-associated > Mammals > Digestive system >...
TCAGATCCGGCGGATCCTTGGACCGTCAAGACAGCGGCAACGATGGACGGCGGTTTTGTGGCTGACTTTATCACTTCAGGCTCGCTGACGCTTGGAAACGGGACGTCTTTCGGCCCGCTTTTACAGGCATATTCCACCATAAATGGACAGGAAACGCTTGTCACGCGGATCAATCGGAATGGCTTGTATGCTATTCTCGGCCAGATCGGCGGATTCGACATCGGGACGCTGAAACTGACACGCGGAAGCGCGGAAATGTCACAATATCGCATGGGTTGTGGAGAAGCCGGAAAAGGGATCGTCAATCTGATCGGAAATAAAGATTCCTATCCGGAAAACATGGGATTCGTTCAGATCGCAAACAGCGGTAACTTTGACACGGCTTTGGACGGAATAAGGATCTACGGCAACGGGTGGGTTCGGCGCTTTGACGGAAACGGTAACCAGACATGGGCGCGAGATCTTCAAAACATACCAACATAAAGAAAGGGGCAAGAAATGGCTGACATCAGTACCTATTTACAGGCAATCATGCAAGCGGTTTACGGCGAAGATGTCCGCGGCTCGATCCATGACGCGATCGAGATCATTAACGACGTGTCGGAAGTGGTTCTTTCCACGGGAACGGCGGTCACATCCGCGTCTAGTTCTTCGACGGGGTTCTATACCGATTCGCTGTATCTGAACACCGATACTTTCGAGTTGTGGAAGTGCGTCGGAACCGATTCGTGGACTTCGCTCGGCATTTTGAAGGGCACGGCGGGAGATCCGGGGAATCTTTGGTACGCGGGAACAGGAATCAGCGGAAAATCCGTAAATCCGACCGTGTACGTCAATTCGGGGGTCACGAACGCGAACATCGGGGATTGCTACTTGAACAAGGCAGAAGGGGGCGTTTACACTTGTACGCTTGGCGGAAATGCTTCTACGGCTCTTTGGGTGTTCCTGTTCACCATGAGCGGCGGCGGTGGCGCTTCCTACACAGCGGGGAACGGAATCGATTCCGCGGCGCTTCTGAACGATGAAATCGCGCTTGACTTCGGAACCGTGGACGCGGCTACCACAACGAAGGCACCGACGGGCGCTTCTGTTCAGAGCGCTATCGGCTCCGCTGTAAAGAACGGAACGCTTACGATTCAGAAGAACGGGACTTCCGTCCAGACGTTCACGGCAAACCAGAGCACGAACGTATCGGCGAACATCACGACGGACGAATGGTACACAACCACAACCACGGTATCGTCCGGTCAGTTCACGTTCAGCGGGCTTGATGATACACAGGGCTACGGCTTCGAGCCTTATGTCGAGGTGGACGGAAACTCCACGAACAAGAATCCTTCCGCGACGATCAACACGATCACGGGCGCGGGCACGGCTTCAATGAGCATCATTTATGATACAGACGCAGACAACGGGGCAAGCGTTAAATTGAGAATCATTAAGTAAAGGAGAGGAAAAACTATGATCTATGTAATCGTTTTTACGGCAAAGAGCAAAGAATCGGGCGAATGGGCGTCCAGAGTATCGGGGACGAAGGACAATCTCGGCGAAGCGAAGGCATTTTTCCATTCAGAGTGTTCTCGCCTGATCGGAAACGCGGGTTTCTCCGAAGCGATGGTCATGCTGATTGACAGTTACGGAAACCGCGTAATGTACGATCAGTACGCGGAGCCGACTCCCGAACCGAACGAAGAATAATTGTTCATGATATTTGATTCCTTCTCAAAGCGGGGCATCTGGCGAGGTGTCCCGTGAAGTGAAGGGGAAAGGAAAGCAAGGAATATGTGGAAAAGAGCGGAAAATGGGGGGGGGGCGTGAGCCTAGATCTTTCTAATTGGGTCAAGAGTTCTACAGCGAGTCAGTTCCCGGCAACGGTTGGAAAGACATATTTTGTGGCAACGTCATCCTTGAACGAGTCAAACCTTGGCGTAAATACAGGCGCAACGGTCATAAGTCAGAATCACTATACTGCATATAATGCTTATCACTACTGCGGACTTGTAAAGGCTACGGGTTCGACCGTGTATATGAAGGGGTCGGGAAATGATGTTTACTATTTAGAAGTATAAATCCACGCCCTATCTATCCGGGTGTGGTAGATAGGAGAAAAACATGTGGAAAAATGCAAAAGGCGGGGGCGGATCGGATGATTTTTATACAAACGCAACCCTTGTCCAGACGGGATTGTCTATAAATGACAATAGATGCACTATCGAAAAAGGCGGATACTTTGTAAAGAGCGGGTTTTGTTATTTTGACATTACTTTGGCTATTTCATTTAATTCGGCAGGAAACAGCACTTATCTTTTAGGCGCTCCGCTACCAACAACGAATAACTCCGGTCTTGCCGGCAATAATGGATCAAAATGGGCCGCCCAGACGGGAAATTATTTTACATCAAGAGATACTAACGCAAAAAGCGGTGATGTAATTCGTATTATTGGCGCCTATGCAACGAGTGCGTCGGACACATAAAAGGGGGTATTTCTTATGGATTGGAAACGCAAATTAACATCAAGGAAACTTTGGCTTTCCGTCGCTTCTTTCGTTTCGATGCTTTTGGTCGCTTTCAATTACACCGAAAGTCAAGCGGCTCAAGTCGCCGCGCTTATCATGGCGGGTGCGTCCGTCATTGGTTACGTTTTAGGCGAAGGACTCGCAGACAGCGGTCACATCGGAGAGGAATAGCCTATGCTGAATATCATCCTTGTGGTTTTGGGGCTTATGCTTTTGGCTTCATGCGCGATTGCGCTTATGGTCGCATGGTTCGAGAACAGCGCATGGAGTGATTATTTTGACGGAAACGAAAGGGACGGGGAACAATGACGGAAGCAATAGTGGTCGCGATCATCACGGGCGCGTTGACGCTGATCGGAACCATATCATCGAACCACATGACGCATTCGAAAACGATATATCGGATCGATCAGTTGGAAAAGAAGGTCGAAAAGCATAACAATCTCGTCGAGCGAATGTATATTGCCGAAGGACAGATTCGCGTTTTGGAAGAAAAGCAGAAGGATCTTGACGATGACTTCGCGGATATGAAGGGGAAGATATGAAATACACGGAAGAAACCTTTTTCCAGGCAATAAAGCCTTACGTTTTGGCCGATATGCGTTCAAGCGGGATCCTGGCTTCCCTAACGGCGGCACAAGCGCGATTGGAAAGTTCCTACGGAAACTCGCAACTGTCGCAACATCCGAACAACAATATTTTCGGGATAAAAGGTTCCTACAGCGGGCAATCCGTAAAGATGTGGACGACAGAATACTACAACGGAGTCGCGCAAAGGGTTCTTGCAGATTTTCGAGTCTACCCTTCTTGGGCGGAAAGTATCGCCGATCACTCCGCATTGTTTAACCGCTTAAAGCGATACGAAAACCTTCGCGGGCTTACTGATTACACGCTTGCGTGTAAATACGTGAAACAAGACGGCTATGCGACGGGGCCGGCGTACGATCAATCACTTTTGAGAATTATCAACAAGTTTCGGTTGTACTTATGGGATGCGGAAGTTACCGGCACGTCGCCAGGGCAAACGGTCGTCAAGAATCTCCCCGTATTAAAGCGCGGGAGTCGCGGCGAATACGTGAAGGCTTGGCAAAACTTCCTTAATCTGAACGGCTACCCTTGCGGACTTGCTGACGGGATCTTCGGCAAGGCGACCGAATCGGCCGTTCGGGACTTTCAACGGTCGCGGGGACTCGATCCCGACGGGATAATCGGAAAAGATACCTGGAAGGCGATCGGATTGTAACTTTGCTTGCTTCTTTTTTGTGTTTTCCATTATACCTTCACGGGGCGGCGTTTCATGCTTGCATGGGGCGTCGCTTCTTGGTATAATTCGGCGGGGTTCGTTTGGATTCGGACGACATAACGTCGAAAAGTAACACGAAAGTAACAAAACGCGCGTTTTTCCGCTATTTTACGTGGTTTCAATTACACCATCAAAGACGCGACGTGACATAAATCGGAACAATGAAAGAGCCGCCGAAACGCTGATTCTATCAGTAAAACGGCGGCTTTTTCTATTTTACATAATTCGTCGGGAACGGCTGTAATTTTCCCCCGAAAGTAACACCATAGTAACACGAAAGTAACACGTCAATATTCGATTCTGTTTATCGCTTCCCGTAATTCGTCCATGGATAAATGAATGTACGCTTGCTCGAGAACGCTCTCGGGCTTATGTCCCATGATCCTTTGGATGGAAAGTTTCGGGAGTCCGATCTCGTTCGCCTTCGACGCGAAAGTATGGCGGGTGTCGTAAGGCTTGTGCGAAAGATTCTCCCGAACGAAATAGTCGTACTGATTTTTAGAAAGATCGAAAAGCCGGTCGCCCTTCGTCTTCATGGCGTCCACGACAAGCGGGCGGACGCGGTCGTGTATGGGGATCTTCCGCGCCGATTGCGCGTTCTTGCCTTCGCGTATATCCAGGGTGTTTTCGGTCAAATCCACGGCATTTTTCGGCATATCCCGCAGTTCCTTGATTCGGGCGCCTTCATATAGAAGTAACAGCGTCAACGCGATTTGAGGTCTATCCGCTTCCGTCCAAAGCAAAGACACTTCTTGCGGGGTGTATAGGCTCCGTTCGATTTTCACTTCTGCCGGTTCTATTCGGACAAAATCAACGTAATTTTGCGGGATAATGTCGTTTTGGGCGGCGAAAGTGTAAATGTGGTTAAGAACTGCGCGGGTGATTGCCTGGACGGAATAACCGAAGGGAATCGAGTCTATGAGGTCTTGCAAGGTTCCCGCCTTCACGTCCGCGATTCGCTTGTCCGCGATCGGGTCGATATATCGGCGGAAGTTGCTCTCGTATTTCTTCATTCTGTCGGGCGAAACGTCCACTTTCCCCTTTATCTGTTCCCATATCTCCCCGACGGTCACGCGGGTACGGTCAAGGTTGTACGGCGCCGCGTTGTATTCGGCGAGCGCTTGCATCGCTTCCTTGCGGGTCGCGTAATATCCTAGAACGGTTTGCTTATTGTAGGCCGTTTTCTTGTCAAAGTCGATAACCTTCCCCGTCGTTATGCGTACCATGTATGGGCGACGGCGGTTTCCTTTTAGTTTGGTTATGCTTCCGTAGTTTGGCGGCAATCTCAAGGTTCATCGGCTCCTTTCTTCATATTTCCTATGGCACGGGCGTATGCCAGGAGCCGCGCCGGTGTTCTTACGTCGGTTAATCCGATAAGATAGTCAAGGCTTACGTTGAAATATTCGGCCAGGATCCTGGCGTACTTCAATGACGGCTCCGTTTGTCCCGATTCCCATCGCGATACGTTGCTTTTGTGGATCTCGATTTGATACGTTGTATTGAGATCGTGAACGAGCAAGTCCATTGTAAGATCCCGTTCTTCCCTTAATTCTTTTATGCGTTTTCCGATGTCTGTCATTTCGTTGTTCTCCTTTCGTGTATATATTATATCGTACATCTGTAACAAAAAATAATACTTTTGTGAAAAAAAGTGTTGCATTTTTGGAACAGGCGTGCTAATGTATAATCAGAAGTTGCAAATATGGAACATAGAAAGGAAGGGAAAACATGATTACAGCGACAACAAAGAAAGATTTTCAGAAAACCATCAAGGCAATTCGGGACGGATCTTCGATTGTATCGGGCAGAAGGCAAGAATACCCGAAAGCGATGATGACCGGACAGCAAGAAGACAAGAACACGGCAACGGTTAATTGCGGGCGCCGCCCTTGGTGCAAGAACATCGAACAGATCGCGGAAGCGGTTATGAACGATCCGCTTTTCAAAGGATTCTTGAAGCAGTACAACGCGACGGCAAGGGTCGAAATCAACAGCGAAGGAAACAAGCAGATACGGTTAAACTTTTAACAAACGCTGACCTAACGGCATGACGGGGAGAAGGAAGGGAAAACATGAGCAAACAGACAATGGACGCGGCAAAAATTCAGAGATTGGCAAAAGCCATTATCGATAATATGGAGCCTTGGACGGCTTCCGATTACAGTTTCGAAGGGATCGTTGAAGCCCTGGAAAAGAACCCGCTTTCGATTGTCGAGTATCTAATCGACACTTATGTAGAAGCGTAGAAAGGCGGTGCAGTATGCGACACGAATTGATTATTATATGGGACACGGGCGAAAGGGACATCTTTTCCTACAAGGACGAAGCGACCGCGGCGCACGCAGAACAGAACATGAGGCTAGTCTTCGGGAATCAAATCGCCTGGGCGGGAATCAGACCGCACAAAAACAAAGGGAAGGGGGTCGAGTAATGAAGTTTAAGGCGTGGTTGGTTGAGCATAATATCAAGCAGACGGAAGTTGCCGAAGTTTTAGGCATAAAGCGCGAAACCGTCAACGCGAAGTTGAACGGGCGCGAAGAATTTACGCTTTCGCAAGTTAAGCGGTTATGCGACCATTACGGAATCAGTGCAGATAATTTTTTTCTGTAAAAGTTGCAAAAGTGGAACGGGTAAAGGGTATGACAGTAAAAGAAGCATCAAAATATCTCGGTTGGACGGAACTTTTTCTTCGAGAAGCAATAGCACAAGGCGCGGTCGATTTTGGGGTCTGCGTAACGATCCCTGGGTCTTCAAGAAGGACGTTCCGAATATCGGAAGAAGGGGTGAAGGCATGGAAAAATGGGAAGACTTCGAAGAAGTGACGGTTTGGTCTTGGATAGGCCTTGCGTTTCTCGTAGTGGCGACCGTCGTCATGGCGTCTTTGGATGTTTGGATGTTCACATGGTAAGAGGTGGCACGATGCGGGAAGTAACGATCATTTTAGCGATTCTGATACTTGCGGTCGTAATATGGCGACCGCGGAAAGGGGGCAAGCGTGGTTCTTAACGAAGCGGGGATTGCGGAGCATGAAAGGCAGATAGACGTCATAAACGCGATCCCGTCGGGGAAAGTGGACGACGATCCTTTGAAGGGATATTCCGAACAGGACATGAACGAGTTTAACGCGAAACACCTTCGGGATCTTCGGGAGCAAGTTTTGGCCTACGACGAAGAAGAACTTCGGACGGTGGCGGAAGCGGTCATTGAGCGCGGGTGGACGTTCGCGTATAACGCACTAGGCGACTATTTCGACCGACTTTACAGGCAGAAGGAAGCGACAAAGGTCATTAACCAGGCATAGGAAAGGAAGGGCATCAAATGAGGGAAGAAAAAATCAAAGGGGTACAGGAACTTGATTTGCATTTAGCCAACACAGTTTGGACGGTTTCAAAGTGGATAAGGTGGACGCTTCGAAACGGCGTCGGCGTAATCATCGAAGACGGCAAGGTTACAGGGTGGGATCTTCGGGAAAAGAGGTTTCACGCATGAGTTATACGAAATCACCCTGTTTGGGCTGTACGGAACGAAACGCAGAATGCCACGCAGTATGCGAACCGTATCTCGAATATGAGGAAATCCACAGGCGGGAAACGGAAGAAGCATTCAAACGGCGGGTGATCGCCCTGGATTGCGATCCGCATCGGAAACTTCCGCCGGTTCTGTTCAAGACAAGAAGCACCGCTTGCAAGGGAAGGCCGTTCAAGACGAAAAAGAAATGAAAGAGAGGTAGAACATGGAAAACACAGGAACAGTAACAATCGGCGTTGACTATTTCGCGACCTTAATCGAAGACAACGCCGTCATGAAAGAACAGATCGACGCATTGGAAAGGTTCCTTGCAAAAGAGGACTCCAAACTCGTTTATATCAAGGACATCGCGGCGATTTTCGGCTTTTGCTTGGACAAAGGCCCGAAGATTTGGGCGCACGTCGAGAAAGGCGGGGGCGATGATAACTGACAAGATGCCCGAATGTCCCGTTTGCGGGGCTGAAACGAACGACTTCTATGTTTCGGAGCATGACGAAATAATCGGCTGTCCCGATTGCGTTCGGAAAATCGACGCCTGGGAACGGACAAGGGAAGACGAACTTTCCGCGAAAATGGACTATGCCGTCGATCGTTGGAAGGAAAAACAAATGGGTCTTGATTAAGAAGGAAAGGGGAAACACAATGACAATCTACGAAAAGTTATCAGCCGTACAGACACGGCTAAACGCGCCGAAGAACCGTCAAAACAAGTTCGGCGGGTACTCGTACCGATCATGCGAAGACATCCTCGAAGCGGTCAAGCCGCTTCTGAAGGAAGTAAAAGCCGCGATCAAACTGAACGACATCGTCGCACAGATCGGCGAACGGTACTACATCAACGCACAGGCGTATTTTATCGACATCGAGAAGGCGGGCGAATTTATCGTTGCCGAAGCGTTCGCAAGGGAACCGGAAGACAAAAAAGGCATGGATTCCGCGCAGATTACGGGAACGGCTTCGAGTTACGCTCGAAAGTACGCGTTGAACGGTCTTTTGCTGATTGACGACGCCAAAGATCCCGACACGGACGAATACAAGATCGAGAGTGACGCGAAGGCGGCGAAAGTTCCGTCCAAAGGGAAAAAGTCCACGGCATCCGAAGTTGACGCTTCTGCGCTCGACGCTTTCGTAAATCCGGGGCAGATTGCGGCGCTTCAAATGCTGTTGAAGCGGGCAGACATCCAGGAATCGAAGTTTAACGAAATCTACGGGTTGACGATCCTGTCGGAACTTCCCGTCGAGAAATACGACGAAGTGGTTCGCAAACTTGAAGCGGCTATCAAAGTAAAAGAAAAGGGAAAGGGGGAGTGATTATGTTTTCAGTAGGATCTTTCGCGAAGGTATGGGAAATAAAGAAAATCGCGGAAAAATACACCGACCTTCGAATCAGCACGTCGAAGAAGGTCGAAGAAGGAAAATACACGCAAGACTTCGGCGGGTTCGTTCGCCTTGTAGGAAAAGCGCACCAGGACGGGCAGTATTTGACGGAAGGTGACTCCTTCAAAATAGTCCGGTGCGGGGTTGAAAACTCCTATAACAAGGAAACAAAGACGACCTATACGAACTTCATCGTTTTTGAGATCGAAGCAAGCGAACCGAAGGCAGAAGCGGAAGATAATCCTTTCATCGAGAAATGATTATACAGATCGACACACGCGAAAAGGCGCGGGCAATCCAACAAATCAAGGCGGAGTTTTCCCGACGTGGCATCGAAACGATAACATCGAAGTTGTACGTCGGGGACTACGCCAGGATAGACAACATGACGACGGTGATCGACCGAAAACAGAACTTGAACGAACTTGCGGGAAACGTCATAGAAAAGCGGTTCCACGCAGAAATCCAAAGAGCGCACGCCCACGGCATCAAGATTATTTTCCTTGTTGAGCATGGGCGGGGCGTCAAGGATCTGATAGACGTTTTGTTTTGGGAAAATCCACGCATAAAGGAAAGCCCGCGCTGTATCAGCGGGGAACATCTATATAAGAGCATGACGACTTTGTCGGAGCGCTACGGCGTCGAATGGCAATTCTGTTCGAAGCGCGAAACGGGCCGACGGATCGTCGAGATCTTGGAAAACATATGACAGTACATCAGATAAAAGAAGCAACGACAATGTATGAAGTTTTGGCACGCTACGGCATGAAGGCAGACCGTCACGGAATGATGTCTTGCTCGTTCCATGGAGCCGACAAACACGCGTCTATGAAGATTTACAAGGACGGGTATCACTGCTTCGCTTGCGGGGCGCACGGGGACATATTCGACTTTGTCAAAGAAATGGAACGATGCGACTTTCGGACGGCCTTCGAGATCCTGGGAGGGCGATACGAACATTCCGACAAGACATCGGCAAAGATCGCTATTGAACGGAATAAGGCGAAGCAGAAAGCAAGGAAACTCCGCGAACAGCGGGAAAAGTACGAACGGGATCTTCTGAACGTACAAATCAGCCTTTGCCGGTGGGGACTCGAAGCGAATTGCCCGATGTCGGACGCCTGGGCGCAATATGCGAATATGCTCGAACTTCTACTTTACAAACATGAAGGGTTAAATGGATGAAATACAGCGATTTGACGAAAGAAGGCATTCTTGAGGATGCCGTCTTCGAAGACATCATCGACGAAGTCGATCCCATTTCCCGCGCAGATATGATAAACGCCCTTCTTGCCAGGGCGAAGGAACTGAACCAAAAAAGCGAAGTTTCTCGGAAACTTTCGGCATTTCAGAAGGCGGAACGGGAAGCGAAGAAAAAAGAACTTCCTACAAGGCCAAAGGCGCCCGTCGATTGTATCACGGCGTTCGACTATCCGAAGGCACTGAACGAACTTCGGTGCGGGTGTTGGATCG
>Ga0310690_10012941_pt1 | contig 10197 bp, 6 predicted proteins | sample AusTroGonzalo_MG_2_FD_207661 | JGI IMG/M metagenome (GOLD analysis project Ga0310690, IMG submission 207661) | Bovine rumen microbial communities from tropical cattle in Woodstock, Queensland, Australia - Gonzalo_04 (v2) (version 2) | ecosystem: Host-associated > Mammals > Digestive system >...
TAAGGTTACCGTAAGGTACGACGACAATTTCCGTACATATTTTACACAGGCAAAGTGTGTTGTAACTTCAGCTCTCGAGGAGGTTTCTGCACAGGTCTTCAGTATCAATACCGTAGGCTCTGCATACTTCCCCGTTGCCAGCCTTAACTTCTTCTTGGGTGTTACCAATAAGTCGGGTGAGTCTTTCTCTATGGAGAAGAACGTTACCGATGTCAAGGCCCGCGACCACTTCATTATCAATTATAAGATAGCCGAGGCTGGCTCACTGGGTGGTATCACAGTAAAGGTTGATGATGCTACACAGTCTTATACATTCGACATCGAAGTACCTCGTCAGAGCTCTACAGCTCTCAATGCGGCTGCCGCCAATGCGTTCACTTCATTTGCTTATCTTACAGGTAGTGTTACGGCTAAGACTTCTGAGTTCGACGACAGCAATCTCAGCCTCCAGTGGAAGAAGAGTACGGATGCAGATTGGACCAACGTTCCTGCTTCAGCACTCACAAAGGGTGCTCAGGACAGCTACACTTATACACTTGCCAACCTGACTCCAGCTACAGATTACATCTATCGTATGAACTACAACGATGGTACTACCAATGTGAACAGCAACGAGATTACATTCACAACCGAGAGTATCATGCAGCCTGAGAATAGGGGCTTTGAGAATTGGTATAAGGATGGTGCTATCTGGTATCCCAATTCACAGGGTAGTAACTATTGGAGCACAAGTAACTCCGGTTCTGCGGGAACAATGGGTGAAAGCTACAATGTAACCACAGGTATAACCAGCGGTGCATACAATGGCACATCTGCTAACCTCCAGTCTATGTACGTTATCATCAAGTTTGCTGCTGCAAGTATCTTCACCGGAACCTTCGATGGTATGATTGGTACCAATGGTGCTAAGTTAGGTTGGGGTGTTCCCTTCACCTCTCGTCCCACTGCTCTCAAGGGTTATATGAAGTATACCACAGGCGGTATCAACCGCGGTAACCAGCCTTCTGGTGTCGGTGCTCCTGCAAAGGGCGAGAACGATGCATGCCAGATTTTCTGCGCACTTCTCACAGAGCGTCTTAAGGTTGCCAATGCCAACAACAGCGATGGTTACGAGCTCAGCACTACTTTCGACTGGCAGAATGATTCTCGTATCATTGCTTACGGACAGATAACGCAGAATACTTCAGATGCAAATTGGAAGTCGTTCAATATTCCTCTGGTTTACCGCTCACTCACTGCTAAGCCTAAGTATATGCTCATCGTTTGCTCATCCAGCAAGTGGGGCGACTACTTCTATGGTTACGACAGCGCAAATCTGAAGCTCGACGACTTTGAGTTCGAGTATGGAGAACCTACGCAGAATTAATGATGAAACATAGTTTTTATAAGCGTATTATGCGTATGCTGCTGCTGGCTTTTGTGCCGGTAGCAGTATTCGCGCAATATACACCGTCATCCCAGGGGGCATACGACGACTATAGTCAGATGTCTTATTCCGAGATGGTGAACGGGAAAAAACCAAAGCCTGTCAAATATAATAAGGTACGCGAGCAGTACGAGATGAATCTCAGCAAGCGTCACATTCAGCGCGTAGACCGTGGCGACCTCAGAGCTACATTCATCCCCAAGGGTATGTGGATGTGTGGTACTACCGTTAATTATCGTGCGTGGGAGAACGAGAACGAGAATCTGCTGGTGCTTAAGAACCTGAATATGGACGGGCACGTCTTTGCCGTTTCTCCCTATGTGGGCTATTTCGTGGCCAACAACCTGGCTGTAGGCGTTCGCTATAGTTACAGTCGCAACTACTTCTATCTGGGTGACTTGGATATTAATTTAGGTGAAGACCTCAATATCAATCTCGAAGACCTCTATTATCTGGAGCACAAGCACGAGGCAGGCATTTTCATGCGTAACTACATGCCTCTCTTCGGCAGTAAGATATTTGGTGCCTTTGCAGAGGTTCGTGCCACATATTCCCGTGCCAATGGTAAGAACAGTACGGGTCGGAGGGATTTGGACAACGACATCAACACCCTCGACGGTACATATGAGACCGTTCACAAGGTCCAGTTGGGAATCACTCCCGGCTTGTGTGTGTTCGTAACGAACTTTGCCGCAGTTGAGACTTCTATTGGTGTGTTGGGAGTAGACTATAAATGGAGCAATTACAAGAATATTCATCCTAATTCATCAGAATACGAGTATGGCAAGAGTCGTAGTGGCGGTGCCAACTTCAGGTTCAACATCTTTAGTATTAATATAGGAATGACATTCTATCTGTAGGGGCCCCTCCCCTTGTCCCCTCCCCTGTAGGGCGGGGAAATAAGACTAAATGATTATTGATAATTTCATAAATAAGTTTTTTAGAGTAGCGCATATTCTACCTGTTACTACTCCCCGCCCTACGAGGGAGGGGCTGGGGGCGGGTCTGTTTCTGTGTCTGCTTCTATTTACTTCATGTGCTATCAAGGATGACCTGCCTCTGCCCGTCCAGAAGGCTGCAATCACTGTATTCGAGGTGGAAGGACAGTGTGATGCTACTGGCGAGGGTTATGCTGTTGCCCAGATCGACAAGGACAATTCTACCGTCGACCTCTATGTTGACGACAGGGTGGATATCACCCGGCTTCGCATTAAACGGATGACTGTCTCTTTCGATGCACATATTGCCCTTGAGAATACTACAGCAAGCTTCCCCGAAACATCATTCTCGTATAGCGGTACTTCTTGTCCAATACTGGATTGCTCCAACGAACTTACTTTCGTACTTACCACCTATCAGACATACCGTTGGAAGGTGCGTGTGCATCAGGTTATCCAGCGTGAGGTGGAGGTTGATAATCAGGTGGGTACGGCTGTGATAACTCCTGAGGATAACACCGTGGTGATTTATGTAGCCCCCAATCAGGACCTCAGCAGAGTCAAGGTCAACAAGATGATGCTGGGTGGTATTCACGGACAGATTAGCCCTGATCCCACAGATCAGATTGTTGATTTCAGCTTGCATCGTACTTATCAGGTGACATACGCATGGACCGATGTTCCTGAAACATGGGATGTTTATGTATGGAATGCCGAAAAGTCGCTTGCCACAACAGCAACGGTCTTCCCCCATGCCAGTAAGGCATACATAAGCGGTGAGATGCAGAACGGTACCACTCCTGTAGTAGAATACCGTATGCAGGGAAGTAACGAGTGGATAACCGTACCATCTACTCAGATGACGGTTAATACCACCAGCTACGAGGCAGAGATTATATCCCTCCTTCCGGGTACTGGCTACGAATGCCAGGTCACGGCAAATGGTACATCATCCGGATTGCGTCTGTTCCGTACAGCACCTGAGCTGCAGTTGGAGAATGCAGGACTGGACGACTGGCACACCGACGGTTCTGGGACTCAGATTCTTTACAATCCTTGGAAGGAAGGTGGCTCTCGCTATTGGGACACAGGAAACAGAGGTGCTACTACAGTAGGACCCAGCAACAGCACTTATGTTGTTGATGCTGGAACAGGACGTACCTATGCTAACTTGCAGTCCAAATTCATTCTTATCAAGTTTGCTGCCGGTAATATCTTCACAGGGCAATATCTCTCAACGGATGGTACAGATGGTATTCTCAGTTTTGGTCGCCCCTTTGACAGTTTCCCCACCAAGTTGCAGTTCGACTATACCTATAAGGCCTCTCTTGCCAACAAGGGCGGAAACAAATGGGACGATAAGTATTCACGTTATATCAGCCGGGAGTCATACGACAGGATGTCCAGCCATACGGTGCCCGATTCCTGCAGTGTATATATAGCCCTCATCGGTGACAAGGACGAGGAAGTGTGGGACGATACAAACTTAAAAACGGGAAAAATGATTGGAGACGGGAAAACGTACCCCTTCATCATCCGTACCAAGATATTTAATTCAGATACAAATAAAAGATTGAAACTCTTTGATCCCAACGACGAAAATGTCATCGCCTATGGTCATTTTGAAAGCGGTGATAACCAGACAGTTTGGACTACAAAGACAATAACCTTAAACTATCGTTATAAGGATCGTACACCCAAGTACATCATTGTGGTTGCCTCAAGCAGTAAATACGGAGATTACTTTATGGGCAGTGACGCTTCGTTACTGACAATTGACAACTTCAAGTTGTTGTACGATTGATAAGAAACAAACACATGAGAAGGATATATATCATATTATTCAATCTGATGCTGCTTTTAGGCATGACGGCTATTCAGTCGTGCCAGAACGACATGGACGTTCCCGACGTTCATGGCGGATTGCGCGTTCAGTTGGGTAATGTGTCTTCTTCCACCATCACCCGTGCTACTCCCAACGAATGTGGAGTGCCTGCTGCGGAGCAGTTCCGTCTTTTGGTCGAGGACGTTAACGGTATGCCCAAGTATGATGGCGCCCTGACCGACGAACTCATCCCATTGGCAGGTGGCACTTATTTCGTAACGGCAGATTATGGCGAGAATCCCATTCTTGCCGTTGATAGACCTTATTATGTGGGTACTGCACAAGTCGAGGTGGAAAACAACAAGGTCACAGATGCCACCATCAATTGTAAGGTGGGCAATGCCCTTGTCTCTGTCGTATTCGGACAGAATGCCGAGGAACGGGCACGTTTCAGTCGTTTTTACAGCGAATACGGCTTAAAGGTAAAGGTTGCTAACTACAGCGTTACTCTTTCAAATACATTGTCAGACGTTAGTGCCTACTTCCGTGCAGGAACTTCTATAGAATTGGAGTTTACGGGTGTGCTCAAAGATGTCGGTCAGCCTGTAAGTTGCGAATTGGATTTGTCTCAGGTCGATAATTTCCCCACCATATTCCAGGCAGCAGACCATGCTATTGTTACCCTCACTCTGCCTGAGCCGCAGAGTGCAATGGTAGTCTCCATTACCAAGGTGGAGATGCAAGAAGCCACGATGGACGAGACCATTCCTCTCAGCTGGCTGCCTATTGCTGTGGCATTGCCCGAGCATCAGTACGATTACGAAGGTAACCTTGTGGGTACCAACATCACCTTCCCCAATGCCTATCCGGGTTCTACGTGGAAAGCTGTTGTTACCAATTCTGCTGGCACTGTGGTACGTGCCGTGCAGGGAACGGGAAATCTGCTTTCCGACTACAGCAAGAATTCCGATTGGCCCTACCTGCCAGCAGGGCAGTATCGTGCCACCTATTATATTATGGAGGATGAGACAGCAAATCTGACCAATACACGTGACTTTGTTATACACAATCCCAAACTAACGGCAACTGTGGATGCTTGGACATCTTATGACAAATACCTGGTTGGGGATATAGCGGGCGCGAATGAATGTACCAACAGCACAGCATACGGATTCCAGAAGCATTTCTCCGTTTCGCAGTCGTTGTATAATAACAATAAATATCGTAGCCTTTACTCATGGACGGCTACAGTAGATGGTAATTCCGTTCCCATCAATTCTAACGAGATTACCGGTTTGTCTTTTGCAGCTCATACACTCAAGGTTACTGGCACATTCGACGGTACTACTGCAACGGCCGAGAAGACCTTCCATATCACGGGTCTGCCCTATGAGTCTGATGTAAATAAGTTCAGTGGATGGACAGGCGGAAGTTGGAGCGACAGCGGCGACTCAGGTGGTGCACAGGCTCGTGAACCCGGTCAGCCTTGCTACCTTTTCACCTCAACCATTTATACGCCCAAGTTCCATGCCCCATCCAATATCAATTTCAGCATGTCCTGGAATGAGTGGTTCTATGCTTTAACTATGCGTACCTCAAACTACGGATGGGTCGCTAATACCAGCACCACTCCAAACGGCAAGTCAACCAAGCCCAGCAACTATACTTGGACCACAATCTCAGAGGTTGGAACCCTAAAGGCTTCTGCCCCGTACTTTGGTATGACTCACGAGTCAAGTTATACATGGGGCATTAATACATTTAAGATATTGTATCAGTAAGACAATAATGAAGAAGATACTCTACATATTAATCTGCATCCTTTGCCTGACAGCTTGTCAGAGTAACGAGGTGGAGCCCCAGGTAAAGACCGGAATGCTCTTCCTCAGCCTTTATCCTGGCCCTAGACCATCGGTCAAGACCCGCTCGAATCAAGACGATTTGCTAGCAATCCGCATTACCCGTAAGGATGGAAAGAACTTTGCCAATGGTAGTCAGTACTTAGAATATGTTGTTACTGATGCTACTGAGAAGTTTATTATGGAAGAGGGTACCTTCCTCATTCATGCGTATTCTCAGAATCAGAATACTTGGCATAATGATAACGGAGGTAAGGGCAGTGCCTGCTATGTTGGAGATACAGAAGTAACCGTTGCACACGATTCCACCTCATACTGCATCTATGAGGTTCCCATGACCAACTATGCAGTAACACTTACTTTGCCTGAGCTTTTCCACGACCTCTTCTCCTCATATACGTTTACAGTAACCAGCGGAAACCGAACTGTTAGTTTGCGGGAGGGAGAAAAGGCATATTTCTCGCCCTATGAGGCAGGCTTCACCTACCAGCTCTCTGCCACCAATATTGATGGCGACCAGCACAGTGCGTCAGCCATTCTATATACAAATGTTCAGCGTGGTAAACTCTATAACCTTCGCTATAATTTTGCCAGTAGTAGTACAAGTGGCGGTATAGACATCATCATTTCTGACGATACAACAACAGACGATACAAACATAGATTTCTGATACCAGAAACATATCGAATATTTAATAACTTTAATTATTATAATGTATGAAGAAAACAATGAAAAACATTCATCTTTCACTTATCACCTTGCTATATGCAGGTGTGATGGTTCTGGCCTCATGTGCCAATGAGATGGATCCTTTTGCTTCCTCGGAACAGAAGCCGGAAGAGGGCATGGGAATCTTGGAGATTAGCTTAGAAGGTAATGTTGCCACACGTGCAACAACCAAAGTCTCTCCAGAAGAGGCCAAGAAGTTTCTGATTACAATTTTCAAGGGGACAAGCGAGGTTATTCAAGAGGCGACTCCTTTAGAAAATATGGGTACGTCTCCTCGCTTAAATGCTGGCTATGGCTATTCTATTATGGCTGAGAGTTGTACAGAATCAGATGCAGAAAATGCCGAAGACGAAAACCAAATTAAATGGGGTAAGCGTCGTTATGTAGGCAGATCTCAGTCTTTTGCTATTATTGCAGGTGAGACCACCAAGGTATCTGTACCTTGTAAAGTTGCCAATGGCGGTGTAAGTGCGTATTTCGATCCGACCATTACATCCCACTTTACCGATTACAGTATAGCCATTATAAAGGATGATACTCAACCACGCGAAAACCTTGTCTTTAATTCCAGCAATTGTGATTATAAGGATGGCGACGATATAAAGCAAAGACAGATTGCTTATTTCAATATTCCAGCGGAAGGACGTTCCATCCACTATAGCGTAACAGTGGGTAGTGTTACCAAGGAATTTGTTCAAGTACTTGAGGTGGCTAAAATCAAGCGTATAGCTGTAAGTTACAAGTCAGGAACGTTCTCGCTTGAAATCAATGTCGAGGATGAGGAAATGTATATGACTGACGAGGTTACAATTGAGCCAGATCCCAGTATTCATGATAATGTTCCAGTTGTTACTACCGAGAACAAATACGAGAATGGTGAACTGGTGGGAACCACACTCTCTGCTACAGATCCTTCTTATGATGTCGGGGCTACAGAGTGGTCGGCATTGGTGAAGAATGCCAGCGGCGATGTCGTTCGTACCTTGTCATCTGCCAAGGGAACCCTTACCTCTGGTTATGACGATGCTAACTGGCCTTATCTGCCCATGGGCAATTATGTGCTGGAATATACCTTCGAGAATTTCAAAGGTATTATGGAAACAAAGGAAACTGCCTTCAGTATCACGGAACAGCCGAACTTCCAGGTTACTCTGAATGCTCTTACCTCTTATAGTTATGCTACAGGTGATGGCACAACCAAGGATGTCGCTCAGGCAAATGCATGTGCAAACAACAAGATTTATGCACCAACAGTAAATGTAACAGGTATTTCCGATGCGTTGATTACCAAGTATGGTCTTAGCATCACCTATAATAATGAAACAAAGAATAATACCAAGCAGGCTGTATACTCCGATTTAACTAAAGATCCTGGGGCATACACCCTTACAGCCTCTGCTACTTTTGCTGATTATAGTAAGAATGCCAGCAAGACAGTTTATATTACTGGTATTCCTTATTCTGCTGTACCTCCAACTACAGGTAACGGTTGGACGAATCCTAAGGGAACAGTTAGGTGGCAGAATAGTTATGTGCAGTTGGCTAATGGTGCAGAAGCAAGCGAGCAGCGTGTCTCTAAATCGTTCTATGTACCAGGTAATGTCAATGTGTCGGCTTATGTAAATGCAGATACGCAAGCAGCTCTTGCACCTAATGGTAATACGTTCACCTTCAATATTGCAGGAGAAGCGAAGATAAATAGAAGTGTTACAGGAACTCAATCAGCGACTATCAAGGAAACTGTGAATGGAACCCTTACCCCCAGCAACAGTACCATAGAATGTGTAAACAGCTATGGACTGGGCGCTACACATTCGCGTGTTTACGAAGTAACAGTAAACTATAGATAAAATAATAAGGTTTAGTATGAAAACAAAGATTCAATATATAATTTTGCTTGCAGTAACAGTGTTGCTTGCAGGCTGTAGTAATGAGCAGGATCCATTCAATGTCTCTTCCAACAAAGGTTCTTTTGCTTTGAATCTGAATAATGGAGAAGTTGTAGTAAACACGGAATCTCGTGCAGATCCTCGAACTCTCTCTGCAACGGACGCTGCAAACTATAATATTATGGTTTACCAAAACAGTTACGAACTTTGGGGACAGCAGAAAAAGTATTCTGCACTTACAGATGCCGATTGTATTCTCAGCGTCGGTACAGGTTATGCTGTATATGCCGAAAGTTGCACGGAGTCAGAAGCTGAGACCGGTTTCGGTTGTCCTCGCTATGCAGGAAAATCAGAGTCTTTCGAGATTAAGGCATCCGAGACAACTCCTGTCAGTGTTACTTGCACACCTACCAATGGAGGTCTTTGCGTAGTCTTTGATAAGAGTTTTACAGATGTCTTTGGAAAGTATTGGGTTGAGACAAAGGACAGCCGTAGCCTTGTTTTTAATAGTGAGAACATGGCTACCTTCACTAAAGTCAATGGAAAAGACAAACGTTCGAGTGGCGCTGTGGCTTACTATAATATGGATCCTTTCTCTGACGAAGGACAAACTGTTCAGCTTGAAATTCACGCTAAGGGAGCTGTTACAAGCACTAAGGATGTTTTGATAAAGAAGGGTCTGGTTACTCGCTTTACTGTCAATGGCCCTGGTGCAGGTACTGGCAGCAATACGGGTACTATTGACATTGAGATTGATTACGATGATGATTACGGAATAGATGATAATCCTATAAATCTTGATTAAAAGCAAATAAATAATAACGATAAATACATAAAAGTTATGAAAAAGTCAATTTTTTTAGCAAGCGCAGTTCTTGCTGCCTTAGCTTTCACTTCCTGCTCTAACGAGGTGGACATGTTTGAGCCCATCGGTTCAGAGAAGGCAACCATCGATTTTAATATCACTAGCGATGATGCGGTAACAACTCGTACTCTCCAAGATGCAACAACATCGGAATGGTGGGCAAAGATGGGTGAAAATGATTGGGCTTATGCAAATACCCTTGAGGGACAGACCTACAATCCGGGCCCTTACACCATTCAGGTTGGTAATTTCAAGTCACAAGCTGATGCCATGCCTAATAATGCAGCAGGTGCACCTTATTATACATTGACCAAAAGTGTTACTTTGGTTAAAGGAACTAATACCGTAGAGTTCGAATGTGGTACAGCAAAAAACGGAAAGGTTGATGTTGACTGGACTGGTACAGCTGGTGTTGCAGGCCTTACTATGACAAATGTTGCTGCTTCTCAGGTTGCCACAGAGACTACTCCTGCCCGTACTTATACATACGCTGCTGGTGGTACTGCTTACTTCTATGCAGGTGCTGAAGTAACATTTACTATCAATTACACTTACAACAGCGTAGCTAAGACAATCACTAAGAAAATTACTCCTGCTGCTGCTACCCAGTATGTATTTAATGTTAGTGCTAATTCTAATGGTACTATCACTACCCTCACTATCACT
>Ga0310690_10012942_pt1 | contig 10196 bp, 10 predicted proteins | sample AusTroGonzalo_MG_2_FD_207661 | JGI IMG/M metagenome (GOLD analysis project Ga0310690, IMG submission 207661) | Bovine rumen microbial communities from tropical cattle in Woodstock, Queensland, Australia - Gonzalo_04 (v2) (version 2) | ecosystem: Host-associated > Mammals > Digestive system >...
CCGGGTCGGAATACTTCAGCGCGTTTGACAGCAGGATCACGGCCAGCTGTTTGATCATCTCCTCGTTCCCGACGTATTCAATCCCTTCCGGAATCTGGATGTCGAGGGTTTTCCCGGCCTCGAAAACCGTGCTTTCAAAGGGAAGCGTAACGTCCAGCAGCGCGTGGCTGAGATCAAAACTTTTCATTTCCGCCGTGGTCTCGCTCCGGTCCAGCCGCGCCAGCGTCAGCAGGTTTCGCACCAGGGTATCCGTGCGCCTCACTTCTGAACGGATATAGTTCAGATACTCATTCTCCCCGATCTCCTGTTCCAGAACCTCTGCGTTCGCGGAAATCACGGCCAGAGGTGTTTTCAGTTCATGGCTCGCGTCGGAAACAAAGCGCTTCTGTTTCACAAATGCTTCTTCAACCGGTTTCACCATCCGCCGGATCAGCAGCCACGCCAGCAGCGAAAGCAGCAGGCAGGCCGCCGCGGCGATCAGCATGGCGCCGCGCAGCATATTCGATGCGGACAGGTAATCCAGCCGGGCGTCCAGCACAATCACCTTTGACCGGCCTTCGCTCCGGATGCGCCGGAAAAACTGTGTCCCGATCCGCCCGCTTTCCCCGCCGTCCGCAAGCACGCTCTGCGCCATGGCGGCAACCTGCGTGTCCGTATACAGGTCCGTTCGGTCCGATGTCCAGGAGTCCACGGTCCCGTCGTCGTTCAGCGTGATGGTGTAGAAATTGCTCAGTCCCGCCGCGGCAACGTCCCGGCCGTTGCGGATCTCGGGCGGCTGTCCCGGATCTCCGGGGCGCTTTCCGTCCGGGCGGGGCGGCGGATTGTCTTCCTCCCCGTCCGGCTTCGGCGGCGGGGAACTGTCCCGGTTTCCCGGTTCATTCTCTTCGTCTTCCGGCTTCGGCGGCGGCGTTTCGCCGTTTTCGGCCGGTCCGCCCTCCTCCGGCGGCAGGGCCGGCCGGTTGCCGCTTTCCTCCGCCAGCGCCGTCAGGGTCGTCTCCGCCTGGGAAGCAATGCTGCGTTCGTTGGACAGATGAATGGCCAGTACAATGCCCGCGGAAACCAGAATCAGCACCAGGATCACCATCAGCGTCATGCGCCTGCGCAGCCGTTTGATCATGCTTCTTCCTCCAGTGAATATCCGACGCCCCGCCTCACGATAATCCTGATGTTCGCGCCCAGAAAGCTCAGCTTCTTTCTCAGGAAAGACATATAGACTTCCAGGTTGTTGTACTCCGCGTCGCTTTCCAGTCCCCAAACCTTTTCCTGCAGGGTTTCCTTCGTCAGGATCTGCCCGGGATTCAGCAGAAACAGTTCCATCAGCTGGTATTCCTTTGCCCCGAGTTTCACCGCGGCTCCGCTTTCCCTGTTCTTCAGCCGCCCGTCTTTCTGGTCCAGCATGATGTTTCCGCAGCTCAGTTCCATGACCGGCGCGCGGCTCCCCCTCCGGGTAATGGCGTGCAGGCAGCTGATCAGCTCCGCGGATTCAAAGGGCTTGGTCAGATAGTAGTCTGCGCCGCTGTCCAGTCCCGTCAGCCGGTCCTCCAGCTCCGCCCTCGCCGTCAGCATCAGCACCGGGGTGGATACCTTTTCCTTCCGGAGTTCCCGCAGCACGGCAAAGCCGTCCTTCCCCGGAAGCATCACATCCAGGATCATCGCGTCGTATTCGCTGCTCAGCGCCCAGTCCAGTCCGTCGTTTCCGTCGTAAACCGGATCCACCGTGATCCGTTCCTTTTCCAGCAGCCGACAGATCGCGGCCGACAGGCTCCTGTCGTCCTCTACCAGTAAAACACGCATATCTTCTTCCCTCCGTGTTCCGATCATATCACAGTCTTCCGCCTGCAGCAACAAAGGGGCTCCCGGAATTTTCCGGGAGTCCCGCGGGTTTCATTGCTCACGCGCCGGCGGCTTCGGTTTCGGCCGTGGTCTCGGTTGTGGTAAGCATCCCCAGCAGCTGATCATAGATTTCCTGGGTGATCACGCTGTTGTCCAGCAGTTCCTTCAGCAGCTGTTCCTCCATGCCTCCCGGGGCGTTCTGGTCCCCTTCCGGCTTTGCCGGGGGTTCGCTGCCCTGGACGGGAGCATTACCGCTCTGCTGGTCCTGCGCCTGGTCTTCCGCGGCGGGAGCCGTTCCCTGCTGGTCCTGCGGCGCGTGCTCCTTCATGTAGTTCAGAATCGCGTCACAGATTTCCTGGGTAATCACGCTGTCCTTCACCAGCTGCTCAAAGTCCAGCCGCTTTTCCGGCTCGCTGCCGGGCGCCTGCTGACCGGGCCGGCCCATGGGCTGTTTCTTTCCGCCCTGTTTTCCGTTGCCGGGTCCGCCTTCGGGTTTCTGGCCGTTCGGGCCGTTCTGGTCATTCTGGCCGTTCTGATCGCTGCCGGGCATTTCCGGAGCTTCCTGGCTGTCCTGACCGTCCTGGCTGTCCTGGCTGTTCTGTCCGTTCCCGGGCATTTCCGGGGGCTGCTGCCCGTTCGGGCCGCCCTGGTTGTTCTGTCCGTTGCCGGGCATTTCCGGGGGCTGCTGCCCGTTCGGGCCGCCCTGGTTGTTCTGTCCGTTCCCGGGCATTTCCGGGGGCTGCTGCCCGTTTGGGCCGCCCTGGTTGTTCTGTCCGTTCCCGGGCATTTGCGGGGGCTGCTGCCCGTTCGGGCCGCCCTGCTGTCCGTTTCCGGGCATTTGCGGGGGCTGCTGCCCGCCGGGGCCGCCCCGTCCGGTCTGTTTCGTCGCGGTTGTTACCTGGTCCACTGTGTCGTTATCCCCTTCAGCCAGTGCAGGAAGGGCGACAGCGCTGACCACCAGCGCAAGGGTCATAAGCAGTGCAATGATCTTTTTCATCGTCTCAACCTCCATTCATTGATTTCATTCGGTCTTGTTTACGGTTCGTCATCGGCGCCTCTTTTTTGATGACGCGGTAAGCATAATCCCCGAACCTTGAATGAAGATTGAAGAAACAGAAAATTTGAAAAGAAAATTACGGATCGTTTTGCTGCGTTTCGTCCGTCCCCTTTGCCGCGCGGTTGGCCTCCGCCTCGGCAACAAGCTCGCTGTAATCCGCCAGGTTGTAGCTCTTGTTGTACGGCGTCGGCAGCAGTCCCTCCCGGATATAGCCGATGATCTCCTCGCGGCGCGGATGGATCCCGTCTTCCTCCGCGGCTCCCCCGGGAATGATCCCCGCCCATAATACAATCGCCGTCAAAAGGCACAGCATCCGGCGAACCAAAGTTCTCATGGAAAAACCTCCTGCAATACAAGGAAACGGCGTGCTGAAATGTCACGCCGTCCCCCAAATAAACTTGCTGATAAATCTGAATGAACTCTTAATTATTCATTCTTCATTATTCATTAAATTAAACGATCCCCTGGGCGTTCATCGCGTCCACAACCTTCTCGAAGCCGGCAATGTTGGCGCCGACCACGTAGTTGCCTTCGAAGCCGTACCGCTTCGCGGCGCTGTCGATGTTATGGAAGATGTTCGCCATGATGCCCTGCAGCTTCGAATCGACTTCTTCGAAGGACCAGCTCAGCCGCTCGCTGTTCTGGCTCATTTCCAGCGCGGAGGTGGCCACGCCGCCGGCGTTGGCTGCCTTGCCGGGCAGGAACACGATGCCCTTCTCCTGCAGATAGTCGGTGGCTTCCTGGGTGGTGGGCATGTTCGCGCCTTCCGCCACAACCTTCACGCCGTTGGCCACAAGAGCCTTCGCGTCGTCCAGGTTCAGCTCGTTCTGGGTGGCGCAGGGCAGCGCGATGTCAGCCTTCACGGTCCACACGCCGCGGCCTTCGTGATACTCGGCGTTGGGACGGTAGTTCTTGTATTCTGTCAGGCGGGCGCGCTTGACTTCCTTGATCTCCTTCAGGGCGTCCAGGTCGATGCCTTCCGGATCATAGACCCAGCCGGTGGAGTCGGAGCAGGTCACGGGCTTGCCGCCCAGCTGATAGGCCTTTTCAATCGCGTAAATTGCCACGTTGCCGGCGCCGGAGACGATCACGGTCTTGCCCTGGATGCTGTCGCTCTTGCTCTTCAGCATTTCCTGCACGATGTAGAGCAGTCCGTAGCCGGTCGCTTCCTTCCGGGCCAGGGAACCGCCGTAGCTCAGTCCCTTGCCGGTCAGCACGCCTTCATATACGCCGCGGATCCGCTTGTACTGTCCGAACATGTAGCCGATTTCACGGGCGCCGGTGCCGATGTCGCCGGCGGGCACATCCGTGTCCGCGCCGATGTATTTGCACAGCTCGGTCATGAAGCTCTGGCAGAAGGCCATCACTTCGCGGTCGCTCTTGCCCTTGGGATCAAAGTCGCTGCCGCCCTTGCCGCCGCCGATGGGCAGGCCGGTCAGGCTGTTCTTGAAGATCTGTTCGAAGCCCAGGAACTTGATGATGCCCAGGTTTACCGAGGGATGCAGCCGGATGCCTCCCTTGTACGGGCCGATGGCGCTTGAATACTGCACGCGGTAGCCTGTGTTCACCTGCACCTGGCCCTTGTCGTCCACCCACGGCACGCGGAACTTCAGCTGCCGTTCCGGGTTGGTCAGCCGCTCCAGCAGCGCATCCTTGCGGAATTTTTCTTCATTGGCGTCCACCACGGGGCGCAGGGAGTTCAGCACTTCCTTCACAGCCTGATGGAACTCAGGTTCACTGGGGTTTTCCTTCACAACGCGTTCAATGACCTCATCGACGTAAGACATGGAACAGATCCTCCTTTGGACTCAATATTAAAGAATAAGACGCCTTTAACACATGCTTGTTAAAGACGCCCTTGTCTTAACGAAATTGAGTTTATGCCCGTATACCCGCCTTTGTCAATGGATCCGGTATACAATTTCCGTATTCTTTCTGTTTTTTGTCAGTCCGCCCCGCCGTACTGCCCGTCCATCCAGGCCGTCCGCTCCGAAATCCAGTTCTTCAGATAGCGGAATGCGTGGTCAAAACTCTCGCCTGCTTCCCGCGCGCTCGCGTCGCTGTTGATTCCCCAGCGGGCAAAGTTCATGGCGGCGGACGCCTCGATTTCCGCCCGGTATTCGTCCAGGGATTTCAGGCTTCCGCCGGCTTTTCCCGCCGCTTCCCCCAGCAGCACCGCCACCGCCGGGCGGAAGCTTTCTTTCCAGATCTCCCTCACCTGTTTCATAAAGCCTTCATGCCGGCTCAGCAGCCACCAGAGGTTGCTCGGCCGTCCCGAAAGCACCGCATGCCGTCCGCCGGGGGAATATCCCCGGTCTTTCATGTTCCCGAAGCTCAGGTCGTAGTCCCAGCTCGGCCCCGCGTAGATCAGCGGATCCGTCCGGTCGGAATCCTTGTACAGAAACTGGCTCCCGCCCACGTAGTCATAGTTCTTGCTCCAGTCCTCAATCAGGAAGCGCTGGGCAAATGACGTCGTATCCAGGTATTCCTCATAGCGCTTCCCGGTTTCCGGATGAACGCCGTCCTCCGCCATCAGCGCCTCCTGCATCTCCGTGATCCGCCGGGCCAGGTATTCCGCCTGCGCCTTGCTCGGGTATGTCGGTTCCTTGATCTGTACGCTCAGTCCCTGCGCCGTCCTGAAGCCCGCGATCACGTAGTCCTTCATCCGGGGAAACTTTTCCACCGTTGCAATATATCCCCCGGTAATGTCCTCCGGATCCTTCAGCGCCGGATAGCTCCGGATCAGCGGAAACTCTCCTTTCTTTTCCGTCACAATCGGCCCCGGATTCAGCGGCGTCCCGTTGACCTTTTCCGTTTCCTTTTCCAGGTTGGCAATCGAAATCCTTTCCTTCCCGATCTGGATTTTCTCCGTCATCAGGTAAAGTCCCTGATACAGCCCGTTGATCCAAACGTCGGCCGGCACGCATTCCACCGCGTTCCGCAGGCCGATCTCCCGGCTCATCTCCAGCACAACCCGGTTCCGCAGCAGGCTGATATCCGTCCAGTTGGCCAGCAGCACCCAGGTTCTGCTCTTCCCCATCCCGCTCAGGGATGCCTTTTCGCTCAGCTTAAACTGGTAGGGTTTCTTGAGATATCGGAAAGTATTGTTTCCCCGGCCTTTCAGTTGCGTCAGGCTCCCGTCGTAGGTGACTGTCCCGTCCGCCTCCGTGTAAACCGCGCGGCCTTCGGTAATAATGTTTTCCTTGCTCCGTCCGGCTGCTTTCAGCTTCTCCCCGTCTGCTTCCAGAAAAAGTGCCGGAATCCCGCTTCCCTGCAGAATCGTCAGTTTCCCGATGAGGACGCCCTTTCCGTCCCGCACCTCGCTCTGCTTCCCGATCAGGTCCGTGATGTCACAGGCTTCGCCGGCGGCAATCTCCCGCTTTTCTTTGCCGATCAGAATCTTCTCCGATCCGGCCGTTTCCAGCGTCACTTTCGTCAGGTCCCAGAAGCCCGGCAGGCTCAGGATGATGCCGTTCTTTCCCGTCCGGCTCAGCACCGTTTCCCCGCTTCGGGAGGGACACCCCGCGCTCAGCACCTTTTCCTTCGCGGCCAGGGCACTCCCGCTCAGCATCACCAAAAACAGGATCCCCGCCAGGGCGACCCTGATCATCCTGAATAGTCTCTTCACTTTCAACTCTTATCCTTCATTATTCATTCTTCATTCTTCATTGTTCATTATTCATTTTCTACTATTTTGCCACAAAACGCTTTTGCTTACAATGAGCAAAAGCGTTTTGTAACCAGGAAAAACAATGATCTTATTGTCTGCTTTCGAGAATGGTCCGGATGAACTCCCTGGACCGTGCTTCCTTCGGGTTCTCAAAGAATTCCTTTGACGGCCCCTCCTCAATGATCCTTCCGCCCTCCATGAACACAACCTTGTTCGATACGCTGCGGGCAAAGTCCATCTCGTGGGTCACCACCAGCATCGTCATCCCGTCCTCCGCCAGCTGCCGCATCACCGCCAGCACTTCCCCGATCAGCTCCGGGTCCAGTGCGCTGGTCGGCTCGTCAAAGTAGATGATCTCCGGGCCGGTCGCCAGCGCCCGGGCAATCGCCACGCGCTGCTGCTGTCCGCCGGACAGCTGGCTCGGATAGTTCTTCAGTTTGTCCGCCATGCCCACCCGTTCCAGCGCGTCCAGGGCAATCCGCTCGGCCTCCTGCCGCTTCATGCCGGCGCCGGCCGTCAGGCCCAGCGTCACGTTCTGCAGCACCGTCTTGTTCAGGAACAGGTTGTAGTTCTGGAACACAAAGGCCGTCTTTTTCCGGATCGCCGCAATCTCCGCGTGACCCGCCCCGTGCAGGTCCACCTTCTGCCCGTCAAAAACAATCGTTCCCTCGTCCGCCTTTTCCAGAAAGTTCAGGCAGCGGAGAAAGGTAGTCTTTCCCGATCCGCTCGGGCCGAGGATCGCAACCACGTCGCCTTTCTCCACGTCAAGGCTGATTCCGTCCAGAACCTGCAGGTCCTCAAACCGTTTTTTCACATTCCGTATTTCCAGCATCATGCGCGGTTCCCTCCATATGCGGCCAGCCGCTTTTCTCCCCGCCGCTGCAGCCAGGTCAGGAAGGTGCAGAACACCAGATAAATCAGCGCGACCTCACAGTACAGCCCCAGGGATTCGTATACCCGGCCGTTGATCACCTGCGCCTGCCGGAACATCTCCATCACCGAGATCGTCGCGGCCATGGACGTTGCCTTCAGCATGGAAATCAGGCTGTTGCCCAGCGCCGGAAAAGCGGTGCGGAATGCCTGGGGCAGCACCACGTGCCACATGATCTTCGGAAAGCTCAGCCCCACGCAGTAACCCGCTTCCATCTGTCCCCGGGAAACGCTCTCCAGCGCCCCCCGGATTGTTTCCGCCATGTAGGCGCCTTCGTTGAAGCCCAGCACAATCATCGCCGCCGGGAAAGGATCCAGTCTGATCCCGATCCCCGGCAGTCCGAAAAACACAATGTACAGCTGCACCAGCAGCGGCGTGCCCCGGACCACCCAGATATAAAAACGGCAGATCTGGCGCAGCACTTTCACATTGGCATACTGGATCATTGCGACGATCAACGCCACCGCAAGCGCGATGGCGTAGGAAAAGATCGTCAGCGGTACTGTAACCTTGATCCCATATTCCAGCAGCTTCGGAAAGCTGTCCACCAGGATGCCCCACAGTCGCTCGTCCATGATTACCTCTTATTTTGTCAGGTCCTGTCCGAAATATTTTTCGGACAGAGCCGCCAACGTCCCGTCCTCCCGGGCCTTTGCCAGAATCTCGTTCACCGCGGCAATCAGCGTCTCCGTCTCCGCGCCCCTGCGCACCGGGATACAAACAGGTTCTCCGGCAACCGTCTGGACGATTTTGATGTTCGCATTCGGATGTTCCCGCAGATAATCATCTACCGAGCCCTTCGCGTTAATCGTCGCGTCCACGCGTCCCTGCTCCAGCATCATCATCGTCTCGCCAAGCGTATCCACATACTGAACGGTCGCGCCCAGTTCTTCCGCCCGCATGGCATAGGTGGAGTTTGGGGAGTTGCTTGTCGTTTTCCCTTTCAAATCTTCCATCGTGTTGATGTCATTGTTGTCCTTCCGGACCACCAGCACCGCTTCCGTGTACACATATGGATCCGAGAAGTTAAACTTTCCTGCCCGTTCCTCGGTATAGCCGACACCGTTGCAGGCGAGGTCAAACCGGTTCTGGTCCACGCCGGCCAGGATGGATTCCCAAGGAACCTCCTCATAATCAGGCTGTACGCCCAGGCTATCCGCAATCAGTTTCCCGATTTCGATATCGAATCCGGTCAGCACCCCGTTATTGTCGTGATAGGTCCACGGGCTCCAGTTGCCTTCCGTGGCAATGATCAGCGTCCCGCGCTCTTTGATCTCGTCCAGCTGATCCGCCCCCGCCACAGCAGCAAAGGAAAAGCTCAGCACCATAACCGCCGCCATAATAGCCAGTATCTTCTTCATCGTTCATATCTCCTATCAAATAATATTTCAAGCAATTAATCCAAGCGCATTTTATGTCTATTTACGTCATCGCTTTTCAACACCTCAATGCCTTCCCGCTCGCTAATTAGCCTTCCCCTTGAGGGGGTTCTGAGCGCCCGGAAAACGAGCCAGTGTGCTCGTTTTCAGCGAAGAACGGGCGGCAGCCCAGGCAGGTGCCCGAAGGGCGGATGAGGTGTAAACGTCGGCAAACAAATCCGTCCGGAAAGCCCCCCTATTACTCAATACTATCCAAAAGCTTATGCAGCAGCTTATACAGCTGATAAGAGTCCTCTTCCGGCATGGAAATGCACTTCCCGGCCTGTTCCGGCAGGTCCTTTACCTTTTCCCGCAGGTCCCAGCCCTTTTCGGTCAGGGTCACATAAACCACCCGCTCGTCCTTCTTGCACCGGCACCGTGTGATCCACCCGCTCTCCTCCATCTTCTTGAGCAGAGGCGTCAGCGTTCCGCAGTCCAGATACAGGTTCTTTCCCAGCTCGCCGACCTTCACCTTCCCGTTCTCCCACAGTGCCAGGAATACGATATACTGGGTGTAGGTCAGTCCCAGCGGCTTCAGCAGCGGAGTATACACGCTGATCACTTTCCGTGCTGCCGCGTACAGCGGGAAACAAAGCTGTCCCTCCAGCAGCAGCTGCGGACAGTCTCTACATCCCTGTTCCAGATCCTTTTTGGTGCTCATGTTGTTCTCCTCCAGCAGATATTAATTCTTGAGCAGCTGTCCAAATCTATGATTTGGGTAACAGCGATCACAGAATTCTGAATTTGGAATTCTCTCCACACTCAGCTCCGAAATTCTTCATTCTTCATTATAATGAAGCTCTTCACTCTGTTTTTGATTTAATCCAGGCGGTGATCTGCGGTCCGGGCAGGAACCCCACAGACCGGTCCACAGCCTCTCCGTTCTTCAGCACAATCAGGCAGGGGATTGACTGGATCCCGTATTTCATCGCCAGCGCCGGCACTTCATCCACGTCCACATTGTAGAACTTCACTTTTTCGCCCATCGTTTCGGAAATCTCCTCCAGCACCGGAGCCATCATCCGGCAGGGGCCGCACCAGGTAGCGGAAAAATCCACCACCGCCGCCGGCGCCTTCAACACTTCGTCCTCAAATTCCTGTCCGTTCACTTTCTTAACCATTTTCTTTCCCTCCTTTAATTCTTCATTCTTCATTCTTCTTTATTCATTTTGACCGGCGTCGCCGGTCAACGAACCCCGCCGCGCTGATCGCGGCCACATTGCCTTCCCCGGCCGCCTTCACATACTGGTAGGGCGTCCCGGTAATATCCCCACAGGCGAAAATGCC
>Ga0310690_10012943_pt1 | contig 10196 bp, 10 predicted proteins | sample AusTroGonzalo_MG_2_FD_207661 | JGI IMG/M metagenome (GOLD analysis project Ga0310690, IMG submission 207661) | Bovine rumen microbial communities from tropical cattle in Woodstock, Queensland, Australia - Gonzalo_04 (v2) (version 2) | ecosystem: Host-associated > Mammals > Digestive system >...
GTTCTTGGGAATTTAGATTGTCGGGTCAAGCCCGACAATGACACACCATTTGTCATTCCCGGGCTTGACCCGGGAATCTATTTATCACCAATTAATACATTATAAATACGATCAAAATCAGCTTTAGAGTTGAACTTAATTTCAATAGAACCCTTTGAGGTATCGCCCTTAAAGCTTACGTCTTTTACACCAAAAAGGTTTCGGAGCTCCTGCTCGAATAACGCAATATCAGGATCCTTGCGGGTCTTTTTAGATGCAGGCTTCTTGGCAGCAGCGCGGCCTCCGTTGTTGTAGGTGTCGGCAAGGGCTTCGGCTTCGCGGACAGAAAGGCCTGAGCCTACAATCTTTCCATAAAGAATACGCATGTCGGCATCGTTCTTAACCATTAAGAGAGCGCGGGCATGACCTGCAGAAAGCTGGCCTGCAGCAAGAGATTTCTGAATATCTTCAGGGAGCTTCAAAAGACGGATTGAGTTTGCAACTGTAGAACGGTTCTTGCCTACACGCTTTGCAACTTCGTCCTGCGAAAGATCTCCCATCTGAATAAGATTATAGTAAGCGGTTGCCTCTTCAATAGGGTTTAAGTCGGCACGCTGGATATTTTCAATCAAAGCATATTCAAGCTTCTGCTGGTCATCAAATTTGCGGATCTGTACCGGAACCTTGTCGAGACCTGCCATTTTTGCAGCACGAGTACGACGTTCACCGGCAATAATATAGAAGGCATTGTCTTTTCCTTCAATTGGTTCAATGATGATCGGCTGAATAATTCCATTCTGTTTAATAGAATCTGCAAGCTCATCAAGTTCCTTCTGTTTAAAATCAACACGAGGCTGCTTTGGATTTGGTTTAAGAGAATTTACATCACACCACAAGCCGCCGTCTGCATCTACTTCTATGCAGGCAGGAACATTTGCCGGACGTCCGCCCTTTGCAATCTGAACGTTATGAAGTCCAAGTCCTGTAGAAATTAATACTTCTTCATTGGCCCCGGGATTATTTTTAATTAATGCATCAAGGCCTTTTCCTAATCCTTTTTTAGCCACGACGGATTACCTCCTCCGCCAGTTTTTCATAACTCTTTGCACCTGCACATTCAGGATCATATTTACAGATTGGAAGTCCATGTGAAGGAGCTTCGGAAAGACGAACGTTGCGTGGAACAATTGTATTAAAAACAACATCCTTAAAATATGATTTAACCTGAAGCACAACATCCTGAGCAAGACGAGTGCGCGAATCGTACATTGTAAAAAAGATACCGCCGATTGTAAGGTTCGGGTTGATTTCTTTCTGAACCTTCTGAACTGTCTGAAGAAGAAGTGTAATTCCTTCGAGCGCAAAATATTCACACTGCATTGGAACCAAAACAGAATCTGCAGCGGCAAGACCGTTCAAGGTAAGAATACCAAGAGAAGGCGGACAATCTATAAGAATGTAATCATACTGACTTTTAAGAGGTTCAAGCGCATTTTTAAGGTAATATTCCCAGTTTTCCTGGTCAACAAGCTCGATTGCGGCACCAGACAAATCAATGGAAGCACTTATTGCATCAAGATTTGCAATGGAAGATTTTTTTACAGCAGCCTGGGCAGTACAGGTTCCGGCAAGCAGTTCATAAATTGTTGGCTTATCCTTTGAAACTCCAACACCGCTGGACATATTTCCCTGCGAGTCAAAATCAACAAGAAGAACCTTTTTACCGGCAAGTGCAATGTATGCACCAATGTTGATTGCGGAAGTGGTTTTACCTACGCCACCTTTCTGATTTACAAAAACGATTGTCTTAGCCATAGAAAACAGTATAACAATTTTTTGGAAAAAGGTATACTAGAAGTATAATCATATTGGAACTAATAGGAAAAAAATCTTACACTCCCGTGGAAAATGTCTTCGGCCAACAGAGAAAGTTGTCCTCAGCCCTTTTCCACTCCGTTTCAGATTTTTTTCAAATTGGATCTAATAATGATACTTCTGCGGATCGTCATTGCGAGCGGAGCGTGGCAATCCAGTGGGAAAAGAGGCCTGTATGATTTTGAGTATTACATTTTCTAAACCTTGTTCTAACATTACAGAGATACTTGGTAAGGATTATGAAAAGATTAAGGTAAAGATTGAAAATTCAAGCGGGAAAACCGGGTATTTTATGGAAATGTTTACTCAAAAACAGGTGTTTCATAAGCATTTGACGGTGGAGGAGCTTGAGGCTTTTATAAAGGAACATGCTGGGACTACTTTTAGGAACTGTGTTGAACGTACTGATACGGAAGAAATTACAATTTTGGGGAATAAAAAAGGAAAAATAACCCGGATTTCTAAAAAAATTGATGCTCCTGCAAGTGTTCAAACCGCGCCAGAAAAGAATTACATTATAAAAGAAGGCGTGCCGGTTCCTTTCCTTGTTGTACTTGGGGTTATGACGGCTGAAGGGAAGGTTGTTGCTTCAAGGTACAGTAAGTTCCGCCAAATAAACAGGTTTCTGGAGTTTGTAAATGATGTTTTGCCTTATGTTGTGAACGAAGGCCAGCCTGTTCGGGTAGCTGATTTTGGGTGCGGGAAGTCTTATTTGACCTTTGCTGTGCATTATTTTTTGACTGAAATTAAAAAGATTCCGTGTCAGATAGAAGGCTTGGACCTTAAAAAAGATGTAATTGATTTTTGTAATCAGACTGCGGGCAAGCTTGGACTTGAAAATCTGAACTTCCGTGTGGGAAATATTAGTGATTATTCCGGCGCTGCAGACCCGGACATTGTTATGACTCTTCACGCCTGCGACACAGCTACAGACTTTGCGCTGCAATATGCAGTTGGACGGAATGCAAAGGCAATCTTAAGTGTTCCATGCTGTCAGCACCAGATAAATAAACAGATTACAAATAACCGCAAAGGCAAAATCAAGCAGCCGGACTCCCCGCTTGAACCAATCTTAAAACACGGACTACTGCGTGAAAAGTTTTCGTCATTGCTTACAGACGCACTGCGCGCAGAATGGCTGGAACAGCAGGGCTACAAGGTGCAGCTTCTGGAATTCATCGACGAAGAACATACTCCTAAGAATATTTTAATCAGAGCAGTAAAAAAATCCGGAGTCACTAAATCGTCCGGGGTTGCTGAGCCTGTCGAAGCACCACAGATAATAGGCGCTCTTCATATAAAGCAGGAATTGTGGAATTAATCCATATTTTTCCAGGCATCAATAAATTCAAACATGAACTGCTGGATGTCGCTGAACCATTTTTTCTGGAAGCGGCAGGCTTCTATGCCTATGTAGCGGAAGTGCCAGCATTCCCAGCGGTAGCCTGTTACGTCTTCGTAGCCTTGCGGAAAGCTTAAGCTCCAGCCGTATTCTGCTGCGTGGGCATTGAGCCATTTGCAGCCGTCGGTAAGTGCATAAGAATCTTCAATATTTCCAAAATCTACCGCGGCTCCCAGCTGATGCTGACTTGTTCCCGGACGGGCAGATTCTCTCTCTGCTTCTTCAAGACCGTCTACACTAACCCAGTAATTAAATGTCCTTTCCTGTGTTTCGTAAGAACGGTAGGTTGAACTGACATCCAGAGTTACACCATCTCTTTTTGCAGCACGCCCCATCTCTGCAAGAGCATCGGCGGCATCTTCACGCAAAGAAAGTGTTGTTTTATTAATGATGTAGTCGTTATTCTGAACAAGCTTTCGCAAATGAGTTGGTTCATAATCTGCACTTACAGTGTGCTTTTTATCTATTAAATAATAAAGGCTTAAATCGTCCTGTGGGAATGCTTTTTCGATTTCTAAAACTTTGTTCAAATCTGCTAAAAATTCATTCGGGTCGCCGTTTGGAATTGCGGCTTTACAGCGGTCGGTCATGCTCATTAGAACCCGGTTGAGTTTTTCAATCTGAGGATCAAGCTTTACAGGCTCCTGAACAGATTCCTGGGCAGGTTCCTGAGCAGTAGCGCTCGTTTTTGGCTTGGCACAACCTGTCAGAGCAAATGTTATAAATAGTAAAAAAAAGATTATCCGTTTCATACCTGAAGCGCTCCTCTTACAAGAATTTGTTTCTTCGAGCCATCGCCATATTCCAGCGTAATTGTCGGATCACGCACAACTCCGTCCAGGTGAATAAGACTTGGCGCATCGTTATCGTAATTTTCTCCTATTGCAAAATGGCAGGTATGAAAAGCTTTTTCGTCTTCGAGCATGTTGCCTGTAATCTGCGCAGCCGGATTCAACCCGATTCCAAGTTCACCGATATTGCGTGCATTCTTTTTATAAACTGCACCCTGACCTTCAGGAAGCTTCTTTTCTTTTTCGTAGGTAATTGCCCGCTGCTCTGCTTCTGTGATTGTCTTAAGAAGTCGTTTTGCTTCTGCTCCGCCTTCAATTTCCTTTACAAAACCATTTTCTACCTTGCAGATAATCGGAGTTTCAAGAATTGAATCTCCGTCTGCAAAAGTCATTGAGCCGTCATAAACTATCACACCTTCGCAGCCGCCGACAACAGGACTTATAAAAACTTCACCAGCCGGAATATTGCCTCCGGTTCCAGGCTTTGTAAAATCTCCGTCATCAAACATGAGCTTTCGTCCATTTATCGGAACCATCAGATCTGTTCCTCCCGGCGCCGTTACAAAAGCCTTTACTGCACCATTAAAAAGTTCATCGAGCTTTCTACAGCGTTCACCAAGCTCTTTATAATCTATTGCGGCAGTACGGTTCATCATGTCTACTGTAATTCCAGGAGTCCAGGCACCGCGCATTGTTTTTTTACCGTCTAAAAGATAATCAAAAATATGTGTAAATTCCTGTCCATCTTCTGTTTTATAAGGCTTTGCAGTAGCACCAGGATCCTTTCCAAGCTTGATATTTGAAATAGAAAAACAAACTTCTGGTTCTGTTGCAATTGCAGCAAGAACCTCGGGATTTGCATTATCAAAGCTTGTTTTGTCTGGTTGAAACATGAGTGTCGGAAGAGCCCCTGCCTCGCTGCTTGCAGTAAAAAGCTCCTGTGCAATTTCACTTGTCTGAGGATTTGCAATTATTAATACACGCTCTCCTTTTTTTACAGCTACAACATCCTGAACGACAACCTGAGCTGGCGTGCGGCTTTTAGAGACCGTATCTTTTTTATTCTTGATTTTATCTAGCAACATATAACCACCATATTTCTTTCGGAATCTTCCAGGCCTGGAACAGCAAGAGGCAGGACCTCATACTTCCCTACCAGAGATTTTATTCCGTTCATTTCTTCTTCTATATTATCACGTTTTGCCTTGTATGCACAAAGCACTCCATCTTTTTTTACCATTCGCAAAAGTGTTTTTGTCATTTTTTCATCAAGCGGGCGAAAAGCGCGGAATGTTATTATGTCAAAGCTTTCTGCCGGCACTCGTTCTGCTTCAAGATTCTGAACTTCTACATTTTTAAGACCAAGCAGGGCACAGACATTCTCAAGGAAAGAACACCTCTTTTCCATCCTTTCAACAAGCTTGAAACTATATTGTGGTATTGCAGCCGCCAGTGGAATACCAGGAAGCCCGCCGCCGGAACCAATGTCGCCTATTACAACAGGGGCTCCTTCTGCCGCAAAATCATCAGCATATTTTTTTATGATTTCATATCCCGCAAGGGAATCAAGGATATGGCGCACAACAAGCTCGTCATGCTCTGAAGTATTTGTAAGATTATAAGCAGAATTAAAAAGTATGATTTCTTTTATATATTGTTCCATTTTAGAAACAAGGGAAGCACGGGCAGACTCAGAAAGCCCTGGCACAGTTGTTGTAATACCTTGTGTTAGTATGTCTGACATGCAATCACCTTGCCCTTCGACAGGCTCAGGGACCCCGGGGTCCTACTTATCAATATCCAGCAAAAGGTCTGCCGAAATACCGTTATTATCATAATGCACAACAACAAGGTTGCCTGTTTTTTCTGCAGTTATATCCTTGAGCTGACAGAATTTGTAAACATAAGAATTCTTGTTTTCTGTTCCCTGTGCAATAGAAGGAGTTACCGAAAAAGTTGTTGTATTCCCGTTTGATTTTACAGCCTTAAAAAGCATATAAAAGGTTTCTGTACAACCACGGTTATTCAAATAATATTTTCTGTCGCCTGTAAGAAGGAAAGAACCGTCTGGCTCAGGCTCGCTGAAGAATACCTGAATTACAGAATCTTTAATACTGTAGTTATTTATTTTAAATCTAAGGATACTCGGATTTCTTGTTTTAAAAGTCTGTGAATCCTGCTGCTTAGCGGCATTTGCTTCCTGTACTGCAGCACTTGCACTGTTCTGCTCGATTTTCATTTCATTAAGCTTTTGAAGAATTTCGCGTAAAAGAAGTGTTGTAGACAAATCGGTAGTAGAACCGTAACCAGTAAGTCCGGTCAAAGACGAAAGAGTATCAAAGGAACCTGTATCATAAAGCCCCGAAATATCTGAAGCAGAAAGAAGATTAGAATTTGTAAGAAGCGAAAGTAAAATATCTTCTGATGTAGTTGCATCGCTTAAAACTGCATCTGTACTGCTTTTAGTTTCGGAATTACTTGTATTGTTTGTTTTTGTCTGCGGCTGCAGCTGCTGCGGAACAGACGGTTTGTAAAATTTTCCATCCATTGTCGGAGAAGAAATTGTAGGCATATCCGGCATGGTAATTGTACTCATAGACGGCATGGAGGGCATTTCCACTGACTGAGCAAACACAAAGCCTCCAAGCATCACCAGAATTAAAATACCAGAAAATCTTTTACATATTTGCAAGGCTTTCCTCCACATATTCAAGCCGCTGTGTAAGCTGCGCAATAGTTTTTTCAAGGCGGGACTTTTCGCGCTCAAGTCTTGTTTTGGGATCTTCACCCTTTGCCTGAGCAGCTTTCTGCTTCATCATTTCGCGGACGCTTGCAGGAGATTTTCCACCGTTCATAAACTCCTGTTCAACGGCAGCACGGTCATCCTTCTTTTTTACCGCTGCAACGACCTTCATGTTATCAAAGCCTATTGCAGGATTTACCTCTGCTGCAGAAACCCTGCGGATATCTTTTGCAGTATTTCTAGGAATACAAAGGACACGATCTATATAATCTTCGTAACGGATATTTGCAGCCTTACAAAGCTCCATTGCTTTTGCAAGCTTTTTTCCAAACTCCTGCATAAGCTCTCCGTTCTTTGCAAGATAATTTGTTTTAATATCTTCTGTCAGTTCCTTTAATTCCTGATTGCTTTCCCAGCCAATTGAATAATAACCTTTTTTTTCTGCTATATCAATCAAATCGCCGAACTTTGCCCAGAATTCCTGAGTATGAACCTTGCAGGCATTTCCATAAGTCGGATCAATTTCCTGTTTTTTGACTGTCATAAGATGATGAGTGTATTCGTGAACTGCCGTATAAACAAGCTCGTTTTCTGACTTAAAATTCAGATTATGCAGATATACTTCGTGAGTGTCCGGTTTATAAAATCCATTAACACGTTTACTTTCCTTTCCTGTCTGAATAACACTGAAGTCAATTTCGCAGGTCTGTATATCAAGCAGCATTTCCTTTATTTTTTCGTTTGTCATTTATTTTAACACTCCCATAGAATTAAGTATGATTGCACCGGCAACAGTGGCGGCAGTTTCTGTCCTCATTATGCGGCTGCCCATTCCACAGCGTATAAAGCCGGCGGCTTCTAAAAGGCTGCGTTCCCTGTCGGTCCAGCCGCGTTCACTTCCGATTGCAGCGATTACCGGTTTGTCTTTTGAAAACTGCAGTTCGCCCAAGCTACACTTTGGATTTACGTTGTCCAGGCAAATTAATTGCGGCCCTTCGACTGGTTCAGGAACCACGGATTTTTTCAAACACTCTGCCAGGCTTTTATGCACAAACACCTGTGGTACATGAGTGCTTCCTGCCTGAATCGTGCCTTCCTTTAAAAGCTCCCAGGCAGCATCCGGCTGGGCAAGATCGCTCTGCATATATGATTTTTCGCCAAGCTCTGTTCCTGTAAGATGAAGCTGGCAAACACCAAGTGCTGCTACATCGCGCAAAAGCCGTCGCAGCTGAATTGGACGCGGAAATCCTACAATCATCGTAAGTGGATTCAGCGGTTTACCGTCGCCAGTTGCAGTAAATTCAAAAAAAATCTGCCGGGCTGCATCGTCAATTTTTGTTATGACAGCAGTTCCTGCCTGCCCGTCAATAATTCCGGCAGTAAAATCATCACCTTGTTTTTTATGAAGAACTTTTAAAATATGCTCACCGCGGACATCATCAAAACTAAGCGGAGAATCAATTTCGGCTTTTTCAAAAAGGCAGATGTTCATATGCAGCCTGCCAGACTATCCGAGCATATTGATTTTTTTGAGGGCTGCGCACAGAGCATCTTTTTCTATTAAATCAATCGGGCGGCCTTCTGTATATTTGTGTGCACTTTCGGAAAAAGCACCCATTGTAACACAGTAGCCGTTATCGCATTTAGCATCACGCATTTTTGCATGGAATTCGCGTACAAAAATATCGCCTATAGTATTCTGATTTCTGTAGAAGCGGAAAAGATTCTTTGCTTCCCATTTGTTACTTTCTACATCACAGATAATTTCAATACTTTCTGATGCTACAGAAACATCTTCAATTTTTACAAAAGCATCTTTAAAGAATACTGTAATAAACTTTCGGCAGAGCGCAACAAAATCGCTTGTACCGGACAAAAGATAAACCTGAAGATTCTGGTTCTGATTCAATTCCTGATAGCGCGAAACAAGACTGTCTACATCCTTATAACCAGGGTGCATTGACTGTATCTGCTTAAGAAGTACAAGGCCCTTTGGAATATTATTTGCTGCAATATAAGAATTTGCACAGCGGTACTTAATCTGAAGTCCTAACTGTTCAGGTACATTTTCCAGCTTGTTTGCAATTTCATAATCAGTAATTGCAGACTGAAAATCCTTTGTTCGTTCATGCATTTTTCCGGCTTCGAGACAAGACTGTGCACCAAATACAGGATCAGGACGAAGATGTACGAATATTTTAAGCGCCTTATCCCCAAGGCCTGCTTCTGTCATTGAAACTGCCATATTAAACAAGAGCTCTTTGTTTTCCGGCTCAACATCAAGTGCCCTTTTAAGATAAGGAAGACTGTCACGGTATTTCTGACTTTTAAAAAGACACATACCAAGCTGTTTATTAACATCGTTATTTTCCGGAGAAATGAGCCTGCATTTTTTAAAGCAGTATGCAGCCTTGTCGTAAACCTGTTTTGCCATAAGGGCAGAACCAAGGAAAAAATTTGTTTCAAAGGAATCAGGCTGCTTTTTTACAGAAAACATAAGGGAATTAATTGCTTCATCATGTTTATTAAGATAGTAACCGGCAATTCCCCACTTTCTGGTAACCTCTGCAACATCAATTTCTGTATGAGCAGAAGATAAATCAAAAAGGGTTTTATAAATACTCCAGACCTTTTCCCAGTTTCCGTCGTCGTAATAAACTGCACCTAACTCGCTCAAGGCTTCTACATTATGCGGATCGTGTGTCAGCTTTTTTTCGTATTCCTTTACAACAGCACTTATTCCTTTTTTCTGAACAGAAGACGCAACCTTTTCGGCACGGCTTCCTCTTGCCTTGTTCTTTAGATTTCCTGTTACAAGAATAACTGTAATGAGAACAACCGCAACTGTTATAGAAATCAGGATTGGAATTAACATTCTGCAGTTCTCCTATTTTGTTTTTTCCTTTACCAACGATGCAATTCGTTCCATTGCTATCTTAATCTTATTTATATCTGTGGCATAGCAGCAGCGGATAAAACCTTCTCCTGCATCGCCGAAACAGTTTCCAGGTACTACAGCTACATTATATTTCTGAATAAGCTCTGTGGCAAATTCTTCGCTTGTCATTCCTGTAGGACGGATATCCGGGAACATGTAGAATGCACCCTCCGGCTCAAAGCACGGCAGTCCCATATCGTGAAAAGCCTTGAGCATAAGGTTTCGCCTCTGCTGATAGCTCACACGCATTTTTTCTACCTCTGCCCAGCCGTTACGCAAGCCTTCTGCAGCAGCATACTGACTGAAAATCGGCGGACAGATTGTATTGTAGCCATGAAGCTTACAGCACTGAACAAGAAGATCATGAGGAGCAGCAATGTATCCGATACGCCAGCCTGTCATGGCAAATGATTTTGAAAAGCCGTTGAATATAATTGCATAATCCTTCATGCCTGGGAAAGAACCTAC
>Ga0310690_10012944_pt1 | contig 10196 bp, 4 predicted proteins | sample AusTroGonzalo_MG_2_FD_207661 | JGI IMG/M metagenome (GOLD analysis project Ga0310690, IMG submission 207661) | Bovine rumen microbial communities from tropical cattle in Woodstock, Queensland, Australia - Gonzalo_04 (v2) (version 2) | ecosystem: Host-associated > Mammals > Digestive system >...
TATTGGCGGCCGGCAGGCTCGACAAGCCACTGTATAATAATTCCGTGGATGTGGTGTCTGTCAAAGCAAGACATTCGAAGGTGGGGTTGTCGGGGTCGCCGTATAGACCAGCCGCATTCCCGGTTTCGTAGTCAATATCGACAAGGGCGAACAGTGGCTGCATGCCTTCCATTTCAGAGGTCTGATCGTACCAATCATCACTGCTGATATAAGATGGCCCGTAGCGGAACTCAATGATGTTCCCGTTTTCGTAGAACCATACTTGCATGTTCAGGAAACAGGAGTCGTAAACGCCGTACATCGAAACGTTGTTCCATTCCATTTTGAAGATTCGGTTGCCTGCGGAACCCTCTATCTTGTAGGAAAGATTGGAACAGGAGCCGGGATCGCCGTCATAGCGTATGCCTTTCCCAATCTTGCCGTTGTGTGCCACGTCGGAAGTGTCATCCCCTTCTCCATAGCAGCGGTCAATCATATCCGAATATAACGGTGTCAGCATAAGGTAAACGGTGGATTTGTCAAAATAATCGTCGCCCATGTTGGTAAATCCGCACCCCATCAAATTAAAATACAGTTCGTTAAATGTGAGCCCGAAAATGTCGAAGTTCATTCCTAAAGAGACAATGTATTCCGGATCGTCCCATTGCAAACCCTCGTTGAGGGAGGTGGCTCCCGTTAGGTCCTGATAAGGCTCCGTAAGTTTCTGGAACTGGTATGATACAGGGGCTTGCGCCTGCAAAGCGAATGTGAGGCAGGCAAATAAGAGTAATGTAATTGCTTTTTTCATAGTGAAATATGTTTTGTTGTTAATAGTGATTTTCAGTTTGCAAAGGTATAGAAATTTCATCTATTAAAAGGATGCAAAAAAGACGAAAGGTGACAGTTTGATTAACATCCATCTCCCTGAAAAAAAAAGTGTGTGTATTTTGTACACAAAAAACTGTATCTTTGCGGGTCAAAAAAAATCAGACATGATAGAGATAAAAGAGGTTGTCGGGAAAAAGGAAATTCGGGCGTTCCTCGATTTCCCCGACAGGCTATATAAAGGCTGCCCGCACTATGTGCCCCCGCTTCGGAACGGGGAGCTGAAAATTATGACAAGACATCCCGCCTTGGCATTCTGCGAGGCCAAGTATTGGCTGGCTCTCCGCGACGGAGAGGTGGTGGGACGAGTGGGCGGCGTTATCAACCGCAGATGCAACGAACTGAAAGGGCAGAAACGCGTCCGCTTCGGCTGGTTTGATGTGGTGGAAGACCTCTCGGTGGCCAAGGCGCTGTTAGATACGGTGGAGCAGTGGGGTAGGGTACAGGGTATGACCGAAATCTCCGGTCCGTCACGTTTCTCAAATATGGAGAAACAGGCCATGCTCATTGAGGGCTTTGACTTCACCCCTTCCATCGCTTCAGATTACAACTATCCGTATTATCCGCAATTTATGGATGCCCTCGGTTTTGAAAAGGAGGTGGACTACATCCAATATAAGGTTCCGGTGAAGGAGATTCCGGATCGTATTAAGCAGCTTTCATCCTTGCTTTCGGAAAAATATCATGTGCATTTGCGGAATTTCCCGCATAAGGAGGATCTGAAACGGTCGGGCAAGGAGTTCTTCCATGCGCTGAACCGCAGTTATGCCGATCTGTATAATTTCATCCCCTTGACGGAGGAGGAGATTGACTGGGCGGTGGACGAGAATTTCCAGGTGGCCAGCGTGGACCTTTCCTCGATGTTGGAGGACGACGAGGGCCGGTTGGTAGGTTTCGCTTTCTGTCTGCCCTCTTTGAGTGAGGCCTACCGGAAGGCCAAGGGCCGTCTTTTCCCGTTCGGTTGGATGCACATCCTGCATGCCCTCCGCCACAACCAATATGTGGACATGTATCTTACGGGTGTCCTGCCCGAATATCATAGCAGCGGCATTCATGTGATCTACCACCAACAGCTGCATGAGGCCTTCCTGAAGGCCGGGTTCACGTACGCTTTCTCGTCCCAGCAGTTGGAGAATAATACGGCGGCCCGCATCTGGCCCAAATATGGCGGTCAGTTAGTGGCCCGGCGCAGGTGCTACAAGAAGACAATCGGATGATGCGGGAGAACCATTGGGAATATGCGTTGATTACGGGCGGCAGTCGTGGATTGGGGCGTGCCCTCGCCGAGGAGCTGGCCCGCAGGGGTGTGCCTACATTGTTAGTGGGCACGAGCGAGACCGTCCTGCGCGTGTGCGAGGATATTGCAGACACCTATCATGTTCCGTCTGTGGGTTTTGTCGCCGATTTGACCCGTAGGGAGGAGGTGCGGACCTTGGCGGAAGCCGTCAACGGGGAATATGAGCTTTGTATGCTCATCAACAACGCTGGGGTTGGCGGGTCGCAGCGGTTTGAGGAGGCTTCGGAGGAGTATATAGACAACATATTGCAGCTGAACGTTTGTTGCACGGCGTTGCTCACCCGTCTGTTGCTGCCGAATCTTATGCGCCGCGAGCGCGGGTATATCCTCAACATCGGCAGCATGTCGGCCTGCACCCCGACGGCTTTTAAGACCGTTTATCCGGCCAGCAAGAGCTTTGTGAGGGCGTTCTCCATTGGCCTGCGGGAAGAGCTGAGGTCCACGCCGGTGACGGTGAGCGTGGCCCTGCCGGGTGCTATCGCCACCAATGCGGAGGTGAGCGAGAGAATCCACCGTCAGGGCTTCTGGGGCCGAGCCACGTTGAAGTCGCCGGCGGCCATCGCGCACCGTTGCGTGGACGGGATGCTGAAGGGCCGCCGGCAGGTCATCCTGAACCCGCTGGCCTATCTGCTCTGCAAGATCGTGCCCGAGTGTGTGCGCGTGCCGCTGCTCTCCCGGATCGTGCGCCGCGAGGTGGGGGGTAGCCGTTAGCCGTTGGCTATTAGCCATGAGCTGTTGGCTGTTGGGATTTTGGGAATTGGATTTTGGATTTACCAACACTAATTTCTTAATTATCAACAAAATATAGCACATGCCAATTCCCCTTCTTGGAAGAAGGGGTGCCCGAAGGGCGGGGTAGTTGTTAGGGGATTCCGCTTCAACGCTGCCGCCAGCGGCGTCAGGAGCGGCGGAATCTCCCTCGTCCCGACAGGGACGAGAGTTCGGTAGGAATGAGCCCGCCGCGAAAAGCATACAACAATCAACACCCCAATCTCTCCTAATTCCTCATTGTACATGCGTCCGTTTGAGATTTTTGTATATTTGCACTCCTTTACCATTTGGGAGGTGAAAATTCTAAACTATTGTGTTTAAATAAATTGAAATGATATGTATGCTATCAAGAACCACCCTATTTTAGATATCCCGGAAGACGATATCGTTTCATTCGAGTATAAAGGCCAGCAGGTGAAGGCCCAAAAGGGTTACACCATCGCGGCAGCATTGCATCAGGCCGGATTCCCCATCCATAGCCATAGCCTCAAAGGACGTGAGCGTAGCATGGACTGCGGCATCGGCAAATGCGGTGCCTGCGAAATGCTCGTCGATGGAGAGGTGAAGCGCATCTGCATCACCAAGGTCGATGGCGTGAAGAAAGTGGAGGAGATCGCCCACAACTACATCCCGACAGCATCGGGCGAGGGCAACACTCAAGCTCCCAAAATATACAAGACAGAAGTGGTGATCATCGGCGCCGGCCCTGCCGGACTGGCCTGTCGCGAAGAGCTCAACAAGCTGAAAATCCCCAACATAGTCATTGACAACAACGATCGCATCGGCGGCCAGTTCACCATGCAGACCCACCAGTTCTTTTTCTTCGAGAAGGAGCAGAAGTACGGCGGCATGCGTGGCTTCGACATTGCCAAGACCTTGGCCGGCGACGACCATTCCGGCATCATGCTCAACAGCACCGTATGGGATATTTTAGAGGGTAAGCGTGTGGCTGTCAAGAATATGGAAGACAAAAGCGTTTCCTATGTGGATGCCAACTATTTGGTGGTGGCCACGGGTGCGTTCCCGTTTATGCCCACCTTTGAGAACGACGACCTGCCGGGCGTTTATACGGCTGCTGTGGTGCAGAAGATGATGAACTTGCAGCACACGCTTTTAGGCAAGCGCATCCTCACCATTGGTGCGGGCAACATCGGCTACTTGACTTCCTATCAGGCCATGCAGGCGGGTGCGCAGGTGGTGGCCATTGTGGAAGCCATGGACCACGAGGGCGGATTCCCCGTGCAGGCCAACCGCGTGCGCCGTCTGGGTATTCCCATCATCACCTCCCACACTCTGCTCAAAGCCATCCCCAACGAGGACCACACTGGCGTGGTGGGCGCGGTGATTGCCGAATGCAAGAATTTCAAGCCTGTGCCCGGTACCGAGCAGATTATCAAGGATATAGATTTAATCAATATTTGTACGGGCCTGAAACCCGACAACCTGATTCTGGAGAAGGGCAAGGTTACCTTCGGCCTCAACACGTTCGGCGTGGGCGATGCCACCCGCGTGGGTGAGGGCACCTGCGCCGTGCTTCGCGGCAAGCAGGCCGCCATGGAGATTGCCCAGCAGATGGGTGTGCGTTTCAATTACGATGACTATTTAGCTGTCACCAAGGATTATGCCGATTCGCAGCAGCATCCGGTGCGCGTGTTGGACAAGCCCAACCGTCCTACGGGCGAGCGTCTGCAGAAGCCGTTCGTCATGGCCGACTGTCTGTACGGTTTCGCGTGCAATCCGTGCTCCTTTGCCTGCCCGCAGGGTGCCATCACCAAGATTGCCACCAACAGCGTGCCGCAAATCGACTACGACAAGTGCATCGGCTGTATGAAGTGCGTGAACCATTGCCCGGGAATGGCACTGTTCGGCTACAATGTGCCTAAGAACTGGCTCTTCCTGCCGTTCGAGTACGATGCGGAGGAGAATGCTGAGGTCTATCTCGTGAATGACAATGGCGAGAAGATGGGCGAGGGCGTGATTGAGAAGATAACGAAAGGGGCCAACAAGACCAATGTGGCTCGTGTGAAGTCGCTGACGCTTTCCGGCGAGGCTCTCTTGGAGGTGACGGGCTTTGTGTTGAAAGAGAGATACCCGAATCCGATTCATTGGGAGAAGGCGGATGGTTCCGAGCACGCGCCCGCATACGTCTGCCATTGCGACGATGTGAATATTGAAACCATCTTGGAAGCCGTCAAGGGCAAGAAGATCATCTCTGTGGACGAGCTGAAGCACATCACGCGCATTGGTATGGGACCGTGCCGTGGCAAGCGTTGCATCCCGCGTGTGAAGCTGTTGCTGGCCGGTCATGGGGTTGAGGTTGTAGGCGACGCCACCCCGCGCGGCCCGCTCTCCTCGCAGCTCAACATTGGAGAGCTCTGCCCGAGCGACAAGCCGGCGGAGTTTGTGACCAACGTCAACGGCAAGCCCACCCGCAAGGTGGAGTGCGACGTGTTTGTGGCCGGTGGCGGCATCACGGGCAGCGGTCTGTTCCGCTATTTTGCCGAGGCCGGCAAGAAGGTGGTGCTTTGCAACGCCGAAAGAGGCTCCTCCTGGCGCTGCATCGGCGGCGGCAGACCGAGCTTCTCCGTGCCGGAAATCGCCGACATTGCCGAACACAACCGCGTGATTTTCGAAGAAATCCAGAAGGTGACCAATATCAACTACAAACCCACACGCTATGTGGGCTTTGCCCACGATGAGGCCAACTACAAGGCTTTGGAAAAATCCTTGGAGTGGAGTGACGGTTATATGGTTGACAAAAAGGATTTTGTGAAAGAAGTGTCCCCGTATTTCAACCCGAATCTGAACACCTACCAGGCCGCTTGCATCACGAATGCCTGTTGGCAGGCCACGCCCGGCCCCACCATCAACTACATCCGCAACATCGCCATCGAGAAGGGTGGGGTGCTGTTAGAAGACACTCGATTGGTGGAGGTTCAGAAGACGGCGAAAGGCTTCATGGCGTTGGTGTTCACCCACGACAAGGAGTATGTGGAGTACCACTGCGAGCATTTTGTCAACTCGTTGGGACCGAGTGCCAACAAGTTTGCGGAGCAGCTGGGCATGTATCTTGGTCTGTATCCCATCAAGCATCAGGCCTTCATCACGCATCGCTTGCCGATGTTGGGCAAGGATGGCGACTCGTTGGACATGCTCATTGATCGCCGGAAGTATAAAGGATTCTCCGCCGTGTATGGCCAGCAGTTTGCCGAAACGGGCCAGATCATCGGATGCGCGTCGCCCGCGACGGAGCAGTTGCAGGCCGGCAAGGAGCTGAAATACAACACGCAGGACTTCCTGCAGGTGTGTGCGGAGATGTTCATCGACTGGATTCCGCAGTTGAAGAACGTTAGCTTCCAGGCCACTTGGGCGGGCTATTATACCGAGCCACGCTATATCGTGGATCCGGAGCACGGCCTGTTGGTAGGTATGCGCGGCCACGGCTTCATGTTGGGCCAGTACCTCGCGAAGATCTATGTGGACAAGTATCTCGGCAAGGAGGCCCCGTCTTACATGTCGCGTCTGGCCATCAGCGGCGACGGCCTCAGCGAGAACGCGTTCCAGTAGGAACATATTGAATATGTCCCGATAGGATAATTTTTTGTATATCCAAACCGAATAGGCGCAAGATTTTGCGCCTATTCGTGTTATGCGTGAAGAAAAAATGTGTTTTGTCCCTTGTGAAAGAAGAGATTTAAGGACAGTAAGATAGAGAATCAGTGAGGCTATTATATATTGTCCGATTTTATGTTTTGAAGAATTACCTCACCCCGCCGTGCGGTCGATGACGCGGATGCCGCTGCGTGTGGGATCGAGGCGGCGCACCTCCACATGCACGGGTATGCGGTCGCGCAACTCCCGCACATGGCTGATCACCCCAACGCGTTTGCCCTTCTGTGCCTGCAATCGTTCCAAGAGCGTCATCACCGTGTTCAACTCGTTCTCACTCAGGGTGCCGAAGCCCTCGTCGATGAAGAGCGTGTCGATGGAGAGCCCCTGCCGGTTCATGGAGGCGAGGGCCAGCGCTAACGCCAGCGAGACGATGAAGCTCTCGCCTCCGCTGAGCGTGTCCACCGGACTGACCATGTCGGGCTGGTACTGGTCGCGCAGGCTGATGGTCAGTGTGCCGGGGATGCACTCCAACTTGTAACGCTTGTCCAAATCGTGCAGATAGAGGTTGGCACTCCGCAACAGATTCTCTAATAGATAGCTTTGTGCGATGAGGCGGAATCTCATCCCGTCGGAGCCGCCGAAACTTTCGTTGAGGGTGTTCCACTTCTGCGCTGTGGCCTCTAATTGTGCTACCTTCTTCAAAAGTTCCTTTTGCCGCTCGCGTTCCGCTGCATCATGCTTCAGCTGGTTCTCTAATGTCGTGATTTTCTTGGATATATCTTCCAAGGTCTTCAATCCCATATCCAGTGCTTGACGAAGGCTTTCTACCGTGTCCGATTCCTCAAAGGGAGGATGCTCCGACCCGTGGTGGCGGTTGTACGCTTCCGTGCAGGTTTCCACGGCACCCTGTGCACGCGCTAACGCCTCACGCCGCTCGCGGCATGTCTGCCGTAAATCCTCGATATTGGCATAACCCCGAAATTCTATCAGACGCTCCTCCTGGATGGCAGGATGCTGGCTATAAAACTGTTGCAGATTCTCTTCCAATCGGTTAATCTCCTCCTCCGCACTCCTCTTTGCCTCGAACAGTTTGCCGGCATTAACGGCAAACGAGTTCCATAAGTCGTCCAGTTTTTCTGTAATCAGAGTTTCCGCTGGCTCGTCTTCCGTTGTCCACTCCGTCCAAAGTTTAAGGACTTGGTCGCACGAATGGTTCATGTTCTTCAGCGAGGTCTCTGTCTGCTGAATGCGGATGCCCAGTTTTCTATGTTCCTCTTGCAACTGCCGGTAAGCTTCCGCCTTGTTTTTAAGATTTGCGACAAATCCGGCCGCGTCCTGCTCCCACTGTTCTTGCCATCCGGGAATGGTCATATATTCGGAAACCTCTTGTAGGTTTTTGGAAATCTGTGTATTACGGTTTTTAATTTGCTGTTTGCGGTTTTCCAGATTTTGTGTCTGCTCTCGCAGAAGATTAGCTGCTTTTTGTGTTTCCTGCTGTGCCGTGCCCAATTCTTTTTGCAGTTTGGTCTCCATGTCTTTGAAGGAGGAAATGGTTTTCTGCTGGTTGTCCACCTTTTTCTGGCGCTCATCCAGTTTTTCCCGCTCTTCCTGCAGCGTCACCCCCACCGTCTCTATTTCCGTCTTCAGCCGCTCGATTATATCTTCCGACAGTTCCGGTACCTCCACGGCAATCTTGCGGCAGCAGTCGCGCACCTTCGCATGAGCGGCCGTCACCTCAGTGGTAGCGGTCGCCTCCTCGCGCTTGAGCTTTTCTAAGGCGGTCTGACTTTCCCTTAGGATGCTTTCCGAGGCTTTTATTTCGGATTGTTTCTCTATCAAGGCTGCCTTTTTTGCATCCAGATCCGCTTGTAATGGTTCTAACATCCGGCGGGCCGCCTCATCCGACAGAAGATTGTGGATCACTTGGCCGCACACGGGACACACGTCGCCCGTTTTCAGTTGTGCCCGAATGGCTTGCACCTGGTCACCGATGGCCAGTTCCGCTGCCCGTATCGCTTCCTGTGATTGCTCGTAGGCGGTTTTGCGTTCGGCTTCCAACGGCTTGGCCGCTTCCAATTTCTTCGTTTCGGCCTGTCGGATATTCTCCTTGTCGGCCATGTTATCTCGGATGGTTTGCGCCTTTTGAAGGGTACTTTCCAGACGGCTGGTCTCCAAAAGTGCTGCGTTGAGGTTTTTCTGTCTTTGTTCCACGTTCTGGCGGTCGGTGGCCAGGGCATCCGGGTTCAATGCTACCAAGGCCAGCTCGGCCTGCTGCACAACATTATGCTGTTGTGCTGTCGATTCTTTCAGTTTGTTCTCCGCTTTTTCGCGGTCGAGAAGCTCCTGTTTCAAGGCGGGTTGCAAATCCTGCAAACGTTTACATTCGCTATCATCGTTTTGGTTTTCAGTCTGATAACGGACTACCTCGTCCAACTTGGCGGTAATGGTCTGGTATTGGGCGTACATGGGCTCGTGTTCCGCTTCGCTCTCTATTTGTTTGCGTTTTTCCTCACAATCCTGTTGCTCCTTCTGGAGTGTTTCGGCAAAGTGTGTTTTCGAGCGTGCCAGTTGTGCGAACTGCTTGCGGGCATTGGGCTCCTTTTCCGTCAGAATCTTCTGCATCCGCTCTTTTTGTTGGCGCAAGGTGTCATAATCGGCCCGTGCCGTTGCCGAGAGGTCGAAGTCAATCACCCGCTGCTCGTCAGTTTTGAACTGGGGGGCTTCCACCTGTTCGCGGCAGATTGCTAACTGTTGTTCGGCTTTCTGTTTGGCGGCCAAGGTCTCCTGCTCTTTTTCCATCCATCGAAATTTCGCCTCTATGGTCTGCTGTTGTAATTTTGTCTTATCTTTCGCGGCAATAGTCTGTTCCAGATCTTGCTGTACAGTTTCACGCTCGTCTTTTTCCATCAGGTTGACCGCATCTGCTTTGGCCTTTTCATCCCGGTAGGTCCGTTCCGCTTCCCCACACATTTTGAAGATAGTCTGCCCGATGATGCTGTACTGTTCCGTACGTGTCATCTTTTCTAAGATTTTGGACTTTTCATCTTCCGAACTCTTCAGGAATTGGGTGAACTGTCCTTGTGCCAGCATGGTGGTGCGGCAGAACTGGTCGAAGTCCATGCCCACGGCGTTCAGCAGTACAGCCTCTATATCCTTGCGGTCCACGGGGATGCCGTCCACCGTGAGGCTGCGCTTGGTCGGGTCAAGGGTCATGTTGCGGGTACGGCGGGCGTGCCATCCCGCGACGTATTCTTTGCAGTCCTCCCCGGTGAAGGTGAGTTCTACGGAAGATTCTGTGGCACCGTGCCGCATCAGGTTGCGCGAGTCCTGTGCCGTGATGAAGTCGCGTCCGTACTCTTTTTTCGATTTGTTGGCCATGCGCAGGCGGGGCGTCACGCCGTACAGGGCCAGACATATTGCGTCTAAAAGGGTGCTTTTGCCGCTTCCGGTGTCGCCGCAGATGAGGAACAGTCGGGCGGTGGAGAGAGGTTTCTGGTCGAAATCCAGTTCGGCATCCTCCAACGAGGCGATATTATGAATATGTATTCTTTTCAGTATCATTTTGAGATTGTTGTGGTTAGTGAATAGTGATCAGTGAATAGTGAATAGTGATTGGCTTTTTGCAAATCCTCTAAACTCTCAACTCTAAACC
>Ga0310690_10012945_pt1 | contig 10196 bp, 8 predicted proteins | sample AusTroGonzalo_MG_2_FD_207661 | JGI IMG/M metagenome (GOLD analysis project Ga0310690, IMG submission 207661) | Bovine rumen microbial communities from tropical cattle in Woodstock, Queensland, Australia - Gonzalo_04 (v2) (version 2) | ecosystem: Host-associated > Mammals > Digestive system >...
GAGTGAGAAAATGCGGTCGAGCACGGCGGCGACGACGCGGCGCAGGATATCGGTGCCCACGTGGGGCTTGGCTTTTACCAGAATATCCGCCGGCGCGCCGAAGGACACGAGGCGCTCGAGAATATAGTTGCAAAACGGGTCGTTTACCCTTGTGATGAGTTTGCCGTCGGAAAACGTGCCGGCGCCGCCCGCGCCGAACTGCACGTTGCTCTCGGTGTCAAGCGGCCCGCCCGCGCGGAAGCGCTCGGTCAGCGCGGCGCGCGTATCCACGTCGTCGCCGCGGTCGATGAGCACAGGGGCGTAACCCTGCTCCGCCAAAAGGAGAGCGGCGAAAAGGCCGGCGGGGCCCATGCCGACCACAAGCGGCGGGGCCGACAGCGGCGCGCTGCCCCGCACGACATGCGGCCCGGCGGCCTCAAACGGGCGCAGATCGGGCGTCGGCGAGAGGGACAGCGGTTCTTTTGACGTGACAAGAACGGAACAGACCTGCAGGATGTTCTCGCGGCGTCTTGCGTCAAAAGACTTTTTATAAAGGCGAAAATGAAGCCCGGCGACAGAGGACCCGCACACGTGCTTCATTTTCATTTCGGCTTGCTGTATGATGTCGCTCTCCGGGGCGTCGAAGGGCGCGCGAAGGCCCGAGAGGAGAAAGACGTTATGGGTGGCTATACTCATTTTACGACTTTGACGATGAGATACACGTCTTCAACGGGGCGCACGCCGTCCGGGAAGATGAGATTCTGCTCGGTCAGCACCACTTCGTCGCCGGGTTGAAGACCCTCGGGCAGTTTGACCCGGATGCGATCGGCATCTTTGATGGCCGTCACGGTACCCTTGACTTCAAGCGAGGTCATGGAAAGCACATAAGCGCCGCCCTCCGGCACTTCGACGGGCAGATAGGCGGTATCCTGCGTGTTCATCACGACCAACCACACGCAAAAGGCCAGCACGAGGCAGACGACGGCCGCGATGATGTTGGCGCGGCGACTGCGGCGGACGGCGTATTCGCCGTTGTCAAAGCGTTCGTTTTCCTGTTCGATGTTCTTGCGGTTCATACTCGCGCCCCCTTTCACTGCTCTACCCGGTCTTCTTTGCGCAGCAGCTCAAACAATTTGCGGCGCAGCGAGACGGATGTGAATTCGCGGAACAACTCGCCCCGATAGGCGATGGAGATGGTGCCCGTCTCCTCGGAGACGACGACCACGATGGCGTCGCTCTGTTCGGAGAGGCCGATGGCCGCGCGGTGTCGGGTGCCGAGATCTTTGGATATATCGGGCTTGTCAGACAGCGGCAGATAGCACCCCGCCGCGAACAGGCGGCCGCCGCGAATGACCACGGCGCCGTCATGCAGCGGCGCTTTCTCAAAGAAAACGGCCTGCAGCAGTTTGGGGGTCAGGTCGGCGTTGATCGTCGTGCCTGTCTGGATATATTCGCCGAGTTTGGTCGAGCGCTCAAAGACGATGAGCGCGCCCGTTTTGGCAAAAGACATGTTTTTGACGGCCTCGACGACCGCGTCGACGGCGGTGGGCGAGATCTCAAGCTCGCGGGACTCGACGCCGATGGAAGATTTCAGGCCCCGGAAAGACGCGGAGCCGGCCCGTTCCATGGCCGCCCGCACCTCGGGCTGAAAGATGATGGCGAGGAGAATGAACCCGTAGCCGAAGAAACTGCCGAATACGTAGCGAAGCGCATACATCTGCAAAAGTTCGCTGACGGCGAAAACGGCGGCCACAAACAGTATGCCGCCGAGCAATTTGCCCGCCCTTCTGTCACGGATGAACAGATACATGGCATAGAACAAGAGGGCGAAGCAAAGAATATCGAGCACGTCGCGCCAAGTGAAAGAGCGGAAGGGCTCCGTGAAAAAATTCGATGAAAAACCGCCGAAAAACAGCCGGTCGAAAAATTGTTTCATAAAATACCGCCTTTTATATGTCCGGCACCGCAGAGCGGCGCGATATGCGGGGCAGTCCCGCGTCAAAATTCATCATCAGCCCCCGAAGGGGAAAGGACCCGCCGACGAGCGGCAAAACAGGGGGTGGTCGGCCCCGGCACCGTGTGCCTGCGCGCCCCGGCGCCACAGCGCGAGCACGCATAAAAAGAGTTCTTACTCGAATTATAACATAGAAAATTTGAAATTGCAAACGTTTTTGATCATTTTTTTCGCTTTTTTTCAGGTTTTTTGCGAAAAACTCGAATTTTTTTGCTAAAATTTTCCTTTTTTGTTGATTTCAATGTCCGAAAATCGACATTTTAAAATGAAATGTGGCAGGACGGTATTGAAAACGCGGCTTTTTTCTGCTATACTGAAACAAAAAAAGAGGCGTTTTCGCCTCGATTTTCGGGAGGGACGCATGCAAGCATCTTTCTTTATGCCGACGGCCGTCCGTTTCGGCCGCGAAGCCGTGAAAAACAACGCCGAGATCCTGCAGAACGCGGGCAAAAAGGCCCTGATCGTGACGGGACGGCACAGCGCCGCCGCTTGTGGGGCGCTTGACGACGTTAAAAACGTGCTTTCGGCGGCGGATATCCCCTTTTTGCTGTTCGATAAGATCACGGAGAACCCGCCCCTGCTTCTCTGTCACGAAGCGGGCCGCGCGGCCGCCGCTTTCGGGGCCGATTTCGTCATCGGCATCGGGGGCGGTTCACCCATGGACGCGGCCAAGGCCGCGGCCGCTTTCGCCGCCGAACCGAGCCTTTCCCCGGCGGATGTTTTTGAGCCCTCAAAGCGGCATGAACAGGCGCTTCCGCTCTATCTGATACCCACCACGGCGGGCACGGGGAGCGAGGTCAATTTTTACAGTGTGCTGACCCTGCCGGACGGGCGACGCAAAAAGACGTTTAAGGCCGCCGACGTATGGCCGCGCGTCGCTTTTGTGGACCCGCGCTACACCGCTTCTCTGCCTCGTGAGGTGACGATCAGCACGGCCCTTGACGCCTTTGCGCACGCCATGGAATCCTATCTCTCGCCGAAAAGCACCGTTTTTTCGGAGCAGGCGGCGCTTTTTGCCGCGCGGGAACTGTTTGACGTGCTCTCACAGTATCCGACAACCTTCGACGAGGATATGCGCGAGCGTCTCTCTGCCGCCGCGACGGCGGCGGGCATGGCCATCAGCGTGACGGGAACGGGCTTCCCGCACCCGCTCGGGTACAGCCTGACCCTGCTGGACGGCGTACCGCACGGCCGCGCATGCGCCGCTTTTGCCGGCGATTATCTGACTTACAACGAAAAAACGGAGGTCGGAGCGGCGCGTATTGCCGATTTTTGCGCCTTTATAGGCGCAAAGCCGGGCGTTTTGAAGGTGTTTTTGCCGGGCCTTGCGGCGGTGGACTTGACTTTTACCGAGGAGCAGATCAGGGAGCGCATCGAACTGGTCAAAGGCGCGGGCAACTACGACAACAGCCCCTATGTGATCGACGAGGCGGAAATGCTGTCGATCTATCGGGCGCATTTTTCGGGAAAAAAGCGCTGAAAAAGCCGATTTCGCGGTTATTTTGGAATTTTTTATATTGTTTTTGGAAAATTTTAATTTTATTTTTAGAAAATTGTAAGCAAGACAGCCGACCCCGGGCGGGGTCGGCTGTGTTTTTTCGGGATGTGTCGGAGCGCGTTACAGCAGGATGCAGACAAGGCCGTTGCTGCCCTCGTTGATGATCTTGCCGAGCGTTTCGGAGAGCTTTTGGCGCGCTTCTGACGGCATGTGGTCGAGTTTGCGGTTCATGCCCTCGCCCACCAGCTCGTAAAGACTTTTGCCGAACATGTTGGATTCCCACAGTTTTTGCGGGTCGGACTCGAACTCGGCGAGAATGTTGCGCAAAAAGTCTTCGGACTGCTGTTCGGTGCCGAGGATGGGGCTCATCTCCGTCTCGATGTCGGCGCGGATCATGTGGATGGAGCGCGCGGCGGCGCGCAGGCGCACGCCGTAACCGCCGGAGCGACGCACGATGTCGGGCTTTTCGAGGCGCAGGTCCTCCATCTGCGGCATGACGATACCGTAGCCTTTTTCTTCGGCGTCGGCAAGCGCCTCTGCCACGCGGTCATAGCGTTTTTTCGTCTCGCAGAGCGCGCGCGTCAGGGCGAACAGTTTGCCCTCGTCGCGGATCTCCTCGCCCGCTGCCTCGCTGACGAGATCGTAAAAAACCGAGGGCGAAAGCGTCAGGGCGATTTCGGCGCGACCCGTGCCCATGTCGAGCGTCAGGGTCTTGACGGCGGCGATCGACTCCTTTTCAGCGAGCGGCAAAAAACCTTTCGTCACGTCGCCCATGCGGCGCACTTCGCCGGCAAGGCGCAGGATCTCACCCGTGACGTCGCGGTAGAGCGGGTGCGTTTTTTCAAGAGCCGCCAGCAGTGGCGGCAGATGCACGCCGACCGCCGTGACGGGAAACTCGGAGAGAATGACGGCAAGCAGGCCGCCGATGTCTTCGGCCGTGAGCGAGAGGCAGCAGAGAGGTACGACGGGCACGCCGTAACGGACGGTCAGTTCCGCCGCCAGCGCCGCGGCGTTCTCCCCTTTCGGATAGGCGGAGTTGAGCACGACGGCAAACGGTTTTTTCATGGCTTTGACCTCGCCGACGAGCCGCTCTTCGGCCTGTTCGAACGAGGCACGCGGAATGCCGCCGACCGTGCCGTCTGAGGTGACCAGAACGCCGATGGTAGCGTGCTCGCCGATGACTTTGCGCGTGCCCACCTCGGCCGCCTCGCCGAAGGGCATGGGCGCCTCCTGCCAAGGGGTGTGCACCAGCCGCGCAGCGCCCTTTTCCTCGCCGCCGAGCGCGTCGGGGATCATGTAGCCCACGCAGTCGATCATTTTGACCCGCATCGCCGTGCCGTCCGCCAAAGTGACGGCCACCGCCTGATCGGGCAGGAACTTCGGCTCGGTAGTCATGACCGTCATGCCCGCCGCGCTTTGGGGCATTTCGTCGCGCGCCCGCTCGCGGCCGTATTCGTCGGTCATGTTGGGCAGGACAAGTTCCTGCATGAAACGGGTGATAAAGGTGGATTTGCCGCTCCGCACGGGACCGACGACCCCGATGTAGATGTCGCCGCCGGTGCGGCGGGCGATATCCTGATAGATGCTTGTTTCTGCCATACTGCACTCCTCGCTTTCGTCGCGTATGCGATATCGCTACATCCTATGCGGGGGGCGGGGGGAATATGCGGGGCGGCGGCGCAACGCAAAAAAGGCGCCGGGCGGCGCCTTTATAAAGCAGAACGTGAATTTTTAACGTTTGATACGAATAAGCGTCTGCGTCGCCTCGGTCAGCGCGGCGAGCAGCGCGTCGACCTCGGCCTCGGTGTTTTCGGGGCAGAAACTGACGCGCAGGGTGCAGTCCGCCTGTCGTTCCGAGAGGCCGAAGGCGAGCAGGGCGCGGCTTTTTGTGTGTTTGTGCGCCGAGCAGGCCGAGCCGCTTGATACGTCGATGCCTTCGTTTGACAGGTAGTGGAGCATGGTCTCGCTTTTGATATCGGGCAGGGTGACGCTGACGATATGTCCCGCGCGCTCGGGGGGCAGGTTGACGCGGCATTCCGTACCCTCAAGCCCTTTGATCAGGCGGTCGGAGAGCGCGTAAAGGCGCCGGACGTTTGCGGCGCGATCGGCCGCGCCCGCTTGGGCCGCCGCCGAAAATCCCGCGATAGCAATCGTGTTTTCGGTGCCGGAACGAAAGCCGTATTCCTGCCCGCCGCCGAGAAACAGCGGCGCGAGTTTTTTGGCTTTCAGAACGGCCTCGGAGACGAACAACGCGCCTACGCCCTTGGGGCCGTGTATCTTGTGGGCGCTGACCGAAACGAGATCCGCGCCGAGCGACGAGAGCGGCGCGCTCGTTTTGAAAAGGCCCTGCACCGCGTCGGTGTGGCAGACGCAGGCGGGATTTTTCGCGCGGGCGGCGGCAAAGATCTCCTCGACGGGATAGCGCGCGCCCGTCTCGTTATTGACGAGCATGACGCTGACGAGAACGGGTTTTTCGGCGGCATAGGCGGCCAGCTCCGCTTTGTCTATGACGCCGCCTTTGGTGGAGAGCCGGCGAACGGTAAAGCCCTCGGTCTCAAGCCGCTGCAGGTTGTTCTCGACGGAGGGGTGCTCGGAGTCGGTCGTCAGGATCACGCTGCCGCGCGGGAACGCCTTGGCGTGCGTCACGCCAAAAAGCGCCAGCGCCGTGGCCTCGCTGCCCGAGGCGGTAAAGATCAGCTGTCCGTCGCGGAAAAAGCGACAGCCGAAGACCGCTTCGGCCACCGCGGCCCGCGCCTCTTTGAGCAAAGCGCCCGCAGCGACGCCCGTCTCGTGGAGCGAGGAGGGGTTGCCGTAGTTCTCCATGGCCGCCCGCATAGCCTCTTTGGCGGCGGCGCCGAGCGCCGTGGTGGCGGCGTTGTCGAAATAGATGCGTCCCATATCAGCGGAAAGTAAAGTGAGCGCGGATCTCCTCAACGTCCCCGACATACGTGTCGTAGTTCGTCGACTTCGCCGTGTAGGTCAGCACGTAGATGACGGAGCCTTGCGCGACGATGATCTGCTTGACCTGGTAAATGGTGTCGTCGAGCGTGTGAACGAAGACGTAGCACTTGGCGTCTTTGCCGCCGAGCGTGGTATCGCCGTCAAGTTCGGTGAGACGAGAAAAGCTTTTCAGGTTCGCCGTGTAACCCGGCAGGCAGACGTTTTCAAAATACGCGGCAGGCGTCATGGCCTCGTCTGGATAGTAGGCCGTGACGGTGACGTTGGCGATATCCGCGGTCGAGTTGACGCGCGCGCCGGAAACGCCCGACTCCGTCGTCGTCAACCAGGTGGTCGGCACGTACAGATGGTAGGGCGCGGAGGCGATGGCGGCCTCCTGCATGTTGTCGGGCACTTCGTCTTTGTCGCCGCAGGCCGCGAAAACGGGCAAAAGGCAGCAGAGCGTCAGCAAAACGGCAATCAGTTTTTTCATGTGTGTTCCCTCTCTTTACGGTTTTTGACGGGCAGAAAGCACCGCCGCCGCGGCCGACAGAATGCCGATGCGGCCGCTTTCAAAGGTCAGGCCGCCCTGCAGAAAGGCGGTGTAAGGCGGGCGCAGAGGCCCGTCGGCGGAAAGCTCGATGGAAGCGCCCTGCACGAACGTGCCGGCCGCCATGATGACCTGATCCTGATAGCCGGGCATATCCCAAGGCTCGGGGGTGACGTAGGCGTCGACGGGCGACCCTGCCTGAATGCCGCGGCACAGGGCGCAAAGGCCCTCGGCCGATCCCGTTTTGACGGTCTGGATGATGTCGGAACGGGGCTCGCCGGCCGCCGGCTCTACTTCGCAGCCGAGCGCCGCGAACACGTAAGCGGCAAAATGGGCGGTCTTTAACGCCTCGGCCACCGTGTGAGGGGCGTAAAACAGGCCGCGATAGAGCGATTTGTTTTGCCCCAATGTCGCGCCGACCTCAAGCCCGAGGCCCGGGCAGGTCAGACGGTAGGAGGCCAGTTCCACGGCCTTTTTCGTGCCGGCGAGATAGCCGCCGGACTCGGCCATGCCGCCGCCGGGATTTTTGATGAGCGAACCGACGGCAAGATCGGCGCCCACCGCGGGCGGCTCTTTTTCTTCGGTGAATTCGCCGTAGCAGTTATCGACCATGACGAACGCATCCGCGCGAATGCCTTTGACAAAGCGCGCGACCTCGCCGATCTCGTCCACGGTCAGCGTGCGGCGATCGAGATAGCCTTTGGAGCGCTGCAAAAAGCAGACCTTTACCCGCGCGCCCTCGGGGCCGTTCAAAAACGCGGCGAGCGCGTCGAAATCAACGGTCTTTCCTTCTTTTAATTCGATCTGGCGGTAATCCACGCCGAAATCGGCGAGCGACCCCTCTCCCTTTTTGCCCGTCAGGCCGATGACGTCGCCGAGCGTGTCATAGGGTTTGCCCGTGACGGAGAGCAGGATATCGCCGGGCCGGAGCAGACCGAACAGGCCGATGGTCAGCGCCTGCGTGCCGTTGACGATGCTGTGCCGCACGAAAGCGGCCTCGGCGCCCATGACGCGGGCAAACACGCGGTCGAGCGTGTCGCGTCCCCGATCGTCGTAGCCGTAGCCCGCCGTGCCGTCAAAACAGGCGGTGCAGACGCGCTCGGCGGCAAAGGCATCCATGACGCGGGCGGTGCAGGCGCGGCAGACGCGGGCGATATCGAGAAAGGCGGGGGCCAGTTCACGCTCGGCGCGGTCGGCCAGCGCCAGCAGTTCTTTTGAAAATTCCACGTCAGGCCCCCGCTTTCAGATAGGCCAGCGCCAATGCGACGGCGGCCTCTGCGTCGGCGAGGTCGAGCGTTTCGACGCCGCTGTGTACGTAGCGGCACGGGATGGACAGCGCGCCCGCGCGACAACCCGCGCCCGCCATCTGCATAGCGCCCGTGTCGGTGCCGCCGTACAGCAGCACTTCGCTTTGCGCTTTGATATTTTTCTCTTTGGCAAGCGCCAGCAGTTCGGCGACAAGACCCTGGTGGCACATCACGGAGGCGTCTTTGATCTTGACGGCCACGCCGTCGCCGAGTTTGACGGCCATGGATTTGGCGCCCGGCACGTCGCCGGTTCCCGTCACGTCAAACGCCAGCACCGTTTCGGGCTGCAGGGCAAATGCCGCGGGACGCGCGCCCCGACAGCCGACCTCCTCCTGCACCGAGAAGACGAAATCGACTTCCGGCACGGGATCGGAAAGCGCCTCGGCGATCTTGACGAGCACGGCGCACCCGATGCGGTCGTCGAGCGGGCGGCCAGCCACCCGTTTGCCTGAAAGGCGGAACAGGTGCGGCGTCAGGGCCAACGCGTCGCCTACATGCACGCGGCGGGCGGCCTCGGCTCTGCTTTTCGCGCCGATATCGACGAAGCACACGTCGGACCGTATCTCCTGATCGGCTTTGACGTCGGCGTTTGTGCAGAGCACGCCGCGCACGCCGTTTTCAAACGTCACGGGGCAGCCCGCCGCGGCGCGGAAAGAGATACCGCCAACGGGCGCGATGCGTATGGAACCCTTTTCTTCAATGAAATTAACGACAAAACCGATCTCGTCCATGTGGGCGACCAGCGCCACGCGGCGCGGGTTTTTGCCTTTTCCCTTTTTGCGGCAGATGAGGTTGCCCATGGCGTCGGTCGAAATTTCATCGACAAAGGGGCGCATCAGATCGGTCAATATGGCGCGGATACCGCTCTCGTGGCCCGAGATCGACGGCCGTGCGGGAATGAGTTTTTTCAGCGTTGCGTACATAGGGGATTGCCCTCCTTTTGTTGTTCGGTCAGCATGGCCGTGAGCAGATCGCGGATGGCCGTGATATCGGAAAGCGCCGCCACCGAGACGGGCGCGTGGAGATAGCGGGTGGGGGCGGAGAGCGCCATGCAGCGCACGCCCGCGCCGCTTCTTTGGATATGTTTGGCGTCGTTGCCGCCCGAAACATAGCGTTTGACCTGAACGGGAATGTCGTTTTTGCGCCCCGTTTGCAGGGCAAAATCGACGAACGCGCGGTTATAGATGGTGCCGTTATCCATCAGTGACAGCACGCCGCCGCTGCCCACGTCGGCTACCCGGCGGGCGTCCGGCACGCCGGGCAGATCCGCGATGGCGGTCGTCTCGACGACGATGGAGAAATCGGGGGCGATGCGGTGCGCCGTGACCGACGCGCCGGAAAGTCCGATCTCTTCGCGCACGGTAAAACAGAAGTACAAGTCGAGGCAAGGTGACGATTTTTCGAGGGCGCGCAGTACTTCGATCAGCACGGCGCAGCCCGCGCGGTCGTCGAGCGCTTTGCCTTTGACCCACCCGTCGTTTTGTCCGAACACGGCGAACGGGGTGTCGAATGTGCCATAGTCGCCGATGGCGACCAACTTTTCGGCGGCCTCGCGGCTGTCGGCGCCGATATCGATGAACAGACCGTCGATCTCGGGCACTTTTTTGCGGTCTTCCCGGTCCATAAAGTGAATGCCGAGGGCGGCGATGATGCCGGGCACCGTTTTTCCGCCGTCGCCGACGTTCACAAGCCGGCCCGCCAGCACGCGTGGATCGATGCCGCCGAGGCAGGAGAAACGGAGAAAGCCCTTTTCTTCGATGTCGGTGATCATAAAGCCGACCTCGTCCATGTGAGCGGAAAGCATGACGCGGGGCGCGCCCGCCGGGCCCGGCAGATGCGCGATGAGGTTGCCCATGCGATCGCTTGAAATTTCGGCACGTGTGCCGGCCAATTCCGCGCGGATGATGTTTG
>Ga0310690_10012946_pt1 | contig 10195 bp, 9 predicted proteins | sample AusTroGonzalo_MG_2_FD_207661 | JGI IMG/M metagenome (GOLD analysis project Ga0310690, IMG submission 207661) | Bovine rumen microbial communities from tropical cattle in Woodstock, Queensland, Australia - Gonzalo_04 (v2) (version 2) | ecosystem: Host-associated > Mammals > Digestive system >...
AAATATTTAATATGCATAGTCCTTTAGTTTTTATTTATTGTTTAAAACCTCCTTCTGTGTCTTCATCATATTCATATCCCGACATCGTGGCTTGAACTCCGCCACTTCCCGCAAGTAAATGCTGTCCTCCTTTTATCAGGATGACCTTTGTCGTTGGTTTTAAATACTTAGTTTTCATGTTGCGTTTGCAAAAGTTGAGTTAATAGAATACACATTTCCGCTACAAAGATACAACTTTTTTTTAAATAAACAAAATTGAAACATACAAATTTGCAAAATGGCAAGGATCACAGGGTCGGTTCTAGTGATCATTTATGAGAATAATAATTTGGTAGTTTAAGAAGATGTTAGTGTCTTTGCCCTTTGTTAAGCAATTATGGTTGAAATAATATGGCCCGCCTGTGATTACCAAGTCAGCTCCAACGACTGATTGAAATATACCACCGTCAGACGGTAGGCAATCACATCCTCTGTAGCGACAATATTACTCCTCAATATAGTTTTGCATCGCATCCATAAAGCTGAACGAGTCCTCTTCGCCGTCGGGGTCGCCATAGATCCTGATGATGTCGTGAACGCGCCAGTCGCCATCCTCACGGCAGAAGGCGAACTTCTGGTGGATGGTCTGAACAGAGCTGTAGAGGGTGAAGCTGACTATTGCCGTACCCTTCACAACGTCCAATCGGTCAAACAGGATGTCGCGAGCCTCCAGGTCCTCGGGGTTAGAGTCCTGCATCACGGTCCAATAGTCATCATTGAAGAAGCCGATCTCCTCCACATCCTTGTCCTTCTCATTGACAGCAGCCACCATCTCGCACCAAGCATGACAGGCAAACCGTCCGTCAATGTCAGCTTCGTTACGGGCTGCTGCAGCGTACAGGTCATTGATAAGCCCAACAATCTCGTCCTTGGCCTTTATCTCCGTCGAGTCGGTCATGGTTGCTGACTCTACCGCCGTGCTGTCGGCAGCCTCTGTCTGTGCCTGTTTCGGCTGACTATTGCCACATGCTGACAACAGCAGCAGGGCCATGAAAAACAATACCGGTTTCTTCATATCAATATCATGTTTAGTTTAACTCATTTTCTTTGCTGGAAGTTGAAAATGATGATGTCTCCAGCCTCTATGGTGTAGTCGCCAATAGTGATTGGTTCGTTCTTTAGCGTGCATTTTGACACGTGATACAGCTTATTGTTGCCATTGATATGTAGCCTTATTGGGTTTCTGAAATCTTTGTTTACAATGGCCAGGAACGCAGAATCGCCCTTTTCTATGATCGATGCGATGGCACTCTTGTTGCCTTCAATGCTCAGTGACTCCACATTCTTGGGAAGACGGTCTGCTGTCAGATGATTTACCAGCTCGTTCGACGGTGCACCGTTGATGTGATACACCTCTTTCACCGTTCCCTCTGCAAACAGGCTGCTGATGCGTGCCATCTCCTCATTCACACGATTCACGTTTTCATAAAGCTCTGCCCTTCGTTGTCCAAAAGTATCAATGGGTGCTGCGTATTGCCCCTCTCCGCGCATCCATCTGTGCCAGTAGGTGTAGTAGGCTATTGACTTGGCACCGTAGGCCAGGTTTGCATACATCTGCAGACGCATGGTGCCCAGCGTTGGCATCGTGTATATCAGGTGCTGTGCCGACAGCACATATCCGCAAAACGGAATTTTGTGTTTCAAACTCTGACTGCGTATAATCTCCAGATTATCAAACCATTGGCGTCTAAGTACTTCGTCTCCCTTCGACCACATAACGGAGTAGTTGTCGAAGTTAAGGGTCCTCAATCCCAGTCTTGTTACACACGAGTCGATATATTCGGCATACTTCTGGTTGTTATACGAGCCGTCAGGGTTAATGCTCTCTGGTCCATATATAGGATTCAGACAGATGCGGATGTGGGCGTCAGGGTCCACATCGCATACGGCTTTTACCCTTGGTATCAGGTCGCTGATGATGACATGGTTTTTGTATCTGTCATTCTTCTTCAGGAACGGCTCATCGCCGATGTAATATCCGTATACGGTCTCTTTGTATTTTATAACGCTGTCGGCCAACGTCTTGTAGCTGCTAAGGTTTCCTCCGCCCGCAATCAGTTTGATGCCTTGCCTATGGGCCGCTTTCATCATCTTCCCCGTATTGATAATCCTACCGTTCCAGAAACTGACGTCGAAACCGGCATAGAGCATGTCACGATAGGCTTTGTCCAAGTCCTTCGCCTCGTCAGGCACACCACCATGACCTATCACCGTAATCATGCTTCTGTGACCTATTGTGTACACATCCTCTTTGCCTGCTGCCAACTGCTTGGTGTAGGTATATTCCTTATCCACCTTCTCTTTGCCCACCGGCTCATTCTCAGGATGTACAAACCCGTTACACCTTATATAATATGTCAGCTCTCTGGTGTTCTCGTTCTTCAATCGCAGGTTTATCTTCCTGCCTTCCAGATATACTTGAACGCTGAGGGGGCCGCCTGATGTCATGATGTAATGCACGTTGTCCAGTCTCGTCTCGCACCAGCTCACGTTTTTCACAATGAACTCGTCAAGCACCAAGCGTTCCTGAGGCCTTTCTGCCGAATAGCCCTTTACACATGCCAGCACCATTAATAATAACACCAATCGTTTCATATGCATCATTTTTTTTGTTGCTTGCAAAGTTACTGTGTCTTTTTGAAATAACCAAAAGAAATAGCTCAATCGTAGCGTTAAGTCGGGTTATTGTGAATAATTAACAGTTGGTCAGAACTGTTTTTGAGAAAGAATTTGTACTTTTGCGGCTCCATAAGTAATAGTCCTGTCAGGACGGAAAAACTTATCCCGTTAATGAACAAAATAGAATCTTTTGTATATAATAAGGTAAAGAACAATTATGTCATAAAAAACCTGGTGCGTAATGCCTATCAGGGTTTTTATGATTTGTTGCCTAACTATGAGTCGAAGTTCTCTACTTCTCCCATCCTTAGAGTTAATTCGTTCTTTGGATTCCATGACGTAACCCCTTTCAGCGCCGATGGCAGCAAGCATCTGGCCTATAGACTGAACATTCCTCATAGAATGCCGACGCGAGACGACTTGCTGGAGGTGGGCTATTGGACTGGTGAGAACTTCTCGGAATGGGTACATGTGGGTGAGACTGGAGCCTGGAACTATCATAAAGGCTGTCGCCTGCAATGGGTTGATGCCAATACTTGCATCTTTAATGCTGTGGCTGATGGAAAGCTGTGTGCAGAGATGATTCAGGTGGAAACAGGGCAGAAGACCATTCTCTTCTGGCCCATAGATACGGTGAGTCATGATGGTAAATTGGCTGCTACCTTCAGCTATGAGCGCCTGCAGGCCATGATGCCTGGCTATGGCTATCTCTATGGCGATGATGATGCGTATATGGACGAGAAGGTGAGCAGCAAGACGGGACTTTTCATGATAAACCTTCAGACCAACGAACGTCAGTTGCTTTTTAGCCTGAAAGAGTTGTCGGAACTGCAGCATGAGCCCAGTATGGATGACACCTTCCATTTCGTCACCCATACAGAGTTCTCGCGTGATAACCGTTATCTGTCATTCCTTCACCGCTGGTATAAAGGTACTTTCCACCGTACCCGCCTGGTGGTCTATGACCTGCAGCAGAAACAACTCTACGTGTCGCCTACCACAGGTATGGTGTCGCATTATAACTGGAATACCCAGAATGGCATCATAGCCTATTGTCGCATGGAGAATGTGGATTCTCACGTGTATTTCTCAGGACCGGACATGAAAGAATGGAAGCGCTGTGCCTATCCTCAGATTAATGTTGATGGACACCAGCATTTTATTGACAACGACTGGTTCTTGGTGGACACCTATCCCGACAAATGGCGTCACGCCAAGCTATACAAGGTGAACAAAGACACCAATGAAGTGGTGCTCATAGCCGATGTAAAGAGTCCTAAGCAGTTTGTGGCTCCAGACCCTCAGCATTGGTGGAAATGTGACTTGCATCCCCGTTGCAGTGCTGACGGGAAATGGGTATCATTCGATACGGTGCATACCGGCATCCGGAGTCTTTGTCTGATGCCGATAGCATAGGCGTCTCGCCCCAAAAGGTTAGGCGTAGTAGGTGTCAAGGATATAGCTTACAGCTTTGAAGTTGAGCTTGCAGTATTTGCTGCGTTTGAACGTGCTGGTTGAGGCATGTTCTGCGTCAGAGACTTGTATCGTTGGTTCATAAAGCACTTTCAGCCCGTTTTCTCTGCATTGCTCACCAAGGTATATCTCTTCACAGAAGAGGAACATGGGATAGTCAATGATGCCGCTCCGCAGGAAATAGTTCCGCGTGAGGATAATAAACGAACCATGTCCTGCGAAAATCTCCCCTGGCTCATGTCTGACAAGCTTTTTTGACTTATAAACGGTGTGTGTGTAAAGGTTGTATAACAGAGGGAAACGGAAGAGAGTCCTGAGGATTTGTAGTTTGCGCTTAGGATAGCGTTGCATGATTTTGGGATTCCTGTCTCGTTGTTCCAGATTCGAATAAATCTGAGGTGCAATCCATCCGGTATCATCCTTTGTCTGTAGAGACAACAAATCAGTAAAGAAGTGGTCAGACATGATGACGTCAACATTACTGATAATGGCATAGTCAAAGGTTTCGGGAGCTACTTGCTCCATCATTTTGTGGATGGCGCCAAAGTACCCGAGGTTTTGATGGAAAGGGAATGCCTGTATCGTAATAATATCAGACGGATTCTCGATAGTCAAGTATTCGTTGTCGGTATTGTCGGCAATAAAAACACTGACATGCACCGACTCTTTTACTGCGGTTGCAGCAGACTCGATAGATGCGATATAATTGTTTAGGGCGTTATATGATTTGTAATTAACGCAGTAAATGGCAACCTGTTTCATTTTGAGTTGTTTTTTATTCCATCTTTGATACCTCGCCACATGAACTTCCAACACTCTTTACCGTTATCTACAAAGACAGGGAAATAGAAGAAACGGGCAAAATACTTGATAGCATAGCTGATCTTCCACTGCAATGGTACATAACCTCTTCTAGCCAGTATCAGGTAATTACGATACTGGTAGTAATATCTGAAAGGAGCAGAGATAATGATGACGTATTTACCGATATGAATTTCCTTCCGTCCTATGGAATGGCTTATCCTGACATGTGGTGTGATACCACAGACATAGCCTTTGGCATTTGCCCTCCAGCACCACTCATCGTCCACAAAGTCAATGAACAGCATATCCTCGAATGTGCCCGCTTCCTGAAATAATTCCCTGCGGATGCAGCAGCCAGAAGAAATGATGTGTTTGCGAAGAATGAAATCATCATTCAGGAATGTTTTCTTATGAATAATGGACTTATACTCTTCGCCTGTCTCACGTCGATAGACCATAGGGCCTAAGGCCGAAAGCCTGATGCCTTTTTCCAGTAGTGAACCATATTCGCTGGTAATCTTTTGCACATAGTCATCTTCCCATCGGCTGTCCTGATCCATAAACACAATATAGTCTGATGGGATATGCTGCAAGATATGTTGTATGCCAACATTCTGAGCGTGGGCAATGCCTTTATTCTGCCCAAGGAAGATGTAATTCATGAGGTTGACCTGTTGAGACTCAAAGTGTCGTTCCTCAGAATTATCGACAATCACGCCCGGATATTGTTGCGAGACGTGCTGTATATGATGGATATCATTATCTGTCGGGCAGAATAGAACAATAACTAATGCTGTTGTCATTCGTTGCTTATTTATCTGGTTCAAAGAAGAAAGTTAGTAAAAGCCTCTCCTTTTGCGCTGTTTATACCTTACCTTATTATATATATACTTGAAGATAGAGCCATAACCCAAAGAGCGAAGCATGACATAGTAATTGCGATTGCTCTTATAAACTTTGTTGAAGTTTAGAATCCGATATTTGATGTTCACATCAGAGGCTTTTGTGGCTCCTGCCCCCAGACAGTTACTCCCATGTTGACGATAGAGCACCAGCTGCTTGTTGATGCCATAAACGATGCCTCCTTGCTTTAATGCACAAAGGCATACCCAGCAGTCGTGCATGATGGCTTTGGCTGCAGAGAAACTGCAACAGTCTTTTGCCTGTTGGTTAAATAACATGGTGCAGCCTGTGGCGATGGACGTGTGGCCTCCCGCATCGTCAAGTGTCTTGATATACTGAGGGTGGAGGCCACAATGGCGCCACATCGAGTCGTATGTAATAGTCAGGTGCTCATCAACAATATGAAGATCTGTATGAACGACAACAGGCTTTTGGGGGTGTGATGCTTCCTGCCGTTTCATCTCTTGGAGGGTAAGCTCAATCTTGTCGGACATCCAGACATCGTCCTGATCGCAGAACATGTAGTAGGGGGCATCCACCTTTTCCACCATGCTTAAGAAATTCCTGCATGCTCCTCCTTGTGCAGGATAAACCAGCTGGGTAACCTTGTCGGGATGCTTTTCAACATAGCCTTGGATAATATGGTCTGTGTTGTCTTTTGAACCATCGTCATGGATATAAAGGTGCCATGCCTGACAAGTCTGCCCTAACAGAGAATCAATTTGTTCTGCCAGGTATTTCTCCCCATTATAGGTTGCCATCAGGATGGCTATCTCATTGTCGCAGGTTATCATACGCTTACTTTTTTCTGTAAATCACGGAATGGTACTTCCAATAGTTGGCAATGAGTCCTGGCGTATTGACGAGGCACATGATGCACACCAAACCAGTGACTGTTTCATATGTTTTGCAGATATACCACGCAAGCGGGAGGAAAGATACTGTGGCGATGGTGGTATAGATGAGCTGTATCTTTAGGATGCCGAGGCCATTCAAAATGAATGAGTAACGTTGGCTAAGAATAAGAATGAATACATAAATGGCTACGCTGACGGAAAGATCCTTGGGGATGATGACATCTGTTCCCACCCAAATAGTATAGAGGAAATCGGATAATAAGACCATGATCACCAATGCAACGATGACGCCAATCATCAAGAGATTCAGTTTGCGGTCTGACTTATATAGCCATGACATGTCGCCACGAGCATAGGCATCGGTTGTGGCATTCCAAAAAGGCATGCAGATGGTACTGAAAATAACAAATACCAGGTGGAAATACCGATATGCTACCTGATAGGGCGTTACTTCTGCAGGTGAGAAAAGCTTGCTGATGATAAGATTGGTTGTCATGAACAGGATGAGACCGCATATCTGGAGCACAAAGAATTGAACACCTGTAGAGCAGAGGCTATAGGCCATTTTCGTATTGATATATTTAATGCCAGGACAGTATTGGGGATACCTCTTTTTATATGTATAGGGTATGCTGACTGCCCAAACGAGTAGTGGGGCCATTGTGTTGATTGTCACTACGCAAAGCAGAGAGCGAAAACCAATAATATAGGCTATGAATGTAAGTATCAGTGCCAATGTCTGTCCCAGGCATACAATGAGATTGTTGACTGCTGGAAGTTGTAGGCCCATATAGAAATTGCCCACCGATTTCAATACAAAAGTGGCAGATGCGAAAGAAACAGCAACAGCCAGAATCGTATTCAGGTTTGGCACCAAATCTTTGTCAACACCAATGGCTGAGTACATGTCGAATCCCCATATAATGCCATAGAGTATCAGTACAATAGGAACTACGATAATCAGCAGCATGAAATAGGTGGACGACACGGCCTCCCTGACTTTCTCATGTTCTCCTTTGGCAATGAAGTTGGCCACAGCATTACGAAGACCGTTGCCCAGTCCGATGTCCATCAGGTCGAGCCATATCAATACGCTACTGATGGTTAACCACACGCCATTGCTGTATATGCCCAGCATTTTCAGGGTCAGAGGCACCATCAGTAGGACAATGACAGCCGACCATCCCTTAATGATAAAGGATGCAACTACATTCTTGAGAAGCAGTCTGGTTCTGGTGTCGTTGCTTTGACTCTTCGTACTGGTCATTTGATGTCGCGAACGTTATCATCCTCTTCTTCTACAAAGACAGCTTCGTTATGCGCTATTTCTCTGATAAATACGCTCTTGTCTTCATTTAGGATGCAGGTGTAAGGATAGAAGAAATCGTAGAAACGTGTATTTGTTGTCTTGTAATAAGTCATATACAGTAATCCCGTTACGAATATTGTTCCTGCTAGTGTGGAAATGCGTATGATGAGGTGCTCTCTCTGCTTGAACAGGGTGTAGACAAAATCTCCCAGCATGATGAGATAGAAGATTCTGGTGTAGTTGTATATTCTTACAAATCCAGTAAAGGAACATGCAATAATGCCTAATACAAAAGCAAATGTTAACATTTGTGACTTTTGTTTTTTCATTTCGCTGTCTTCCTCATACTCTACTATTGTGTACATAATAATGCATGGGAATACAAGATAGGTGAAGAGCGAACGTATGAAACCAAAGATGTTGCTGGCTTTGATGGAATAGAACAATATTTTCTGTACTAAAGCTCCCTGACTGCCTGCAACAGAAAGCATCACCTTTCCCAAGAGAACATCGCTTAATAGCCAGACCAAGAAAGCAAGAATCACGCCGTAGATAATGGTGTTGCGTGATACGCGAAATTTCATCAAAGGGAATATTAACACAGTCAGTGCTGAAGGGTGGAATGACACTGCGAGAGGGATAGATGCTATATAGAGCCATTTCTTTCCGTTCAACCATCCATACATGCCAATAAGCACAAAAGCCTGAGCAATACTTTCGCGCATAACCTCTGTGTTGAATATAAAATACTGCAGCGTTAAGAAATAGACAAGTAGGAACATGAAATACCTATGCGTGTATTTGCTTACAACAAAACACACAGCGATATTAATTACAATACTCACAATAAACTGTAGAACGTAGAATGACCCAAACACACTCTTAACGAAAATATTGAGCATCGTCCAGAAGGGCATGTGTCCTCTGAGCATAAACTCTATCCAAATATAATCACCTGAACCCGCAAAACTGCTGGGGTATTCTTCATAATACTGCATGTAGGCAAACTTGTCTGCACCTAATCCATAACTGAATCCAGACAGACATATTAAATAGCCGCACATCAGCCATAGACGGTGCTGCTTGTGCTGGTCGTATTCCTCTATGCCATCATAACGAATAGAGAAGTAGATGGTCAGACAAATGAATATCAGATAGAAAATAGTCATTCGTTGTAGGGGCTTAGAACCACTCCTTCAGTTCTGTGCGGAACAGATAGCCGATGGTGCCACAGGTGGCCAGGAACATCATGGCGGCCACGAAGATCATACGCTTAGGACCGGCAGGCTTGATGGGTACGGTGGCGTTGGTCAAGGTGGTGAATACAGGGGTGTTCTCCTGCACCTTGGCCTGCGCGGCCTCCAGTCGGGTGTTCAGAGCGGTATAGACGTTATAGCGCAGCTGCATCTCGTTTTCCAGATCGTCAATCTTGGTCTGCACGCTCTGCAGGAACACATCCTGATGGGAATCGGCATAGCGGGCAAAGGCAATGCGGGCCTCGTCGTAGGAGGCACGGGCATCCTCGGTCAGCTTCTTATAATGCTCGTAATCAATGCGTGACTTCTTGGTGCGATAGTCGGTGATATACACCTGCAGGTGCTCCTTGATGCTATCGGCCAGCAACGCACATACCAAGGGATCCTGGTCGGTGACGGTGATGGTGACCACATCGGTGGTGCGGCTGTAGGTACAGGCAATTTTGTCGCCCACCTTAGTAATAACGTCATTATCAGATTTTGACAGACGGAAGGGGTCGAAACGCTGTCCGTCCTTGCCGGGAATCCTGGCCTCGTCTTCTTTGAAGAACGACTTCACCCAGTCGATGGCCAAACGGAAGGGCTCAAACAGGATGTTCTTCTGCTGGTGGTCCTTCATATAGGTGAAATAGTCGGTGTCGATCTCGCCGTCGATGGTATGAACACGGATATCCATGAGGCTCACCAGGAACTGGGTGGAGCCAAACAGGTCAGGGTAGAGCTGGGGATAGATAGCATCGCCGGAGCCATTGCCCAGGCTGACGCCAAAGCTTGAAGCCAGCGAGGCCAGACTTCCGGCATCCTTCATGTCGGTGGACTCAGGGGCGATGGACACTTCGCTGGTGTAGTAGCGAGGCTGGGGGAGAATCCAGACGCACGACAGCACGAAGGTGATGACCCACACCTTGACAAACAGCCACTTGCGCTGCATGGCT
>Ga0310690_10012947_pt1 | contig 10195 bp, 12 predicted proteins | sample AusTroGonzalo_MG_2_FD_207661 | JGI IMG/M metagenome (GOLD analysis project Ga0310690, IMG submission 207661) | Bovine rumen microbial communities from tropical cattle in Woodstock, Queensland, Australia - Gonzalo_04 (v2) (version 2) | ecosystem: Host-associated > Mammals > Digestive system >...
TGGTTTGCGCATGAAGGCCCACACAAACAAAGGCCATCAGCAAAAGTGTCATTAGCTTTTTCATATTCAATGATTTAAAGATTTAAGATTCAACATTTAAAATTCAGCATTCTACATCCATCATTCCTCATTCAACTGGCAATAAACTTCCAACAATTTACAATATTTCTCCGCTCTAATCGCCACCTTTTTGATAATGTTCGGAATCAGGACACATTCCCCTACATTTACAAATATCGCGCCATTTTCCCAATTCAGCGAAAAATTCCCCTCCAACGCCATCAAAATCACGAAAGAATCGAGGTTGGAATAATCCTTTTCCATCTCGCCTTGCAGCTGGAGGAGATTGGTCACAAAGTATTGGCAATCAACGACGGGGACAGTTTTGTTCATCACTTTTGGCACCTCGATTTTATACTGGTCGGGAATGCCAAAATCGATGGCTTCAACAGACTGCGGAATATGCAGCTCACGACTCATGCCCGCCTCATTGATGCGGTCCCAGTCGTAGATGCGGTAGGTCGTGTCGCTCGTCTGTTGGATTTCGGCCACCATAATGTCCGGTCCTAAGGCATGGACACGCCCAGCGGGAATGAAGAAGGCATCGCCCGCCTTCACCTGCTCATAGTTCAGCATCTCCTTCAACGTGTTGTTTCTCATCACATTGACATAGTCCATGCGGGTCATTTCCTCATTGAAACCCATGACTAATTCCGCACCTTTGTCCGCTTGCATCACGTACCACATTTCGGTCTTGCCGTTGCCTATATCACGTTTCTCAGCCAATTCGTCGTCGGGATGAACCTGCACCGACAGCCAATCGTTCGCATCGATAATCTTCAACAGCAGCGGAAATTGCTCTCCGTATTGGTCGAAAACGCTCTCGCCGACCAAGTCACCCATGAAAGTCTCCACCAAATCGTTGATTTCGTCGCCCTCGAAGTCGCCATTGGCAATTTCGCTCTGCTCGTCCCAAAGGCCCGAAAGCAGCCACACCTCGCCGCAATTCGGCAACGAGCCATAGTCCATTCCTAAAACATCCTTGATTTTATGCCCGCCCCAGATTTTATCCTTGAAGATGGGCTTGAATTTTAGGGGATAAAGTACTGTCATATTCATTTATAATTCAAAACATTAAAAAATAGACTGAATGATTTTATCGACCATCTCGTCAAAATAAGGCTGTTTCATTCTGCTAATCTTTCGGATAACATCACGCTCAACATTACCCACCAGAATATGGCATTTGATGTAACTCTTTCTCAACATTGGCACGGTCAACATCTCATCATCCAACTCGTAGCAATATTCAGGATTGTATGGTTTGGAAGAAATCATGCACAAATAAATAAAACCTTCATTTTCTTGAAGTTCATCATTTGATACAATTATTGCCGGATGAGGCTTGAAAGTGCCGTCAGGAAACAGGAAGTTGATTTCCACAATATCTCGTTGAGAGTACTTCATGCCAATTCACTTGAAAACAATCTTGCAGCGTTATTTCTCGATGTGCAAAGAAACGCTTGTTTCTCTTCCTCTTCTGTCCATTCCTCCCATTCGGGATAGGCTATGACACCCGCAGCAAGCAACTGTTGGATAAGTGCGATGATTTGGGCATTTTGCTCATCGTAACTGATAGTCATCGTAGTCATATTCAAATCCTCCTGATGTTTCAACGTGCAATATTACGAATTATTTCCGAAATACAGACCTCTTTTCAATCACACACAAAAATTCCCTAATTTTGCACCAAACTACATCCCAATGCAAAACCTCATCGAACTCCGCCACATCCTACACGCCCACCCCGAACTCTCAGGGCAGGAAGTGCTGACCAATAAAATCTTAAACGAATGGGTGAAACAGACCCGCCCAGACCAACTCATCGAGAAAATCGGCGGCTACGGACTGGCCGCTATATATAAAGGTGCAAAACCCGGCAAGCGCATCCTCATCCGAGGCGACATTGACGCGCTTCATATTCCCGAACCCAACGAAATCCCCTATCGCTCACAAAACCATGGCGTTTCGCACAAATGTGGTCACGATGGCCATGCAACCATCCTTTGCGGTTTGGCACAATGGCTCGGCGAACAGCGCCCTGACCAAGGCGAGGTGGTGCTGCTCTTCCAGCCTGCCGAAGAGACTGGACAAGGCGCACAAGCCATTCTCAGCGACCCGCAGTTTGAGCAAATCAAGCCCGATGTGGCATACGGGTTGCACAACCTACCTGGCTTCGATAAAGGCCAAATCATGGTGCGCGAGGGATGTTTTGCAGCGGCTTCCTTTGGACTAAAATTGGTTTTCGATGGTCGCACGGCACATGCCTCACAACCTGAAACAGGACATAATCCTTCGGAGTTGCTGGCACAACTCATCCACCATCTGGAGAAAAAACGCGAGCAACTGAAAGTCGTTAAACCCTTGACGACCTTCGTCATCACGCATGCCATTTTGGGCGAAGAAACCTTTGGTGTCGCCCCAGGCCATGCCGAGATTTGGCTCACCTTACGCAGCTTCAACGACCGCAACTTGGAACTGATGTCCACAGAAATCATCGAGTTCTGCCGCGCCAAGGCCAAAGATTATCTCTTCGACTTTAACTTCTCCATGCATGAAGCCTTCGCCGCCACCAACAGCGATCCCAACTGCGTGAAAACCATCGAACAGGCTGCGAAAAACCTCGAATTGGACCTAGGCCATTTGGACGAGCCTTTCCGCTGGTCCGAGGATTTCGGAAGGTTCGGCAGCGTCTGCCCGATAGGCTTCTTCGGCTTAGGTTCGGGCATAGAGCAACCCGCCCTTCACGACCCGATGTTTGATTTTCCTGACGATATTTTGGAAATCGGAATGGGAATGTTTTGGGAGATAATTCGGTTGGAATTAGAGGGTTAATATTCGATTTTTCCTATTTTTGCAGCAACTTATCCTTTTCCCCCTCATGGAAACCCAAGTCAACAACCCTTTAATCATCCGATGCAAAAACTGTGGCGGTGACCAAGGCTTCGACATTGTAAAGCAGAAATATGTGTGCGCACACTGCGGTTCGGAGTCAGACCCTTCCGAAAAAATAGCAGAATATCACCACTGGAAGAGCCTACATCAGGAGGCCAAGAAAAAAGATTTCGACAAAGTCAAAACTTTCCTCTGCCCGTCATGCGGAGCCAGAACTATAGCCGCTGGAGATGATGTTTCGGCTCAATGTCCATTCTGCCAAAACACCATGATTGATGCCGAATTCGCTGGCAACGAGATTCCAGAAGTGATTCTTCCCTTCAAACTCACCAAAGAAGAGGCCGAAAACAGGTTAAAGGAATGGTTGTCGAAGCACAAAGACAAATCCTACACAGAAACCATCCTGAAGAACATGCAAAACTTCTCGGGATGCTATCTCCCCTACCATATCGTGCGAGGCGCTTACACTGGCAGTCTGGGTATCAGGCTTCACGACGGCTCCTCAACCGACTATCCTTTCCGTGCCTATCTGAGCCACACGGCAGTGAACGCCTCCAAAGACTTGGACAACCTTTTCCTTGATGGCATTGAGCCTTTCGAATTTGATGAAGCCCGCGAATTCGACTTTGGATTCCTCAACCACCAGAAAGCCAAGCTCCAAAATATGGAGACCCATGAACTGAACGCCCGAATCGAGGAAGAAACAGCAGCCGAGCTTGATGAAAAACTCACCAAGAAAACACGCAACAAAGAATTGTCGGTCCTCCTCAACGACAATGACAACGAATCGGTCGCCGCACTCATGCCCGTCTATTTGGTGAAGTGCGACAACGGCATTGCTGCCGCAGTGAACGGCCAAACGGGCAAAATCTCCATCTCAACAGGAAAGACCAAAAATGCCACCAAGTTCTGGTGGATTGCACCCACACTGGCCACCCTTGCCGTCGTGCTTGCGGGCCGTTGGTTTGCCGATTGGGAGCTGGGGTTTTTGGGCGGCTTGGTGTTCGGCATGATTTTCTATATGATGGCTTACACTCGCCACCAGAAAAAACTTGTCAAAGGCATCATCACCTATCCTAAGACCAAAAAAAGCCATAACGACACCCGAGCAGAGTTTTTCGCCGACTTCGGCCAAGGCCCCGTACCCGCCAAAATCAAGTTTTTCACGCCTTGGCGCCTCGTCAAGACCGTTTTGATTGTCCTAGCCATTATCTTTCTTCCCGTGCTGATTGCCATACCGATACAGCTCCTCAGAGGATTGTCCATCCTCGACATCAAAATCGGTTACGGAGCGGCATGGTACATCATCCCGGGCTTCTTCAGCATCGTAGCGGCTGGCGGAATGGCCAAAAGCATGATGTACGGTTGGCCGTTATATTACGAAATCCTCCCCAACGGCAAGACAAGGCGAAGACGGGCCATTTTCCAAACAAAGCCATCACCAACCGATGCCATACCAAAAGTAGCTCGCTCCTTAGACAAGAAACAAGGTTGCTTGGTCATCGGCATTATCTTGTTCCTGCTAATAGGCAGCGTCGCAGCGATGATTTCCTGAAAGCCCAATGAACGTTCTGCAAAACAAAACCATGGAAACCCAAATCAATAACCCTTTGATCATCCGATGCAAAAGCTGCGGCGGAGAATTAGGCTTCGACATCGTCAAGCAACAGTATGTCTGTGCACATTGCGGTGCCACCACGGAACAGGATTCACAAAAAGCCGAGTTCAAGGAATGGAAAAGCACCCACCAGCACAACCTTCAGCAGCAACTCTCAAAAGCCAAGCTTTTCTGCTGTCCCGCTTGCGGTGCCAAAACCATGACCGCTGCGGATGACGTGACGACCGAATGCCCATTCTGCGGAAACACGCTCATCGACGACACCTTGTCGGAAACCGAGCTGCCCGAAGTCATCATCCCTTTCAAAATCACTTTGGAGGAAGCCAAAGACAAGCTCAGGCAGTGGGTCAATGAAAATAGGAAAAAAACTGCTGCACAACAAATTGAGAAGCATCTCGACCAACTCACAGGCTGTTATCTGCCTTATCAAATTGTGCGAGGTGCCAACAACGGGCATTTGTTCATTGCCAAAATGACCGGCGCGGACACAAGCCATCCTTTCAAAGCATATTTGGACTCCACAGCCATCAACGCCTCCAAAGAATTCGACAACTTGCTACTCGACGGCATGGAGCCATTCCTTTTCGACGAGGCCAAAGAGTTTGATTTCAGCTACTTGAATGGACAAAAAGCCAAAATCAAAAACATCGATGGCAAAGAGCTAAACATAAGAATCGACGAAGAAATCAAAGCACAACTGTTCCAGACTTTGTCTAAAAAACTGCTCAACAGAAGGCTCTCGCTGTTTCTCCTCGACAACGACAACGAATCCGCTTCGGCTCTCCTACCCATATATTTCATAAATTGCGGGAATGGCATCGAAGTGGCTGTCAACGGCCAAACGGGGAAGATTTCCATCATGACCGGCAAAACCACGAAGCCCTCCAGGTTTTGGTGGATCATGCCTACCATTATTGCCGCGATTGCAACTGCCATGTCCATCATTTACAAGGAATTCGTATTTGTCCCCTACATTCTCACCATTTTCGGCACCTCGCTCTTCATAGAAGCCGACAACCACAAATGGAGACATCCCGTCAAGGAAATCCTGACTTCACCCAAGTCGAAACGCCCGCACGACAAAACTCGTTTGCAGTTTTTCGTGGAAAAAGAAAGTGAGATAGACATCAAGAAGCACCTGAAGCCCGTTTCATGGGCTCATGTGGTATTTTTGCACCATTTTATGAAATAAAAACTACTACTTTTGCACTCGTAATAAAAAAATGATTGCAATGTCAGAAAGTAAGAAAAAGAAGAATCTACTCATCAATGTTTGCACGTTTATATGTGGACTTGTTATTGGCGGTACGTTAATGTACCTTGTTAGTGGAAATAAAACAAAAAGCACGGAGGAAAACACCGTGGCCTATGAAAGTGATTATCCGCAGGTCTATGGTCTTGATGTGTCCTATTGGCAAGGTAATATTCATTGGGATCAGTTGTCATTGCCTTGTGACGAAGAAGGCTGGGTAAGTGGCAAAATCTCTGAGCCTTGTAACCAGCGTCCAGTACAGTTTGTCTTTATCAGGGCGACGAAAAGCGGTTCCCTTGTGGATTCGCTCTATCAGAGAAACTATAATGAAGCAAAGAAACTTGGTATTCCATGTGGAGCTTATCATTTCCTTACTGACACAGCGTCTGCAAAGGTGCAGGCAGAGTTGTTCCTTTCTCATGTCCAGTTAGAGCCTGGCGATTTACCCCCGGTGCTTGATGTGGAAACAGATTCTCCAGAGATTATCTCAAAAGCAAAAGATTGGTTGGAAATCGTGGAAAAGAAGTGCGGGGTGAAAGCCATTATATATACGACTATGCACATATATGAGACTCGGATAAAGAAAGATACCATATTAAGCACCCGTGATTTGTGGTTGGCTAAGCCAAGAGGGGAGATGCCAGATGAGCCGAACTGCAAATTTTGGCAATTCTCACATGAAGGTCATGTCTTGGGCATTACAGATAATGTGGTTGACCTTGATCAGTTTAATGGCACCCTGCAAGAGTTACAGGATTATATCCAAGCAAAGGGAATAAAACATAGAGTTGAACGCAAGAAATAAGACTTTAAGCTTTTCATATTCTGTTGGTTATAGGTTAAACTTTTTCATCCTCCCGATACTCCAAAATATCCCCCGGAGTGCATTGCAGTTCGCGGCAGATGGCATCTAAGGTGCTAAGACGGATGGCCTTGGCCTTGCCCGTCTTGAGGATGGAGAGGTTGGCTTGGGTGAGGCCAATGCGTTCGGCCAACTCGTTGGAGCGCATCTTGCGCTTCGCCAACATTACGTCTAAGTTCAAGATAATCATAAGCGATTCAATTCTTAATTCGGAATGCGGAATGCGAAATGCGGAAAATGAGCAAAGCCCTGCGTCGCCTCGCAAAATTCAGCATTCATCATTCCTAATTCCGCATTCATACAGTTAGGTTGTTTTCCTCCACCGCGTCGGCGGCCACTTTGTACATGAAGGCGAAGAATAGCAGGAAGAAAGGCGTAACGAAATTTTCAGGCACGAATGCCAATACCAGATTATCATCCCAAAGTACTATGAAATTCGCAGTCCCAAAAAGACGGACAAAGTCAGCCAAGACTATCCAAAATAATAGTTTTTCATTGCTTCTTGGAAATGCGTTGTTTTCTTGAAGCCTGTTCATGGTATTAATAACTGCCTTAACACATAGAAAAGCCATGATTACTGTACCAACTATATAACAGGCCAGAACAATAATTTTCTTGCAGGTATGTATCGACCAATCGATAGGCTGAGAAGACGCATTGTTGCCAAACATATTGACATAAAGTGTGACCACCATTAATGCCATCCAAATGACACAAAAGATCAAAGCAACGTAACAGCACAAGCGAATGTTTTTTAGAGTTTTGTTTACCATAACTACTTGAATTTTTTAATTTGTTTTGCAAAATTAGTTATTAAACACGTATAAACCGACAAAGGATGCCGAAAATAATCCGACATCCTTCAAATCGCATCAATGACAAGCTTATTGCCCACTATAGTAATCCACAGCCACTGCGTAATACTTTCCCATTTCTTCATCATAATAGGCCGTATATATGCCTTCTTGGATAATGATGGAATCATATTGCACTTCGATGGGGGCACCAATTACCAAATAGCCATCCGACGTGAAGCCATTCTCCACAGTAGTTGGAATAATGACCAATTTGCCATCTTCAAAATATCCCACCGCATTGGATTGCCCGGAAGAATTTTCCTTGTGACGAATCATGATACAGCTTCCGCCATAATTAGGATTACAGCTTCCATTCGGCATTCTTAATTCCCAAGAAATGTAATATGGGATTCCCGCTTCTTTCTCGGCAAACCCACAATCATTCAACACTTTCTCGCATACAGCGGTGTAATCCTTGATGGGTTGGTTTTCGAAGAAAGCCTTGCCGTCTTCCCAACTTATGGCCTCAATCATTTCGGCGAGGGTGTAGTCTTTCGACTCCGCCGTTTGTTGCGCGACGGGCATTTCCTGTTGTGCCGTGTTTTCCTTGCTGCAAGCAAAGATGGCTACAGCGGCCAATGTAAACACCGTGGCACTCAAAGCGATTTTGAATCTTTTTGTTCTCATTGTAAAACCGTTTAAATTATTATGCGTTTCGGACAGCTTGTTGAGGTACATCTTGGTAAAAATGTGATTTAATCCATTTTTCCCTTATCATTCTTTTTATGAAAAAGAATGTATAGAGCGGTTCCTGCTAAGGCATTGCCCATAACTAGAACCACCAACCACAACCAGTTGATGCCATTGCGTTTATGCTTGATGATGTCAAACGCAACCCATAATAGTAATAAAATTTCTATCACTAAAATGATAATGCGGACAGTCTCGCCTACGCCTCCAATGATGTTTTCCATAACGTATTGTTCCATTGTTGTATGAAATTTATGTTGTTAATTGGACTATCTTATATTGTTACCGAGATTGAACAACGGTACTTGGATCCAGCTTGCTAAACAGGCAGGCTAACCACATTTGGAGGTCGCAGATGGGCCAGCCTATCAAATCGCATTCCGTTGAACAGTCGGGATCTTGCTGACAAGCCATTTTTACATAACGGTAGCATTCTCCAACTCTTCCACCTTGAGGTTGGGTAATTATTATGGTGTCGTTCTCATAATCTGATACAATTTGATTCGTACTTTCATTATATGTAAGGTCGGCTACATGGGTGTTATTGACATCGAAAGACATGCTAAAGTATGTGCTGTTCCTGACATTACTTGCGATTGCGTAGTTGACGACAATACTAGTGCTGTTATCGTAGAAAAAGCAATACAACAAAGAATCATTTGTCAAAGAGTAAGCTAATATCACGCTGACATCCAGTTCTGAGTCATCAATGTCGGTTACACCAAGAAATTCTAAAGAAAAGTCTTTTGCTGTGGACAAATTAATGGAATCCGCATATTTTCTAACGGATTCTTGCTGAGTACTGGAAATATCGTAGTAGGTTTCTGTACAATTCTTACATTTAGCATTGTTAGACTGTTCTAAGTTCTTCTTACAGCTCACCACGGTCGCTGCCACCATTGCGAGAGCCAAAGCTCCCATTAAAATTCTGAATTTCTTCATTTTGTAATTCCTTTCATTTAATTTGTTGATAATTAGTTGATTTCACTTTGTTTTCGGGCTTTTCAGCCCGTTTTTTGGGTGTCATGACGCTGCAAATATACAACAATTTATCGTTTTACAATAATTTTTTGTTGAAATTGTTGATTTTTTTCAAAATTCAGTTTTTCAAACAGCCGATGGGCACTACAAGAACTCCGTCATCAGGGCGCTTGTAGGCATATTCGCCAATACCCGTTAGCACCATCAGGAAGGAGGGCTTTTTCATTTTGGTGGTGTCGAGTTTGTTGGCAAGCTCAATCAAGGTCGAAGCACCTTCTCTGACCAACTGCGCACCGCCAATTTTAATTTCAATAAGGCCGTATGAGCCATTCTCAAGATGCACCACAGCATCACATTCAAGGTTGCTCTTGTCGCGATAATGATAAACCGTACCGTCTATGGCATCAGCATAAACCCGCAAGTCGCGCACGGCAAGCGTCTCAAACATCAGCCCAAAGGTGTTGAGGTCATTGATAAGATCCTTAGGCCCAATGCCCAAAGCAGCCGTGGCAATGGACGGGTCGGTGAAATATCTTGTATCCGAACTACGGATAGCGGTTTTGCTTCTAAGATTCGGATTCCAAGCCAATGAATCCTCAATGACGAATATCTTTTTCAACGCATTGATATAGGAGTAAATGGTATATTCCGTCAAGGTGTCGTTCTCGTTGTTTTTCAAATCGGCAAGGATAGTGCCCAATGTGGCTTGCGAGCCTTGGTTTCGTGCGTAGGAGCGCATCAGCCGCTTTGCCAGTTCCTCATTGCGCTCCACGCCATCCGCTCTCGAAATATCCAGTCCGACCACAGTTTTGTAATATTGCTTCGCCTGCATCAAGGCCGCCTTGGGATTCTCTTTCAACGTGGCCTTTGGCCATCCACCACGGCAAACCAAAAAGGCAAGTTGGTCCAAAGTGATATGGCTCGTTCCCTCCACATTTTCAACATCTTCGAAAAGTTCAGACAAGCTCACGTCACCTGTC
>Ga0310690_10012948_pt1 | contig 10195 bp, 5 predicted proteins | sample AusTroGonzalo_MG_2_FD_207661 | JGI IMG/M metagenome (GOLD analysis project Ga0310690, IMG submission 207661) | Bovine rumen microbial communities from tropical cattle in Woodstock, Queensland, Australia - Gonzalo_04 (v2) (version 2) | ecosystem: Host-associated > Mammals > Digestive system >...
CAAGCGCGATATCACTGAGTGGCACCCCGATTGCGTCATCCTTGTGGATTATCCAGGCTTCAACCTCAAGATAGCCAAGTATGTAAAATCTCATACAGACATCCCTGTATATTATTACATCTCTCCCAAGATTTGGGCGTGGAAGGAATATCGCATCAAGAACATCAAGCGCGATGTCGATGAACTCTTCTCCATCCTCCCCTTCGAGGTGGATTTCTTCGAGAAGAAACATCAATACCCCATCCACTACGTGGGCAACCCCACGGCTAAGGAAGTCAAGGAGTTCCAAGCCGATCGCAAGGCCAAGATAGACTCAGGCCAATTAAAGCTTGGTGTTCCTGCCGATGCAGGCCGTTTGAGAATTGTTGCTCTCTTGGCTGGCTCGCGCAAGCAGGAAATCAAGGACAATCTGCCTGCGATGGTCGAGGCCGTGAAGCGTAGCAAAAATGTCGACTTGGCGATGGTGGCTGGAGCCCCAGGCATCGAAACCGACTTCTACCTGCCTTTCCTCAAGGATACAGATCTCAAAGTGGCTGTAAACCAGACCTACAGTCTCCTATCCTGGGCCCGCGTAGCCCTCGTTACCAGCGGAACGGCCACGCTTGAAACGGCCCTTTTCCGTGTGCCTCAGGTGGTGTGCTACAAAACGCCCATCCCTAAGGTCATCGCCTTCTTGCGCAAGCGTCTGATAAAGGTGAAGTACATCTCGCTCGTCAACCTCATCGCCGATCGCGAAGTGGTGCCCGAGCTCGTGGCAGACAGCTTCTCCGTAGAAAACATCCAGACGGAGATGGAGAAACTCATCGAAGGACCAGCCCGCGAGGCAATGCTGCAGGGCTACGACGAGGTAAGCCGTCGTCTGGGTGATGAGAAGGCCCCCGACAATACGGCGGCTATCATATATCAATTGTTAAATCAACGACCTAAATGAACAAATTCTTAGCATTAATATAGTAAATTAAATAAGGTATATGAAAAAGTTAATGACAATCGTCCTGATGGCAATCGCTATCATGAGTGCAAATGCACAGAATATCCAGTTACATTACGACTTCGGACGCCACATCTATCCTGATCAGGAAGAAAATCGCCAGTCGGCAACGATAACCCTCGAGCAGTTCAAGGCCGACAAATGGGGTTCGTGGTACTATTTCGTGGATGTCGACCTCTCCAATAAGTTTGTGGAGGGAGCCTATACTGAGATCTCACGCGAGTTCAATATCGGCAAGAAGGGCTTTGCCGCCCATGTGGAGTATGATGGCGGACTGAACCGCTTCGGCTCTTACCAGCAGGCAGCCCTCCTCGGTGGTGCCTGGAATGGCCACAATGCCGACTTCTCCAAGACCTACTCTGTACAGCTGATGTACAAGCGTTTCTTCAAGAGCTATGAGTACACCTCGGCCTACAACAGCGTACAGCTCACAGGTGTCTGGGGCCTCAACTTCGGCAAGTCGTTCACCTTCTCCGGCTTCATCGATTTCTGGCGTGGTGAAGATGCCGATGGTCATGGTCAGCTCGTCATCCTCTCAGAGCCCCAGTTCTGGTTCAACTGCAACGAGCACCTGAGCCTCGGTGGTGAGATTGAAATCAGCAACAACTTCATCTACAACACCTACGACGACAAGTCGTTCTTTATCAATCTCACCCTCGCTCTGAAGTGGAACTTCTAAGCCGAGTGGAAGGGTATACGGAGTAAACCCAGACTTTACTCCGGGTAAACTCCGACTTTACTCCGAGTAAAGTCCCAAATTCTCTAGAGAATTTCGAGGTTTACTACGTCTAAACTCCCAGCGAGGACTATCCTCCCTTGGGGTTTAGACTATCCTAACATATTCCCCTCTCGTCTGTTTTATGTTTACCTCTCCCTATTTCAAATACCGATAAACACAGGGCTTTCCCATGATTTAGGGAGAGGTTGCCCCCCAAAACAACAAAAACCTTTTTTCTACGAAAAAAAACTGATGATACATTTGAAGAATAAAAAGATAGAAATAGTGAAAAGTATTTCGGGGAAATTTTGTAATTTTGCAGCGAATTTCGTGCGATGCGCGAAGAAATGGTGCTAAAAAGGGCCTGGAAATAGCATACACCCCCTGTACCTTTGCACCCGAGAATTCTTAAAACTCTGAATTAATAACAAAAAAAGATATAGCCATTATGAGAGAACGATTACTCCGCCCGTTAGGCCAATGTTCTAAACTGCACAAGTTGCTGGTTCTTTTCACCCTCCTCCTCGCCCTCCCGCAAACCACCTGGGGAGGGGATAGTTACTTTGGAATTAATACCACAAACAAAGGGTCGCATTGGGTCTCCGACGATACTTACGCGGATGTTCTGGAAGACGGTAGCAACAAAATAACCTATGACAGAACTAACAAAGTACTGACGCTCAACAGTGTTGAATTGACATTCTCTTCAACTGTTTCCAATGATGCATTTATTGCGTTGGTAGATGATCTTAATTATATTACTGTGAATTTGGTGGGAAACAACACTTTGACATTAGGAGATAAAGCATGTTTCTTTTATGGAACCAACATCACTTTCACAACTGATGGCACCAATCCTGGCTCGTTAACTATTGTAACAGAAGGTGTAACAGAAAGCGAATGGAGTGGAATGTTATTCGTTGACAAACAAACTTCTGCTTCCATCAACCCGTTCTATACTAACGGCCTCAGCCTGACGCAAAATGGAAACACCTATATCGTTGGACAAAAATATGATTTAACTGTTGGCGGAATAAGTGTAACAAACGCCAATTCATCAATTGTAACAGGAACAAATATTTCAGCTTTTGATGGAAATTCAAATTATATGGTCAGCTATTTAGATGATGCCAATACCATAATACTCCAGAATGCCAAAATTTGGGGTCCAATTAAGTGGGAGAAAAATGAACCATTAACAATTAAGTTAATAGGTGATAACCAAGTTGGTGACACCAATGGTTATGCATTAGAATCCACAAATAATGTTGGCCTCAATATTGTTAAAGGTGATGATAATAATTCTACATTTAAAATTTTGCATGGAGATATAAGCAAAGGGAAATACACTATTAGTGGCTTAAATTCGGGATTTGCGGCACCAGCTGGAATGTACAAAATAGGAAATGAAACCAATGGATATGTTGTTACTACTGAGGCTTTTGAGTTAGTAGTAAGTGGAAATCGTGTCCAGAAATACGATAGCAATGCTCCCGGTTATTATACAAATATTTTGGGTGACGACTTATCTAATAACGGAATAGCAAGGGCGGTCTTCGATCCCAATAGTACTACGTTGACATTGAAAAATGCAAATATCAGTTCTACAGAAAACGTCCAGCAGGCTATTGTTTGTGGTTATGAGGATTTGACGATTGATTTACAAGGTAGTAACACAATAACATCTACTGGTGATTATGCTCTAGTTGGTACAAATACCGTGACGGACATGGTGGGGCCTAATGGACAACCTTTCAAAATTACTTTTACTTCAACAACTAGTCCTGTAGGATCTCTTACTATTACAAGTGGAGGCACTTCTCCATTAGCACTTAATATTACAGTCGATGTTGATGCTAATAAATATTTCGAAACAAATATCGGTTGGACAGCAGTACAATCAGCCACTCTTGGCTCCTTAGGTATTACTGTGGCAGGAACAGTAGTCACAATTGCTAATGCTACAACTGGTATTACAGCAGGAAGTGGAAAGGTGTATTATAACGCTACAGATAATATTCTGACGCTGGATGGGGCAAGTATTAATGGCGCGATATCGACAGAACTAAATAATCTAAATATCAAGCTGAAGGGCGCAAACTCTATCACCACGACTAACACCACTAAAAATGGCATTATTAGCAACAAAAACGCTGGAACACTTACATTCGCCAAAGAGGGAACTGGTGCTTCCCTAAATATTTCCTCAGATGTATCGGTAATAAGAGGTTTTGCCAGTCTTAATTTAGAGAATAGCGGATTATATATAAGATCATCAACACCATATAAGATGAAGAGTAATGCTGGTTATACTCGCCTTGCTGATGCTACCAAAGAAGAAACAGATACTACTGCCATTACGAGTTTCTATATCAGCGAATCAGTTTCTTATCAGCTGTGGGTGGCAGGTAATCAGGTAACTGAAGCTAATAAAGGAGATATATTTGTAGAGGGCACAGCTTCACCCACAGCTTCTTTTGCAATCAGCGGTGAAACAAAGACTCTAACTCTGAATGCTGCCAACATAACTGGTATGATTGTGAGTGCTATCGGAAACCTGACCATTCACCTGACAGGAAACAATAAAATTAATGCGACAGGCACGGAAACGTCATTAATCAAATCCACTAATGATGGAACTCTGACGTTTGATACGGATGCTACTCCTATCGGCAGCTTAGAGTTCTTAACATCAACAGGCGGACCATTTGCCAACACCCCTTGGAGTGGATTTACAAACGTAGCTTATAATTCTGGTCTTGATTATTCAGAAACAGCATCAAGTAAAAAAGTAGGATTGGTTAGTTATAGTTTAAATATTGGTATAAATCAAGAACAGAGTGGTACAGAAGTAACCAGTGCTAATAAAAATGATGTACTTGGCAATGGTGGTAAAGTAACTTTCGACTCTGAGAATCATATTCTTACCTTGAATGGAGCTACTATTAGTGGAAGTATCTTTTATGAGGGTACTCCAAACTTGACAATTGCTTTAAAAGGTACAAACAGTGTAACTAATTCAATAGGAACTTATGCTATCAACTCAACTGGCGGCTCTCTTAATATTGTAAAGGCTACAGACGCGACCAGCGCAGAATTAACATTAAATTATGGACCATCTAATATCCCAATCTCCGCTTCTTATACCCTTGGTAGTGGCCTTTATCTTAAGCCTATAACAAGTAGTAAATCGATAATAACTGAAGATCCTGAATTTGTAACTGTAGATGGTTTTTGGATACCTGATAACGAGACTGTTAGTGATGGTGCGACAGGAACAATAACTTATAGTGCATCAGATAAAACTCTGACCATTACATCATTCAGCAAAACCTTTTATACGGATGCCATCAAAACGGGCGTTTCAGGACTGAAAGTGAAATTGGTTGGTGCAAGCACCATTACAAGTAATTCTTATTATGCTTTCTCAGCTTTTTCAACAGGAGCCTCAATACAATTTGTAAAGAATGATGCATCATCCAAATTAACGATGGTAACAGGTGATGAGCCTTTCAACGGATTTGCTGCTGGAGCGATTACATACAAAAGTATGTTCTATTCGAATAAAGTAATAATGCCAAAAGCCACTCCGACAATCTCCTTTACCAAATGGAATCCAACAGATGGTGATTATACTGGCGGTAATGTGGGGGCCGACGAAATCCTATCCACAACATTTGTAGCTACCTACAAGGCACCAAAGCCTATCTTCAGTAACAGTTATAATAATTTGTTATCATATCCAGACTCTACTAGATATAAATATACTTATGATCCCACTGGTATTGTGGAAATCCCTATAACAAATACAGATGCATTAGGTAATAATACTTTCAATGATATGGTAATATCAAAGGCTGGTACTGTAACAATTACTTGTTCATACCCAGGCAATAATGAGAACGAGCCTTGTTCTGCCAGTTATACGATGTCTATTACGAGGAATTTTAATAATCCTTTCGCTAATCAACCTGCAGAACAAATCTACGCTACATATATGAATTGGGATGAGGACCTGACGTTGCCTGATGGTATTGTGGCTTATATTGTTACGGGTATAATCGGTAACACTGTTACAACGACTGCTACTGGTTATCTGCCTCAAAATGTGCCAGTGTTGCTTGAGAAGACGGGTACTGTTGGAACAACGGTAACAGGATATACTGGTAGTGCAGGTAACTTTAGCGCCAATCTGATGGATTATGCCTCGGCAGATAGGTTTGCTACAAATGATACGAAGTATTATGTCCTTTATAATAATGAGTTCGTAAAGGCAATAGGAAATATTACAGGCAAGTACTTCCTAGATTTGAGTAGTGTATCGTTCACACGAGGAGCGTATGGTATTGGTGATGGCTCAACCGCTATTAAGACCTTGCAATTGGATGCTATTGAGAACGAGATATGGTTCGACCTGCAGGGACGAAGGATAGACAAACCTACGCGGCCTGGACTCTATATAAGGAATGGTAAGAAAGTGGTTGTTAATAATAAATAAGGAGGAGACGTTATGAAACAGATGATGAAATATACATTCGCGATTGTAACCATGCTCCTCGTTTCTCTGGGAGCCAAGGCTTATAGTGAAATAACTATTAACGGTACTGTTGTGATTAACAACCAGGGCGCAATAGTAAACACCTATACTGATGCTACTACAGGAGGAACGGCTTCTGCCAGTATCGATAATAAAGTGGTAACGCTGACCATTACACCAGTCGAGGGCTACTTCGTAATGAAAGATAATATCACAGTCATTAAGACCGTTAATGGCGGTTATGCTCAGACGCGTACCCCAGGCTTTAACACGCCTCTCGAACTTACGGGCGACGACGTAGTGATAGGTCCTACAGCTAAGACCTATACGTTTACGATGCCAGATGATGATCATTATGGCGCAGCGATAACTCTCGACTTCCAAGCCGTTATCGACATTACCGATGCTACCATCACGCTTGCTGAAACCAGCTATACTTACGACGGAACGGAGAAGAAGCCTGCGGTATCGAGCGTGAAGCTGAGTGGAGCAGAACTGAACGCCACCTATTATAATATAGGATATAGCAATAATACCAACGCTGGTACGGCTACAGTTACTGTAACGGGTAGCGGAATCTATAAGAACGCCGCCTCGACTACCTTTACCATCGCGAAGGCTGCGGCTGGCCTGGCCTATTCGCAGCAGTCGGTAGAGGTAACGAATCGTGCTCAGTGGACTCAGCCCACGCTGACGAACCCGCATAGCCTCGCCGTGACCTACGCCAGCTCGAAGACCGACGTGGCCACCATCGATAGCGATGGAAAGGTGAGCATCGTGGGTGCTGGCACCACCACCATTTCGGCGGCCTTTGCTGGCAGCGACAACTACGAGGCACAGACGGCCAGCTACGAGCTCACCGTAAAGAACCTGGAATCGGGCATAGAGTGGACCGATGCCCGCATGGACTACGTGATAGGTACTCATTGGTGGGGCCCGAGACTGACAAACCCCAACAACCTGGAGGTGAAGTACAGCTGTGACGACGAGGACGTGGCAACCATCGACGAGGAGACGGGCGAGATAACCGTGGTGGGTCCTGGACAGTGCTATATCATAGCTACCTTCGCTGGCAACGACCAGTATGAGGCCAAGAGCGTGAAGTATCTGCTGCATGTAACTGAGGAGTATCTGCTCTGGGTAGGCACTACGAAGGTGACATCGGACAACGCGAACGACATCCTCGGCGACGGCCATTTCTTCTTCGACCTGGAGGATAAGATCATGGTCATCACCAACAACAGCACGCCGCAGGTGATAGAGAGCAGGATGAACGAGCTGGTGATCTTCCTGAACGGTGGCAGCAAGATGGAGCGCGTATGGTATAACAACGAGGGCAATGCCGAGAGCACTGGTACGCTGAGGTTTACCACCTTTAATAATATTCCTGGTAGCGTGGACTTCTTAACAAGCGATGCAAACGGCGTGATCAGCGGCTTCAGCAGTCTGACCATCGATGAGAATGTATTCCTCTACCTGCTGGATCCTGAGGAGGGCAGCTATCAGGGCGGACGCCTGGTGACGAAGGGTGGAGCCGTGGCTCAGGTGGCTACCATCGGACAGTATCTGAAGCCTCTGGTAAACGGCAGTATCGTGGTGTTCCCGCCAGAGAAGCTGGATGGCAAGGACCTGACGAACTCGGTGATCGACGACGTGCTGATGAACCTGTTGCAGCATCAGGAGGATACTGATGAAGACGATGACTACTATGACAATACCATTGGCGCCATCGTGATGAACAATACGAATACGGTAAGCGGCATCCGTTCGCTGACGGATCCTGTGAACAAGGGCGAGTTGCTGCCTGGTTCCGACACCTACGCCCAGCAGTTCGACGGTATCCTCACCTTCATGCTGCCCGACGGCGAGGGAAAGATCATCCTGAACGTGCAGACGGAGGATGGCTATGCCCTGATGCTGCAGGTAGGCGAGAATACCGCACAAGAGATAGTACAGAATGAGCGTGGCGACGTGACGATAGACTATAGCGTGACGAAGCCAACCTTCTGCTGGCTGTATCTGGTGAAGCAGGCCAAGAACGACACCCGTATCGGTAAGCGTGAGAAGTCGCACGGAAAGGTGTTCTCGCTGAAGGTGTCACCCACGAGGAGTACAGCGAACCCGCTGGGCGGCGTGCCAGGATTCCCTGATTCAAAGACACCTGAGGTGGAGACGGGTAGCACGCCTGATCCTACTGGCATCCGTGAGATTAAGATAGACACCACAACACCCGAGGCCTCTACAGCCGATGATAATTGGTATGACTTACATGGTAGACGCCTGATGAGCAAACCCACGCAAAAAGGCGTGTTCGTGCATCAAGGACAAAAGATAGTTCAATAAAAAAAGGCTCCCAAGCGGGAGCCTTTCTTTTTGGAGCCTTTCTTTATTACATAGGTAATGTGAATACAAATCGGGAGCCGCCCTTATGCTCTGTGTCGAGCACGATGTCACCATTCAGGCGACGGGCTATCGAACGGGCTACGGTCAGTCCGCAACCAGCACCGTCGAAGAAGCTGTTGAGCTTCGTGAACGGCTCGAAGATCTTCTCAGCATCATCGGCAGCAATGCCTGTGCCAGTATCCTCAACAATGAACTCCACCTTAGAGCCGTCGGTGTTGGTAAGCAGGGTTACCTCGCCGCTGGTGGTGAACTTCATGGCGTTGTCGAGCAGATTGGCCAGCGCACGGGTGGCCATGGTCTGGTTGGTGAAGAGCATGACGCTCTGCGCCTCCTCGGCAATGCGGTTGTTGAACTTCAGGTAGTCGATCTTGTCGATGCCTGTCTGGCGGATGGCATCAGCGGTGATGTCACTGGCCTGACAGTTGTCCTCGGCCTCGATGGCAGTCTCCATCTCCACATCGTTGAGGTTCAGGATGCCATTAGCCAACTGGGCCAGCTGACTGGCACCTGGCATCTGGAAGTCGAGTTTCTTGAGGATGTCCTCACCAGCTTTCTGGATGAGGTCCTTCTTCTTCATCATGGCCTGCTCGAGGGAGGTCTTCGAAGCCATCAGGTCGTTTACCTGCTTCTCGAGATTCTCCTTTACCTTGGTCATGGTCTGGCGCTCCTCCTCCATCTTGTCGAATTGGAGCAGAGCCTGCTCATAACCCTCGCCCACGTTGTCGAAGTTCTTCTGAAGATCGCTGTAGTCCTTCAGCAACTTCTCGAGCTCGTTCACGCGACGCTGGTAGTCCTTCAGCAGCTGCTGTCCTTCCTCGGCTGTCTCCTTAGCGGATCTGAGCTGGAAGAACAATGCTACGCCGAGGGCGACGATGAGCAGAATAAGGATAATTACAATGATAATCATAAGCGATTAGGCTTTTTTCTGTTCTACCTTCATAAACTTGGTGAAGCCAGTCATGGCGAGTACCTTGTAGATTTCAGGGCTTACGTTCGTAATCTTGAACTGACCCTTCAGCTGCATCACGGTGCGCATGGTCTTCTGAATGATACGCAGACCAGAGCTGGCCATGTAAACGAGGTCGGTGCAATCCATTTCGAGATCTACACCACCGTCTTTCAGTGCGGGCTGGATGTCCTGCTCAAACTGGTTGGCATTCATCGTGTCAATACGCTCTCCTGTCTTAATGATGGTCTTACCACCTTCTTTTAAAATCTGTGTCATAATGCTTTTTATTTTTTAATATTTTACTTTTTTACCTTTTTACTTTTAATTATATCTCCTTTTTCATCGTAAGTAGGTTCTTGCCCTCCAAGCGCTGGTAGGTTACCTTGTTCATGATGTTCTTAACGATGTAGATGCCCATACCGCCAAGATCGCGGTCTATGGGATTTACATTCGGATCGGCATCGTCTTTGGCGGTAGGGTCGAACTCTACGCCATGATCAGAGAGTACGAAGGTGAGCTCCTTGCCGTTGCTTTCAGCCATCAGCTCGATTTCTTCTGGCTTACCTTCGGGATAGGCATAGAAGATGACATTGCTGA
>Ga0310690_10012949_pt1 | contig 10194 bp, 9 predicted proteins | sample AusTroGonzalo_MG_2_FD_207661 | JGI IMG/M metagenome (GOLD analysis project Ga0310690, IMG submission 207661) | Bovine rumen microbial communities from tropical cattle in Woodstock, Queensland, Australia - Gonzalo_04 (v2) (version 2) | ecosystem: Host-associated > Mammals > Digestive system >...
GGATTCAACTCCGCCAAGTTCGACCTTCCCATGCTGGCAGAAGAAATAGAGCGTGCCCGCGCGTACTCCGTATCACGCCTCTCCAACGAGGCGGCGCATGACAAGGCCCAGGAGATGATCGACTGCATCGACAAACTGGACCTCCACGCCTGCAAAATGGTAGACGTCCAGAACATCTTCCATCATTTCGAGCCCCGCAACCTGCGTGCCGCTTACCGCTTCTACTGCGGTGGCAAGGACTTCGAGAATGCCCACACGGCGGAGGCGGACACCCTTGCCACTTATGAAGTCCTCAAAGGCCAGCTGGAGCGTTACCAGGCGCCCACGGAATTCCAGCAGGAAGTGTTAAAGAATGATGTCGATGCTCTCTCCAAGATTGGCCCGCGCACCCGCAATGTGGACTTTGCCGGCCGCCTGGTTTACAATGACGAGGGAGAAGCCATCATCAGTTTTGGCAAGCACAAGGGAAAGAGCGCACGGGAGGTTTGGAATGCAGAGCCTTCTTACTTTGCCTGGATCGAGGGCGGAGACTTCACCCTGGATACCAAACGCCAGTTCGCCCGGCTCAAAGCCCAGTTCCAGAAGGAACGCAAGGAGGCCTTGAACCGGCCGGCCACCGCAGACGAACTGCAAGGGCTGGCCAGTAAATTCAACAACGGCAAGTTATTCTAACGGCAGATAGTAATGCAGCGGGGCCTCTCCAACGGCTCCGCTCATTATTTTTACCAGGTCCTCCAGCATGAGGTCCGGACGCACGGGGCCCTTTTCCCAGTAGGCGTTACCGCCGCCGGGAGTGCGCTGCAGCGTATTGTTCCAAACGGCTTTCTCCAGAACGGGGAATTCGCTGAACAGCGGATGGATGCCGCGCAATTGTTCCTTGGTGCTGCACCAGCCGGGATGCAGCCACACATCGGCCTGCTGTGCATATTCGTAGGCCGTTTCCAAACTGATAATGGACGATTCCTGCTTGCCCGGAACGGCACCCAGCAACGCACCGCCGGCATCCCTGATCAGGCGCGTCATGTAATTGTCTCCGCCGGGAATGAACCACTGGTCCGCGTAAGGGATGTTGATGAGCACGTTCTTGCTGACCTCGGACTGAACGTTCGCGAGGTAACGGTCGCGCACCGCGGTGAAGAGAGAATCGGCCACAGCCTCACGTCCCGTAAGCGCGCCAAAGAGTTTCACGTACTCCGCACGGGCCAGCGGATGGCTTTCCACGTGCTCGCTCAGCACCACGGTCCTAATTCCCAGTTCCCGCAGTTTGGCCAGATACGGCGGTTCCACCGCACCTATATTATAAGTAAGGAAAAGGTCCGGACGGGCCTTGACGATGGCTTCGTAATCCAACGCCGCATCGTACCCCACCTCCACCGCCAGCGGCGGACGTTCAGTCAGGAAAGCCAGGCCTGACACGCCCACGATAGTGCTATCCGCGTCGATGGCATCCAGAAAGCCCACGTAGGAGCTGGACATGCACACCAGCGCATGGAAAGGGCCTTGCAGTGTATCGACACTCCCAGCCGGTGTGCTCACGAGCACCTTGCCGTCCTCCAGGCTGAACCAGCGGGCATACTCCACGCCCTTGCCAGCCTCCAGTGACGATGCCGTTCCGCAAGCCGTCAGCAGCAGAGCCGCCAGTAAGGCCAATACGCTATTTTTCAAGCTCTTCACGCCAGGATTTAAATGGATTCTTGAGTAAATGCGAATTGTAGAACCTCCTGTCTCCGGTCACTTCCCTCCCTAACCAATCCGGCCGCTCGAACGGTTCGTCCGGACTCTCCAGCTCAATCTCCGCCATCACCAGCCCCTCGTTATCGCCATAAAAGACATCTACTTCAAAATACTTTTCTCCAGACGGCACAATGTACCGAGTTTTTTCTATAGAACCGCCGCGGCATAAGAGGAAGAGTTCTTGGGCGTCCTCCAGCGGGATTTCGCGCTCCCATTCGTGACGGGAGATGCCATCCACGGAGGGGCCCTTGATGGTCAGGAAACCCTGTTTGTCGCGGATGCGCACACGCACCGTATTGCCCCCGTCGTGGGCAATATAGCCTTGCTTGATCTCATAGGAAGTAACGGCCAAGTCCTTGAAAGAGAGGTCTTTGACCAGGAATTTACGTTCGGTCTCTATATGCATTACATTAGCCACTTGGACATGTCTTTGCCGGCGGCCATTCCTTCCCGGATTTCCGTGGAGGAAATGGTAACCAGCGGGGCCTTGAGCAGAACGATACGTGCTCCGGGGCATTTTTTCATGAGGCGGTCGCGGGCATGGCCACGGTGGTAACCCTTCCGCGGGAAAACGGCCACGCCAAACTCCGTGAGAATGCGCTCGTAATAGCGCCAGCCATCGAAAACGGCCAGGTTGTCCGCGCCGATGATGAGGGTGAATTCGTTCCACGGTTCCCGTTTTTGCAGCACCTCCAGCGTGCGGATGGTGTACTGCGGCGGCGTCATGTGCAACTCCACGTCCTCCACCTGCACATCCAGGTCCGGATGGCGCTGTACGGCCGCCACGGCGGCATCGAACCGCCCCTGTCCCGCCGGCAGGCTGTGCCGGTCCTTGAACGGATTCTGCGGCGTGACCACCAGGTACACCTTGTCAAAACCCGCCTCCCGGGTAAGGAAACGGATAATGGCCTCGTGGCCCTTGTGGAGCGGATTGAACGACCCGCTGTACACCGCAATCTTCATACACCGCCAAAGGTACGAATATTTTTTGTATATTTGTATGATTCAAACGTTAGGTAACATGTCTGGCAAAGTTCTCATCTTCTCGGCGCCCTCCGGTTCGGGCAAAAGCACCATCGTCAATCATATCCTGGCCCTGCATCCGGAAATCGAATTCTCCGTATCGGCCACCTCCCGCCCGCCCCGCGGAACGGAACAGGATGGCGTGGAGTACCTATACTTTAGTGCCGATATTTTCCGCGCCCTCATCCGGGACGACAAGTTCGTAGAGTACGAGGAGGTCTATCCGGACCGCTTCTACGGCACGCTCAAGAGCGAAGTCAACCGCATCTGGGCCAAAGGACATGTGATTATTTTCGACGTGGATGTAAAAGGCGGCGTATCGCTCAAGAAATATTTTGGCGATGCGGCCCTTTCCGTCTTCATCCAGGCACCGTCCGTGGAGGAACTGCGCAAACGGCTCATCGCCCGCAACACGGACCCCATGGATGCCATCGAAACGCGCGTTGCCAAGGCCGCGGAAGAGATGACCTATGCGCCCAAATTCGACAAAGTGCTCATCAACGATGACCTCCAGACCGCCTACCGCGAGGCCGAGGCTATGGTTAGTGCTTTCTTGGAGGCTTAACCCTTTGAAAATCGCTGGAAAATCTGTAAATTTGTAAGCTATTAGAAAATTTAGTTACTAATTCTATAAAACTATGGTTTCTTACAAAGAACTGGGCCTTGTAAACACCCGCGAAATGTTCGCCAAGGCCGTTAAGGGCGGTTACGCCATCCCTGCTTTCAACTTCAACAACATGGAGCAGCTCCAGGCCATCATCCAGGCCGCTGCCGAGACCAAGAGTCCTGTGATTCTCCAGGTTTCCAAGGGTGCCCGTAACTACGCCAACTCCACCCTCCTCCGCTACATGGCGGAAGGTGCCGTCGCATACGCCAAGGAACTGGGCTGGGAGCATCCCCAGATTTGCCTCCACCTGGACCACGGCGACAGCTTCGAGCTGTGCAAGGACTGCGTAGACATGGGCTTCAGCTCCGTGATGATCGACGCTTCCTCCCTCCCGTACGAGGAAAACATCGCCCTCTCCAAGAAAGTGGCCGACTATGCCCACAAGTACGATGTTACCGTTGAGGCAGAGCTCGGCGTGCTGGCCGGCGTAGAAGATGAGGTCGCCGCTGAGGAATCCCACTACACCCGTCCGGAAGAAGTTATCGACTTCTCCACCCGCACCGGTTGCGACTCCCTCGCTATCTCCGTAGGCACCAGCCACGGCGCATACAAGTTCAAACCCGAGCAGTGCACCCGCGACCCCAAGACCGGCCGTCTGGTTCCTCCGCCGCTCGCTTTCGACGTACTGCATGAGATTGAGAAGAAGCTCCCCGGCTTCCCTATCGTTCTCCATGGCTCCAGCTCCGTACCGCAGGAATATGTGGACATGTGCAACCAGTATGGTGGCAACCTGCCCAACGCCGTAGGTATCCCCGAGGAGCAGCTGCGTGAGGCCGCCAAGAGCGCCGTCTGCAAGATCAACATCGACAGCGACAGCCGCCTGGCCATGACCGGCGCCATCCGCAAGTACCTGGCCGAGAACCCGGGTCACTTCGATCCTCGCCAGTATCTCAAACCCGCCCGTGAGGAGATGAAGAAGATGTACATCCACAAGATTGTGAACGTACTGGGCTCCGACGGCAAGGCTGAATAATCGCCTGACGCGAACCAACAGTTAGGACGGGGATTTATGCCCCGTCCTTTTTTGTGACTTTCCCAGATTTTGTGTACTTTTGTGAGATTTAACGAAAGATTGTTATGGGAAGAATCATCCTTACTGGCGACCGTCCTACCGGCAAACTCCATCTGGGCCATTATGTGGGCTCCCTGCGCAACCGCGTGCTGCTGCAGAACGAGGGCAATTACGATAAGATGTTTGTATTTATTGCCGATGTGCAGGCCCTCACGGACAATGCCGACAACCCGGAAAAGGTGCGTCAGAACATCATAGAAGTAGCCCTGGATTACCTTTCCTGCGGCCTGGACCCGGAAAAGGTAACCCTCTTCATCCAAAGCCAGATCCCTGAACTGCACGAGATGACGCAGTTCTTCTCCAACCTGGTCACCGTACAGCGCCTGCAGCGCAATCCGACCGTAAAGGCCGAAATGGCCCTCCGCGGTTTCGGGGCCGATACAGAGGATAACAACGTGCGCGGTCTTCCCGTGAGTTTCTTCTCTTACCCCATCTCTCAGGCCGCCGATATCTGCTTCTGCAAAGCCACTACCGTTCCCGTGGGAGAGGACCAGGAACCCATGATTGAACAGTGCCGTGAAATTGTCCGCAGTTTCAACAGCACCTATAAATGTGAGGTTTTGGTGGAGCCGGAAATCCTCCTGCCCTCCAACCTGGCCTGCCGCCGCCTGCCCGGAACCGACGGCAAAGCCAAGATGAGTAAGTCCCTGGGCAACTGCATCTATCTGAGCGACGACGCCAAGACCATGGAACAGAAGGTCAAGGGCATGTTCACCGACCCCGGTCACCTGCGTGTAGAAGACCCGGGCAAGGTGGAAGGCAATACCGTGTTTACTTATCTGGATGCTTTCTGCGAAGCGGAGGACTTTGCCAAATACTGGCCGGAATACGCCAATCTGGATGAGCTCAAGGACCATTACCGCCGTGGCGGACTGGGCGATATGAAGTGCAAGAAGTTCCTCATCAACGTGCTCAACGACCGCCTGGAGCCCATCCGCGCCCGTCGTCACACCTACGAGCAGGACATCCCCGGCGTGTATGAGATTCTTCGCAAGGGCTCCGAAGCCGCCCGCGAGGTTGCCGCCCAAACACTGCACGAAATGAAGGACGCCATGCAGATCAACTACTTTGACGATGCCGCCCTCATCGCCGAGCAAGCCGCAAAATATCGCAGCGAGTAACCCTGGTACACAATCGGCTGAGCAACAGCCGCTTACAATAATGGACGGATATCGAACCGATACCCGTCCATTTGTTTAATTCGCTGTCTATCAGCGAGTTGTGCGCCAGGAGCTTATTGTTCGTCCGGCCCCTGGTCCTGAGGACCCTGAGGGCCGCCGTTGAACGGACCCTGGGGACCACCCTGGAACGGGCCTTGAGGACCGCCCTGAGGGCCACCGGCCTGCTGACCGGCCTGGTACATCTTCTCGAAGGCTTTGTTCAGGGCCTCGGAGTACTTGTCGATATCGGCAATATTCTGGGCCTTTACAGCTTCCTTGAGGGCGTTGCAGTTGGTTTCCACCTCGCTCTTGATGTCCGCAGGGACTTTGTCGCCATTCTCCTTGAGGAACTTCTCGGCCTGGAAGGTCAGGGCATCGGCCGTATTGATCTTGTCGATACGCTCCTTCTCTGCCTTGTCCGCAGCCTCGTTGGCCTTGGCTTCGTCACGCATGCGCTGGATTTCGGCGTCGGAGAGACCGGAAGAGGCCTCGATGCGGATGTGCTGTTCCTTGCCGGTAGCCTTATCCACGGCGCTCACGTTCAGGATACCGTTGGCGTCGATGTCGAAGGTAACCTCGATCTGAGGTACGCCACGGGGTGCCGGAGCAATGCCGTCCAAGTGGAAGATACCGATCTGTTTGTTGTCCTTGGCCATGGGGCGCTCGCCCTGCAGCACGCGGATTTCTACACCGGGCTGATTGTCAGCCGCCGTAGAGAACACCTGGCTCTTCTTGGCCGGGATGGTGGTGTTGGACTCGATAAGCTTGGTCATAACGCCGCCGAGGGTTTCGATACCCAGGCTCAGCGGGGTAACGTCCAGAAGAAGCACGTCCTTCACATCACCTGCGAGCACACCGCCCTGGATGGAAGCGCCGATAGCGACGACCTCGTCCGGGTTCACGCTCTTGTTGGGTTCTTTGCCGAAGAAGTTCTTCACCAGTTCCTGTACATAAGGGATACGGGTGGAACCACCGACCAGCAGCACTTCGTCAATATCCGAAGGATTCAGGTGCGCATCGGCCAGGGCCTGACGGCAAGGGGCGATGCTGCGCTGGAACAGGGCGTCAGACAGCTGCTCGAACTTGGCACGCGTAAGGGTCTTGGCCAGGTGCTTGGGCACGCCGTCCACCGGCATGATGTACGGAAGGTTGATTTCCGTGGAGGTCTGGCTGGAGAGCTCGATCTTGGCTTTCTCGGCAGCCTCTTTCAGACGCTGGAGGGCCATAGGATCCTTCTTGAGGTCGATACCGCCGTTCTCTGCAGCGAACTCACTGGCGAGCCAGTCGATGATGACCTGGTCGAAATCGTCACCGCCCAGGTGGGTGTCACCGTTGGTGGAGAGTACCTCGAATACGCCGTCACCGAGCTGGAGGATACTGATATCGAAGGTACCGCCGCCGAGGTCGTACACGGCCACTTTCATATCCTTTTCCTTCTTGTCCAGGCCGTATGCCAGAGCGGCAGCCGTGGGCTCGTTGATGATACGCTTGACATCCAGACCGGCGATACGGCCGGCTTCCTTGGTGGCCTGACGCTGAGAGTCGGAGAAGTATGCAGGAACGGTGATGACCGCTTCCGTCACTTCCTGACGGAGGTATTCCTCTGCCGTCTTCTTCATCTTCTGCAGGATCATGGCGGAGATTTCCTGCGGCGTGTACAGTTTACCGTTGATATCTACGCGCGGGGTGTTGTTCTCACCACGGACCACTTTGTAGGGCACGCGGCTCACTTCGGTGTTCACCTGATCATAGGTCTCACCCATGAAACGCTTGATGGAGAACACGGTATTGTTCGGGTTGGTAATAGCCTGACGCTTGGCCGGAGAGCCGATTTTACGCTCACCACCGTCGGTGAAGGCCACTACGGAAGGGGTAGTGCGCTGCCCCTCGTTGTTGATGATGACAGTAGGCTGATTGCCTTCCATCACAGCGACGCAGGAATTAGTGGTTCCCAGGTCGATACCGATAATTTTACCCATAGTTTATATCCTTTTAAATTTTTTGTTTCTATACCTTTGCCTCCCGAAAAGAGAGGCGCCACTCCAAACGGAGCGACGCCTTCAATTTTATCGAACATCGTGCCAGCGTCTTTCTGCTGACAAAATGGCAGATTTTTGGATGCTAGAACCGCCAGCCAAAGGTGAGCAGGGCATCCCAGATACGGGAGTTGAACTCAAGTTCAGGCGTGAGTACGGTGTTGTCTACCCGCTTGGACAACGGGTCTGAATCGTACGTTAAATAATCATAGGTAAGGATGTATTCCTTGGGCATGAAGCGCACCCGCACGGCCGCATCCAGGAAGAACGCGCCAAAACTGCCACCGAGACCAAAGGATGCCACGTGCTTGGCCTGACGGATTTTATCCGCCGATGTCAGCGCTGTCATGGTCCAGTCGGCATTGAGCCAGTTCTTCTGGGCCGATGTGATGTAGTTGTAACCGGCGCGGATGGAGAAGGAGGAAGTGGGCTTTAGTTCCAGGCCGACGCGGATCTGGTGGCCCACGGTAAGGGCGTTGCGGATATCGCCATTGGCATCCGTCAGGTAAGCAGGCATACTGGTGCTGCTGCCGGAATAGCGGGCGCTGGTATAATCCGTAAGCTCATAGTCTGCGCTGAGCACAGCCACTGCACCAAAGGCGTATGCCAAGCCGGCGTTCAGGCGCCAAGGCTGACGGAGTCTGTAGGTCCACTCGTCCTCCGGGCTGGTGGAAGGAAGAAGGGTCTTTCCGGTAAGTTTTACCTCTCCGGAATATGCCTGACGGGCCCGCATATTGGTCCAGGTGGGTGACTGAATGGCCAAACCCAGCCGCAAACCTGCAACAGGACGCCACAGCATACCGGCCTTAATATATACGCCACTTCCCCGCAGGGAATAATTGTGCTTCATCATCAGGGAAGCGAAACGCCCCCTGGTGCCGTCCGTGTACTCGATGTCCGGGAATTCATCGGAGTTTTCCGGCGACTCCTGCCAATACTCTGACATATTGTAGTTGAGCATGGTGAAGCCCAGGTTGAAGCCCAGATAGAATTGGTCGTTGTAATTGGCCGACATGTTCAGGAACAGGTCCTGCTTGTAGCCATACGTTTGCTGACCATATTTCTGGTATACGGGAGCGGCCAGCCAGCAATTGTTACCGGCATCACGCACCTCCGTTATAGCCTGGTACTTGTTGGCGCTGCCGGGAATACCGTTGAACATGCCGCTGCGATAGCCCACCATGTCCATCCAGGCCGGCATACGGGACACGTCCGAACCATCGTACCACCAGTCTTCCGAACCCAGCACTTTCTCCGTATAACCCTCTGCCGACGATGCCAATGCAGCGGCAATAGAGTTATCGGCATTAACACCCGAACCCACAACGCGATTCGTGAAATCGTTGGTGGCGTTGGAAACCAGGCCGAAAGAAAAACGCTTCCATCCGGCACGGCTGCCGGTATCGGCATTGATCACAAAGCCGATATTGGGAAGTTTTACGCGGGCAAAATTGGAATTGACCTTATCTCCCAGGCCGATGGCGGAAGTGGAACCCTCCGGAATAACGCCGGTGGCATTGGTGCTGGAAATACTCAGGCCAGGCGTAATGACCACCCGGGAATAGCCTGACACAGACGATCCGGCCGGATTGAGGCCGATGGAACCGAGGTCTCCGCCCACGGCCGTAAGGGCATTGCCCATACCGACGCTTCGCGCGGTTCCCTGGTAAAGGTTCTCAGAAAAATAGAGGGCATCCTGCCAACTCTGGGCAGCGGCCGTCACCGTGACGACCGCTCCCAATGCGAATGTTATGATTTTTTTCATGACAAGTCAGATTTATCTGCGGGAAGAACGGGCTCCGCCGCCACCACCGCCTGAATAACCACCACTGGAGCGGGAACTACCGCCACCGGAATAACCGCCACCGGAATAACCGCCACCAGAGCGTGAACTACCGGAATAACTGCTTCCGGAAGAACGGGAGCTGGAGCTGCTGCCGCTGGAGCGATAACTGCTGCTTCCGCTGGAGCGGTAACTGCTACTACCGCTGGAACGGGAACTGCTACTGCCGGAAGAACGGTAATTGGAGCTACTGCCGGAACGGGAGGAACCGCTGTAACCACTGCTGCGCGTACCGCCGCTTGAACGGCTCACGGTACCACCGGAAGAAGAATGGGAGCTGCTCATGGAAGAGCGGCTGCCACTGCGCGAAGCCGAGGTGCTGGCGGAACGGGAAGCCGCCGATACACCGGAACGCGATGCCGTAGATATGCCAGAACGGGTGGTGCTGGCAGAACGGGCTGCCGAGGAAGCGCGGGTGGTACGGCTGCTGGAAGAAGCCGACCGGATACTGGCACTACCGGGAGAAACCGTCCCTGTCCGGACCGAACGGGAACTGGAGCCCACACGGGAGCTGCTGCGGGCCGTTCCAACGCGGGTGGAAGTTATGCTGCGGACATCGTTACGGAAGGCACCGCCACGGGCGCTGTAGCCTCCTGCATAAGGCATGTTATACCTTCCCCGACTGACCCAGTAAGAACCGCCGGCAGGGCCGTAATAGA
>Ga0310690_10012951_pt1 | contig 10193 bp, 8 predicted proteins | sample AusTroGonzalo_MG_2_FD_207661 | JGI IMG/M metagenome (GOLD analysis project Ga0310690, IMG submission 207661) | Bovine rumen microbial communities from tropical cattle in Woodstock, Queensland, Australia - Gonzalo_04 (v2) (version 2) | ecosystem: Host-associated > Mammals > Digestive system >...
GTATGCAGGGAATTGACTTACACCAATCTTAGAAGCGTTATCGCCACTAATATATGATGTAGCTGAAGCACTCATTGTAGCATAGTTGCTATAAGTACCTAAATAATAAGTATTATTGTTAGAATCTTTTGTGCATCCGGTTAATGTGTATGTGAATACTTTTAATGTAGCATCAAATTTCCAAGAACCAGTTGCTGCATCTACTAAATGAATACGTACTTTTTGGCCTTCAGTTTCATATACTTCTACGAACTTTTCACCAACTTTGATTGTATATTCATCAGTCTTGCCTTCAACTAAAGCAACAACGAAATCAGCAGCTTTATCTGCTTTTTCAGTAGTGCCTAGGTAATCATTGCAAGTACCATCTGCATATAAATATTTGCCTAATGTAGCTTGATATAAAGCGAACTTATATGTACCAGCTTTAGCTTCTTCTACAGCTTTTGGTACATAAATATCAGATGATGCGCTTAATAATGTGATAGTGAATTCTTTAGTATCTGATGCTTCACCAGCTGTTAATGTAGCAGTAACTTTAACTTCTACATCTTCTTCGCCTAAAGTAATAACAAGTTTACCAGTTGTAGCATCAAATACAACTTGATCATTATTTGCAGCCCAAGAGATTGATACCTGATCGTTATATCCTTTAACTGCAACTGCAAGTTCAGTATCATTTTCAAACTTAACTTGAGATAAGCTTAAACTTTCTTTAACGATTGCGATTGCTTCTGCATCGCTTAATTGTGGGAATGCTACATTAGATAAGCAATCTTCAGAGATTGGATAAATTTGATATAACTTAGAGTAGCAAGATACGATACCAACGATATCAAATGTCTTACCAGCTGCCCATTGATCAGTGATAGCTTTTCTTTGAGCTTCTGTTAAGAAGTAGTATGAATCATATAAATTGAACTTAACTGTGCTTTCGCCAATTGTGAAGTAATAATATGATCCATCAACATTAGCCATTGTACAACCAGTTAATTTAACTAGTGCATTTTGGTAAGGGATTAATGATTCATCATCTTGGCTAGCAGCGCTTGACCAATCTTGTGTACCTTCATTAATCTTTAATGTAGTTGCTTTTTCGCCAGTCTTTTCTACTGTACAGTTCTTATTGAATTCATATTGTCCACCATAAACTGTACCAGTACCTTTAACTAATACTTCATCACCGTATTCTAAAGCAAGTTTAGTTGAAGGATTATAAGCATAGTATCCATGGCCATCAGCATCTTGGAAGTAGAATGAACCAGCTGAGCTTGAACCTTCACCAACTACAGCAATAACATAACCTTTAATGATTAAGTTTTCTTGTGAGTTAGCTTTACAAGCAGCAATCCATTCTTCATAAGAAGTGTATTTGAATGCAGGAACTGTATGAGTGAATGTAGCGCTCTTATCTGAACCTTTAATCTTAGCGATTAATTTATATTCAGTTGCAACTTGTGCATTTTCGTTAACATCTACTTTCACCATAGTTCCGTCTTCAGATGGAACTAATTTAACATCTTCAGCGTTACCGCTAACGATTTCAATTGACCATTCGATTTCATATGTTGTGCCAGCAATAGCAATCTTAGAGATTACTTCGTAATCTGAAGCAGTTGCTTTTGCATCGTTAACATATAAATTGAACACATAGCTTTTCGCATTTTCATATGCAGCAGCTTGTTGTCTTTCTTTTTCTTCTTGTTCTTTTTGTTTTCTTGTTTTACAACCAGCAGCACTAAATACTAATAGTGCAGCTAACACAAGTAAGATAATTCTTTTAAATGTTTTCATTTTAAATTAACAATTTCTCCTTTAATTAATGAATAGTAATGTCTTTTGTTGAGAAGACCTTAATTTGATATTCTCCATCAAAATAATCAACAAATCCTTTAACATCAATTGTCTTACCTTCGTAAGCATCAGCTGTTACGACATTGTTGTCATCATCGTATAAAACGACGGTTCTTACTTTTACAGTAATACCATTAACTACACATGTAAGTGTCATAGCACCTTTTGAAGATGATGAATCATTAGTAGTTGTATAAATTGACTTAACTTCTAAATTCTTCATTTCGATTGAAGTATTTAGAGCTAAGTAAGCATAATCAAACTCTTTTGTAGTTTTTTGCTCAGTTTCATCTTCTAAGATTTCAATCATTTCAATTGTAACTTTGCCATTTACAAATGTATCCGGATCAGTTTCAACAAATGCTCCAGTATGGCCTGATTCAATTAACTTAATATTAGTTGGATCATTTGGTCGCATTGCTTGATATTTCAAGTTAGCGATTTGATATGTGCCACCTGTTTCATAATATTGTAAACTGCCAACAAATCGAACTAAGTTTCCAACGCTTACGATTTCTAAGCCTTGTCCTGATAAGCTATATCCTAAATATACATAGATACCATAATATAATTGAGTTTCTTCATCGAAGTATTCAACATACAATGCATCATTGTAGTTCTTAGTTACAACTGCATCAAAGGCAACAGTTGTTGCTTCGTATTTTTGGATATTAGTTCTAATCTCCTTAAGTGTTAATACTTGGGCATCACCATAATAGAAATCAGGGTCTTGCTCACCAGAATAAACCTTAAGCTTTAATTTTTTAGCTTGATCTAATGCTTTAACGCCAATTTCACCATATTTGTTTCTGGCAGTATTAGATGCAAGCGCTAAGCCGTTTTGAAGAATTTCAATGTTTAAATTTCTATAATCACTATCTTCGCTTGTACGATACCATACCCATACTAAGTATCTTCCACCTGTTGAGTCTAAATTCCATTTATCATCATCTGATTCAAGAATGATTGATTGGGCACTCTTAAGTTTAGATTTAGTGAAATTTGATGCAGCCTTACCCCATGGTTCAATTTGACCAGTAGATTCAGGAGTATTAATCGCTAAGTATCTAGCTTTTAATACATTGTCATCAGTAATTCCATCAGGAACATTGAAATGAGTAGTATCTCCATCAACGAATGTCTTAACAGTTACAGCTACTTTTTTAGTATTTGAATCCATGTTAAGTTTTAGTTGACTTACATAATCTTGTTCTTCAAATGTTTCGCCACCTTGGTTACCACCATTACTTGGATCAACATTTGGTTCGCAAGCGCAAAGACTAATAACACAAGCGAATAATAATACTATAGAAAAGATTTGAATGAATCTTTTCATCATCAGTTTTATTCTGCCTTATATTTACATTCTTCAATTGCATCAGCAAATGCTTTGTTAATCATTGCATCAACATCTGATTCAGTAGAAACCATAATCTTTTGAAGTAAAGCACCTACTTGATCACGAGCTGCAGATGAGCCGTTGAATGCTGGAGAAGTGTAATATGCATTTTCTTGTTCTAAGCAAACTTTAGCAGATAGAGCAGCGATGTTAGCGCCACCATCAGCTTTTGCTAAGAATGCAGCATATACTTCGTTGTTATTTACAGACTTGATAACTGGAACATATCCAGAAGCCATAGAGAATTCAGCTTGGAATTCAACGCTTGTAATTAAGTATTTAACGAATAACCATGAAGCGATAACTTCTTGAGCGTTAGCTTTACCGAAAATACAAACGCTTGGGCCTTGTGAAATAACTTTTGGATTGCTTGCATTCATTTGAGGAATTGAAGCAATACCAACTTCAAATGGATATACACCATCAACTGCTTTTGGACGTTGATGTGTTGCACCAGCTGAAGAACCAATTGACATATAACTCTTTACTTTAGATGCATCTGTTTCAACGAATAAACCAGATGTGTAAGCACCGAAGATTGATTGAGTTGTTACTAAACCAGCTTGATGCCAATCTCTGAATTTCTTAGCAAAGTCTTTATTTGTGTCATTGTTAAATAAGAAATGTTCGCCTGTAGCAGATGTGTAAGGAGAACCTAATTGTTCACACATTGTGATAAACCAGTTAGCTTCTGAGTCATATCCTAGAGGGAAACTAGTTGGATCAATAGATTTGATCTTTTTCATTACATATTCTAATGATGTATCATCATCTTCGTTTGCTGCGAACCAATGAGTTGGAACTTTAATGTTGTTAGCTTCGAAGAATGTTTTGTTGTAGTACAATACTTCAGTTGATTTACTGAATGGCATTGTATACATGTGTTCATCACCGAATTGTAAACCTTCATTGTAGTAACCTTGAATGAAGTCAGCTTTTTGTTCTGCTGTTAAACCTAATTGTCCATTAGCACCATCTGATTCAGTAGAATCAATTAAGCTGTCTAATTGAACTACAGCGCCAGCTAAGTTATATAGTGCTACGTGGTCAGGATAACAATAAGCAATGTTTGGTTGACCACCAACTGTGATTTCTTTAGATACTTGATCTCTTACGTCATCGTATCCACCAACTGCTTCATGATTTACATGAATGTTTGGATAAATTTTATTAAATTCTGCAATGTAAGTTTCCAAAACTGGTTGAAGGTTTTGTGCACTCATTGTGTGATAGAATTTAATAGTTACTTCGCTTCCATCATATCCGCCTTCTGGAACAGTGAAGTTTGCTGAATTTCCACCATTAGTGCCTGCACAGCCAATTAGACCGAATGCTAATAAAGCGAACACTACGATGAAAACGAGTCTTTTAATTTTTTTCATCTTTTTCCTCCTATATGAAAAATAATTAATTTTTTTTTAGCCCTTAATACCACTTCTACTAACACCCTTCATAATATATTTTCTTAAGAAAATAAATACTAAGAATAGTGGTAGTGAAACCAATGCTACAGCGGCCATTTGAACTGGATAATCGATATCTCCAGCCGTGTCTGTAAACGCATTTCTTAAGCCATTTGTAATTAAACTATGTGCTCCATCATTAGCAACAAGTCTTGGCCAAATATATGAGTTCCATGCACCCATCATCTTTAAAATCGTAATTGAGATTAAAGTTGGTAGAGATAATGGAATCATTACCTTCCACAAATACTTAATATCACTTGTGCCATCAACCTTAGCAGCAAGGTATAACTCGTTAGGTATTTGTAAGAAGTTTTGTCTAAGTAGATAAATATAGAATACACTTACTAAGAATGGAACGATTAATACGATAAATGTATTTGTCCATCCAAAGCGGTAAACAGTTGTATAGTTAGTTATTGTGAATAATTCACCAGGGATCATCATTGTTGCAAGTAAGCCAGCGAATAAAATGTTTTTACCTTTGAACTCTAATCTTGCAAATGCGAATGCTGATAATACTGTAATAACTAAAGATAGAATAGTTGATACGATACCAACATAAGCTGTATTAACGAATAATTGTCCAAGTGAAACTGATAATCTTTCTGCTTTAAAAGCAGTTACATAGTTTCCAAATCTAATTGAATGTGGGAATAGAGATGGGACACTCCATTGATATTCTTCTAATGATTTTAAAGAAGAGTTTAACATCCAATAGAATGGGAATAAAACAATCAATGCCATTACGATTAAGAATGCATAAACAAGTATCAAACCAATTACACGTCTAACGCGTTGACCAGCAGTAACTTTCTGCAAATCTTTTTCCATCATAGTTTCGTTTGCCATAACCTTCTCCTTTCTAGTAGTGTACTCGCTTCTTACTTACGTATAAGTTAAGAAGTGTTACTACTAAGATAATTCCAAATAAGATTAAGGCTGCAGCACCGGCACGTCCTTGTTTTAAGTCAATTGAATCATAAATGAATCCGACCATCGTGTTCAGTGGTTTATCAGCACCAGATCCAACTGGTCCCATGTTTTCACCAAACAAACCGACGATACTTGTATACTCTTTAAATCCTCCGATAAAGCCCGTTATAACAACATAAGCAATCATTGGTGAAAGTAGTGGAACAGTAATTCTGAAGAATACTCTTGGTTTACTAGTTCCGTCAACTTTAGCAGCATCATAATATTGTTTATTAACGCTTTGTAAGCCGCCTAGAAGAATTAAGATCTTAAATGGTAATGCATTCCATACAATATATATTGTCATAACTGCAATGTTAGCACCATATGATGAACCTTGGTTCATCCAGTTGACTGGATTAATACCAAAGATGCCTAAGAGGTTATTAATAATACCAAGGGAAGTAGATTGTTCAATTCCTTCTACGCTGAAACCAACGATTTTAAACATTGCAGCGAATACCATACCGATAGCGATTGAGTTAGTTACATATGGTAAGAAGTAAATTGTCTGAAGTAATCTATTCAAAGGCTTAATTGAATTCAAGCATACCGCAATTAATAATGCTAAGAATGTAGAGATCGGAACTGTTAAAACACAAAGTAACATTGTGTTCTTTAAACAAGTTAAGAAGCCTCTATACTCTATTACCTTTTTGAAGTTTCCAAAACCAAATGAGAAGTGCGCGCCATTTACGGCTTGCATTACATTATAGTCTTCCAAAAAGGAAATTCTAACAGTATTGATAATCGGCCATACTGTAAAGATTAGCAAAAGAACAATTGCGGGAGACAGGTATAACCAAGCCTTCCATTGTTGTTTGCTATCAACCATTATTCCTCAACCTCCGCATTTTGTTTTTCTGAATCAGTATAAATTCTTTCTTCAGTTTCTTTATTGAAAATAAATACTTTATGAGGTTTTAATGAGAAGTTAACTGTATCACCTTCAATTGCTTTTAAGTGATCAGCATCAACAATTGATCTAATGATTGGGTTAGCGCTATCGTCGTGACTTGAAACGATTGATACGTCACGGCCCATAACTTCAATATTTAATAATTTACATTCAAGTGGTCCTTCTTTATTGATGATAAATGCTTCTGGTCTAATACCAACGAATACTTCTTGGTCGCTAACACCAGCTGCATCTAGCACTGCTTTACCACCGATAAGTAATTTACCGTTTTCAACTTTACCGTTGAATACGTTAATTGGTGGAGTTCCTAAGAACTTAGCTACGAATAAGTTAAGTGGAGAATCATAAACATCTTGAGGTTTACCAATTTGTTGAACAACACCTTTTTTCATAACTACGATCATATCTGAAATTGACATCGCTTCTTCTTGGTCGTGTGTTACAAATACTGTAGTAATTCCTGTTTCTTGTTGGATACGTTTAATTTCTTCACGAGTTTGAAGTCTTAAACGAGCATCAAGGTTTGACAATGGTTCATCAAGCAATAATACTCTTGGCATCTTAACAAGTGCTCTAGCGATAGCTACACGTTGTTGTTGACCGCCTGATAATTCTGATGGTTTTCTATCCATCAACTCATCAATTTGAACAAGTTTAGCAGCTTCGTATGCTCTTTCAAGCATTGCGTCTTTGTTCATCTTATCAGCACCTTTTAAGTTTTGAAGTGGGAATAATATGTTTTGCTTAACTGTCATGTGAGGATATAGCGCATAGTTTTGGAATACTAGTCCAACTCCTCTGTTTTCTGGAGTAAGTTCTGTTACATCATCTTCTCCAAAGAAAATTTTACCGCTTGATGGTTTTTGTAAACCACAAATCATGTAAAGTGTAGTTGATTTACCGCAACCAGAAGGTCCTAGTAAACCGATTAATTTTCCGTCAGGTATTTCGAATGAGAAATTATTAACAGCAACAACTTCATTTCCACCCTTTGTACGACTTGGGAAAATTTTTGTTAAATTTTCAAGAACAACTTTCATACCGTTTTTTCCTTTCCTTATCTTAGTAATCGTGTGTCTTAGCAACTTCTTCGCTATGGACTTTTTCTTTGTACTTGATTAATTCATCTTCCGATGCAAATAATTTTTGGGTTTGTTTATCACAAACTACGCAGAATGAAATTGCATCGTGAATCACAGTGTGATTTTTTGTAACCGCTAGTAAGATTATTTGGAGTAAGGCTAAACCGAATAAGAAGAATAGCCAAAATCTTCCCGCAGATCCAAAAAATAAAGCAACAATTATATAAATTGGTATCATCAATTCAATTAAGAATTTTCCAAAAATTGTTCGTACAAACAATTGAATGTTACTAATTTTTACTGAATTTGATTTAGCAACAATTATCGCAAATACTTTCTTACCAATTGTTTGTCCATTTTTAAAAATTAGTGGAATGATGAATTCTAAAATTAATACGGCGATTAGCACTCCGATTACAATTGATATTAGCGTTAAGTTAATAACCAAATTGTATTCTTTAATTAATTCTTCATCATGTTGAAGAATCTCTTCTACTTCATCATAATGTGCTCTTTCTTCTTCGCTTAAAGCATCTATTTCTTCTTGCGTTAAATCGAACTTCACATTATATGTTTCCTCATAATAATCATATTTATCTTGCAATGCTTGTTGATGACTATCAACATCTAATATCTTTACGGCTAAGAATATAATTCCTACCGCAACTGTTGCAAGTAAAATGATATCGAGGATAAAAGCAGAAATTCGCTTTAGAATGCTAGCCTGCTGGATATCATAAATCACTTAATATCCTCCACTAATCATCTATACCATAAACTAGATTTAATACGATTCCGCAGCCTTGAAATGCGATACCTACAAATCCAAGTATTGATGAAACTAAACTTACTAAAGATACAAGTGAATTAACTTTAGCAGTTGTAAATCCTTTGATTCTAACAACACTTGATACATCGCAATGGCCCTTATATGCAAAAGCTATAACTACGAATAATATAGCAGCAACAATTCCAGCAGCTTTAACGATATAAAACCAAGTTGCTCTATGTCTTAAGCTTTCAGAAAGCATACATGCAAGTCCTGCTCCAAACGCACAAACAGACCCGTAGAATAACCATTGAGAGCTATTAAGTAAATATAAATCAGTAACTAAAAGATAAAATAGACCGCCAGCGATTACTGCAAGTCCACCTATTGCGCAAGCAATTCCTTTAAGCAAAGATTGCTTATCTAACATTATTTCTTTGAAGTTTCTTTTGCTCATATAAGTCTCCTTTTTGTATTCGAACCATACATATTTATTTTACAAAAAACTGAGCAATTAGTAAAGCGAAAATCGCTTTTTTTTGAAATGGTTTTCATGTATTTTTTGTAGTTTAAAAAAAATGCTATTAACTTGTAAAAAATGAAAACTTTTAGTACAATTTATATAGGTGAAAATTATGTTACTATCGCAAAATATTATTAAAGATGACAATCCAGATTTAAGAAGAGTATCAGTTCCAGTCGAACTTCCTTTAAGCGAAGAAGATCGAAATACACTTCTTTCAATGTATGAGTATTTAGAAAATGGATACGATCCAGAATTCGTGAAGAAATACAAGATTAGACCTGGTGTTGGTATGGCTGCTCCGCAAATCGATGTTTTAAAACAAATGTTTGCCATCCTTGCTTACGATGAAAAAAAGGAAGAGCACTCATATTTAGTAATCAATCCAAAGATTACTTCTACTTCTGAACAACTAACTTTCTTAAAAACTGGTGAAGGATGCTTATCAGTTGATAAAGAATGTAAAGGATATATCCACCGCGCAGCAAGGCTATCTGCTAGATGTCATTTACTAGACCCTGAGACGCTTGAAGTAAAAGAGACTACTCTAAGGCTAAAAGGATATATCGCCATTGTATTCCAACACGAATATGATCATTTATTTGGTAGATTATTCTATGATCACATCAATAAAGAAAATCCTTTTTATATTCCTTACAACTCTTCTCCTGTAGTATTCAAGGAGGAAGAAGATGAGTAATGTAAAGGTATTTGCTCTAGGTGGCTTAGGCGAAGTCGGTAAAAATATGTATGCAATTGAGATCGGTAACAGGATCGCTGTTATCGATTCTGGCATTTTATTTCCTGATAGCGCTTATGGAATAAATTATATCTTTCCTGATGTCACTTATTTAAAAGAAAACGAAGATAAAATCGTTGGTATATTTATTACCCATGGACACGAAGATCATATTGGTGGTCTTCCTTTCTTGTTTCAATACTTATCAAAACCAAAAGTATATGCAACCGGCCTTGCTTTAGGTTTAATTAAAAACAAGATTGCAGAATTAACTAACTTAACAATTGAACTAGAAGAATATAATAGTGATTCGATATTCAAATTTGAAGAATTTGAAGTAAGTTTCTTTAGAACAACGCACTCAATTCCTGATTCATTTGGTATCGCCTTTAAAACAAAGATTGGTTATATTCTTCATACCGGTGATTTTAAATTTGACTTAACCCCAATTGGCCCAGGTACTGAATTTG
>Ga0310690_10012952_pt1 | contig 10192 bp, 5 predicted proteins | sample AusTroGonzalo_MG_2_FD_207661 | JGI IMG/M metagenome (GOLD analysis project Ga0310690, IMG submission 207661) | Bovine rumen microbial communities from tropical cattle in Woodstock, Queensland, Australia - Gonzalo_04 (v2) (version 2) | ecosystem: Host-associated > Mammals > Digestive system >...
CTGTGCTCCGGGCCATGGAACTGCTGACGGCGGATGATTTCTATTCGGCGGAACATCAGGAACTTTTCAGGGTCATGACGGAACTGAACCAGGCCCATTCCCCGATCGACCTGGTGACGATGCACGCAGAGCTGGCACGGCGGGGGACGCTGGAAGGCGTCGGCGGCCTGGAAGCCCTGATGCGGATTCTGAACGCCGTGCCGACGACGGCCAACGCGAAGGCCTACATCGATATCGTCCGGGAGAAGAGCACTCTCCGGAAGCTGATCGGCGCCTGCCAGAAGATTTCGGCGGAATGCTACCGGCAGCAAAACCCGGTGCCGGACACCATGGCCGCGGCCGAAAAGGCGATTTTCGACATCGTGATGAACCGGGCGGACGGGGAAGCCCTGCAGCCTTTAGGTGAAGTCATGCTGCGGACCTTTGACCAGATCGAGGAACTGGCCAAGCTGAAGGGCGCCATTGCGGGCGTGCCGACGGGGTTCATTGACCTGGATAACCTGCTGACGGGCCTTCACGGCGGCGAACTGATTGTGGTGGGCGCCCGGCCTTCCATGGGTAAAACCTCCTTCGCCATGAACATTGCCTCCCACGCGAGCCTGAACCAGGGCAAGAAGGTGGCGGTGTTCACGCTGGAAATGCCGCGGGAGCAGATCGCGATGCGCATGCTCTGCTCGGACGCCCGGGTGGACATGCAGAAGGTTCGGAAGGGAACGCTTTCCAACGACGACTGGATCCGGCTGGCCAAATCCATGACGCCCATGTCGGCGGCGCCGATGTATATCGACGACACGGCGGGGATCACTCCCAGCCAGCTGCGGTCGCGGTGCCGGCGGCTGATGATGGACAAGGGGCTGGACCTGATCGTGCTGGACTATCTGGGTCTGATGCGGGCGGACGGCCGGGTGGAAAACCGTCAGCTGGAAGTGAGCGAGATCAGCCGCCAGTTGAAAGCCATCGCGCTGGATCTGAAGATTCCGGTGGTGGCCTGCGCGCAGCTGAGCCGGGCCAACAAGGACCGGCAGGACAAGCGGCCGGTGCTGAGCGATCTGCGGGATTCCGGATCCATCGAACAGGACGCGGACGTGGTGATGTTCCTGCACCGGGAGGAATATTACAACAAGGACACGGAAGACAAGAACATCGGCGAAGTGATTATTGCCAAACAGCGCAGCGGCCCCCTGGGGACGGTGAAGCTGGCGTGGCTGAGCGAATACACGACCTTCGCAAACCTTGCGAGGGACAACGGGCCTTCAGGGGATGCGCCTTTTTGAGGATGCAGGATATAGGATTCAGGTTTAGGAAGAGGAGCTTGGGTTTCGATGGAGAGTTACACGGTTTGCCAGCTGCAGAAGGACATGCGGTTTGAGGGGTTCCTGCTGGTGCGGTCCGCCGAAAAGCGGAAGGACGTCAAGGGCAACGATTATGTGGACATGAACCTGACGGACCGGACGGGGGAAATCAACTGCAAAATCTGGAACTGGGAAAGCAGTGCGGAAATGCCGGAAAACGGCAGCGTTGTGAAGATCCGCGGAACGGTTCAGGAATACAACGGACGGCTGCAGCTGCGGGTTGAAAGATGGCGGAAGGCCGCGGCGGAGGATCAGGTGGACATGAACCGGCTGGTTCCCTGCGCGCCGCGAAAAGCCGAAGACATGACGGCGGAAATCCGGGAAACGGTGGAAAGTTTCAGGAGCGAAAAACTTCGGAAACTGACGATGGGCATGCTGGAGAACGCCGGGGGAGACCTGAGCTGGTTTCCGGCGGCGCAGCGGATGCACCACGCGGAGCGCAGCGGGCTGCTGCACCACACGACGGACATGCTTCGGATGGCGAAGGCGATGCTGGAGGTTTATCCCTGGCTGAATCGGGACCTGCTGCTCGCCGGGGTGATCATCCACGACCTCGGAAAGATGGACGAGCTGAAGAGCGACAGGGCCGGGAACGTTTCGGACTACACACGGGACGGACAGCTGCTGGGACACCTGGTACGGGGCATCACAAACCTGAACCGGGTGGCGGACCGGCTCGGCATTCACGGGGAGACGGTGACGCTGCTGGAACACATGCTGCTGAGCCATCACGGGGAAAGCGAATACGGAAGCCCGAAAGCCCCGATGTTCCCGGAAGCGGAGGCGCTTCACTGGCTGGACATGATGGACGCCCGGATGAACACCATGAAGAGCGCCGAGGACAAGACGCCGGAAGGCGCTTTCAGCGAGAAAATATTCAGCCTGGACAGGCGGATTTATCACCCGGTTTACACAGACGACGCGGAATAAAAAACGGAGGGGATGTACCATGTTGAAGAAAAAGACTATTTGCCTGGCACTGGTTCTTTGCTGCGCGCTGGTTCTGACGGCCTGCGCACAACAGGCGACCTATCCGAATCAGCCCAAGCAGGATTCGGCCTCGCAGAGCAGCACCGAGCAGCAGCCGGTGACCGGGCAGGCGGACATGTCCGCGGCCTCGGAAGCGGCTCCGGCCCAGCAGATCAACTTTAACGACGGCAGCTATGATCCCGCCTCGGAAGAGGGCGGGCAGAGCGAGCAGATCGGGGATACGGCCCAGAACGCCCCCGCGGTGACGAACGCGCCGATGATGCAGAGCGAATTCGCCGGCGCGACGCCCGTGAAGATTGATCCGGTGGATAAGCCCACCCCCACGCCGCTGCCGAAGATCACCTTCTCCTACACGACGTACAACGCGCCGAACCTGCACCTGACCTTTGAAGGCCCGGCGGGCTGGATCGCGGACGACCTGGCGGCGGACACCTATATACTGACCAACCCGGATCCTTCCATGGACTATGAGGCGAAGGCGGAGATCCGGACGATCGCGGCGGGCAAGGACTACACCCAGAAGGAACTGGTGAAGGAAGCGAAGGCCCAGGCGGAAGCCCTGCAGGGCACCGGCAGCTTCCAGAGCTTCAGCACCTCCGACACCGCGACCCGGACGTTCATCAACGGGAACGGCGTTTACATCGCTTACAAGGGCACGTTGAACGACGGCCAGGAAACCGGCGTTGCCGGACGCATCATCGTGAACACGGTGAACAAGGTGCTGTATGTGCTGCACGTCAGCTATCCCAGAGGCCTGGCGGATACTTTCGCAGACGGCGTTTACAACAAGATCCGCCACTCCATGAAACTGACCAACTGATCCGACGCGCATGAAGGAATCCGGATTCCGGATTCCTTTACAACTACATGACTCTGTACTGACTGATTTGCCGAAGGGCAGGTCAGTCAGTGCATCATCGGAGGCTTTGCGTTCTATGAAAAGGGCACTGCGTTTTCTGACCCTGGTTCTGTGCATTCTGCTGGCATACGGCCTGACCGCGGCATACGCGGACATGGTGACGATGGGGATCACCCTGACCGGCGTGATTCCCGCGTCGGACGGATCCGTGCGGACCGTCGTGCCGGAAGGCGAATTCCGGGTCTGGCAGAACGGAGAAGAAGTCGGCGTAATCAAGGCAGGACGGGGAACCCTGACGCTGAACAGCCGGGAAAGGATCCGCATTGAGCCGGTTCCGCAGAGCTTTGCGCCTGAATGGGACCTGAGCACGGCATATGTGATGCCGGAGCTTTCCACCGACAGCGCCCAGATCATCGAGATTACGATTACATCCCGGGAGGCGACGATCATCACCCCGGCGCCGACCCCCGTGCCCACGGAGACGCCGGCGCCTGAGATCCCGGAGGAAGTGATTCCGGAGGAAACGCCGGCGGAGCTTCCGGCGGAGAATACCGCCACGCCGGAGCCCGAACAGCAGGCCGGGGCGGACATCGCTCCTGTGACGCCCGCACCGGCGGGAAATGGGGAAGCCCCTTCGCTTTCCGAGTATCAGGCTGTTTCCGCAACGCAGGAGCCGGAACTGCCCGGATTTGACGGCCGGGAAGGGACAGGATCCCTGCGGGTGCAGATTTTCTTTGACAAGAACGGCAACGGCAACCAGGGCGACTATGAATACGGCATTTCCGACCTGACGGTTTACCTGCTGGACGAAGACGAGCGGCCGCTGACCGCCGAAGTGACCGACGCGGACGGGTTCGCGACCTTCATGAATGTGCCGGCGGGACGCTACCGGACCCGGATCAACCTGCCGGAAAAATGGTACTTCACCCCCTTCGGCGGGGAAAACAGCCTTATCCTGAACGCGTACAACCTGACGCCGGCGGGCTCCCAGAGCAGCGGCGTGTTTGAAATCGCGGACGGAAGGGAAACAGAACAGGGCGTCGGCATCCATAACAACGCCACCGGCGCCAGCGGCTTCTGCTGGCTGGAGGACGAGGTGGACGGCCTTTACACCGAAGGCGAAGCCAAAATTTCAGGCATCAAAATTCAGCTGAAGAGCAAGGACGGGGACATCGTCTGCGAAACGGAAACGGACGCGGAGGGCAACTGGTCCATCACCAACCTGCGGCCCGGATTCTACATCCTGAGCTGCACGGGACGGGACGGCCTGATGCTGACCCGTTATACCCAGAGCCGCGGACGGCGGTCCTATCTGACCTCGGACAATCCGCGGCGCCAGATGGAACTGAAGGCGGAGGAGATCACCCCGATGAACCTGGGGTTCAACTTTGCCTCGCAGATCTTCGGTATCTGCTATCTGGACGCGAACTATAACGGCCTGTACGACGAGGGTGAAGCGCCCCTGGCCGGCGTGAAACTCGGCGTGAAATTCATCTACGACGGTGCGGATGCCTCCTCCGCGGTTTCCGGGGAGGACGGCAGGTATGTGCTGGACGGCCTGCGGGGCAACCAGTACTCGATGCAGGTGATGCTGCCTGCGGACGGCAGCCAGTACACAAAGACGGCGCCGGACGAACCCCTGGGCAACCGGTTCCCGCAGCGCGGCGAACGCCGGGAGAACGAGATCCAGAAATTCACGCTGGGCGACATGGAACAGCTGGAGATCAACATCGGCGCGATCTATCCGGGCTCCGTTTCGGGCACGGTGTATTACGATGACAACTTCTCCGCGGCGCCGGACGGCGGCGAGAAGACGGTTTCCGGATTCACGGTGAACCTGCTGTACGCGGACGGAACCCTGGCCGCCACGGCCCGCACCGGAGCGGACGGTACCTATAAACTTGAAAACCTGACCCCCGGGGAATACTCCCTGGAGGTGACGGCGGCGGCCGGCTATGCCTTTACCAAACAGGGCGAAGGCAACGTGATTCTGAACCGGACCGGCGGACAGGGCTATTCCGAGCCCTTCCGGGTGGAACTGGGTGAAGACCTGAGCGGACAGGATATCGGCATGATCCTGCCCGGAACCGTGCAGGGCGCGGTGTTTGCGGATCTGAACGACAACGGCGTCCGGGACGAGGACGAAGGCGGCATGACGGGCACGCTGGTGCGCCTGATCCATGAAGAAGAAGGCGAGGCCTTCCGGGCCGAGATCGGCGAGGACGGCAACTTCCTCTTCGACGCGGTGATGCCGGGACGGTACTACATTGAATACACCCTGCCGGCGGGCGCGGTGTTCGCGCGGGTGACCAACGGCGGAAACGAAATTACGGAAACAGAAATTCTGGAGACGGGAAGCATCGGCCGGAGTGATTCGTTTGATTTTGCGACGGGGCAGAAGGTCGACGCACCGGTTTGCGGCGCGCTGACGCTGGGCCGGATCGAAGGTGTCGCTTATCAGGACCACGACGGCAACGGCCGGATGGAAGGCGAGGAAACCTATTCCGGCATGACCGTGCGGCTGATTCCCTCCCGGAGAGAGCTGGAAGAAATCAGCGCGGAAACAGGCGAGGACGGCGCCTTCGTGCTGGCGGACCTGCGGCCGGACAGCTATACGCTGGAAGTGATCCTTTCCGACGGCTGCGTCGTGAGCCGGACGGATTCCCTGAAGCTGCCGCTGACCGCCGGCAAAGCGGAACAGCGCGTGACGCTGAACGTGGAGATGGGCCGCGAATGGCTGAACCAGCAGATCGGCGCGGTGCGCCCGGCGACACTGAGCGGCCAGGTGTGGCTGGATGAGAACAACAACGGCTATTTCGACGAAGGCGAACGTACGCCGGAAGGCATCCGGCTGAACGTGACGGACGAAAGCACGGGCAGCGTGTTTGACACGCCTGTGACGGACGGGGAGGGACGCTTCTCCGCGGCCGGCATGATTCCCGGAACCTTCAGCGTTTCCATGGAGACGGACGCGAAGACCGTGGCCCCGAAGGACGGCGACTCCATGTTCCGCGACGCGGGCGACGAGCTGGTGCTTTCCGGCCTTGCGCTGGAGGAGGGCGAGACGAAGGAAGGCCTGCTGCTGGGCTTTGTGCGCTACACCTCCGTGACCGGGCACGCCTGGATTGACCGGGGAGACGAAACCGAAAGCCTCAGCGATGTGGAAATCGTGATGAAGAACGCCGACGGCGACACCATCAGGGAAACCACGACGGATTCCAACGGGAACTATCGCATCGACAAGCTGATGCCCGGCACCTTCACGCTGGAAGTGAAGGCACCGGAAGGCTGCGTGATCATCGAACCGGACGATCCGCGGCTGAACGACACGCTGCGCAGCGTGGTGACGCACCCGAACAACCGCCTGGGTACCACGGACGAAACGGAACTGAAGATGGACCAGGATCTGACGCAGATGGACGTGGGATGCGTGCTGCCGGGACGGCTCGGCGATTACTGCTGGGTGGACCTGAACGGGGACGGCCTGCAGGCAGGGGACGAGCCCGGCCTGGCGAACGTGCGGATCGAACTGATCCGGAACGGGAACGTGGTGACCGAAACCACGACGAACCAGTACGGCTTCTGGCGGTTTGTGGATCTGTATCCCGCGACTTACACGCTGCGGGTGTACGCGCCGAAGGAAGTGAAACCCACCCGGCACCGGACGGATCTGCCCATCATTGCTTCGGTGATGGATGAAACGGATCAGTCTCCGGCGATTTCACTGGAACTGACGGTGGAGAGCAACAAGAACCAGTACGACGCGGATCTGGGCTTCGTGTGCCGCGAGGAAGGCGTGCTGCCGGCCGGCGCAGGCATCGGGGAGACGCAGGACTGGACGCCCAAGTATTAAGGATTTAGGTTTAAGGAGTACGGGGTATTGAGTTTTATGAGAAAATGGATCAGCCTTTTGCTGGCTGTACTGCTTGTTTTTGCTGCGGCTTCGGCTGCTTTTACGGAAGCGGGAGACGACGCGGACGGCGCTGTTCAGATGTCGGAGGATGCTTCCGGGATGGAAGATGACGGGGACGACTCCGTGCAGATTCCGGTGGATATGCCCGGGGATGAAGACGAAGAAGCAGAGGAAGACGGAGACGAAGCGCAGGGCGGGGAGAAAACCTCGATGGAGCTTCGGCCACTGGACGTCGGGGACGAAGGCGAGGACGTGCTGTTCCTGCAGATGCGGCTGAAGAGCCTGCAGTACTTCAGCGGGAACGAGGACGGAAAGTACGGCAAGGACACCCAGGCCGCCGTGCGCAAGTTCCAGGAGGACAACGCCAATCAGGGGCTGGAAGCCACGGGCATTGCGGATACCGCAACCCAGCTGCTGCTGGCTTCCGCCCGGTATCGGGGACTGAAGTACGGCTCGGAAGGCGAGGACGTGAAGGAACTCCAGACCCGGCTGACCATGCTCGGATACTACACGGGCAAGATCAGCGGGAACTTCCTGGAAGGCACCCAGAACGGCATCAAGCAGTTCCAGAAGAACAACGGCCTGGAGATCACGGGGGTCGCGGATCCGCTGACCCAGGAAGCCGTGTTTTCGGACGGCGCCGTCGGCCGCCACGACGTGGAGGAAACGAGCCCGACCCCGACGCCTTACAACGACATGAGCTGGTACCTGGTGGATGAGAACGACACCGGCATTCCTATGCCGGAAGCGCCGGTGGCCTATCAGGGCGAACTGAAAAAGGGCAGCAAGAACGACGCCGTGAAAGCGCTTCAGGAGCGGATGCAGCAGCTGGGCTACTTTGACGGGCCTATTTCAGGGAACTATCAGGACAAGACCGCCAAAGCCGTGAAGAAGATTCAGGAACAGAACGGCATGACGGTGACCGGCAAGGTGGACGACACGACGTGGAACCTGATCTTCAACAATCCGGGGATTGTGATGCCGGACGCAACGCCGAAGCCTTCGCCCACGCCGGAACCGGTGCCCTTCGCCATCACCGTGGACGTGAAGAACCAGATCGTTTCCGTCTACACCCGGGACGAGGACGGCAACTATACCATTCCCGTGCGCCAGATGCTGTGCTCCTCCGGCAAGGTGGGCACGCCCAGCCCGGTGGGCGACTGGGTGCTGAACGGGCGGAAGGCAAAATGGTGCTATTTCCCGAAATGGGGCGACTATGCCCGCTACTGGACGCGGATTAATTCCAAGGTTGCGTTCCATTCGCCGATTTACTCCGAGGTCAGCCTGAAAGCCATGAAGATCCAGAGCTATAAGATGCTCGGCAGCAGGGCCAGCCACGGCTGCATACGGCTGTCCGTTGCGGACGCCAAATGGATCTACGACAACGTGGGCGCGGGCACGGTGGTTTCCATCCGGGAAGACCTGCCGGTGGACGAGGAACTGAAGGAAGCCCTGAAGCACGACAAGCCCGCGAATCCCAACGATGACCCGCCGGTGAACACTCCCGAACCGGAATACAACCGGGACGCCGTGCCGGAAATCAGGGGCTGGCTGACCTATGACACCCGGAACGAAGCGGTGTACTGGATGCAGTGCCGGCTGAAGGAACTGGGATACTACACAACGAAATGCACCGGCCACATGCTGAGCCGGACGGTCACCGCGGTGAAGGCCTTCCAGAAGGATCACGGTTTTTCCCAGAACGGCAACGCGGACCAGAACCTGCTGAACGCCATGGCGGCGGCGGAAAAGATCACGCCGGAACCGGAGGAGATTCCGCCGGAAGCCACGCCGGCGCCTTAACAAGCTTATGAAGATCATTGATTCCCATACACATCTCACAAACGGCGATCCGGCAAAGCTGCTGCGTATGGCGGACGGGTACGGATACGAACGGCTGAACGTGCTCAGCATTCCCTGCGACGGTTTGCTGCTGAACAACCTGGAATGTCTTCTGCTGAAAAAGCTCGCTCCGGACCGGGCATATGTATACGGCGGAATCACTTACATTCCCGGGGCAGAGCCCGGACCGACGGAGCTTGAAAAGGAACTGGAGCTGCTGACGGAGGCGGGATGCGACGGGTGGAAGCTGCTGGAAAGCAAGCCTTCCGTATACCGCGTGCTTCGCCTGCCGCTGGACGGGCCTGCCTATGAAAGAGCCTTTTCCTTTGCGGAAGAGTCGGGGCTGCCGCTGATCTGGCACAGCGGGGATCCTTCCACCTTCTGGGACGCTTCCCGCGCGCCGGCCTTCGCGGCGGAAAACGGATGGCTGTGCATCGGGGAGGGCTATCCGCAGCTGGAAGAGATGGACCGGCAGGTGGAGAACGTTCTGCGGCGGTATCCGCGCCTGAAGGTCACGCTGGCGCATCTGTTTTTTACATCGGACCGGCGGGAATACGCGGAAAAGATGCTGGATTCCTTTGAAAATCTGTTCTTTGACCTGACGCCGGGCAGCGAGATGTACTGGGACTTCCTGGCCGACAGGGCATACTGGCTGTCCTTCTTTGAAAGATATCAGGACAGGCTGATTTACGGTACGGATATGGTGGACGACGAAGGAGACGTGGTCTTCGGCAGCCAGGATGAGATTGTGCGGCTGGTGATGAGTACGCTGAAGGACGCGAAGCCGTTTACGGTCCGGGGGCAGGGGGGAACGGGACTCGGCCTGCCGGACGGGATTCTGAACCGGATCATGCACGATAATTTCGAAAAAAGAAACGGGCTGCCGCATGCACTGAATACTTCCGGGCTGAATGCCTACGGAAACTGGCTGCTGAACCGCCTGCCGAAGCAGGAGCGGGCCCGCTGTGAAGAACTTCTCAGCCGGTTCTGACCGGAGAGACAGATCCTGACATATTTCCGCAGAAAACACACCGGGAACCGCGCGGTTCCCGGTGTTGCTATCTTTTAGAGCTTTTTTTGCGAAGGTATTTTCATCCTCAGCAGCTTTGTGACGGCCGGGTCAGAAATGCCAGCGCCCTGGTCAGAACGGTTCTTGTCCCTTCGTGCTCAAAACAGAGGAGCGCCCGTTCGTAGGGGAGAAGCTGAATGCTCCGGATTTCTCCCGGCCTGGGGACG
>Ga0310690_10012955_pt1 | contig 10190 bp, 9 predicted proteins | sample AusTroGonzalo_MG_2_FD_207661 | JGI IMG/M metagenome (GOLD analysis project Ga0310690, IMG submission 207661) | Bovine rumen microbial communities from tropical cattle in Woodstock, Queensland, Australia - Gonzalo_04 (v2) (version 2) | ecosystem: Host-associated > Mammals > Digestive system >...
GTGGACAAAGAGTATCCGCCTCACCTATAAATATTATAAACATGGTTACAATGTAGAGGTATACTATTGGAACAGTGAGAAGCAGGATTACGATCTTCCTTCGGAGGTGATTCTTTTCCGTTCACAGGCACCGAGCCTAACCAAGGTGAAAACTTATAAGATGAACGAAAAGAAGAATAACATGTATCTTACCAGTAGTATGCTCCTGATGGAGCCGCTCGACAACCGCTGCTCGCCGCAGACCATCGTGACTCGTTGCACCCTGTACGAACAGTACACCACCGAAGAACCTTGCAAGCCGCTGCCAAGAGCTACGGCGGACTGACAGGTGGGAACATCTTCCTCAAGCCATAAACCTCTTTTGGCGGCATTAAGCTCGCTCAAAATCGCTCACGTTCGCATGGATTATCTTCAATTCTCGCTGACAGCTATATCGGCATAAGAGTTGGGGTAGTTATCGCGCATGATTTCTGGAATAATGACACTATTCCCGATACCACTCACACCAGCCACGACAATCTTATAGTAGTTGTTTCTTACCACACCATAGTTCATCGCATCCATCGGATTCGAGGTAGTGTTACGATGCCGTATCCAATAGGTATAGTATGTCTCATATACACCCATGTTGAACTCACATTTCTTGATACCATAGTTCTTCAGCTGCGCATCTGAATAAGATTCAAGTTCATCAAGCGTCAGTCCACTTGCTATATTAATGGCTTGTATGGAACCATAGAAATTGAAGTTATACATGTATATGGTGTGAGGCCAGTACTCTGCACGATACTCTTCAACCAATGTCCTTGTTTGGTTGTTAAATAGATATACAAAGACAGGGCTCACCGCAGCCTTGAATACAATGCCTGGCGAATATCCGAGCTTCTGACTGGACTTATACGAAGTATTCTCCAAAATATAGGCATTACCATAGTTTCCGGCCGTGGGTATAGATGCGAAATTTTCAGTAGAAAACGCCCCATACCAAGACTCATAGTAGTTTCGGAACTTATTGGCATCAGTCAGACTGGATGTCTTTTTGAAGAACAATGGATCAATAACATACTCATCATTTCCTTCGCCATAGTCGTCAAAATTGTCAGGCAAAACATAATTTGGCATTTCACCCAGAGTGTTCATGACACTTTTATGTTGGAATAGATAGTATTGTTTGTTCAGGTTCACGAGTTTGTAATTCGTGATATTGACATCAGCGTATTTCCTGTTATTATGCTTCAGCATAAAGTTATTCTGGGCAATACCTATTTGGAGTTTGGCCATCACACGTTCCATCTCAACCTGGAGAAAACATTTCTTGCCAGCCCATGGCACAAGATTAACAGACAACAGTGAAGTAGCACGGTTTGTCATCACAGGTCCTGTGTATGGAAGACTTGCTTCTACACCTGAACGATAGGTGATGGTATCAGTCAGGTTCAAGAACTCGTCTTGGTCGGTGATATTATCAGGAACGCCCTCATAGTTTGCGATGGCAAAGATGTTATAGAGTCCCACCTTCACTTTGACAGTTTGCAAAATATACGTGATATCATATTGTGTATTGTAGGGATTTTCATCACGAGTGAGGTTTTCTATTGCTACCTTGGTAACATATTTCTTTGTCGCAGCATCGAAGAAGAAAAACTCAATATGACTGATGGCATACTCATTCTGGAAAAAGGTTTCAGAACCGCGTGTGCCAGACATCACTTTCAATCTGAACGACAGCTCAACAGTACTCTTATCGGTGACTGCATCACCTTCAGTCAGATTCTGCAACACAGTGTCAAGCGTTTCAAAATCGGCCAGTGGGGAATCGGTAAATACGGCTTCGACAACCCCATCCCTGACAATATATGTACGCGGAATACCTCTGACAGCAAACTTGTAATACAGGTTTTTATCAAGTGGCGCGTAGATCGGCATCGACAGTCCGGTCTGACCCCAATATCTCCTTGCCTCTTCTATTGTCTGGCTTCGCGGTACATTCAATACGGTAACGGTCTCTTTATACTTGTCATAGATTCGCTGGAGTACAGGGAGCTCCTCCTGACAATCCCTACATCCTGTGTCAAAGAAACTTAGCATATATACCTGACCCTTGAGCGAGGAAGACGTTAATGTCTCTTCTCCATCACCAGCCAGCATGAAGTCGGGAACAGCATCTCCCACTTTCACCACGTCTGTAAGACCATGGTCATTTTCGTCTTCATTCTGACACCCTGCCAGCATGAAAGATCCAAAGACCAAGGAGATCAGCGGTAGGTATGATCTGATATATCGCTTCACCATATTACAGTTTTAAATGATTCCTTGCCCTCAGTCGCCAGCTATTTACCTGTAGCTGAATAAGCTGCTCAAGATCTTCTGATAGGATGAACACAATGGTATAGAAGTCTTGTCTGTCCAGATATTCCTGTACCGTCATCTGACGACCATCATTCAAATAGAGAGCTCCAACCATACCAATGTATTCTGGCAACGAAATGTTGAAAACCGTTTCCCCCGTCTCTTTTTTCTCAAGGATCAGGCGGCAGTCGGTATCTTCCATCAGGCGCAATGTAGAAATGTTATAACTAACACCTTGCAATTCCCCATATTCTGAATCATTGATGGTGACACTATTCCTTTCAAATGGCATATAAGTCATCTTCCTCTCTGAGGCCGGCATGTTGTTAATATCCATGACTCCGTTGGCAGAAACAACTTTCATGTCGTAGTCTTGAGGGTCCAATGTCTTGCCTGTGGACATAGGCACCACCAGGCATGCCAGTTGATTCGTATTCTTAATCATATAAACATCGTATGATGCGTATGAATCATCATAGTGGACTGTCTGCAAGCTGCCGTAGTACAGATCCGTCAGACGAGTTGACACTCGCGAATCAGGATTCCAAAGCGACAGACGGAACCCATCCATAACGTCCCTATCACCAGATACAGTATAATCGTCGCTGGATATGCCACTCCACACCACAAACTGATAGTCGCCTTCCTCGAGTCCTTCCACCCTGACACGGTAACTATTGGATGCAAGCATAGATTGTGAAACATCAAGTCGTGAAACATAGTTCCCTTCTGCATCATATATGTATACCGATACCTCCGAGATACATTTTTGTGCTGCATCAACATCCAGCAGATTATAGGTATAGTGGAGGTTAAGCCAGAATCCATAGGGACAATTGTCGATATCGTCCTTTACCCATGTACAGGAAGACGTCAACAGGATAGCCAATATGTAGCAAATCTTCTTCAAAGTATAATATTTGTTAGGTCTCTTACTATCCATGGTTTAACATTTAGCAAAACCTGTAGGTATGTCTCTCCCTCGTCTGGAGTGTCAGGAATAATCTCCGTCGTTCCTTCACCAAGGTCTGAGACGCCTGTGATGAGCATGCGGTAGAGGTTGTTTCGGACCACAGCGAACTCCATCACTCCCATCTCTGTGGGGTTATTGTTGTCGAGGTGGCGGATCCAGTATTTATAATAACAACGATAGCCATCGTCGCTCTTCTCAAACTTGCGTGCCTGGAACTTACCTGTTGCAGAACCCGAGGTATTGACAGCAACAGCCAGTGCTTCTGCTGAATCGTAGAATTTACAATTGAAATAGTACAGTGTTTCAGGATACCGGCTCTGGTCAGTTATCAATTCCATATCACCAGAACTATTCAGATGGTAGACATTATTATAGGGCTCCACAATCGCCTTGAACAAGACCCCTGTTGAATAGCCGTTTTTCTGTGCAGGCAACAGACTACAGTTCTCCAAGCAGTATGCCGTCTTGTATTCTGGAGTTTGCTTGGCTGCATTGAAAGAATTCCACCTCACATTGTCTGGATTGCTATAGTCGCATGAGAAATTCACATAATACTTGTCTTCGTTATTGAAGCCTGAGGCATCGATGGTCTTATTAAAGAAATAAGGGTCGATGACATAGCCGTTAACATCGGAAACGTTGCTGAAGTTTGTCGGGAGGGTCCAATCAGGCTCTTCCAGCGTATAAAGTACTGCCGTATGACGATATGTATAGAAACTCTTAGGCAGGTTGACAATGAAATATCCGTCAAGCTTAACCTTAGCATAGATGGAACCATTATTGTCTGTCACTTCGAAAATCTCTGCTGACTTGGCAATATCAAGGCGTGCAAGCACACGCTCCAGTGTGATACTGATCATGTTGACATCACTGTTACCGCTTCTTGTAAGATCTACTGCGAGATTGTCCGAAGCGCGGTTTACCATGACGACACCTCCGGAGATATCCTCTATGAGCGCCTCGCTGTATGTCATATTGTCGATATCGGCCAAAAACTCATCCTCTTTCTTACCTTCAATCAGCCTATTGGTGTTTGCCGTTACAAAGATGTCATATTTCCCAAGTGGTACGGCTACAGGATCAGCATCATATATGACATTACCACCAGCATCTGTACCGGCAAAAGTGATACCGCTGAGGGAGAAGCTTTTGGCAAACAGCTTGGTGGCACTGTCAAAAAGATACACCCTTACAGAGTTCACCTTATACTCAGCGGCAGTTCCCTGCACATGATTATAACTGTCTTCTACACTACGGGTGGCATTTGAAGAGTTACTGCGTAGCTGGAACACCACATTGAGATTTTCCTGCGCAATATCCTTTTTGCCATCACCGGAGGTAGAGATTTCGTTCTGACTGCAACCGCACAGTAGGGCTGTTGCCATCAATAGCGAATACAAGAATTGTTTAGATTGAAACATATGTCTTAGTTTTTAATGTTATTTCTTTTAATTTTTTTGAACTCCTCACATTGTTGTACAGCCTGCTTTACACCCTTACTCCTGGCATGCTCTACCAATTGCATTGCCTTGTCAAGATCACCTTTAAGAAATGCTACAAGACCCTCGTTCATCGTCTTCTCCGGACAGTTTTTCACCTTTTTGAGATACTCTGCTGCCTCGTCTGCCTCACCTTTCTTGATGGAGAGATAAGCCATTGTCAGGTTTATATATGAATCCTGCGGATAGAGCAGGTAAGCCTTACGGATGATGGAATAGTATTTCTGTTCATTGTTTGCGTACTTATCTGCCAACTTGTATATCTCATTAAGATTAAGGTTGATGGGACGTGTTTCGAAGACCACCTCAGACTCTTCGACGGTAAACGGTCTAACGGTGTAAACCACAGTATAGTTTGTGCATCGCAATGACGGGAACACATTTTTCAGCACATAAGCATAGCCCTCTGCTGCCTCACTATGCATCCTTTTTTCCTTTAGGTCGGAATCAATAGAGGCAGTGGCTATGCTGAGCAGTTTGTCACGCTGTGGGATAGCACTGTTTTCCCTCAAAGCTTTCACTAATCCATCCCAGTTTTCACCTTTTCCCCTGGCCTCCATTTTAATACCCTTAACCATACCGGCATGCTGCAGGTATTGACGGAGTGCATCTGTACGCTTCTCACTGAGCATGGTGTTATGCGAGAATGAACCTTCTGGGGAAGCATATCCCTCGACAACCATCTTCTGGATAGTTACATTAGAGTCGTTTTTTACAATATTCACAGAGTTATGTATCTTCTGCAGTTCGGTAGGGTTATCCATATAATTCGGCAAGATGTCCCATTTGTTAACCACAAAACAGAGATATGCCGAACCTTTCTCTTCACGCACCTTGACACTTTTGTCGGCAGGCGGAAGAAGATATACGGGGAAAAGATTTATCACAGGCTCCTCTTTCTCGAACGAAGCCACAACTTCCTCGCCTCTGTCCTTAAAGTCTTTGCATGCACAACTCATTTTACGCACCTTAAGCACAGCATCACGCATCCAAGGTTCATACTTGATAGTACGGAGATAATTGATATGCAAGTCTTCACCATTCTTTTTTTGTATGGCGAGTGCCTCAGGAAACTCTTTCTTGAGGTCGCGTTCGAAATAAATCTGTTGATTACGGCTGTTTATGAAAATCAGAGGGAACTCAGCCTTTCGCATCGATAGAGAATCGATCAGCTCCGGAGCAATGACGACAGACTGAGCAAACGGAATATCTTGAATAGCTGTCAACTGAAGTGATACCACTACATTGCTATCAACCACGGCCATAGCTGAGCGATCCACCTTCATAACATATTCGTATTTATTTTTTTTGGTGCTGGAATTATCACTGTCCGGCAAAGATGATGCGCCAACGGTCAGAGAGACCAACAGGAACAAAAGCGTGGTAAAAGAGGCGTATATTTTCATTTTGAAAGAGTGATAAAGTTAAAACACATATATGATGCTTAATCCGAGTCTTGAGATACCTATATAATTATAGTTTCCTTTGTCCCTCAGAGGACCGCATTTCTCGCATGCATATTTCTTATAATCTATAAAAGTATATCCTGCGCCTATCTCTCCACCCACATTCCAGTGTTTGGCTAAGGCATACTCATATCCGATTCCCATACCACCTCCAAGAAAGAATCCCTCATAGCGGTTTGGTTTAAGACCTCTAAGCAGACCAAACGGCAGCGTCTCGTTACCTATGTTGAATTGCCCCCCATGAATATAGGGGCCCCAAAAGAAACCATTCATCACCTGGCAGGGCCATAGCCGGTACTGAGCCTGTATTGTCCAATGCTTGTTCACACTCTCATTACCCCTCTTCCATGGTCTGATACTGCCATATAAGTCTAGACTTGTACTGTTCATTAAAGGTATTTCCACTCCTGCGGAAAATGTCCCTGCCACATCAAACAATAAATTGTTATTAATGGCAACGTGCTGAGCTCGAACTGGAATACACCATATCATGATCAACAGCAATAGAGTTAGTTTAGCTTTTTTATAAATCATCAGGTTTTACACTCACAAATAATCATAAAATTTTGATGCAAATATAAAGAATTAATCTGTAAACTATTCGGCATTGACTATTAAATTGTATTTTTTTAACGAATAAGCGAATAAAAATCCATCATAAATAAATTTGGTTTTTTGCTCACTTAATCGTACCTCTGGCTTCGTCGAAGATAGGCTGCACCTCAGAAAAACTCAAAATTATTTTGGTTTTCTGCTCACTTCTTCGTATCTCTGGCTTCGCCGAAGATAGGCTGCACCTCAGAAAAACTCAAAAATATTTGGTTTTTCGTTCGGTTTGCACTATCTTTGCAGCCTGATACATATATAATAAGGTATGAAGATACAGATTATCAATGGGCCGAACCTGAACCTGCTGGGGCAGCGGGAGCCGGGCATCTATGGTACGGAGTCGTTCGAAAACTATCTGCCGGAGCTGCGCAAACGGTTCCCGGAGGTGCAGATCGACTACTATCAGAGCAACGTGGAGGGCGAGCTGATCAACAAGATGCAGGAGACGGGCTTCTTCGGAGGCTACGACGGCATCGTGCTCAACGCCGGAGCCTACACCCACACCAGCGTGGCGCTGCACGACTGCATCAGGAGTCTGAAATGCCCCGTCGTCGAGGTGCATATCTCGAACGTGCACCAGAGAGAGGAGTTCCGCCATCACTCCATGATCTCAGCTGCCTGTAAAGGGGTGATCTGCGGGTTTGGACTGAAGAGCTACGAACTGGCTGTCGCGGCGCTAGTTTAAAAACGACAACTTTGACAACAAAGACAACATTAGAGGACTATGTGCTGAGGCATTCGGAGGCGGAGCCGGAGTATCTGTACAGGCTGTGGCGGGCGACGAATGTGCACACCATCCACGGACGGATGGCCAGCGGACACCTACAGGGCCGGCTGCTGAAGATGCTGGTGGAGATGATTCGGCCGAAGAGGATCCTCGAAGTGGGGACGTTCAGCGGCTACAGCGCCATCTCGATGGCAGAGGGTCTCGACGACGACGGACGGCTCTACACCTTCGAGATCAACGACGAGATGGAGGACTTTACACGTCCCTGGATCGAGGGCTCCAGCGTGGCAGACAAGATTGAGTTCATCATCGGCGACGCGCTCACAGAGGCTCCCAAGCTCGGCATAGAGTTCGATATGGCGTTCATCGACGGCGACAAGCGCACTTATTGCGAGTGCTACGAGATGGTGCTGAGCATCCTGAGTCCTGGGGGATTCATCCTGGCCGACAACACGCTCTGGGACGGACATGTGGCAGATCCCGCTTACGACCACGACCACCAGACACAAGGCATCAGGCTGTTCAACGACCACGTGGCTCAAGACCCTCGCACAGAGCAGGTCATCCTACCCCTCCGCGACGGCCTGACACTCATTAGGAAAAAGTAAATAGGTAAAATATGCAAGAGACAAGACAAAACAAGATAGCGAGACTGCTACAGAAGGAGTTGTCGCTGATTTTCCAACAGCAGACGCGTGCCACTCATGGTACGATGGTCAGCGTGACACGGACGAAGATATCACCCGACCTGAGCATCTGCACGGCATACCTCAGCATCTTCCCCTCGGAGAAGGGTGAGGAGATTCTGGCCAATATCAATTCGAACGTGAAGGGCATCAGATATGAATTAGGTACCCGCGTCAGGAACCAACTGCGCATCGTACCCGAATTGCGCTTCTTCATCGACGACAGCCTCGACTATATCGATCGCATTGATGAGCTGTTGAAAAAGTGAAAAGGTGAAGAGGTGAAAAGATGAACTTTCCGTTTTTCATAGCCCGGAGGTATTTATTCTCGAAGAAGTCGACGCACGTCATCAACGTGATCAGCGGCATCTCTGTGATTGGGGTGGCGGTGGCGACGATGGCTCTGGTGGTGACACTATCCGTGTTCAACGGCTTCCACGACCTGGTGGCCACCTTCTTCACGAGCTTCGACCCACAGCTGAAAGTCATGCCTGCCGAGGGCAAGACGGTGGCTGCCGATGACCCGATACTCACCCAGATCCGACAGTTGCCAGAGATAGAGGTGGCTACGGAATGCGTTGAGGATCAGGCATTGGCCGTCTATCACGGCCGTCAGGCGATGGTGGTCATCAAGGGTGTCGAAGACAACTTCTCGCAGCTGACTCATATCAACGAGATACTGGTAGGCGATGGCGAGTTCAGTCTCCATGCCGCTGACTTGGATTACGGCATCCCTGGTATCCGTCTGGCAGAACTGTTGGGCACGGGCTACACCTATCGGGAGCCCATGAAGATATACGCCCCACGACGTGAGGGTCAGTTCGACATGACCAATCCGGAGAATGCCTTCGAGGAGGATGAGCTCTATTCGCCTGGCGTGCTCTTCAACGTGAAACAGGCGAAATACGACAAGGATTACATCCTTACCAGCATCGGCTTTGCCCGTCGCATCTTCGACCAGCAGGGCATGCTGTCGTCATTGGAGCTGCGACTAAAGCCGGGCAGTCGGTTCAATGCCGTCAAGGATAAGGTTCGCGAACTCTGTGGAACAAAGTTCGTGGTGAAGGACCGCTTCGAGCAACAGGATGACACATTCAAAATCATGAAGATAGAGAAGCTGATTGCCTATATCTTCCTGACATTTATCCTGATGGTGGCCTGCTTCAACATCATCGGCTCGCTCTCGATGCTGATCATCGACAAGAAGGACGACGTGGTGACCCTTCGTAACCTGGGCGCCTCAGACAAGCAGATCGTGCGCATTTTCCTGTTCGAAGGGCGTATCATCTCGGCCATCGGAGCCGTCATAGGCATCGTTATCGGCCTGCTGCTCTGCTGGGCGCAACAGCAGTTCGGCCTTGTGGCCCTGGGTTCCACCAGCGGATCGTTTATCATCAACGCCTATCCCGTCAGCGTGCATCCTGAGGACATTATCCTCATCTTCATCACCGTGCTCGTCGTAGGCTTCCTCTCCGTGTGGTATCCCGTCAGGTATTTCGCCAAACGCCTGTTGGCCTGATCAGATGGCGGCCAGAGCCAAAGAGTAGTATTTCGAGTCAGGACTATCGGCCCTTGAAGGCAGCACGCAGCAGCATTGTGTGCCTTGCAGCACACCAGCCGTCTTGGCATAGCCGAAGAGGGTGAGCGTCTTATAGAACACGTTTCCTGCCACAATATCCGGGAATATCAGCGCATCGGCCTGTCCGTCGATGACGCTACGGATGCCTTTCTCCCGCAGACTTACGGAGTCGAGTGATGTCTTCAGGTCAAGGGGACCGTCGATGATGCAACGGCCGAATTTGCCCGTCTGGGCCTCAGCGATGATCTCCAGATAATCGACGGTATAGGGGAACACCTTGGCGCTGACCTTCTCGGCACAAT
>Ga0310690_10012957_pt1 | contig 10189 bp, 7 predicted proteins | sample AusTroGonzalo_MG_2_FD_207661 | JGI IMG/M metagenome (GOLD analysis project Ga0310690, IMG submission 207661) | Bovine rumen microbial communities from tropical cattle in Woodstock, Queensland, Australia - Gonzalo_04 (v2) (version 2) | ecosystem: Host-associated > Mammals > Digestive system >...
GAATACGCCGACATGTTCAAGGTCGGCATCGTCGATCCGGCGAAGGTGACGCGCTCCGCGCTCCAGAACGCCGCGTCGATCGCGGGCTTGCTGCTCACGACCGACTGCATGGTCACGGACATTCCCGAGAAGAAGGAAGCCTGCGGCTGCGGCGGCCACGGCCAGCCCGGCATGGACGGCATGATGTAATGCGCCGGCCATAAGGCACGATGCGGGGGCTGCGGCTTTTGGGCCGCAGCCCCTGTTGCCTGTTGCCGAAGAGGCTTTCCCTGCGCACGTGCGTATGCTATAATACCGACTTGCTGAAGACCTTTCGGGAATTCCACAATGCCAGACATCAAGGAAGAAGTCGACTTTTTCATACGCCTGCTCGAGTTCATCGGGACGTTCGCGGGCGCCGTGTCGGGCGTTCGCCTTGCGAGCGCAAAGAGGTTTGACTGGTTCGGGGCGAGCGTGATCGGCGTCATTACCGCCGTCGGCGGAGGAACGCTGCGCGACATGCTCATGAGGCAGGAGCCGTTTTGGATGTCGGATCCGTTTTACATTGCGACCACTGGCCTTGCGGTCCTTGCGGTCGGGCTCTTCGGGCGGCGGTTCATAAGCGGCCAGATAACGTGGTTCATATTCGACACGATCTCGATTTCGCTTTTCATGATGATCGGCCTGCAGAAGGCAGTCATCTACGGCTATGGGTCGTGGTGGTGCGCCATTCTGCTCGGCGTGATCACGGCCGTCTTCGGCGGCATAATCCGCGACATATGCATCAACGAGGTTCCGCTCATATTCCGCAAGGAGCTTTACGCCCTCGCATGTGCCGCGGGCGGTGCGCTCTACTTTGTCCTTCCATATTTCGGCGTCGAGAATCTCTACGTGAGGAATGTCGCCGGAACTGCATTGATTTTCGCAATCCGTGCCCTGGCGATCAAATACCACCTCGGAGTTCCGGTGTTCACCGGCCGCGATCCGGTGTTCCGCCACCATGGCTCCGGAGCGGCCTCGGCTTCGCACGGCGCCAAGGCGCACGGCGGCAATGACTCCAGTCCTAAGGCGCGTTAGGGAGTGAAAAACAGCGTCACCCTTTCGAACATAGGGTGAAATTGAGTTTCCCATCTTGCGACAAGTAAAAATTGGCTGTGCGGCATCGCGTCGGGGATGCTCGCTCGATCTCGTTCACTTCGGACCTCGTTGCGCCTTTCGCGCTTAGACAATCTACTTCGTTCAGCCTGCCTTGCCTCGGCATCTACCGTTGGCTGCGTGCAAAACCTCTCATACGGCGCCGAGTCCTCCGTATACCTCACTCGCGACATCCCTCCGCTCCGCCGCTCGCAGTTCATGCCTTGCTCCTTAAAGCAATGCACCGCAACAACGCCAATAACTTTACACTCTCCACTCTACACTCTCAACTTCGCCCAAAGGCTGCGAACTGGCAAACGCCACCGAAAAGCGGGTCGGGGTCGGAAGGCGAGACCGAAGACCGAACGCAGGGCGGCGGCGGGCGGCCGGTTCGTGGCAGGCGCGCCGAGGCGCGAGCGTGGCGATGGCGCGGTATTCCGCGACGAAGCAACGCGACGCGGATCGGCCGCGGATGGCGCGGGAGGTCGCACGCTTCCGCCCGAAGGGAGGGATGAGGGCGAGACTTGCGACCCCAGTGCCAAAACGTGCCATGCGCGGGCGATTTCGCCGCCGACAGCGGAACGGACCGCTTCAGGGCGTGCGCGGATTCGGCAGGACTCACCCCCGACGGCGTATATGTATACGCCGAGCGGGGCGAAGGACGCAGAAGCCGCCAGCCCTGGAGCGGGAGTACCGTTGAGTATCGCCCGAGACCGAAGGCCGAGCCGCCAACGGCGGTCGCTAGAGGCGTGCGAAATCGCCCGTATGCTGACAAGGCACTCAACACAAACGCGCTGCCTACACGCTAATGAAGCCGCGCAGAGGCTCGGAATGCTTTGGCAGCACAAGAAAAATGGGTAAACTCCAGAAAGGTGCGTTAGGTTGCGGACGGCGTTTGCATTTGCTATAATTGCACCTTATGGAATTGAGCGAAATAGTAAAGGGTGCGTTCGAGAAGGCTTTCCCCGGCGTTGATTTCACAGGCGTCAGGGTGCTTCCGGCCACAGATCCGCGCTTCGGCGACTACCAGTGCAACGACGCGCTTAAGTTTGCGAAGAAACTTGGGTGCAACCCGCGCGACGCGGCCGCCAAGGTGGCGGAGGCGCTGCTCGGAGGCGGCTCGGAAGACGGCGCGGCGCGCGTTTTCGAGAAGGCGGAAGTGGCGGGGCCTGGCTTCCTCAACCTCACGGTCTCGTGCGCGTGGCTCGACGCGAATCTCGCAGGGCTTGAATCGTCCCCCAAGTGCGGCATACCGCAGAAGGGCGCGGGGAAGAAGATCGTAATAGACTACTCGTCTCCGAACGCGGCAAAGCAGATGCACATAGGGCACATCCGCTCCACGGTCATCGGCTCGGCCATCGACAGGATATTCCGCGCGCTCGGCTACGACGTGATAGCCGACAACCACCTCGGCGACTGGGGAACACAGTTTGGCATCCTCATAAAGGGCTACCGCGAGCTCCTTACCCAGGAGGAGCGCGACAACCTGACCGTCGCCAACCTCGAGAAATGCTACGTGCTTTCCGCGGCGAAGGCGAAGGAGGAGGACGGCGTATGGAAGGACGAGTGCCGCGCCGAGCTCGTGAAGCTCCAGAAGGGGGATCCCGAGAACCTCGCCCTCTGGCGCAAGTTCATCGACATCTCGATTTCTGAGTTCGAGAGGATATACCGCCTGCTCGACGTCCACTTCGACACCTACAGGGGCGAATCCTACTACAACGACACGATGCCGGGCGTGGTCGACGACCTCCTGAAGGCGGGGCTTGCCACGGAAAGCGACGGCGCGCTCGTCGTGAACCTCGAAAGCGAGAAGCTTGGCGTCGCGATCGTGCGCAAGTCCGACGGCGCATACAACTACACGACGAGCGATCTTGCATGCGTCAAGCTCCGCGTTGCCGAATACGACCCCGAGCGCATAATCTACGTGACCGACGCAAGGCAGCGCCTCCATTTCAGCCAGTGGTTCTCGATTGCCGCGAAGATGGGCTGCAAGACGACTCTCGTCCACGTGCCTTTCGGCCTCATGTCTTATCAGGGCAAGGCGATCTCCACGCGAGAGGGAAACCTCATAAGGCTCGACGAGCTTCTTGCCGAGGCGAAGCGCAGGGCGCTTGAGATAGTCGGCGACCGCGGAGGCACGGAAGAGCTTGCGGAGGCGATAGGCTATGGAGCCGTGAAGTATTCCGACCTTTCCCACGACCCCGTGACCGACATAGACTTCAGCTGGGACAAGGCCCTCGCCCTCGAAGGCAACTCCGGGCCGTATCTTCAGTATGCGTATGCGAGGGTCTGCTCCCTCATGGCGAAGGCCGGAGCGGAAGGAGGCTCTCTCAAGAATGCGCCTTTTGCAGTCTCGACGCCTCTTGAAAAGCGCCTTGCGCTGCAGCTCCTTGAGTTCCCTGGCGCGGTCGTGCGGGCGGCGGAGGCCTACAAGCCGAGCGTCCTTGCGGACTACCTCTTCCAGACTGCGCAGCTCTACAGCTCCTTCTACCAGAACTCTCCTATCCTGAAGAGCGACGATGCCGTCCGCAATGCGCGGCTCAGGCTCTGCGCACTCTTCGGGGAAGTGCTCAAGACGGGCCTCGGGCTCCTTGGCATGAAGGCTCCTGAGCACATCTGACGAACGTTAGACTGCCCAAGATGGAGTTCCCTCAAACCGTTGGAGAATACAACGTCATACGGCAGATCGGCAAGGGCGGCATGGGCGCCGTCTATGAAGTTGAGCACCGGTCGCTGGGCGTCAGATACGCACTGAAGGCGTTCTCGCTTGACCACGGCGAGGTCGGCTTTCTCCGCGAGCGCTTTTTCGCCGAGGCGCGAGCCCTCGCAAGGATTTCGCATCCAAACATAGCGAGGGTCTTTGACCTCGGCGAGATGGACGACGGGACTGCGTATTTCGTAATGGACCTCGTGCTCGATCCTGACGGAGAGGTCAGGTCGCTGGCAGACGTCTCGCCGGATTCCTTTGACGATTCCGACAGATGGCGCTGGCTTGTCTCGCTTGCCTCAGCCCTTGACCGCATCCACTCGGAAGGAATCGTCCACCGTGATGTAAAGCTCGGCAATGTCCTTGTGAACAAGGATAAAGACGCCGTTCTTGTCGATTTTGGCATCTCGCGCTACGAGGCTGGCCGCATCAAGCGCGAAATCGGCGTTCAAAGCACGATGGTTTCCTCTGACGGCGAAACGGTTAAGAAGTTCATGATGGGAACGGGCGGCTATCTTGCGCCGGAGCTCCTTCGCGGCGAAGAGGCGAGCGCGGCGTCGGATGTCTATGCGCTCGGCGTTGCGTTCTTCCGCCTGCTTACCGGAATCTGGTATGAGCCCGGCACGGACGCCCTGCGGCTTCTCGAACCTCTGGAAGGCCCGTGGCGCGACGTTTTGCCGCCGTTGCTCGACGCCGACCCGGCGAAGAGACCTGTGAAACTTGTAGAGTTCTTGCAGGGAATGCGGACGAGCAGGACTCGCCATGTTGGGTCTGGACTGGCGCGGAGGGCGTTTCTTGCTGCTGGTGCGGCGGCGATTGTCTCGCTGATTGCCATATCGACCATGATCGTCAATTCTACGCGGTCTACAAGTTCTGCACGGTTGAAGGATTCGCTTTCCTTTGACCTTGGCGACGGTGTTTCAATAGAGATGGTGAAGTGTCGTTCCACTTGGATTGGTGCAAGTCACGTGACCAACGCCGAATGGTTTCGCGTCACTGGAAAGAAGCGTGCTGGCGGAGACGACGTTCCCGCCGTCGGCATGGGCATGCATGAAATAGACGGATTCATCGCCGAGCTCAACCGTCGATTTGAGTCGCATCTGCCGCGGGGAATGAAGTTCAGGCTGCCGACGGAACGCGAATTGACAATTGCATCGACTGCCGGAGGGGCGAATGCGGCGGACGGGTCCGCACTTGGCGTTTTGGGTCCGTCGGTCGCAGATAAAAAGACCATCGCGAAGCAGGCAGGGGTGAAATGGGACAGCGGAATGACAAAGCTCCCGTGCCGTGTCCGCACCAAGCCGCCGAATGCCTGGGGCGTTTACGACATCGTAGGGCAGGGGCGGACAATCTGCCGCGAAACGGCTGTTTCCCAAAAGGATGGGAAGGTTCGGCATGTGCAGCTCGGGCCTGACGACATTGCCGAGCGGTCGACGGTCGGCGAGTGGGGCTGGAACAGCACAGTCAGGCTTGCGCTGGGGGAGGAGTGATGGCGAGATTTCCCGACACTCCCGTTTCGCTTCTCGTCCGCATAGCGTCGGAAAAGACCGGCATCCGCGACGAGGCGGCATGGACGCGGCTTTTTGAGTTGTATGCCCCCGTGATAAGGGCGTTTGCCGAGGAACGCGGTGCAGGCGGCGAGGAAGAGGACGTCGTGCAGGAGATATTCATGAAACTTGCCGCAGTGCTTGGCGAAGGGCGAGTCAAGATTGGCGGCGATGCAGGAAAGTTTCGCCGCTATCTTGCGACGCTCATCCGAAACGAGCTTGTGAGCCGCTGGCGTCGGCGGCAGGCGCGGGGCGGCGGCGTGACCATGTCGATAGACAGCCATGCAGCCGGTGCAGATCCCGCCGTAGATTCGGAGACGGCGGCGCTAATCGACGCCAAGTGGCGGCTTGCGAGGCGGCAAGCCGCAGTGGAGTGGACGCTTGCGAAGACGGCGCTTTCCGCGCAGTCAAAGGCCGTTTACAGGGAATATGCAATCAAGGGGCGTCCGATTGGCGAAGTAGCCGCCGAATTCGGCATTTCCCGCAACTCGGTTTCGCAGATAAAGACCCGTGTTGAGCGAATGATTGCCGCGGTCGAGGCGGAATTTCGAGATTTCTGAAAATTCCGCTGTCATTCCTGGCGCTCTGCTGCGTGTAGTAAATCGGCGGCTGGTATCCCGATGGGGGACGGCGATTGGAGAATTGCAGACTTCTGCGCACAAATACGCGGAATTTTGCTATACTACCAATCGTAGTCGATCCGCAGGAAGACTGGTAATCATCTTGAAAGGAAGACTCAACGCAAAGATTTGTCGATCTGGTGCGCCTGTACGGGGGCATCATGTCGGTTTAGTCCCCGCGTCGTGTCTCCTTTCGGGCATACCAGTCGCCTCTGCGGAACTCGGCGCGGGGGCGTTTCCGTTTGTTTGGACGTCTCCAGAAAAGCATCAGAAAGAAATGGAGATGAACAAATGAACAAGTTGGAATCTGCGGCAATCGCCGCGCTCGCCCTTTGCAATGCCTATGCCATGCCGACCAAGCAGGAAATCGCCAAGACACGTCCGTTGGTCGCGGAGTTGATGGCTCCGGCAATGGCGGAATACAAGGCTAATGCGAAGACAGCAGAGGAAGTGGCCGATGTGTCTGTGTCGTTTGCCGATTCGGCGAAGAGCGAGGCGACGCGTTTTCTCTTTTTGAGGGGAGCTGTCGGCTACTACGTCAAAGGCGGTAATTTTGGGAAGGCGGCAGATACCATTGAAGCTCTCAAGGCAAAAGTCAAGAATGTTCCGCCGTCGGAGATCGCCGACATAATCTCAAGTTCGCTTGACCGCGATAATGCGAGTAGGGCTCCTCGGCTACGGGCGCAACTGCGTCTTGCGCAGGCGCAGATGAAGGCTTCGAAAGACATGAGCAGGCTTTCTGGCCAGCTCAGGAAGGTCAGCACCGATCAGATCCGCCGTCAATATGCCGAGGCGCTTGCGCTTTCATCCGATTGGAAGGCCGCCCTTGCGGAGTTCTCAAAGGTGTCGGGAGCGATCGGGAACATGGCCAAGGCAGAAGCCGACGGCTCGGCCGACAAGATGGAACTTGGCGATTTCTGGTGGAGCTATGAGACTGTCTATGCGGGCGCAGAGTGCGCATTCCGCGAGCGCGCGGCAGAATATTACCGCAAAGCCATTGCAGAGGGGAAGGTCGATGGGCTCAAAAAGACCCTTGTGGAGCAGCGCCTTGCCTCGCTGTCCCTGCCGGACACTGCCGGATCCGCAGCCCCAGCCCCCTTGACGGCGGTGCAGCGGACCTCCACGCCGCCGCAGCCCGGCAGGGTTGCTCCACGGCCAACGGCATCCAAGAAAGATCCTTCCGGTCTCGTTGCCCGCTGGAGCTTCACGGACGGCCTCAACGATTCCATTGGCGGCATAGCGCCAGCCAAGTCTGAAAACGCGAAGGTCGAAGACGGGCAAGTCAACTTGCAGTCCGGTTCGCCGCTCGAGTTCGCGGCGGGAACAGTCCCCCTTGCCCCGTTTACCCTTCAGGTATGGGCTTCGGCGACGGGGAAGGGGCTTGGGGCTGGAGAGGACTTCATATTCAAGATAGCGTCATCGCTTGACAGTGACAAGGACAGCGTCTTCTGGAGGTGGACAGGTGGCACTAAATGGGTGTCCGTGATAAAGGCTTTCGGGGAGGTAAAGTCCGTTGGTCACGGAACGCATTTTTCGGATGGCAAGATGCATCTCTATACCATGACGGCCGAAAAGGCCGGCAAGGGCCTTTCGCTCAAGTTCTACCAGGACGATACGTGTCTTGGCGAATTGACGACCAAGTTCGCATATAAGAAACCCCCGATGCTCGTTCTCGGCGGATTTGCCTCCCCAACCTATGACGAAGTCCGCATCTACGCCCGCGCCTTAACCTTCCCAGAAATCATCGCATCCACCAACCTCGGCCCCGACAAGCTGCCAAATGTGGAAAAGAAATAATCAATCAGCAACTACAAGAACTAAGGGGAAAACATGAAAAAACGCACTAAAGCTCTATGTGCATCCATCACGATACTTGTTGTACTCGGCACATACGCCGATACGGAGTTCACTTACACCCTTGCCGACGGAGCGGCCACGATAACTGGTGCAAGTTCTATCGGCACAGCGCTGGACATACCGGAATCCATGGACGGCCATCCGGTCGTTGCAATTGGGGCGAGAGCGTTCAATTTCGAGCTGGACCTTGAGAGGTTGACGATACCAGGCAGTGTCACAAACATAGAAGAATATGCATTTGCCCTTTGTCATGGTATGACCGAAATCGTAATCCCGGATAGCGTGGTGTCTATAGGACGGTACGCATTCTACAAGTGCTACGACGTTGAAAGAATTGAAATAGGCTCTGGCGTGAAGTCCATAGGCAAATGGGCTTTTGGCGAGTGCTACGGACTTGAGGATATATCCATCGCATACGGAGTGGAGACTATAGGCGAATATGCATTCGGGAAATGCTACAGCCTTGAACGCGTTGTTGTGCCTCGAAGCGTCACGTCAATCCAGTGGGGCGCGTTCGCCGAGATTCCAGCCCTTGTGGAGGCGTATCTTCCTGGCACGTTGCAGGGTGCAGGTTCTTCCGGCGTATTTGAAAATAGCACAAACGTGATGGTTCGATATTACCATTGCGAAACGCCTGTGGCGCCGATTCCGGCATGGTCTGTCGCGGCCACCGACGACCTTAACGGAAAGATTTGCGTGACATGGAAGGTCTCTGAAGATTCAGAGGTGTCGTCCTTCAAGATATACCGCGCAATGCGACCGCATTTCAAGAAGGCTGCGCTTGTGGCCGAAGTGCCTGCCGATGGAGGCTTGGTTTATGAAGATACGGACGTTTCGTCCGACTATACCTACTGCTACTGGATTAGGGCGGTGAACGACATATTCGAGGGCGAATTGTCCGAAGTGGCCACTGGATACTGCGAGGATCCGCGAGAAGAGCTGACATACTACGTCGATGCGGCAAATGGCAACGATGCAAACGATGGCTTGTCGAAGGGGACTGCAGTGAAAACTCTTCAGGTTGCCATTGACCGCACGGGGAACTGCGACACGATCATTGTCGCCGACGGTGTGTATGCGCCTATTGAAACACAAAACCGTCGTATCGCAATCGAGAGTGAAAATGGCTATAAAAGCACAATAATAGACGGAGGTGGCTCAGACGTTTGTGCGTGGATGGGTGGATCTGGCGCTGATTCATACGGTCATTCCCTTGAGAATTGGGGTGGCAACAAGACGGTCCTTCGCGGATTTACTCTTCGCAATGGCAGCGGAAGCTGCGGCGCGGGAGCAATAGGCGGCACCCTTGAAAATTGTCTGATTGTAAGTAATAAGGTCCATGCCATTCTTTACTCCGCTTCGCCAAGCGGATTCGGCGGCGGTGCATTCAATTCGATTCTCAGGAACTGCTCGATTACAGGCAATGCATCGAATCCGACTTTCGATACAGACAATTGCAAATGGGGTGGCCTCGGCGGAGGAACCTATGGTTGCGAACTCTATGGATGCATCGAATGGGACAATGTGGAAGATCCGGACGGCAGCATGTCGCAGGGCGGCATGTGGGATTCTCAGGCATCCGAGTATGATGAAAATTGCTGTTTTGAAGACCCGCTTTTTGCCGATGTGGCGAACGGCGACTATCGGCTTATGCCGAATTCGCCTTGCATAGTCAATGGCATAGTCATTGCTGGATGCGAACCCGAAATTGCGCCGATGCAAGTTCCAAGCATCTCTGCCGTCGAGGCCGAAAACTGGATTTCTGAAGACCTCGCCACGCGCTATGTTAAGGATGGCGAAAGCGCGGCGGACTACGAGAGCCGCTTTGTCGAGAAGTTTGGCTCCGACCCAGTCGCGGCAATGACGAAGGCAACCGACAAGAAGGATGCGCAGGGAAATGAGATGTATGTATGGCAAGACTATGTCGCAGGCACCGACCCGACGGACACCAATTCGGTCTTTACCGCAAAAATCGACATGGTTGACGGTCTGCCCGTCGTCACTTGGGAGCCGAAACTCAGCGCGAGCGAGGAAGCGCGGCGCAGTTACACGATCTACGGCAAGACAAACCTGACCGACAAGGCCTGGCACTCGCCGACCAACGAGGAAAGTCGGTTTTTCAAGGTTGGAGTTGAGATGCGGTAGAAGAAGGGCGCTTGCGGATAGGGTCCGCCGCCCTTTGAAAATTTTCTTGAAATTCCCTCTTGCGCTCGCGCGGGGAATTTGATATACTACACAACTGTCCGCCATTCCGGCGGGCGCCGATCTTTGACAACCGGAAGCTGGAAACAAAAGAGAATTACAACTCATATACGAGACGAGCGAGGAAGATTTTCTTGCTAAGC
>Ga0310690_10012960_pt1 | contig 10188 bp, 6 predicted proteins | sample AusTroGonzalo_MG_2_FD_207661 | JGI IMG/M metagenome (GOLD analysis project Ga0310690, IMG submission 207661) | Bovine rumen microbial communities from tropical cattle in Woodstock, Queensland, Australia - Gonzalo_04 (v2) (version 2) | ecosystem: Host-associated > Mammals > Digestive system >...
ATGTCGTAGCTTCTATTGTTGCGTTTTTACTAGTATCTGTTAATGCTATGCCTTTTATTTTATTCTTTGGATTATATGCTATTATTTCATGGCTTTTAGACTTTAAATTTTATAAGCTTGAATATATTCCAAAAGGGGTTAGAATAGGCCTTATTATCTTTCAAAAGATTATTTATTTTGTTATGGTGTTCTTTGGATGCTATTTCTTAATGGAATTAACTGTAGCTGATTTTAAATTATTTGATACGACTTTATCTTTACCAGTTTTAATGCTTATAGCATTTGTTATATTTGTTTTATATGACTTCTTATATAGAGAAGCTTTTAAAATGGTTAAAAGAAGACTCGAAAATAAAATCTAACATTGATAATATCTCCCTTATTGTTTAAAATATTATGTAAGGGGAAATATTATGAAACTAACACAAAAAACTAAAACTATCATTGCGATAAGTGCGTTTTTAGTTGTATTTATTGCATTATTATTAATAGCAACATTTTGCGATTTACAAATATCTAAAATTTTAACAAAACATACTCTTCCAGAAGGACAATATATAACAAATAGTTTTTATCCTGCAATAATGGAAATATTAGGTTCTGCGCCTGTATATTTATTAGTAGGATGTGGCTCAACTATCTTGTTCTTATTCTTCTTTAGAGATCAAAAAGAAACATGGAAAAAGTGCATAAGTGTAATCTTTGCTGTTTTTGGTATCTTAGCATGGAAAAAGTTTTTAGAAGATACTGTTCAATATATTATTGAACACTATGCTTTAGCAGACGACCCTGTAGTACATACGGGCTCTTGGTATGGTGCAGTTATTATTATCATGTCAATTATGTATGAAGCAGTTGAAATTTTAGCATTTAATAACATAAAGAAAGAGACAATGCAAAAATTAGTTTGGCTTGCTGTAATTGCTTATATAACAGCATTAGTTCCAACGATTTTAATTAATTTGGTAATAAAGAATCCAGTAGGAAGAATTAGATATAGAGCAATGAATGTTCATCCTGATGATCCACTATATGGTTTTGCTGCTTATACTCCATGGTATGTAGCAAAAGGTCAATGGTTATCTAAGGATGAGATGTTGTTAATATTTGGTTCTACAGATGCTTTAAAATCATTCCCATCTGGTCATACATCATCTGCAGCAACTGTATATGCTCTTATAGCACTTCCAAAAGCTCTTGGAAAAGAAAAAGATAAAAAATGGATGTTACCATGTCTAATTTGTCCAATTGTTTATGCTGGAGCTGTAGCCATCGGAAGAATTATGGCAGGAGCTCATTTTATGAGCGATGTTCTAGTTGGAGGTACTATGGCATTTGTTTGTGCAGTAGTTTCAATGGAAGGGTTCCTATATAAATGGGATAATATTAAATCAATTTTTAGAAAAGCAAGTAGCTTTACAGAAATTAAAAAAGCGGAACAAGCAGAATAGATTTAGGAAATAGAATTGGAAGGTTTAGAAAATCTTCCAATTTTTTATGCGTAATTTTACGTATTCGATACATATATTATTGATAACCTATTAATATAATTAATAATTTTATTGCTAGGGTATAAAAGGCTGTGTTATAATGGATGGCGATAAAAATTATTTTAAAGGAGTGTTTTCATATGGCTATTACTGAAAATAAGGCTATTACAACAAACAAGAAGGTTCTAGAATTCGTTGAAAAGCAAATCGAATTATTAAAACCATCTAAGGTTCTTTGGATCGATGGATCAGAAGAAATCTACACACAACTAACAAATGAAGCCGTAGCTAAAGGCGACATGATTAGATTAAATGAAAAGACATACCCAGGATGTTTACTTCATAGAACAAAGCCAAATGACGTTGCTCGTGTTGAAGCAAGAACATTTATTTGCTCAAAGAATGAAGAAGATGCAGGACGTATGTATAACTGGTGTGAACCACAAGAAATGTACGCTAAATTAAACAAGATTATGGAAGGTACATTCGCTGGTGAAACAATGTATATTATCCCATATTCAATGGGTCCTGTTGGTGGTCCTATCTCTAAGATCGGTATCGAAATTACAAGCTCTATCTACGTAGTTCTAAACATGAGAATTATGGCTAGAGTTGGTAAGAACGTTTTAGACGCACTTGGTGATTCTAACGATTTCGTTAGAGGTGTTCATGCTAAGTGTTCAGTAAATCCTGATGACAGATATATTTGCCAATTCCCAGAAGACAATACAATCATCTCAGTTAACTCTAACTATGGTGGTAACGTATTACAAGGTAAGAAGTGCTTCGCATTAAGAATTGCTTCATACCAAGGTAAGAACGAAGGCTGGATGGCAGAACATATGTTAATTCTTGGTATCAAGAGACCAAACAAAGAAACAGTTTATATGTGCGCAGCATTCCCATCAGCTTGCGGTAAGACAAACTTAGCTATGTTAATCCCACCTAAGTCATTCCAAGACAAGGGATATGAAGTATTCACAGTTGGTGATGATATTTCATGGATTAAGCCAGGTCCAGATGGCAGATTATATGCTATCAACCCAGAAAACGGTTTCTTCGGTGTTGCTCCTGGTACAAACAAGAAGTCAAACTACAATGCTTTAATGTCAACAAAGAAGAACGCTATCTTCACAAACGTTGCTATTAACCCAGATACAATGGAACCATGGTGGGAAGCTATGGAAAAAGATGCTCCAGATAAGAAGAAGCCAGACTTCCTAGTAGATTGGACAGGTAAGCAATGGTGGCCAGGTATGGTTGATGCTGAAGGAAAGGAAATCAAGGCAGCTCATCCAAACTCAAGATTCACAGCTCCAGCTGAAAACTGCCCATGCATCTCTCCAGTATTTAAGGATGGTACTCCTGTACCTATCAGTGCTTTCATCTTCGGTGGAAGACGTCCAACAACTGTACCACTAGTATATCAAGCTAAGTCTTGGAACGATGGTGTATTCGTTGGTTCTATCATGGGTTCTGAAACAACAGCTGCTGCTACAGGTGCTGTAGGTGTAGTAAGAAGAGACCCAATGGCTATGAGACCATTCTTCGGATATCACGTAGCTGATTACTTCCAACACTGGATTGAAATGGGAGAAAAGACTCCTGTTGATAAGCAACCAAAGATCTTCAATGTTAACTGGTTTAGAACAGACAAAGATGGTAACTTCATTTGGCCAGGTTTCGGCGACAACATGAGAGTTCTAGATTGGATGTTAAAGAGAATCGACGGTGAAGTTGATGCTCAAGATACAGCAATCGGTTATGTTCCATTCTCTAAGGATATCGACTTAACTGGTTTAGATAACTTCTCAGAAGAAACATTAAAGGAAATCTTAGTAGTAGATAACGATGCTTGGAAGAAGGAAGCTGAAGGCGTTAAGGAATTCTATGCAACTCTAAATGTTGGTGGAAAGATGCCTAAGATCTTATTAGACAAAGCTGATGCTTTACTAGAAAAGGTTTCTAAATAATTAGAAATTTAATCTAAAAAATATATGGCTCTAGAATGAAAATTCTAGGGCCATTTTTTCATAATATGGGTTTAAAATTAATTATAAATATAATATAATATTATAGATATGAAAAAGTTGGCGGATTTTCTAGTAGATAAAAAATATGTTATTTTTGCAGTGTTTATAGCACTAGTAGTTTTGTCTATAGTTGCCGTATTTTTCGTTAATGTTAATTCAGATATTATGTCGTATCTTCCTGAAGGTTTAGAGATGTCAGATGGCATTACATTTATGCAACAAAACTTTAATATGCAAAGTGAAGTTATTGTTGGTGTAGATAATGTTACATATAATGAAATGTCTCAAATAATGGAAAAAATCTCTAAAATGAAAGGTCTAAAAGATGGCGGTGCCATTTGGATTGGTACGATTGAAGCTATGACAAGCGCTGACATGATGAGTTCCATCGATATGTCTGTAATTATGGAAGGTAATAATTACAAAAAGTTGATGGATGGCATTAAATCTATTGATGGAGTTGAAGATGTTGAAATTTCATTACTTCCTATGAATATGATTATTTATATGGAAAATGGTGATGAAATTAGCATGAAAGATATGGCTCCAGAACTTGCAAATGAGATGCTTGAGAACCAATCTCTATTGAGTATTTTCTATCCAAATTACACAGTAGATGATCAAGGAAATAAGACAATTGTATTCGATAAAGACGTAAAGGCTAAATATTTATGTATGTTAATGTTAGATGTTCCATCATCATCAGACGAGGCTTTGAGTCTTTTAAGAATAGTAGATGGAGATATTTTAGCAGAGTATGATCACGCTATTGGCGGTGATGCAGAAATTGTTAGACAAATTTTTGATTCAACAATTAATGAAATGTACAAGTATATCTTAGTTGCTGTACTTGTAATGTTCATTATCTTAATTTTAACAACAACATCATTTATGGAACCAATTGTATTCATGTTAACTATTGGTATTTCTATTATTATCAACATGGGTACAAATATTATGTTCGGCAGTGTATCAATTGTTACATTTGCTTGTTCTGCTGTATTGCAGCTAGGCCTTTCTATGGACTATTCTATTTTCTTAATGCATGCGTTTGCAGAAGAAAAGCAAAAGACTCTAGATGAAAACTTGGCTATGAAGAGAGCTATTCCAAGAACTTTCTCAACAGTTACAGCATCAGCATTAACAACAGTTGGTGGTTTCTTAGCATTGTTTGCTATGAGATTTGGTATTGGTGCTGACCTTGGTAAGGTTCTTGCTAAAGGTGTATTCTTAAGCTTGGTTACTGTTGTTATGTTACAACCATGCTTAATGCTTATGACATCAAAATGGTCAAACAAGATGGCTCATAAGATTTATCTACCAAAATTTAAAGGTGTAGGTAAATTCTCAATTTCTAATAGAAAGCTTTTGGTTATTATTGCTATAATATTGTTAATTCCTTCTGCAGTATTGCAAACATTACAAGGCAATAAACTATCATATATTAAATTCGTTGATACCCCAGAGTATAGTGAAGGATCAATTCAAGAAACTGTTAGTTTGTTATCTAATTCTATTATTACAATGGTTCCAACTGAATCAGAAGAAGCTAATACTCAATTCTTAAAAGATTTATCAGAAACAGATGGTGTTTCAAATTATTTGAACATTTATACAATGATACCTGAAGAGTATAAGCCACTATTGTTTGGCTTATTAAACAATAAAGATATTATGGAAATAATGTCATCTTCTCCTGGAATGTCTATGATGACTGGATTCGTTAATAACGGATATACATTAACAGAAGTTATGATTGATGCAGAATCAGAAACTGAAAGAGAAGAGGTTATTCTTGGAAAAGTTAAAGACTCTTTAAACAAGAACTTTGGGGAGAATACTGAAGATAAGAGAAGCTACTATATAACAGGTATGTCACAAGGTGTACAAGATTTAAGGTCTATTACTCCAACTGATAACTTGATGGTATCTGGCATTTCTATTTTGATTATTTTAATAATTCTTGTTATTACACAAAAGTCTATTAAGATGCCAATAATCTTGATTGGCTTGATTGAATTTGGTATCTTTATAAACTTGTCTTTATGCTACATAATGGGCGAAGATATCAACTTTATGTGCTACATAATTCTAAGTTCAATTCAATTGGGATCTACTGTAGACTATGCTATTTTGTATACTGACAAGTATCAAAGTAACTTGCAATTTATGCCTGCGAATGAGGCTGCATATAAAGCATTAAGAGATAGTGCTGTATCAATTATTACATCAGTAGCTATTATGGCAGGATGTTGCTTATCTGTAACAACCGTAGCAACTAATACGATTGTTAAGCAAATTACATGGTTGATTGCTCGTGGTTCTATGATTTCGGGCGTATTAACAATAGTTGTTTTACCTGCATTGTTAGTAGTATTTACAGGTAATAAGAAGTTAAAGAAGAGCGGTAGACATGCAGCAAGAATTCTTTCTATTAAAGAAAAAGAAGACGAAGCTACTACTCACTCAGAGGTTCCAGTTCAAACAGAACAATAATTTGAATAAATCGTTTTATGAATTTGGCAAAACTGCACGTATGTGAGGGAGGCCAAATTTTTTGTTGAGTTTTCATTTTTAGGAAGTATATAAAATGTTTTGCGGAGAATTTTTAGTACCAAGTTATTATAAGGATTTTAAATGTAAAGGAAATGATTGCAGAAAGTGTTGCTGCGGTGGCTGGGCTGTGACGGTTTCTATGAATGAATATTTCAAAATGCTATCTTTGGATTGTTCTAAAGAATTAAAAAATAAGATAGATATATCACTGCATGTTTTGAAAGATGCAGACGTGGATAGATATGCACAACTTCTTCCAAACTTTAGAGGAGAATGTCCTCTAAGACTTGATAATGGCTATTGTGGGCTTCAATGCGAATGTGGCGAAGAACAAATACCTGCTGCTTGTAGATATTATCCTAGAGAGCCTAGATTGTATCCTCAAAAAGAATGCTGTATTTCAAATAGTTGTGAATGGGTTATAGAAGAACTAATAAAAGATAATAAAGATATATCTTTTGAAAAGATGAATCTTCAATTTTTCTTTGACGATGATGAACAAAATAAAACTATAGTAGATGAATTTAATCTTAGAAATAAGTGTTTAGATATAGTTTCTGATCAATCCAAAACTGTTATGGGTAGAATAAAAACGATTTTTGAATTATCTGGAAGTGAGATTCCAGATTACGACTTTATTATAAAGTATTCTAGACGTCTTAAAGAGGAGTTTGAAGATTATGCAAGTATTAGGGAATACTGCGCTCAAATAAGTGAATATGACTTTAAAAAGAATTTAGAGAATGTATATAAGATTTATCCTAAGTTTGATAAATGGACAGCAAATATTTTAGTTAACCATTTGTATTATATGAAGTATCCATTTGTAGAAAATAAAGCCACATTAAAAGAAGAAGGAATGGCTCTTCTTGGCGTAATGTGTTTATGGGTTATATTGCTTTCTAACGCAGGTAAAACTATAAATGATTTTTCAGATATAACGAGTGAAATGTTTAGGGTAGTAGAGCATACAAGGTTCTATAAAAACGCAATGATTATAGCAGATAATATCTAATAAAAAATGGCTACCAGGTTAATCCTAGTAGCCATAATTAATTGCATTTTGTTTAGATTAGATAACTCTAACTTTTACAAACTTATCTGCTAGAGCAGCGTATGTGTTATCATCAATCTTCTTATCTAAATCAAAGATGATATATGTTAAATCACCTCTTGTTCCTGAAGCTGTAGCCTTAATGTTTGCAGCCTTAGAAACGATATCTGTAGCAACCTTAACAGCATCTTCAGAATTAGCAAGAACAGTAACTCTTTCGCCAACCTTATCTGCCTTAACGCAAGGGAAGTTTACTGAGTTTACAACGTTACCGTTTTCAATAAAGTCCTTAAGTTCTTTAGCAGCCATAGCAGCACAGTTATCTTCAGCTTCTGGAGTAGAAGCACCAAGGTGAGGGAATGTTACGATGTTTTCAACACGAACCATATCCTTGTTTGGTAAGTCTGTGATTACTCTTGAAACCTTACCGCTCTTAACACCTTCTACAACATCAGCGTTATTGAATAATTCGCCACGAGCGCAGTTAACAATAACAACACCATCTTTCATCTTAGCGATAGATTCTTTATTAATGCATCCCTTTGTTGAATCTGTTGCAGGAACGTGTAATGTAATAAAGTCTGAAGCAGCATAAATCTCATTAATGTCTGTAACAACTTTAACGGCTGGATTTAAAGCCTTTCTAGCATTATCAGATAAGAATGGGTCATAACCAATAACTTTCATTCCTAGGGCTATAACAGCGTCAGCTACTAATCTACCGATAGCACCAAGACCAACGATACCTAATGTCTTACCGAAGATTTCTTGTCCGATGAAAGCTTTCTTGCCTTTTTCAACTTGCTTTTCGATTTTTAATTCTCCATCTTCAAGACCTTGAGCCCATGTAATAGCAGGGTAGATCTTTCTTCCACCAAGAAGTAAAGCGCAGATAACTAATTCCTTAACAGCGTTAGCATTAGCACCTGGAGTATTGAATACGCAAACACCCTTAGCTGTCATTTCTGGTAGTGGGATGTTGTTAACGCCAGCACCAGCTCTTGCGATTGCAACAGCTGAATCTGCTACGTTGTAATCATGCATATCAAAGCTTCTTACAAGGTAAGCAACTGGATTGTCTGAATTATCACAAATATTGTATGTATCGCTTGTTAATGTATCATTTACAAGTGAACTAATTGGATTAAGTCTTACGATATCTTTCATTTTCTCTTCCTCTTATTATTTATGAGCTAGTTCGAACTTCTTCATGAATTCGATTAAATCTGTAATACCAGAAACTGGCATAGCATTGTAGATAGATGCTCTCATACCACCAACAAGTCTATGACCCTTGATAGATAAGAAACCACTCTTAGAAGCTTGTGCGATGAATTCAGCATCAAGTTCTGGTGTAGGTGAAACGAATGGAACGTTCATTAATGATCTATCTTCTTTATTAACTTTATTTGTATAGAAGTCTGAGTTATCAATGAAGTCATATAATAAACCAGCTTTGTATTCGTTAATCTTTTGTTGTTCTTCAACACCGCCATGAGCCTTTAGATATCTCATATTTAACATTGTCATATAAATAGAGAAGCAAGGTGGAGTATTGTATAGAGAATTGTTATCTACTTGTGTTTTCCACTTTAACATTGTAGGGCATATAGGCATACTGTCTGTGATTAAATCATTTCTAACGATAACTACAGTAACACCAGCAGGTCCGATGTTCTTTTGTGCACCAGCAAATAGTACACCATACTTAGAAACGTCCATCTTTTCAGATAAGATGTTAGAAGAAATATCTGCAACTAGTGGATTCTTTGTTTCTGGAAGCTTTGTGAATCTTGTTCCAAAAATTGTATTGTTTTGGCAGATGTATGTATAATCTGCATCATCTCTTAAATCAAATGTTTTTGGGATGTATGTAAATGTCTTGTCTTCTGAGGAAGCAGCAACATGCATATCACCATATTTAATAGCTTCTTTATAAGCTTTCTTTGCGAAGTTACCAGTAACAATGTAGTCTGCTTTTCCAGTCTTTAATAAGTTTAGAGGTACAGCTTCGAATTGAGTTGATCCGCCACCTTGAACTAGGATAATAGAGTAGTTATCTGGAACATTCATAAGTTCTCTAATTAAAGATAAACACTCATTATTGATTGCATCGTATTGTTTGCTTCTGTGAGACATTTCACAAACGCTCATTCCACAACCTTGGTAATCAACAAGATCTCTTTGAGCCTCTTCAAGTACCTCTAGTGGTAACATTGATGGGCCAGCTGAATAATTGTAAACTCTGCTCATTTTTTATACTCTCCTAATAAGTAAATTTTAGTTATCAAAACCCATTATAGTATCGCGCGTGTATAAAAGCAAGAACAAAATTGATTTTCGGCATATTTTTAAAATTTCAAATGGTAAAAACATGTCTAAAATTAGGTAATTTTAAGATTGGCGATTTGTCAAAAAACTGTTAAAATATATAGACAAAATATGTTAAAAATAAATTTTGAATTAAAAGTAAAATAACATTTGTTATTTTTTACTCAAAATTACTTATATAAAAATATAAATAAAACGGTTTCGAAAAATGGTCATTTTTGCGTCATAAAATTTCTAAAAGACGCGTTTTGTCTATTGAAAAAATAATTTCATTTTGTATTATGGATAAAAGGCGCAAAGATGGACAATCTAGTGGCATATATTTATTGCGCGTTTGGAATAATTAATATATAATATAAAAGATTTTTATAAAGGAGACGCTAAATGAAAGAAAAGTATAAACCATTAAAAGTTGCTTTCCTTGGTGGAGTAGGTGAGATCGGAAAGAACCTTACTGCCATTATCTACGGTGAAGATATTTTACTTGTAGATTGTGGTTCAACTTTCCCAGATACAAATGCTCCAGGTATCGATTTAATTGTCCCAGATTTTTCATTCTTGGTTGAGAATAAAAAGCATATAAAAGGTCTTGTTGTAACACACGGCCATGAAGATCATATTGGAGGAATCCCATATCTTTTGAAAGAGATTCCAAATATACCAATATATGGTAGCGACTTAGCTCTTGCAATTCTAAATCACAAGCTTGAAGAAAAGAGAGTTA
>Ga0310690_10012964_pt1 | contig 10187 bp, 3 predicted proteins | sample AusTroGonzalo_MG_2_FD_207661 | JGI IMG/M metagenome (GOLD analysis project Ga0310690, IMG submission 207661) | Bovine rumen microbial communities from tropical cattle in Woodstock, Queensland, Australia - Gonzalo_04 (v2) (version 2) | ecosystem: Host-associated > Mammals > Digestive system >...
GCTCAAGCAGAGCACCGTAAGACCGATTACCCTCTCATTGTAGCTTAGGTGTGAGCCTCTGAGCAACGCATTTTTTATTGCGTCTTTTCAGGGTCAAACATATTGTAGCAAGCAGGGCATCTGTGGGGACAATCTGCCGTCGATGCGCTTGTTAGGGCGCTGCCCTAATACCCAATTCACAGAAAAATCATAATTGATTTTCTGTGACTGCGCGCCGTCCCGGTGCTAAAAGTCGTTCGGCGATCTATTCAGCAAGAGTCGTATGCGAGAGTATGGCGATGACGTCGACGATTGCGTCAAAATCGATGTCTTTTGCGTAGGCGAATTGCTTGCGGTATTTCTCCCACATTGCGCGAAGTTCTTTACTCTGTGTAATGTTCTTCGTGATTGCTGCGGCATCAGAAATCTGAACTTCTGTGTCACGGTGTTTAGCGGTTGCTCTGATCGCTGCATCAAGAACTGATGCGTCATTATTTGTTTGACTATTCGGTACGAATAGTATATAAAAAATTAATTTGAGAACAACAAATGCGTTTGCCGAATCTGCGCAGAATTAAATGGTTTTCCGCAGATTTGCAAAACTGCAGAAAACGCTTGAAAGATGAGCAGCAAACGGAAACGAAAATTTCGGCAGATTTTTGTGATTTATAATAATCTGCCGAAAAACTACTTGATACGCTAAGCCGTTTTCCGTTGGTTTTTTGTTTCGCCGTGATTATACGCAAAAAAAGACACGGAGCGCACAAATCAGGCACATTTGCAAGAAAAACAGAGATATCTGATCGCAGTCTTGCAGAAGTGCAAGTGAAATGTCGCCCCACTTAGAAAATCGCTCTGCCGGGCTGCAGAGCGATTTTTCTGCGAATTATTACTGAAAGAGTGCGAATTAGGGAATGGTTTTGACGGCGTTCGTGGAAAAGTGTAAAAATGACACGATATTCTTGCGGAAAAGCGCAAAGAAAAGTGCATATTCCTCGTTGATTTTTTGCGGATTTGTGTTATAATACTACTATCAACAGGGAAGGAGGATCATAATGCTCCGCAGAAAAATCACAAATCGGATAGAAGAATTCTATAAGAGCAACCCAAACAAGGCGCTGATGATCGTTGGCGCTCGCCAGGTTGGCAAGTCTTATGCGATTGGGAAATTTGCCGAAGCGCATTATGAAAGCGTAATTACGATCGATTTTATTGAGAATCCGGAATATGTTTCGGTTTTCGAGAACGCGCAAGGTGCGGATGAAATCCTGCTGCGCCTTTCGGCGGTGTTTGGCGATCGGATGATTCCCGGTAAGACGATGATCTTCTTCGACGAGGTCCAGGAATGCAGGGAACTGATCACACAGATCAAATACCTTGTGCAGGACGGGACCTACGCCTACATTCTCAGCGGCTCCCTGCTCGGCACGGTTTTCAAAGACATTGTTTCTGCGCCCGTGGGATATATGGACATTGCCACGATGTACCCGCTGGATTTTGAGGAATTTGCGTGGGCGAACGGTGTCGGAGAAAAAGTGATTGACTCGCTGCGCAGTTCGTTTGAACAGAAAACGCCGGTAGATGCGTTTATTCACGAGAGAATGACAGCACTGTTTGAGCTGTATCTCATTGTCGGCGGAATGCCGGAGGCAGTTTCTGCTTATCTGGAGACAAAGAACCTTCGCAAGGTCGCCGACGCACAGAATGCGATCATTCGCCTCTATAAGCGCGATATTTCCAAATATGATGAGAAAGACCGGCTGTATCTCAATGAGATTTTCGATCTTATCCCAAGCGAATTGAATGCGAAAAACAAACGCTTCATATTGAAGAATCTCAATGAAAAAGCGCGATTTGATAAGTATTACGACAGTTTCCTTTGGCTCAAGAATGCAGGCGTTGCGCTTCCGGTCAACGTCGTGGATGAGCCGAAAGTGCCGTTGCTGCTCTCAAAATCGCAGAACCTGTTTAAGCTGTTTTCAAATGATGTTGGGCTGCTCGCGGCACAGTACGGCAATGAGATCCAGGTCAGAATCCTGCAGCACGAAACCAGTATGAACTTCGGCTCCATTTACGAAAACGTTGCAGCCGAAGAACTTGCAGCGCACGGATTTGCGCTCTATTACTATAACAGCAAGAAGTTCGGGGAACTCGACTTCGTCATAGAAGAAGACGGCAAGGTTCTGCCGATTGAAATCAAATCAGGCAAGGATTATTATCGTCACAACGCGATGGATAACGTGCTGGATGTGACGGAATACGGCATCAGCGAGGGATATGTTTTCTGCAACGGCAATGTCGAAACCGTCGGGAAAGTGACCTATTTCCCGATTTATATGCTGATGTTCCTGCACAAGAAGGAACTGCCAAAAGAAATTCTGTTCACTTCTGATTTCTCGGATTTGAATGGTATGGTATAAACGCTTCTACCAAAGATGTGCCCGCCGATTTTGTCGGCGGGCACTGGTTATGTATTTACTAGTCCATCAAGCGGTGTTCGTGATTGCCTTTGAGATATTCAGGGACGCTGCCGTTGAGAACGTGATACGCATACTCCAGCGGGTTGTTGTAGATCAGCCAGTCCAGTTCAGATCGATTTGCGATGCTGATGTCATAAATCCCCTCGACGGCTTCGCAGTCGATGGCGAGCATACTGCCGTCAGCGAACAGAATTTCAACGCAGTTGGTGTCCATATTGAATTCGCATTTTGTGATCTTTTTCATAAAAATCCTCCTATCTTGACACTAGAAAGCTGTACATGAAGCAGATAAGCGCCGAAATCAAATAAAACATCTAACAAACATCTAACAAGGGTCCCAAAAACTGCATCGCTTGCAGTTGCAGAGGCTTTGCGGGCAAAACGCCGGAAACCCCAGCATTTTCAACGGTTTGCACGGTATCCGGCGACAGTTGAAAACACGTTCAGAAACGCACTTGAAGCCGTTCAGGTTCTAGTGTCCACTTCGGACGTGCGGGTTCAAGTCCCGCCTCGCGCACCAGACGCAAGATATCCGAACCTTCTCCTGATCGGAGACGGGTTCGGATATTTTCTTTTACTGACAAAAAATGATGATTGATTAGGAGGAATTGATATGAAAATCAAGAGCTGCGAATTCAATATGGACACCAACTGCGTTGAAATCCTGTTTGCAGACGGCAGTATGGTTGCGATCGACTGCGAGGCCGTCGAGGAGATTTATGACATCAGCATCGCCAACCGGTCCGAACTGGACTGGCTGATCTACAACAATCCTCTGGAGTATGCGTACCACGTTCTCAACGGCAGCGTCCTCGACTATCTCAAGGGCAACCACGAACACAGATTGATGGATTAGGCGATTCAGAAACAGCAAACGTCAGCAGGATCGCGTCGGCTGTTTTGACAGAATTGTTTAACAAGTTCAGAAAAGAATCGGGTGGGATACGAATTCTCGTATCCCACCACTTTTGCGCTTAGCCGGTTTCCCGGCCTTGCGCTCGCTTCCATTCCGCAAATTCCCGCTGACCTTCTTCGCTTTCATAGAAAGCAAGGATGTCCGGCAGAAGCATCCGCGCGATCGAATCGACCACGTGCTGCGGGATTTCGGCGTTTTCAGATTTGCTCCGGTCTAATACTAAAAATCAATGAAAAATTTTCATTGATTTTGCCGCGCTATGCGCAGCCGTTTCAGCGCAAGGTGCTGAAACGCCGTCTTGTGCAGACTTCGACGCGCCGTTGGCGCTATAGAATGCTTTTTAAGCATTTTATCGAAGCCTAGTATAAGTTGTCGGTTTCGCCTCACCTCGTTGGGAGGTCGTTTCTTTCTTCATCATACTGCCTCCGTTATTTGATGTACCGGGAAGTGTCGCTCGTTTTGGAGGCGTTTCGACCTGCCGGAGTTCCTCTGAAAACAGTATATCATATAGAACATACGTTTGCAATAACTTTTTTCAACGTGACCGTTTCTGCGGACACAGTGATCGGCTTTTTATACTGATTATTACACTACATAATTCTGGAATTCTATATCTATATCCTATCTGGAAGCGAAACCGATAAATGGAAGATTATTGACCGAGAAGGTCGATATTTAGAAGTGGAGGAAAGAGCATATTACGGGTTAAAGAATATGCCCGCGATGTGCGGGCGTTTATTCTCTTTGCTGCAAGACTGTAAGAAAGCAAGGAAATGGCAATTATTTGTCAAACGTATCACGCGCACCAACACAGACCTTTTTCAACCTCTGCGTGCAGTGGAAGCGAAAAGTCTTTTCGTCTTGCCCATGTAGCGAAATCCATAAAAACATCGTATCCTTTTTGGGTAATTTGACTTTGCTTGTTTGCGCCTTGAACGTTGCTTTTTGCTAAGAATTGGAATATTATATAAAATGAGGAGTTATAAATGCGCTGTTCTTGAGTTTCAGACAGCAACATAATGCTGATTATGTATTTAGGAAGGTGGGTACTATGTCATTCGAGCAGATTATTACGATTGCTACAGTATGCATTTCTGGGACCTGTACAGTGATAGCAGCACTCATAACCATAACGAGTATCAGCAAGTATAAAACACAAAGAGCATACGATCTATTTACCTCCAGACGCCTTAAAATGTATGACGGCATTCAAAAAGCTTATCAAGAGTTGATGGCACTTTCTTCGAGCGACTACATAAATATGGCAACGGCGGTATCGTGCGATCAGTTTTTTGCAGACTACGAGTTAGCTGCGACAAAGCTGAACGGCGCACTCTCCACAACGGAAAAGCAAGAATACTACCTGCTACACGAGTACGACATATTGCACCAACGGGTAAAAGAATACGCAATATCCAAAACAGCAGAAGCTGAACGAGGTCTGAAGGAGCAGAGGAATAAAGTCCACTGTTTTTCTGACATCTATCTTTGGGCGCTGTGGAGGTATATTCAGCGTCTGCACAAGGAGAATGATGAGGATGCTTATTCGGCATCTTTTGATGAGCAATTCCAAAAGACGTATGAGAACGCAATAATAATGAATCCGGCTGTGAAAGAGTATTTTAAAGAGGAGCCGTTAAAGAAACTGGTTAATCAAAAGAATCAATAGAGAAAAAACAAATGGAGAATCAAAAACGACACGAGGAGAAAAATCAGATGAAAAACGTAAGAAAAAAGAGCGCGGAACTTGTATTGTTTTTGGCATTGCTGATTGGGGCGATCCTGCTCTTCAGCTTTACCGCAAGCGCGGAGACCTCCGGTTATTATACCTATACGGTATCATACGGAGCAGCGACCATTACAAAGTGCAGTACTTCAATCAGCGGAGACGTCGCCATCCCGTCGAAGCTGGGAGGCTATCTGGTGAGAAGCATCGGCGATGACGCGTTTAAGGACTGCTCAAAGCTGACGAGCGTGACGATCCCGGACAGCGTGGTGAGCATCGGGCGATATGCGTTCTCCGGCTGCAGCGGCCTGACGAGCGTGACGATTGGGAACAACGTGACGAGCATCGGCGATGAGGCGTTTGACGGATGCAGCGGGCTGACAAGCGTGACGATCCCAGACAGCGTGGTGAGCATCGGGCGATATGCGTTCTGGGGCTGCAGCGGGCTGACGAGCGTGACGATCGGCAGCGGTGTGACGAGTATCGGCGTTAAGGCATTTGACAATTGCTCTATTTTAACAACGTTGAGACTGGACTGCCCGAGGATTGGCAGTTGGTTCGGAGGCATCAAGACGATCACATCCTTAACGATCGGGAACAGCGTGACGAGCATCGGCAATTCTGCGTTCTCCTGCTGCAGCGGGCTGACGAGCGTGACGATCGGGGGCGGCGTAACGAGCATCGGCGATTATGCGTTTTCCGGCTGCAGCGGTCTGACGAGCGTGACGATCCCGGACAGCGTGACGAGCATCGGCGATGATGCGTTCTACGGCTGCTCCGGCTTGACGAGCGTGACGATCGGCAACGGTGTAAAAAGCATCGGCGATAAGGCGTTCGAGGACTGCGACAAGCTGACGAGCGTGACGATCGGGGGCGGCGTAACGAGCATCGGCAATTCTGCGTTCTACAACTGCAGCGGTCTGACGAGCGTGACGATCGGCAGCGGCGTGACGAGCATCGGCGATTATGCGTTCCACAACTGCACAGGGCTGACAAGCGTGACAGTTCCGAACAGCGTGACGAGCATCGGCGAGTGTGCGTTCCGCGGCTGCAGCGGTCTGACGAGTATCTCGCTGCCGTTTGTGGGGAACAAACCGCATGCCGCGACCGATACCTGGCAATATCCGTTCGGCTATATTTTCGGCAAGTCAACCTATACCGGCTGCACGGGAACGACGCAGTATTTTTACGGCAACAGCACATCCAGCACGACTTCATGGACCTACTACATCCCGAGCGCATTAAAGTCCGTCACGATCACAGGCAGCAGTGATATTCCCTATGGCGCATTCTATAACTGCACCGGGTTGACGAGCGTGACGATCGGCGGCAGCGTGGCAAACATCGGCGATAATGCGTTCTTCAACTGCACCGGGCTGACGAGCGTGACGATCGGCGGTAGCGTGGCAAACATCAGCGATTCTGCGTTCTCCGGCTGCACCGGGCTGACTACGTTAATACTGGACTGCCCAACGGTTTACCCTTGGTTCAGAGGCGTCACGACGATCACTTCCGTGACGATAGCCGAACACGTGACGATCATCAGCGACTCTGCATTTTCCGGTTGTACTTGGTTGACGAGCGTGACGATCACATCCGGCGTGACGAACATCGGCAGGTATGCGTTTTACGGTTGCAGCGGTTTGACGAATGTGACTATCCCGAACAGCGTAACAAGTATAGGGATTGCTGCGTTCGGCAGCTGCAGCGGCTTGACGAGCATCACCGTTGATGCGGGCAACCCCAATTATGACAGCCGCGGTAACTGTAACGCGATCATTGAGACCGCCACAAACTGCCTTATTATAGGCTGTAATAATACAGCGATTCCGAACAGCGTAGCAAGCATCGGCGCTTATGCGTTCTACAACTGCAGCGGGCTGACGAGTGTGACGCTCGGAAATGACTTAAAGAACATAGGCAATTACGCCTTCTACGGTTGCAGCGAGCTGGCAAACATATCAATCGGCAGAGGCATAAAGAGTATCGGAAGCTCCGCATTCGGCAATTGCACCAAGCTGACAGCGGTAAACTGTGCCAGTCTTGCGAAATGGTGCGAAACAGAGTTTTACGGATACGATGCAAATCCGCTGTATTATGCGAAGCATCTGTATTTGAACGGCGAGCTCGTCACGGAGCTGTCTGTCCCCTACGGTACGACATGCATCGGAAATTACGCATTCTACAACTGCATCGGGTTGACGAGCGTGACGATTGGCTACGGCGTAAAGAGCATCGGCGAGTCTGCTTTCTCCGGCTGCATCGGGTTGACGAGCGTGACGATCCCGACCAGCGTGACGAGCATCGGCAATTCTGCGTTCAACGGCTGCACCGGGCTGACGAGCGTGACGATCCCGACTAAAGTGACGAGCATCGGCAATTCTGCGTTCAACGGCTGCAGTGAACTGGCGGAGATAACGTTGCCGTTTGTGGGAGACCAACCGCACACTGCAGGCGACACCTATCAGTATCCTTTCGGCTATATTTTCGGCACGTCATCCTATGACGGCGGCACAGCAACGACACAGTATTATTACGGCAGCAGCACATCCAGCACGACTTCAAAGACCTACTACATCCCGAGCGCATTAAAGTCCGTCACGATTACCGGCAGCAGTGATATTCCCTATGGCGCATTCTATAACTGCAGCGGACTAACGAGCGTGACGATCGGCGGCAGCGTGAAGGGCATCGGCAATTCTGCGTTCAACGGCTGCAGTGAATTGGCGGAGATGACACTGCCGTTTGTAGGGAACAAAGCGCACACTGCGTCCGACCTCTATCAGTATCCTTTCGGCTATATTTTCGGCACGTCATCCTATGACGGCGGCACAGCAACGACGCAGCATTATTACGGCAACAGCACGTCCGCCCCAACTAATGATACTTACTACATCCCGAGCGCGTTGAAGTCCGTCACGATCACAGGCAGCAGTTATATTCCGTATGGCGCCTTCTACAACTGCAACGGACTGACGAGCGTGACGATCCCGGACAGCGTGAAAAGCATCGGCCGGGGCGCGTTCTATGGCTGCAGCGGCCTGACGAGCATTACCGTTGATGCTGGCAACCCCAATTATGACAGCCGCGGCAACTGTAATGCGATCATTGAGACCGCCACAAACTGCCTTATTACAGGCTGTAAAGATACAACAATCCCAGGGAGCGTGACGAGTATCGGCGATGGGGCGTTCTACGGTTGCACCGGGCTGACGAGCGTGACGATCCCGGACAGCGTGGAGAGCATCGGCAAGAATGCCTTCTACAACTGCAGCGGTCTGACGAGCGTGACGATCCCGAACAGCGTGACAAGCATCGGCTATGCTGCATTCTATGGTTGCAGTGGTCTGACGAGCGTGACGATCGGGAACAGCGTGACGAGCATCGGCTGGGGCGCGTTCTATGGCTGCAGTGGGCTGACGAGCGTGACGATCCCGGACAGCGTGACGAGCATCGACGGTTCTGCTTTCTCCGGCTGCAGCGGGCTGACGAGCGTGACAATCGGCGACAGCGTGACGAGCATCGGCTATGAAGCATTCCGCGGCTGCAGCGGTTTGACGAATGTTACTATCCCTAACAGCGTAACAAGTATAGGGATTGATGCGTTCTCCGGCTGCGCCAGACTGACGGAGATGACACTGCCGTTTGTAGGGAACAAAGCGCACACTGCGTCCGACCTCTATCAGTATCCTTTCGGCTATATTTTCGGCACGTCTTCCTATGACGGCGGCACAAGAACGACGCAGTATTATTATGGCAGCAGCACATCCAGCACGACTTCAAAGACCTACTACATCCCGAGCGCGTTGAAGTCCGTCACGATCACAGGCAGCAGTTATATTCCGTATGGCGCCTTCTACAACTGCAACGGACTGACGAGCGTGACGATCGGCAACGGCGTGACGAGCATGGGCAAGGAAGCATTCTACAACTGCAGCGGGCTCAGCAAAGTTCAAATCACCGATCTTTTCGCCTGGTGTAAAATCAGTTTCGGCAACTCCAGCGCTAACCCCTTGTCTTATGCACAAAATCTGTATCTGAACGGCACGCTTGTCACGGATCTGGTGATTCCCGGCGGTGTGACAAGCATCGGCTATGCTGCATTCTATGGTTGCCGCGGGCTGACGAGCGTGACGATTCCAGACAGCGTGACGAGCATCGGCTGGGGCGCGTTCTATGGCTGCAGTGGGCTGACGAGCGTGACGATCGGCAACGGCGTGCAGAGCATTGGGGATTATGCTTTCAAAAATTGCACCGGGCTGACGAGTGTGACGATCCCGGACAGCGTGACGAGCATCGGTGATCGTGCGTTCGAGTATTGCACCGGGCTGACGAGCGTGACGATCCCGAGCAGCGTGACGAGCATCGGGCAATATGCGTTCTGTGGCTGCAGCAGCCTGAAAGATGTGTACTTCGGTGGCTCAAAGGCAGAATGGGATGAAATCAAGATTGGCGAGGGAAACAAGGCCCTTACCGGTGCAAATATCCACTACGGCCGCTGCGACCATCTACGCACGCATTCCGAACACGCAGATGCGACCTGCACCGAGCCAGGCTATGACAGAACAGTCTGCGACGATTGTGGCGTAACGGTTTCTGATATAGTGCTTTCCGCCCTCGGCCATGACCTCGTGCACCATGACGCGCAGGAGGCGACCTGTACGGAAATCGGCTGGGCGGCGTACGATACCTGCACGCGCTGCGATTACACGACCTATGAGGAAATCCCGGCGACCGGGCACACGCCTGCCGACGCGGTTAAGGAGAACGAGATCGCTGCGACCTGCACCGAAACAGGCTCCTACGATGAAGTCGTCTATTGCTCCGTCTGCGGCGCGGAACTGAGCCGCGAAACGAAGACAATCGACGCCCTCGGCCATGACCTCGTGCACCATGACGCGCAGGCGGCGACCTGTACCGACATCGGTTGGGCGGCGTACGACACCTGCACGCGCTGTGACTACACGACGTGTAATGAAATCCCCGCGCTTGGACATGACCTACTTGATCACGCAGCGCAGGAAGCAACCTGTACAGAGAACGGCTGGGCAGCATATCAGACCTGCAGCCGCTGCGACTACACAAC
>Ga0310690_10012965_pt1 | contig 10186 bp, 6 predicted proteins | sample AusTroGonzalo_MG_2_FD_207661 | JGI IMG/M metagenome (GOLD analysis project Ga0310690, IMG submission 207661) | Bovine rumen microbial communities from tropical cattle in Woodstock, Queensland, Australia - Gonzalo_04 (v2) (version 2) | ecosystem: Host-associated > Mammals > Digestive system >...
GCCGAAAAGTCGCTGTCCTCCCCGGTGAAGGCATAGGAAGTCTCCATCACCATGACCTTTTTGCCGTAGGTTTCGGCGATCTCCGTCAGTATCCCGGAAAGATTCTCAAGCGTCCCGTGCCAGTAGGGATAGTAGGACGTCGCAAATACGTCATAGTGGATCAGGCCGTTCTGTTCGTAATAATCGAGCTTCTTCGCGTATGTCCGATAGCTGTCCGTGTTTTCCGGGTTGGCGAAATGCACCGCGACCAGCGCTTCCGGATAAACCTCCCGGGTGGCCCGGGCGCCCGCGTCCATCAGATACGCGATGTTCATCCAGGTCTTTTCCCCGCACATCTTCCCGTTGGTCTCGTTGCCCACCTGGACCATACAGACGTCAATGCCGGCATCCTTCAGCTGTGTCAGGCAGTCCCTTGTAAATTCGAACGCCGCCTGCTTCTTTTCCTTGATGTCCATTCCTTTCCACGCCCGGGGAACCATCTGTTTCCCGGGGTCCGCCCAGAAGTCGGAGTAATGGAAATCCGCAATCAGTTTCAGCCCGCAGGCTGCCGCCCGCTTCCCGATCTCCACGGCGTTGCGGATATCGCAGTTGCCGCCGCCGAAACCATGTCCCGCCTCGTCATAGGGATTGTTCCAGATCCGGACCCGGATCGTGTTGATTCCGTTCTCCGCCAGCAGCCGGAAAAGATCCGTTTCCTTCCCGTTAAAGTCGTAATACTTCACGCCGCTGTTTTCCTCCGCGAGGACGCTGGATACATCCATCCCGAAAATGAAATCCGCCGGCAGGTTTTCCACTTTTTTCACATACAGGGACTCCGGAGCATTTTCCGCCCCGGCGCCGGCGCAGAAAATCATCAAAGCCAGACACAGAACCACCGTCATCAGCTTGATCATCATTTTCATTTCCCTCCTTCGATCGTCATCAGCAGCTCCGCCGCCTTCTCCGCCAGCCCGTCTTCGACATGAACGGATTTCAGGCCGTTATACAGCCGGAAAACAGAGGGTTCCTTTTCATTATATTGGAAATAATCCCCCGCCACCGATATCCCGCTGTCCGGATCGGCCATAACCTTCCCCGTGTCTTCCCCAAGCCATTCCGAATAATCGTTTTTGCGGCTGTCAGGCACGATATAAAGGTCCGCGCTTTTCAGCTGCTCCGATCCGAACATCGCAAAGGAAAACGGATGCACTTTGACCATTTTCACCGCGCCGCCCATTCCCTTTTCAAGCTTTTCCGCCAGTTCCGCCGCGTTGCGTATCTGACAGTCCGCATAGATCGTAATCTTGTGGGCCGGATCCGTGTCCGTGATCCGCGTGAAAACAAAGCCCGTCACAACCACCGCGACCAGGGTCCAGATCACGGCGCCTGGGAAAAGCTTCCAGAATCCCCTCCGGAACTTTTTCCATGCGGAAGGCTGTTTCCGCGGCGCCTGTTCCTCCGCTTTTTCCAGCGTCTCCATGCCGATGATGAATTTCTTCGCCGTCTCGACCCGGACGAGCGATCCGTCCGGCGGCACCCGGTTTCCGTATTTTTCGTTGAGGTTCAGGCTCAGTGTTTCTTCCCCCGTGTCCAGTCGTGCCTTCAGCACCCGTACGCTTTTTGGAATCCGGAAGCCTTCCGGATCCAGCGTAATCCGGCCTTCCCGCGTCTGCGCCGTCTCCGCCGCAAGTCCTTCCAGGTGAGAAGCCTCGGCCCGGGCCGGTTCCACCGAGAAGATCCAGAACGCCATGACGCCCCATCCGGACAGCACCGCGCAAACCATCGCGGCGATCAGCATGACCCTTGCGTTCCCTGTCCGTGTCAGCAGGCATAAAACAATAAAAAGAGCAAATGCCGCAACAGCAGCCATGATCAGCAGCCGGGTAACCGTGGTTGCTCTGTTTCTGCTTTTCCGGACAGTCTCAGCGGACATAAACCGTTCCATCGTTTCTTCGCTCCCCGCGGATTTCGTCAAAGTCTCTCTTTTTTGCAATATAGCATCTTTCCCGCCTCTTGACAAGCAAGCACCGTTGGTTCATGATACAGGAAAGGATCCACTTGACCGGAAAGAAGGGAATAAAATGATGCGATTTGTTTTAATTATCCTGGCGCTGGTGCTGCTGCTCGGCTCCGCCGCCGGCGAAGAGCAGGGACTGAACCCGGAAAACAACAGCCGTGTTTTCTATGAGATCTTTGTCGGTTCCTTTTCCGATTCCGATGGAGACGGCATCGGCGATCTCCGGGGAATCATCAATCGGATGGATTACCTGAACGACGGCAATCCGGCCTCGGAGGCCAGCCTCGGCATCGAGGGCATCTGGCTGACGCCGATTTTCCTCTCCCCTTCTTACCACAAGTATGACGTAACGGACTATTATCAGATCGATCCGTCCTTCGGAACCCTGGAGGATCTGCAGGAACTGATCGCCCTGTGCCATGAGCGGGATGTGAAGCTGATTCTGGATCTGCCCCTGAACCATACCGGTGACGAATGCCGATGGTTCAAAAACTTTTCCAATGCCCATCTGATGCATAATCCGGAGAATGCCTATTATGATTTCTATTCCTGGATCTCTCCGGAGGATCCGGTTCCCGCCGGCCGTCATTTCACAAGGCTGCCCTCCGGCGCGGCGCTGTACGAAAGCAATTTCTCCGACCACATGCCGGAGCTGAACTTTGACAACGAAGCCGTCCGCCGGGCAGTGCAGGACGTGGCGGAATACTGGCTGAATCTCGGTGTCGACGGTTTCCGCTTCGATGCCGCCAAATATGCCTATTTCGGCGATAACGATAAAAGCGCCGGTTTCTGGATCTGGTATATGGGTGAGCTGAGAAAAACCCATCCGGATCTCTATGCCGTGGCCGAGGTCTGGGACGGGGACGGTGTCATTGAACAGTATCTGCCCGCCTTCAATTGCTTTCACTTCTCGGTATCCCAGGCGGAAGGCATCATCACCGAAACCGCCAAGGGCGGCAATGTAAACAAGTATACCCTCGCCGTTGAGAAGTACCTGAACGCCATCCACGCCGTCAACCCGAATGCCATGGATATTCCCTTCATCGCCAACCATGACACGGACCGGGCCGCCGGCTATCTGTCCATGTCCAACGGCCGGATGCAGGTCGCGGCAAATCTGTATATCCTTTCTCCCGGTTCTCCCTTCATCTATTATGGCGAGGAAATCGGCCTGCGCGGCTCCCGGGGCGGTGCCAGCACCGACGCCAACCGCCGCCTGGCCATGCTCTGGGGGGACGGGGACACCGTGAAGGATCCCGCAGGCAGTACCTATGACAGCCAGACGCCATATTCCGTGAAAGACCTGGAAGCCATGGGCTCAACCCTTCTGCAGCATTACCGCAAACTGATCGCCCTGCGCAGGGCCAATCCGGAAATTGCCCGCGGAAACTATACTGCCCTGTCCTTCCCGGATACGAAAGCCGGCGGTTTCCTCTGCGAGTGGAACGGGTCCGTCGTCGGCGTGTTCCACAACACCACAAACAGTGAAAAAACGCTGGATCTTTCCGTCATCCCGGATGTAAGCTTCTCCGGCGTTTTCTTCGTCGGAATGAACGAGGCTTCCCTCGAAGGAAGCCTCCTGACCCTCGGACCGCAAACCAGCGCCGTCCTGCGGTAATTACAATCTCGCTTGCCAACCGTGTCATCCTGAGCGCAGTTTTCTTTATAAATGCCCGTTCATGATTGAGAGAATCAGATTCCCGCTGTTGAACAGCGGCGCCAGCGTGCTGGTTTTCAGCATCTCTCCGAAGTTCTCGACGGGGATCACCGTTTCAAACAGGGGCACCAGCGCAAAAAGCACGAAGCACAGCAGCGCCCCCCGCAGCAATCCGAAAATTCCGCCGAAAAGGGAGTTCAGCTGCTTCAGCACCGGGAAGCGGAAAACCGCCTTCAGGAAATTGATCACCACGTGGAAAAGGATCAGCAGCAGTACAAAAGTAATCACAAAACAGATCACGTTCATCAGTGCGGAAACAATCGTCTGCGTGACGTAGTGGCCGACATCCTGGGGAATGTTCGCGGTCTTGTAAACCTGCTGTTCGAGGTTGTTCTGCAAAAGCTTGTCCAGCGGTGCCGGCAGGGATGCCCGGCTGAGAATGGAAGAAATGTTTTCCGATGTCAGTCCCTGAACGTTCATGGCCGACAGTGCCGAATCCTTAAGCCGTGTCGCCGCGTCCGCGTAAGACATCAGCGTGTTGCTGAGGGATGTGTTGTTCCGCAGAAAGTCCGATACCATCGGACTCAGCCAGAAACTGAGGCCCAGGGAAATCAGGCTTCCGCCCATGGAAGCCACCGAGGCAATAAATCCCCTGTAAAGGCCGAACAGCACGCTGACGGCCAGAATGCCGAGAATGACCCAATCCACAGGATTCACTGTCTCACCTCACTTTCAGTTTCTTTGGGCAGTCCTTCCGCGCCTCCGTGAGCACCGGATCGTGATCGCCGCCCGCCGCGTAGACCGCGTTGATTTCCATCAGTTCGTTTTTCTTCGGAACAGGCCCGCAGGCCGGACAGGCCTTCAGTTTCGAATCCTCCGCCGACAGCTCTCCATAGCTGATTTCCTGCGGAGTCTTTGTGTTCAGCATCGGGCAGTTTTCCGCGCAATGATAATATTCCTGTTTTGTCGGATGGCACCAGAAAACCGCGTCATCCGCCGGAACGGGAATCTGGCGTCCCTGCCAGTCCTCCCAGATCAGGAGCTTCGTGTTCTCCCGGTAGTGGTTGAAGATCCACTCCATGTTCAATCCTTCCGGGTTCTTCTTTCGCTGAACCCGGATGCAGCCGTGACTGGCCTTGGTGCCGAGTTTGGGCTCCGTCCCGGCGTAAATCTTCTTTTCGTCCCGCTCCACGTAGGGGACCTCGTGCAGCAGGTCGCCGTCGTTAAACCGCAGGGCCCGCGGGCAGAACATATTGTCCGAATAGAATCCGCCGACCCGGCTGACCAGCAGGAATTCCCCGGACCGTGTCTCGTTAAAGGGCTGTTTTTTGCTTGCAAGCCCGGTGGATACCAGCAGCGTTGAATACAGCTTCCCTTCCCTGAAAACATAAAGCCTCTGGTTCAGCTTGTCGACGACGAAACCCATCTCCTGGTTCGGGATAACTTCCTTCAAAAGGCCCGTTTCCACCCAGCCCGTGACCAGCACGTTCCAGTTTAATATCGGTGAATCGTGGAAAGACGAGGAATAGCATTGAATCTTCGACCATTCCTCTCCTTTTTCAATCACCCGGACACCCTGGGAACCGAGTGTAATGGTGCCGACGCCGTCGCTGTCCGCCCGGGGTTCCTTCCGAAGAACAATCTGCCGGACCTGCGCCCGCTCCTTTCCGTCGTCCAGCACCGTAACCGGAGCGGTCAGTGCCTGCCAGACCGCTTCCTCGTCCGATATATCCATGGGTGCCGTCCAGGCGTCAAGCGTATAGCCGCCTTCCAGTCCCCCGCCTGCGGAAACCGGTGTAAAACCCGTGGCCGCCTTCTCGACCGTCAGCGTGAAGCCCGCCGGTTCGGAGGCCATTCCGTCCCCGCGGGTCAAAACCAGTTCCACCGGCCATGTGCCCGGAGCCAGCGGGCAGTCGAACGTCACGGTCCCTTCCCCGGCCGGCACGGGCGTTTCAAGAAGAACGCCGCCTTCTCCCGCGGAAACGGTCAGTTCTCCGGCTTCCGAAACCCAGAAGGAAACCGAAACCCGTTTCCCGACGGACACCGTCTCCCGGTCCGGGGTCACCGAAAGCAGCAGCGGAACCATTATGCCGACGGTCACGGCAGTTTCCGCCGAAATCCCGTTCATCCGAAGCCGCAGCGTCCGTTTCCCTTCGGATACCGCCCGGCCCTGGAATGTCCCGTTCCAGTAAAAGGAGTTATATCCCTTTGAAACGGGGCGGTTCTCCGCCACCCCGGCCACCACCGCGCCGTTTTCGTCCAGCAGATCAATGTCGCAGTTCCCGTCTTCAGCCACGAAAAAGTAAACAATCACAGGCTGTCCGGGCAGCACCGTATCGGTGGAAACCCCGATCCAGGTTTCCACTTCCTCCGCCCGCGCCGGTCTTCCCGGCATCGCCGCCGGCAGCAGAAGAACCGCCAGCAGCAGAAGCAACAGCCTCTTCATCGTTCAGTAAAGCTCCTTCAGCATCCGGATTTCCCGTTCGTATCCGTCCAGTTCGTTCGGCGTTTCAAGATAGAAGGGCTTGTCCCGCAGCGCCTCATGGCGCATCACCCGCAGAATCGCTTCCGTTCCGAGCGTCCCCTCGCCGATTTTCTCGTGCCGGTCCTTCCGGGCGCCGAGAGGATTTTTGCTGTCGTTGATGTGAACCGCTTTCAGCCTCTCCAGTCCGATGACTTTGTCAAAAGCCGTCAGCACGCCGTCCAGGTCGTGCACGATGTCGTATCCCGCGTCGCTGACGTGGCAGGTGTCCAGGCAAACGCCCATCTTCTCCGAAAGCGCAACCCGGTCGAGAATCTCCCGAAGTTCCTCAAAGCGGCTGCCCACCTCGCTGCCCTTGCCGGCCATGGTTTCAAGCAGCACCGTCGTGTGCTGATCCTCTTTCAGAATGGTGTTCAGCATCCCGGCGATCATTTCAATCCCGGCTTCAATCCCCTGCCCGACGTGGGAACCGGGATGGAAATTGTAAAGATTCCCGGGCACGGCTTCCATCCGCGCAAGGTCGTCCGCCATGGTCCGGGTCGCGAAGTCCCGGATCCCCGGATCCGCGCTGCACCCGTTCAGCGTGTAAGGCGCGTGCGCCAGAATCACCGGAATCCCGTTCTCCTGCGCGAATTGGCGGAAAGCTGCCGCGTCCTTTTCGTCCAGGGGCTTCGCGGAGCCGCCCCGGGGATTCCGGGTGAAAAACTGAAAGGTGTTTCCGCCGATAGACAGAATTTCCTTTGCCATGTGCATAAATCCCGCCGAAGCAGAAAGATGGCATCCGATCTTTAACATATATTCTCCTCCGAATTCCTAATAAATCCCGATCATCGCCTGGGTCAAAGCCGTCATGGCCGCCGTCACCTCGTTCTGGGAGGCGCCGGAATCGATCAGCTGCTGAAGAGCCGTCGCCGCGTTGACAATCGCGCCGTACTGGGCGCCTGCAGGATCCAGCGTTCCAAGCTGCTCCTGCGCGGCGGCGATCAGCCGCGCGGCATCCTCCGCCTGGCGGTTCGGCAGAGCCGTTCCTTCGCCCTCGGATCCGCCGCCGTGAAGCAGGCAGGTCGTCCCTCCGTTCTGCGCGGACAGGCCGAGGTATTCCTCGAGAACGCTCTGATATTCCGTCCCGAGGAAGTTGCTCAGGGGCTGTCCCGCCTGCAGCGTCACGACGCCTTTCTGAATCACATAGGGACAGTATGGCGAAGCCGGCATGCCGCTTTCCGCGCAAACGTTCTGAACCTGGTGCATCTGGCAGTACTGGGTGGGCTGCGTACCGTCCGCCCACCAGTCCGTAACCACCCCGTAGCCCATCGCGTCGTTCTGACAGGCGTCGGTGGCAAGCTGGCCGCTGACGGCGCAGGTGGTGACCTTCACCAGGCCGTATTCGGAAGGGTTCCCGTCGAGGATGTCCTTCTGCGGCAGTCCCTCGTGAATCTTGCTCATGTAGGCCTGCCAGAGCGGTGCGGCGGCGCCGCTGCCCGTGGATTTGGAGGACAGCGCCTTATAGTTGTCGTGCCCGATCCACAGGGCGGAGGAGTAGTACCCCGTAATCCCGGAGAAGAACACGCCCTTCTGGTCGGAGTTCGTGCCGGTCTTTCCGCCGACCGTCTGCCCCTTGATCTTCGCGCTGGTTCCCGTGCCGGAGGACACGACGGTTTTCAGCATGTCGACAATCAGCCAGCTGGTGCTTTCGGTAAACACCCTGTGCCGTTCCTGGTGCTGGTGCCCGTCCCAGACCACGTCGCCGCGGGAATCGGAAATTCCGAGCACCGAGATCGGTTCCTGATAAACGCCGCCGTTGGCAAGCACGCCGAAGGCCACCGTCATCTGCAGCGGCGTAATGCCCGACGAGCCGAGGCTCAGGCCGAAGGGCGTCTTGTCGATATGCTCGTCGTCAACCCCCATGCTGTGGAGATAGTTGACGCTCCGGTCGACCCCGACCCGGTTCAAAAGCGTCTGGGCCGCCGCCGTGTTGTGGGATTTGGCCATGGCCGTCCGCAGCGTTTCCGGGCCGGTATATCCGGCGCCGCCGTAGTTCTTCGGCCAGCTGTCGTTGCCCTTCGAGTCCTTCCATCCGGAAATGGGCAGCGGCATATTGTAAACCACCGTGGCCGGGCTGGCGCCAAGCTCCAGCGCAGGCCCGTAGACGGAAATCGGCTTGATCGAGGAACCCACCGGCATTTTCATGTCCGTCGCCCGGTTGAGGGTCTTCCGGGCGGTAACCTCCGACCGTGACCCGACGATGGCAAGCAGTTCGCCCGTCCGATAGTCAAGCACCGCGCAGGCAGCCTGTGGCTGCGGAATTTCCGTATAGGTTCCGTCGGAATTCCGGCTGCGGTAAACCTTGTCGCTCGGATCCCGCAGCGAAGGATACTTGGTCCAGTTTTTCAGCGTGTCCTCAACCGTCTCCTGAACGTTCGGGTCAATGGCCAGCTGCACCTTGTATCCGCCGGTCCGAAGCTTGCCCTCCATCGCGGCCCGGTTCGCCGCTGTGTCCGGAAGGCCGTTGACTTCAAGCAGGATCTGCACACATTCCTTGACCGCGTATTCGATATAGTGCGGATAGCTGTACATGCCGTCGGCTCCGGCGTTCTCGTCTTCCACAAGGACGTTGGCTGTGGACGGCTCCAGCGCCGCTTCGTATTCTTCCCGGCTGATAAACTGGTTTTCATACATGCACCGCAGCACATAGTCCGTCCGGTTGTTCGTCGTCGCGGCATAGTCCCTTTCCCCGTCCTTGCGGGTATAGAAATTGCGCCTCGGGTTGTAGTAGTAGGGATTGTTGGTGACCCCGGCCAGCATCGCACATTCCCGGATGGAAAGCTCTCCGAGTTCCTTGCCGAAGTAGCCCTTGGCCGCCACCTTGACGCCGTAGTAGTTTTCTCCGAGATAAATGGTATTAAGATAGTTTTCAAGGATCTGATCCTTGCTGTACCGGGTTTCGAGCTGAAGCGCGAGATACGCTTCCTGAATCTTGCGTTTATAGCTTTGTTCCGAGGAAAGCAGCGTGTTTTTGATCAGCTGCTGGGTAATGGTCGATCCGCCCTGGGTGCCGCTCGTGGTCAGGTTTGCCACAAACGCGCCGGCGATTCGTTTGAGATCCACGCCGCCATGGGAGTAAAACCGGGCGTCTTCGACCGCGATGAAGGCGTTCCGAAGCCGCTGGGGAATCGATGCCAGCGGCACGACGATTCTGTTCTCCGTTCCGCGGTAAACCGTCAGCAGTTCCCGGTTCCGGTCCATGAATTCCGTGTTCTGGTCCGGCGTGTCCAGCGCCACCAGATCGAGTTCCGGCGCCGTGTCGACATATCCCTTGGCAACGCCGACCAGCGTTCCGAGCACCCCGACCCCGACCAGAACGCCGACCAGCAGCAGTACCCGGACCGTGTTGACCAGAACGCTCAGCACAAAGTTCGGTTTGCGTACGTCCGGCCGGAAAATACTTCGGGTTTCGGGTTTGGTTTCTTCCTCGTACAGTTCCTCGTCTTCGTCCGGATCAGGATCCTCACCCCATCCGTCCTCGGCATAGGACTCGGGCCCGTCCGTCGTTTCGTCTTCCGGCAGCACGTCGTCCGGATATTCCTCTTCCGGAAATCCGTCTTCCTGCCAGCGGTCCCGTTTCTTTCTGCCAAACATTTCTGTCCTCCAAAGTTTGCCTGTCCCGTCGAAATGGATACAACAGGACATTGTATTATAGCACACCCCGTCCGAAGGAAACAAGCAGGGTGCTGTCCGTCAATACAACGCCCGAAACCTCCGATTTCCTCCCGGCCCAAATCCTCCAAAAAACCCCTTGACATTCCCCGAAAAAGGTGTAAAATAACCTCGAAGGTCAAAGAAAGTCAAATATGACCTTCGCGGAGGATATGAATGATGAATATGAATCAGCTGACGCAAAAGACCCTGGCTGCCCTCCAGCGGGCGCAGTCTCTTGCTGTGGAATACGGCCACGTGGATGTGCAGCAGGAGCATCTTCTGACGGCCCTGACCGAAAACCCGCAGGATCTGGTTCCCCAGCTGCTTTCCCGCTGCGGAATCTCTGTGGATGCGT
>Ga0310690_10012966_pt1 | contig 10186 bp, 11 predicted proteins | sample AusTroGonzalo_MG_2_FD_207661 | JGI IMG/M metagenome (GOLD analysis project Ga0310690, IMG submission 207661) | Bovine rumen microbial communities from tropical cattle in Woodstock, Queensland, Australia - Gonzalo_04 (v2) (version 2) | ecosystem: Host-associated > Mammals > Digestive system >...
TATCATCTGAGTTATGAAGTTTCTTTCTTTCTTTGGAAATTCTTTCAAGGATGAATTAAATATAAAATCACTAGGTGCCTTGTCTTCATTAAACAATAATTTATATTTTATAATATAATCATCACCTTCTTTAGTTGCTGATAAAATGTGATACCACAAATATTGATTTTTAGAGTGCTTAATTACACTGTTAAAAGGAATAACATCATTCATAATATGACTACAATTAAAACGTTAATTTACATTGAAGATATTCTGCTAAACGCAGATAATGATTTCAGATATAAATATTCGCTTGATGAATTAATTAAAAGTGAAACTTATATAAAAGAAATCGGTTCAATCACCGGTTTGTTTTTTTCTGTTCAGATAGAATATGGTAAGGTCAACGACCCCAAGGACGAAGAATATAAACAGAAACTGGTAGATTATCATAATAAACTTATTTCAGATGAAATTGATGTCAATATAACAAAGTATATTGATTTCATAAAAAAAATATTACCTAGACTTACTGACGAGAAGTATAAGAAAAAATTGGAATGCATAACCGAAGTTACGCAAATCCAATTTTCTTTACCTTCTTAACAGAAAAGTCATTCTTGTTTAATGCGTTATGTGCATCAGCAAGAGTCATTGGCTTTTCTGCATCTGGATATATTGCTCTTGTCTTTTCAAGAGAAAGTTCCTTAAATTCATATTTAAGAGACAATCTTCCCTTTCTGAGCAATGCGTCATCAACATTATCTAGGTCACAGTTAAATGTGCAGATAAACTTGATTTTCATAGACTCAGCGATAATACCATCAGTAAGGTTAAGAATCGTTCCAAGAGATTCGTTGTTGGCATCGTCACGGCTTCTAAGGAGTTTTTCGCAATCCTCAAATACAATAACCGCATTTTTGTTCTCTTGTAAGAATTCCAAGAACAAGCCATCACTTATGGATTCACATACTGAGGTATCAACGAAGATAAAGTTGGTTTCCCTATTGTCGTTGATAAGAGATTTAACTATTGATGTCTTACCTGTGCCTGGTTTTCCATACAACATTATAAGTCCTGCCTTATCAGCCCTAATTATGCTGTTCATTTCGTTGTAAGGAACATCATCATTATAATTCTTATCGATATTGCTCTTCCAGTCATTGAACTTATATACATTTGTATCAATAGAATATTGACCACGGTATGCAATTCTGTAACTGTTTTCGTCATTAATAACGTTTTTAATAACTAAAGAGCCACGAATAAGGTCACTTATATGCTCTAAGTCCTCTCTGTTTGTTGCAATTGAAATATCATCAATAGCCCCATAATTTGAAGAATCAATACCTACCCTAAATACAATATTATCGCCAACTATAAATAATTGGTGTTCGTGTAGCTGAAACTTTATTCCACCAAATGCAGACATAAGATTGTCTACTGTTGGTATTAGGTCGATAATATCGTTTCTTCCTTCAAGTAATGGCTCATCATTACCTATAACTTCGATGGAGTAGCCATCTTTTTTCTTATTAAAATGATATACACAACCTATATCATCAAATAAGTAAGCGAACAACCTTGTCTTGGTTATTCCCTCATAACTGTCAATAGACATGTCCGCAATGAGTTTAACAATGCGTTTCTTTATACTTTCATCTAACATTACCTATTATATATATTAATATTAAACTACAGCAAATATACAAAAAAAATGTGTTAAAAAGAAGTTTTTTATGTTAAAAATGGTTAACATAATAAAATATTAAATATCTCTTTGCCTATTTTTTTAGATTTATTAACAAATTATTAAAATCTATCAAATATTTATTATTAAATAAAAAATAATAATAAAGTATAAAATATATCGAAATTATGGCAGATAATGCAAGAGGTGTACATGTTTCTCCTGGTGTATATAGTAGAGAGATAGACCTTACTTATGCGGTGAAAAGCCTTGGTATAACAACACTTGGTGTTGCTGGTGAGACCATGCGTGGTCCAGCTTTTCAGCCAATGCATATTGAGAACTGGCGTCAATTTACTGAAACTTTCGGTGGAACGAACACAGAGAAATTTAAAGGAAGCTTATATCCTAAATACGAGTTGCCTTATATCGCAAAGTCATACCTTACAGAGTCTAAACAGTTAGAAGTTGTACGTGTACTTGGTCTTAGCGGTTATAAAGCAGGACCAGCATGGGTGATTGTGGCTAGAATGAATGGAAAAGCTGAAGATGGACAGACCAATAATAAGATGGTTGTTGCTGTACTTCGCTCAAGAGGTCATTATGAGAAATACCATAAGTTTGATTTATCAACTGATTCATGCGAATGCCCAATCGATGAATACGATAGACTTGTATATGATGTTGGTGAAATAAAAAGACAAGGTAGTAGCTGTAACGTTGTTGGCTATAATGATATAGTTAAATTAAAGCCATATGACCCTCTTTATGCAGCTGGTAATGATTGTGATGGCTATGAAATAAATAAGGGTACTAATAACAGTACAAATGAACTTGTATCAAAAGTTAGTGCCACTAACTATGGTAAGTTTACCATTTATGGATATAAGGGCTATCAAGAATATCATGAGAAATGGGTAGATAAGGCTGAAGATTGTCCACAAGGCGGAGATTGCGGAATTATTGATAGAGACGACCCTGATTACTTCGAATATCCTGTATCATTGAATCCTTATGATAAGGACTTTATTTTAAAAGTTATTGGTACAGACCCTCAGGATGGTGATGCTCCTGTATATTGTGAGTCATTATATGATGTAGCACTTGCTCAGTGTATTGCTAACACTGGTGATACACACATTGATGGCATTCTTAAAGATATGATATTCTATAATGTTTATGACCCTGCTGAATATTGCGGTCATGAGCCTATTACTGGTATGCTTCGTCTACAAGAAAGTGGATTACAGAGAAAGAATATTGGTCAAAGATATGTAGCAGATGAACATACAATATTTGTTGGAGAAAATAAAAATGACCCCGCAATATTTGCTCACCCATATGACTATGAAACCAACTTGCCATTAAGAAACAATGACCCTGATATTACTACTAAGTTGGCAAATGAGACATATATTACATGGGATATGTATAAGGCTTTATATCCTGATGCTGATGAGGCAAAGTGGTTGGAAGACCTTGCATTGGTATTAGTTGACAACAAATTGCTTGGCCAAATATTCACCGTTAAATCATATACTGATGAAGCAGGAAAACGCCATTATTATTACACATATTATCCAGAGGCTATTATTGATGCTTGGTTAGAAAAACCTGAAAACGCTAATGTTAATTCTGTACCGCTTTATGATAAATTGGTTATACCTGTTTTAACAAATTTATCAAAACAAGATAGTAAAAGAACTCTTGTTAAGAATTATTCTGATGGTTTATATTACAGACTTACTAATGAAACGGTAACAGGAAGCATTTCAGCATTCACTAATGGAGAATGGACAACTACGGGGGTTACTGGTAATAGCGTAATGTATGTTGATTGTGACCTTAACAACTATGCTTCAACATTCAGATACGCTTCAACACCTTGGATTGTTTCTAACTTAAAGGGCGACTATAACCACATAGAAATCAATAAGTTATTCAGATTCCACACAATTTCTGATGGCTCTACATCTAACTATGAGGTGAAGATTTCTATTGAGAATATTCGTCCAGATGAAGGAACATTCGATGTTGTTGTTCGTGACATCAACGATACAGATGAATACTTAATGCCGCTTGAAAAGTTCTCTAAATGTACATTAACTCCTGGAGATAATGGATTCATTGGCTACAAGATTGGTACATTCGATGGAATGTATGAGAGCAAGTCTAAGTACATCACTGTTGAGGTAGCAGAAGGCACAGCAGTTGAGCAGTCAGTTCCAGCTGGTTTCTTAGGCTATCCAATGGCTCAGTATGATGGATTGCAAGTTGTAGGTAGTAGTGGTAAAGGCAGAGATTCAGAAAACTACGCTGTTGTTAACCCAATCTTAAAGTATAACCTTTACTACGATAATGAGGTTAAGAACAGAAAACAGTATTTCGGCCTTTCAACAAGAGTTGGTGTTGACATCGATACATTCACATATAAAGGAAAGTCTGCATACATCAATGACCCTGCAATGTTGACACAAGGTTTCCACCTTGATTCAAGACTTGACCAGTCTAACTATACAGGAAATCATCAGCCAACAATCACCGTTGATGGAGAGTATGGCTATAAGTTTGATGCTGTATCAGTACAAAGCAGAACAAGTACTTTAACTGATATTCCTGCAATTGGTAGTGAGACATTAATGCAAGGTTCAATCTATGAGTATGTAAATCTTCGTAAGTTCACTGTTTACTTCTATGGTGGTTTCGATGGATGGGATGTTTATAGAAATCAGAGAACTAATACTGATGACTTTAAGATGTCAAGATACCTTGGAACATATGACACCAATAGTGGAGAAGGTTATTCATTCAACAGAATTGATGACCCTGACGCAATTGGACTTAACCAAGGTGGTATTACATCAGACTGGTACGCATACCTTGCAGCATACAGACAGTTTGCAAACCCTGAAGCAGTTGACATCAACGTATTCGCTTCACCTGGTATTGACTACGTAAATAACACTACTCTTGTAGGTGAGGTTATTGATATGCTTGAGGAAGAACGTGCTGACTCAATCTACGTTGTTACAACACCTGATAAACCAAATGGTGCATCTGACTTTGTTGAGGAAATGTATACTCCTGACGAAGCAGTTTCTAACCTTGAAGATACAGAGATAGATTCTAACTATACTTGTACATATTATCCTTGGGTTAAGTATCACGACCAGGATAACAATCAGTACATCTATCTTCCTGCAACAAAGGACGTTGTACGTAACTTTGCTCAGACAGATAATCAGACATTCCCTTGGTTCGCACCAGCAGGTCTTGATAGAGGTGATGTAAATTGTGTAAGAGCTCACTTCATTACTAAGTTAGCAGATGAAGATGAACTTTATGAGGGAAGAATTAACCCAATTAAGACTTTCGCTACTGATGGTGTTAAGGTTTGGGGTCAGAAGAACTTACAGGTTCGTGAGTCACAGCTTAACAGAATCGCAGTTCGTAGACTTCTTCTTAGAATGAGAAAACTTATTGCAATCGCTTGCAGAAGTTTAATCTTCGAGCCAAACGACCCAGTAACAAAGAATATGTTCTTGACAGCAGTTACTCCAATCATGGATAACATCAGAGCAAACAGAGGTATTTCTGATTACAGAATCGAGGTTAATGATACGGTTGAATCACGTGACAGACGTGAACTTCCTGCTAAGATTTACTTCAAGCCTTACAACGCTCTTGAGTATGTTGTACTTGACTTCATCTTAACTCCTGAAGGACTTTCATTCGATAATATCTAATTAAAATGGAGGGTAAACCCCTCCATTTTTTGTTACAATAATAATTTATAAATTTTTAATAATATGGCAAAACCTAGTAAGATTAAAGCAGTTAAAGGTAAGAAAGCTTGGATTCTTCCTTCTAATATTGAAGCAATAACATTGTTTGGCGTGGTGTATTGTTCTTCAAGAGCAAAAGCTGATAAAATCAATGAAAGCGAGAAGATAGATAGTCAACTCGAAAGTCATGAAACAATACACGTAAGACAGGCTGAAAGCACAAAAGATTCTTGGTTTATATATTATATGAAATATATATGGCAATGGATTTGTAATTTACCTATGATTTTCATAAACATACACGCCCCATACAAATTTATTTCATTTGAAATGGAAGCATACAGGTATCAAGATGATTGGGATTATTGCCTTGGGAAATGTGAAAATTGGAAGAAATATAATAAACTTACATTAAAGCAAAAACGTGAATTTGCAAAACAATATTATGATAATAAAATTTATTATTCTGATTTCATACAAATTTACATAGACCCTGTTTTGTAGCATAGTTTTTACCTTTATTAGATATTTATAATAAAATATTCGAATATGAAAAAGAAAGATAATTTTGTAAACAATTTATTGAAGGATTTAAAGGAAACATCTAAATATCTGTCAGAGGCATACATCTTTGATAGAGAAGGCGGTCCAGAAGGTCCTGAAATGCAAGGTGACCCTGGAATGCAAGGCGGCCCAGAAGGAGACCCAACGGTTCCACAGCAGCAGCCACAAGTTGCGCAGCAAGGCGATAGCCAAGAAGAGGTTGCAATGCACGCACAAGAGGTTATTAAGCACGAACCTATTATTGGTAAGATTAGAGAAACGGCTATTGAAGGGTTGAAGAAATATGCTGACAATCCAACATCAAAACTTTATGAGTTCTTCAAGAAAGTATTCTTGGAGTCAGATAAGGTATTAACTGATACCGGAAGTAAAAACTAATTAAAACTATGGGAAAACAGATTATAAGATTAACAGAGAGCGACCTTCATAGGATTATTAGAGAGTCAGTAAGAAGAGTCATAATGGAAGAAGAGGAAGATTTAGAGGCTCAGTATAAGGCTGCTTGCGCTAAAGTAAAAGCACTTAAAGGTAAGGGCGATAAGAAAGCATTTCTTGCTGCTGCACAAGAAATGAATAGCCTAAGAGAAAAACTCGGTAAGGCTAAAACAGTTAAAGTTCCTCAAGGAAAATCTCTTCCTGGACATGAAGGAGATAATAGTGGTACTGAATTAAAGAACACAAAGGAAGGCGGAAAACATAAGCACGACCATCCTTGGAACGTTAGAACCAATATCATGAAAGATAAGAAAGAAATGGATAAGGAAGATTTTGGCGGTATTAAGGGTGTTAAGGTAAATAATATTGATGATGCCTTAGTAGGAGGTAGCTAAAATAGATGAAAGAATATGAAAACAACATTATTAAAAACAGCATATGATAGAAATTATTTTGTAAATAATAAGGTTATATATGAAATTTCTCCTTATTCAGTAGTGGATGATGAACACGTAATTCATATCGGACCAAATTCTAACACTGATTTAATACCTAAACTAAAAGTAACAACATCTGAGAAAAATAAAGAAGGACAATATGTAACAATTTCTATTGATACATACTATCTTGATTCATTAATTGAAGATGGAGATATTTTAAATGAAAAAGGGTTTTTAAAGACAAACCATATGGTATCTCCAGAAACGCGAGATAAATTGTACGATTTTTATAAGGCGTTTTGTGAGAAGAGTTTTGGCAAGGCTTTGGCAGACAATCCAGGTTATACTTATGAATATATTTATAAAAATAAGTTAACATTTGGTCTTCCATTATTTATGATTAATTATGGAGAAGAAAATCCTAAGATTAAATACACAGTAGAACTTTTCGATAAACAAGTAGAAGAATCTGAAGAACCTCAGGGTGTCGTTGTTGATGTTATTCAAATGACAGAAGAGAAATATAACACCCTACGTGATGAGGCAATTAAGGATAAAATATTAGAATCAGCGAAAGCAACAGCAAAAGAATACGATTACAAAGTAAATAGTGTAAACGCAGAAAAAAGGCAAGATTAATTCTTGCCTTTTTTTATAATCCAATATATATAAATAAGAATGTTATTCCTATTTGCATAAAATGAAGCAACTGGTCTTGTATTAAGTTTAATCTCAATTGATTTGCTTTCATATTATCTATCATTAGATGAAAGATAGTGTTCAATATTACTAAAAATATTAATAGCCACCAAGGACAATTAACGAAAAACATTATTGGAAGCATAATGGCGATTGACCATTCAAGTGCATGTTCAAATAATGCCATTTTGTAGTCGTTTTTATACTTTTCAAATGGTAATCCATCGTCTTTGCATGCCTTTTCCCACCAGGATTTTTGTTTTAGGTATGTAAACTTATTTTGTAGTACAAAATCATCGATAATATGGCAAAAAACCATCAATAAAAAAATCTTTGTTAACATATTTTTTCTTTTTTTTTAACTTTTTTTAGTATATTTGTACTATATGTTTCAGCAAATATACAAAAAAAATATATAAAAAACAAATTTTTTAATATTTATTAACAAATAATTAATTATTAAAATAATAAAGACATGTCAGATTTACTTTTGAAGATGCCGCTCAATTATGAGCCGCTAAGAAAAAATAGATGGTTGTTCAGATTCCCAGCTGACTTGGGTATTCAGGAGTGGTGGTTATCAAGTGCTGCTCGTCCAAGTATAAATCAGACAGAAACTGAAATTCCTTTCTTGAATACATCTACATGGGTTGTTGGTCGTTATACATGGGACACAATTCAGATTACGCTTCGTGACCCAATTGGTCCTTCTGCTTCACAGGCAGTTATGGAGTGGGTTCGTTTGCACTCTGAGTCTGTAACTGGACGTCAGGGTTATGCAGCAGGTTACAAACGTGATGTTGAACTCGAAATGCTCGACCCGACTGGTGTTGTTGTTTCAAAGTGGATTTTGAAGAATTGTATGTTGACTGTTGTTAACTTTGGTGACTTGGATTACAACTCATCAGACCTTGCAACTATTCAGATGACTCTTCGTTTTGATTATGCAATACTCGCATACTAACCATCTTAAAAAATGAATTAAATTAAAAAGGAATAAGTGTTTGCTTATTCCTTTATTTTTTTATTTTTTAAAAAATATTATATATAATAATTATAATAAAAAATAGAGTTATGGATAATAAGGAAATGTTATATGAGATTTCTTTAAAGTATAACACTTTGAAGATGTATGAAAACACATTAGACCAAATGAAAAAAAATGGTTCAGAAAATACTCCATCTTATACTGAAATTCTTAAAGAAAAAAGTATTTTGGAAGAAGAACTGTTTGAATTATTGAACCCTAAGACATTAAACGAGGAAAACACTAGCGAAAATAAGTTTTTGAATGAGGTTAATAAGAAAGCAAAATATACAGCGAGGTATAATGTATTAAAAACTGATAACTTTTTTGATAATATAACAAAAAATGATTTGGTTTGGTATGAAATGGACACACCGGATGAAGATGAAAGAAAAAATGAAGGCGAAAAAGAAGTAAAAAAACCAAAATTTGCTGACATACAGGACAAAATATCTAATTCTCAGTGGATTAGTTGCTCTAATTTTATCGTAGAGTTCCCAAAGGATAAGATTGATATTGATGAATGGAGAGTTTCAGGCTTTTTCTATAGAGCAAAACCTAGAACTTGTTGTTCACAAGAAAAATGTACAGTTAATGGCGGAGAATTAATAGTTACTGTTAATGATTTTGCTGAAAAACGTGAGGATGGAACATATAATATTCTTGCAAACATTGTAAATGACTTATCAATAAAGTCAAAGGCTTATGTTATTGGTGATATATATGCTAGAATCATTAATAATAACGGAGAAGAACTATATTTAATGAGATTTAAAAATTGCAGATTTATTTCTTCTGATGCTGATGGCTTTAATTACGAAACAACAAGTCTAAGGAAGGTTATCTTGCAGTTTGAATATGATGAAATGATTATTTTAGAACCTGATGAAGCAGCCAATTAAAAAAGGTAAAAATATATTAAAATCTAAGCCTAAGAAAAAACCTAGGCTTAGATTGCCTAATGGGAAATTGGAAAGAAATCACCCTAAATTTGGCACGTCTAAGTTGGAACAAGATTTTGCTGAACAATTTCTTGATAAGTTAGGCGTTGAATATGTTTGGCAGTTTGAAGCAAAGGATATTGGAAGATTTTATGATTTTTATTTACCAAAACATAACCTAATAATTGAGGTTGATGGTGGGTATTATCATTCAGACCCAAGAGTTGTCGATGAAAATAATCTTAACCCAATGCAGAAAAGAAATAAACGAATTGATGAGCATAAAGACGAGTGGGCATTAATGCATGGTATACCAATTGCAAGAATTTGGGAATACGATATAAGGCATAACCCAACCGGAGTTATGAATGCGTTAAAAGAAAGGTTATACATTGAAAATAAAGTCCAATCAAAGATAAATAATAAAAATAGGCGACATAAAAATTTATTAAAATGAATGTTACGTTATATTTAAAACTCGAATACTATGAAAATGGTGACTTTGACGTAAGCAATGATTATTATAAATCAAATGAAGAGTTTTTCGATGCAATGGATAGGGAGAATAAGAAATACTCTAACGTTGCGTATGATGCCATTTCAAGTTTGTGTAAAAATTCTTC
>Ga0310690_10012967_pt1 | contig 10185 bp, 7 predicted proteins | sample AusTroGonzalo_MG_2_FD_207661 | JGI IMG/M metagenome (GOLD analysis project Ga0310690, IMG submission 207661) | Bovine rumen microbial communities from tropical cattle in Woodstock, Queensland, Australia - Gonzalo_04 (v2) (version 2) | ecosystem: Host-associated > Mammals > Digestive system >...
TGTCATAGCTGAGTCGTTGGCAATGCCCTTGCCTGCAACGTCGAAGGCCGTTCCGTGATCTACGCTGACACGGATGATAGGCAGGCCGAGGGTGATGTTAACACCGCTGGCACTCTCCATCTTGCCCGTTTCCTTGTTCCAGTTAAAAGCGCAGACCTTGAGGGGAATGTGCCCTTGGTCGTGATACATGGCCACACAGCCGTCAAACTGACCACACTTGGCTTTGGCAAAGATGCTGTCAGGTGGAACAGGACCATCGACATCGAAGCCACGCTGGCGCAGTTCCTCAATAGCGGGGATAATCTCCTCTGCCTCCTCATAGCCAAACATGCCATTCTCGCTGCTATGGGGGTTCAAGCCAGCCACACCAATGTGGGGCTTCTCTATGCCAAACTGCCGACAGGCATCGTCAATCAGTTCCACACACTCTATAACGCGCTGCTTCTTCACAAGGTCACAGGCCTTACGCAAAGGTACGTGCGTTGAGACGTGGATGACGCGGATGTTTTCATCGGCCAGCATCATGGCATACTTCTTCGTACCGGTAAAGGTGGCATAAATCTCTGTATGGCCGTCATAGTGGTGACCAGCCAGGTTGAGTGCCTCCTTGTTCAGTGGGGCGGTGACTGTTCCATCTACTTCGTCGGCCATAGCCAGTTCGATAGCCTTCTTGATATATTGGAAAGCAGCATTGCCGCATTGTGCCTGAACCTTACCGAATTCAAAGGTCGTCAGGTCGACACACTGCAGGTCAATCACGTCAATGGTTCCATACTCAAATTTTGCATCGCTGACGTTCTGAATGGCGTTCACCGTCAACCCGAAGCCAAGCAGCTGAACCGCTTGGAGCAAGATGGCAGCATCACCTGTTACAATGGGTCGGCACTTTTCGTAGGTTTCTTTTCTGTTCAGGGCGCGTACGGTTATCTCAGGTCCAATGCCTGCGGGGTCGCCCATCGTGATGGCTAATATCGGTTTCATAGCTTCTTCTTTTATTTCGATATACCGGGATTTCGGCATATCGAGTTAATACAATGAATTGTAGATGTCGCGGGCATCCTGTTCAGTGACTTCTCTCGGATTGTTCTTCAGCAGGCGCTGTACTTCCATAGCAGCCTTCGCCATGTTGTCGACTGCCGTTTGGGGAATGCCGAGGTCGGTGAGCTTCTTGGGAATACCGACGGCATCGGCCAGACGGTAGATGAAGTCGACACCACGCTGGGCGGTTTCATCGGCACTGTGGCCGGCAGTAACACCGCAAGCTATCGCCACCTCTGCGTAACGTTCCGGACAAGCAGGACGGTTAAACTTCATGACCGATGGCAACAGGATGGCGTTCGACAAACCGTGAGGGATGTGGAACTCGCCGCCGAGAGGATAGGAAAGTGCGTGAACGGCCGCCGTGTTGACAGGACCGAGACATAATCCGCCATACAGTGAACCGAGTGCAAGGGCTTCACGGGCTTCTTGGTCCTGTCCGTTCTTGACTGCTCGTTCCAAATGGGCAGCAATTAGCTGTATACCTTTCAGTGCATAGATGTCGACGGCAGGATGGGCAAACTTATTGGTGTAGGCTTCGATACAATGCGTTAGTGCATCCATACCTGTATCGGCAGTCACTTTGGCAGGTACGGTCCATGTCAGCTTCGGATCAACGTAAGCTGCATCGGTCATGAGATAGGGGCTGACGATGCCTTTCTTCAAGTGGTCACGTTCGTCCAGAAGAATAGCGTTTGGCGACACCTCACTGCCTGTACCTGCTGTGGTAGGCAGACAGGCAAACCACAAGCCTTTCTTCTGGATGAAGCCCGTTCCGAAGCAGTCTTCTACCTGCTGGTCGGAGTGGATGAAAGCGGCCACTAACTTCGCGATGTCAAGCACGGAACCACCACCGATACCAACCACACTGTCAGCCTTAAAGTCGCGGGCACACTGTAAGACGGTCTTGAAATCGTTGACTGTCGGTTCAGCAACAATGTTCTGGAACACCTCGATATGGATTCCAGAAGCTTTCAACTCTGCCAAAGTTGGCTCTATCAGTGGGATGATGGGCGGGGCTGTCAGCACAAACAGCCGCCGATAGCCCAGTTTTTTGTAGTCTTCCGTAAATGTTCCTATGCAACCCGTGCCAAATACGATACGTTGTGGCTGCAAAAGTGTTATTTGTTTCATACTGACTGTTTTGATAAACATAGAGGGTATGTCTGTTAACACACCCTCCAAACGATATTCAATCACAAACTGCTATAACAAGTTCATGGTGTCAGTAGCAATCATCAATTCCTCGTCTGTGGGGATGACAACGACCTTCACACGGGAGTCGTCGGCCGAAATGATGGCCTCTTCGCCACGAACGTTGTTCTTCGACTCATCGAACTTGACACCGAGGAACTCCATGTCCTTACAGACTTCAGAACGCATGCTGGTTTGATTCTCTCCGACACCGGCGGTAAACACGATAACGTCTAATCCACCCATAGCGGCAGCATAGGCACCGATGTACTTCTTGATGCGGTAGAAGTACATATCCTGAGCAAGCTTGGCACGAGGGTCGCCATCCTTGGCTGCGTTCTCTACGTCGCGCATGTCACTGCTTCCACCCGTCAAACCGGCTACACCGCTCTTCTTGTTCAGCAGGTTCGACATACCATCGGCATCGAGACCCAGCTTCTTTTCGATGAACGTTACGGCACCACCATCGATGTCACCGGCACGTGTACCCATCATCAAGCCCTCCAACGGGGTGAGACCCATCGAGGTGTCAATGCACTTGCCGTCAACGACAGCAGCGATAGAGCCGCCGTTACCTACGTGGCAGGTCACCATCTTCGTTCCTTCAGCGGGAATACCCAAGAACTCGCAGGCACGCTGTGAAACATAACGGTGCGAAGTGCCGTGAAAACCATAGCGGCGGATGCCGTACTTCTCGTACAACTCGTAGGGAATGGCGTACATGAAGGCCTTCGGAGGCATCGTCTGATGGAAGGCAGTGTCGAAGACACCCACCTGCGGCAAACCAGGCATCAGCTCCTTCACAGCATTGACACCCTTCAGGTTGGCAGGATTGTGCAGGGGAGCAAGGTCGGAACACTTCTCAAACTCCTTCAGCACCTCGTCGGTAAGGATGACGCTCTTATTGAACTTCTCACCTCCATGCACCATACGATGGCCTACAGCATCAATCTCGTTCAAGCTTTTTATGACGCCGATCTCGGGGTCAGTCAGCAACGAGAAGATGAACTTCACACCCTCAGTATGCTCAGGGATGTCGTGCATGATCTGCTTCTTCTCACCGTTGGCAAGCTTCACTTTTACAAAGGCACCGTCCAAGCCTACACGCTCAGCGCCGCCACTGGTCATCACACTCTTGTCATCCATGTTGTACAATGCGTACTTGATAGACGACGAACCACAGTTTAATACTAATATCTTCATAAATTGTTATTAATGTTTTTACTATTTACTCCCCTCCTTAGGGAGGGGGTGGGGGTCTTTACTTCTTGGCATCCATAGCCTGACAGGCAGTAATAGCCACCATATAGTAGATGTCGTCGACAGAACAGCCGCGAGAGAGGTCGTTCACAGGACGGGCAATACCCTGAAGGATGGGACCGATGGCGATGGCATCGCCTAAGCGCTGAACCATCTTATAGCCAATATTTCCTACCTCGAGGTTCGGGAATACGAGAACATTGGCATTGCCGGCAATCTCTGAACCGGGAGCTTTCTTCTTACCCACACCAGGCACAAGGGCGGCATCTGCCTGCAACTCACCGTCTATCTTAATGGCAGGATCAAGTTCCTTGGCCAGACGAGTAGCCTCAATAACCTTGTCTACTACTTCGTGCTTGGCACTTCCCTTCGTCGAGAAACTGAGCATGGCCACACGCGGGTCGGCAAAGCCTGCAACAGACTTGGCGGTTTGAGCCGTGCAGACAGCAATCTGGGCAAGCTCGTTGGCATCGGGCATCGGCGTAACGGCTACATCACCCACCACCAAAACACCATTCTCTCCAAACTGCGGCTGTTTGGTGATGAGCAGCATGCCACCACTGACACACGTAATGCCTGGGGCACACTTGATAATCTGCAGGGCAGGGCGCAGGGTGTCACCTGTGGTCGACAAAGCTCCGCTGATTTGGCCGTCAGCACCCTCGGTCTTGATAATCATACAACCTAAGTACAAGGGGTTCTTCACCAATTCGCGAGCCTGCTCGATGGTCATACCCTTCTTCTTGCGTAGTTCTGCCAACAACTGGGCGTACTCTTCGCTTTTCTCACAGTTCTCTGGGTCGATAAGTGTTGCTTTGTCAATGTTGGTGAGTCCCTTCTCCTTGGCCAGTGCATGTACCTTGTCGGGGTTACCAATCAGAATGATGTTGGCAATGTCGTCAGCCAACACACGGTCGGCTGCACAGAGTGTGCGCTCCTCTTCAGCTTCAGGGAGCACGATGCGCTGCTTGTTAGCCTTAGCACGCGCTACGATTTGACTTAATAAATCCATAGTTTGTTTTATTTTATATGAAAAAAATTATTGGCTGCAAAGGTAATAAAAAAAGTTCATAGTTCATCGTTCATCGTTCATAGTTTTTTTCTCAGAACCGGCAAATTTTTCACTCTTTCACTAAAATTATGAATTATGAACTATGAACTATGAACTATTTCACGTCATCTCCTGAGTCAGAATGCTTTCCAGCTTCTCAGCAGTGAGACGCAACTGGAACTGGTTGCGGATAGCTACGCTGATGCTACCTGTTTCTTCGGAAACCACAACGGCAATACAGTCACTCTCATGAGTAACGCCAAGTGCTGCCCTGTGTCGGAGACCCAGTTCCTTGGGAATGTTCAAGTCGTGTGATACCGGCAGGATGCAACCGGCAGCCACTATTCGGTGGTCGGCAATCACCATAGCACCGTCATGCAAAGGAGAGTTCTTGAAGAAAAGGTTTTCAATGAGCCGCTGGTTCACCGTAGCATCCAGTCGTTCGCCCGTTGCCACAATGTCGTCAAGGGGTGTTCCACGCTGCATGACGATGAGAGCACCCACCTTTTTCTTGCTCATGTTCATGCAAGCCATCACAACGGGCATAATGACTTGCTTTATTTTTTCATTGTCACGTTTCTTGTCACCATTAAAGAATATACGGCGGATGGCCTTCATGCGCTGGTGGGCTCCCAAATTGTAGAGGAACTTGCGGATGTCGTCCTGAAACAATATGATTAATCCGATGACTCCCACGCTGACCAGCTTGTCCATAATAGACCCTAACAGTTTCATCGCAAGTACCTGCGACACAACCAGCCACAAAACGACAAAAACCAGAATGCCCATAAAGACATTCAGCGACCGCGACTCCTTCATGAGCCTGTAGATGTAGTACAGAATCAGGGCGACGAGGACAATGTCGATAACATCTTTGACACCAAATTCAAAAAACACTTTCTTATAATTTACGATTTGACAATTCTTGACTTACTTCTGTTTTTCCGTATGCTACGACTTGGTCGCAGACACTATCCTCACACACTCTACGGCTTCGTTGACATCGTGGACGCGGAGGATGGATGCCCCCTTCAGCAGAGCGATGGTGTTCAGTACCGTCGTTCCATTCAAGGCTTGTTCTGGATTTGTGTCTAACAGACGATATATCATAGATTTTCTGGAGATGCCCACCAGTATGGGCAATCCTAACATCTGCATCCGTTCGAGTTCGTTCATAATCTGGTAGTTTTGCTCCAAGGTCTTACCGAAACCAAGGCCAGGATCCAGAATGATGTCCTTTTGTCCTAATGAACGCAGCTGGTCAGTAGCGGCAGCACAATCCAACAGCACCTCTTTCATATTGCTTTTCCTTGACATATATATATAAGGTACACGTAGACGAGACACCATGCGGAACATCGTCTGCTGGCTGTCGGCAGGTGCTCCTACATCATTGATGATGTCTGCACCAAACTCCTCAACGGCCATACGGGCAACCTGTGGACGGAAAGTGTCGACGCTGACCACAGCGTCGGGAGCTTCGCGGCGAACAATCCGCAAAGCCTCCCGTAGCCTGGTCGTTTCTTCATTCTCGTCCGTAAGCTGACCTCCGGGACGGGTGGAGCAGGCACCGACGTCGATGATACTTCCGCCTTGCGTCAGAATCTCAACCACGCGGTCGGCCACATCCTGTTCTGCCTGCTTCCGACTTGCTGCATAGAACGAGTCGGGGGTAGCATTCAGAATACCCATCACTAAGGGTTGGTGGAGGTCTGTCAGTCGTCCGTGGACATTCAGCGTATATTCCATCTCACTATTGTTTCAGCAGGTTAAGACCTCCTTGGGGAGCCAAAGCATTGGTGGTCTTCTCGGTATATTCTGCCAGTTTTAACATGGTGGTGACAGCAATGTCACGGCTGGAGGAACCAATCCGGAATGTGTAGTTTCCGGCCTCAGTCAGCCACTGGCTTCCTTCTTCATCAAATGAAGCAAGGTCGCGTACAGGGATGGTCATGGTGAGTGTCTGGCTCTCGCCGGGCTTCAACTCACGGGTTTTGGCAAAGGCCTTCAGTTCCTGTGCTGGCTTTTCCATCTTGCCTTGGGGAGCCGTCACATAAACCTGTGCTACTTCCTTACCAGTGACACTGCCTGTGTTCTTGACGGTGACGGAAACGCTGACTAAACCAGCGTTCGCCTTGACAGTGGGTTTTGAGAAGGCAAACGTCGTATAGCTGAGTCCGAAGCCGAAGGGATAGGCCACCTCGCGGTTGAAGGTATCGAAGTAGCGGTAACCTACGTAGATGTCCTCATTGTGGTTTGTATAAGAGTGTCCTGGAATTGGCATCTTGTTGGCAGCCATCATTCTAAAGGTGTAGGAATCGATGTTGCCTGGGAAGTCCTGAGTCGAGGGATGGTCAGTTGCAGCAATGGGCCAGGTCATAGTGAGCTTGCCGGATGGGTTGACTTTACCCGTCAGGATGTCAGCAATGGAGTTGCCGCCTTCCTCACCAGGCTGCCAGGCGCAGATAATGGCATCGGGATAGCTGCTCCACGACGCCGTCTCGATGACAGAGCCGCTGTTGATGATGACGATGACGGGTTTACCGGCAGCATGGAATGCGTTGCATACGTCGGTGATGAGGTCACGCTCTTCAGGAATCAGGTCAAACTCTGTGCTGATGTCGCGGTCGACACCTTCACCAGCCTGACGTCCGATGGTGACGATGGCAGCATCGGCAGTCTTCACCTCGTTATTGATACAGATGGGTGAGATACTGATTTCAGGATACTTCTGCTGACCAAACATCTCCATCTGATACCACTTGGCAGGATGGCGCTCAGCTTGGAACTTCACCTTGGCATATTCAATATACTTGCGGTAGATGTCGGTGAGTGTAGACGATGACTGGATGCCAATGTTCTTCAGGCCCTCCACCATGTCCACCACATAGGGGGTATGCACACAGCCAGAGCCTGTGCCGCCTGAGAGGAAGTCGTAGGAGTTCTCGCCGAACAATGCTACGGTCTTGATGGTGTTGTCCTTCCAAGGTAGCACACCGTTGTTCTTCAGCAGCACGATGCCTTCGGTGGCACTCTCACGGGTAATCTGAGCGTGGGCCTTTAAGTCAGGTTTGTTGGTGGCAGGGTAGTGGTGGAAGCTCGGTGTCTTGACAATGTATTCCAGCATGCGGCGGACGTTGCGGTCAACATCAGCCATGCTGAGCTTGCCGTTCTTTACCCCATCGATAATCTCCTGTACCTGTGCTGGCTGACCGGGTTCCATGAGATCGTTTCCAGCCTGCACCTCCGTAATGGTGGGTAATCCCTCGCGGATGCCTATCCAGTCGGTCATGACAATACCCTTGTAGCCCCAGTCTTCACGAAGAATCTTGGTCAGCAGGTCTTGGTTGCCCATAGAGTATTGTCCGTTAATCTTGTTGTAGGAGGCCATGATGGTCCAAGGGTCACTTTCACGAACGGCAATCTCGAAGCCACGCAGGTAGAGTTCGCGGGCAGCACGTTGTGAGACACGTTCGTCAACGCTCGTGCGGTCAGTCTCCTGTGAATTAACGGCAAAGTGCTTGGCCGATACACCGGCACCCTGACTCTGCACACCGTTGATATAGGCGGCGGCAATTTTACCCGTGAGCAGAGGGTCTTCCGAATAGTATTCGAAGTTACGGCCACAGAGCGGGTTACGGTGCAGGTTCATGCCCGGTCCGAGGATGACGTCGCAACGGTATTCCTTGGTCTCGTTGCCAATAGCCTCGCCCACTTTCTTCACCAGTTCAGTGTTCCAGGTTGAGGCCAGACAAGTGCCGATGGGAAATCCTGTAGCATAGTAAGTCTGGTCAGTTCCCTCGCGGGTAGGGTTAATTCGCACACCGGCAGGACCATCGGTCAGCACGGTGGCGGGAATGCCTAAGCGGGGAATAGCAGGTGACGTGCCGGCAGCACCAGCCACAAGGTCGGCTTCTCCGCCTACTACGGCACCCGAGTCAAAGAAGTTGTTAGCACCGCCAACCAGCAGTTTGGCTTTCTCTTCCAGTGTCATGGCTTTCATCACCTCATCGATGTTGTCGGCTCTCAGTGTTGTCTGTGCAGTCATTGTTGCAGTTGTTAGCAGGACGCTCAGTCCCATGGTCAATAGTTTCATAATGCTTAATTCTTAATGCTTAATTCTTAATTTACTTATAGTATGCTTTTAGTTCTTCAGCATAGTCAGCCAACAGGCGGGCATCACCGTTACCGTATCTCTGCCACATCTGCTGACAGGGCAGCAGCAGTGGTGAAAAGGTAACATCGCGGCGGTTAAGCTGGGGGTCACAGTGCTGATAGACCTCCAGCGTGTCAGCTACCAGCGATGTAGGAATGTGCATGAGCCTCGCCAGTTCCTGCACTTCAGGAGTCTGCGGCACCATCGTGATGGGTGTCAGTCGGAAGTAGAGGTCGAGTATGAGGATGAGCATCACGGGAGTCAGCCTGTCGTCTTCCGTCAGTGGACGGAAATCTGGCTCAAAGGTTTCCTGTATATCAACACCTTCGTAGAAGTCGCCTCCGCTGTTGAATCCCTTCATGCTTCTTAGCAGTGCCACGGCTCTGCTCAACCGTTTTGGATTCTGTGAGTACTCCAGCCAAATGCGCTCGATGCGAGGTGTCTCAAGCGTGGCTATCTGCTTCATTCTTTCGTGGAGCACCTGAGGTGCAATGTGCAGCTCAAGGCTCAGTGCTACCATCGTGCGGCTATACGTTGGTTTCACGCCAACAGGTTTGCGCAGATACTGCTGCATGAGCAGTAGCCAGTAGTCGTCTTGCCATGTTTGCTTTCTTGCCATGATACGTTTTTTCGGAATTATTTTGCAAATATACGGATTTTTTTCTAATTTTGCACTCAAATTCACATAACTTATGAGAAAAATACTGATTATTGTGGTCTTGACAGTCCATATCGTCAGTCTTCAGGCTCAATCAATACGTGATGAGATACGCCGGAACATTCGTTGTTCGGCGGGTAACTTTATGGCTTATCCTGGTCCTGTCACCCACCAGCAGACACTGGCTCCCCAAGGCAAGAGACCGTTCTATATCAGTCACTATGGCAGCAATGGTTCATCTTACCACGAAGTGCCGGCGACCTACGAACTCCCCTATCTCATCATGCAGATGGCCGATAGTCTGGGCAAACTGACACCATTGGGTCGTGATGTGATGCAGCGTCTCGACCTGGTACGGAAGGACGCCTACGGCCGTTATGGTGAACTCACCGAACTGGGAGCTATGCAGCATCGGGATATTGTCCGTCGTATGGTGGAGCACTTCCCTGATGTGTTCGAAGGCCTGACGGCTGTTGATGCCCGTTGTACGGAGGTTCCGTCTTGTCTGCTCTCTATGGAGAATGCTATGGTCCAGCTTTCACTCATGCGGCCTGAGCTGAAGCTCCATCATAACTCTACGAAGCGTGACTACTGGTATCTGGATCAGCAAGACAGCAAGCTCTCTGCCATGCGTATGGATTCGCTCGCCAAAGTGCGCTACGATGCTTTTGCCCACTCCCATGAGATTTGTGAGCGCTTGATGCTTTCACTTTTCAACGATACCGCCTACGTGCATCATGAAGTGGATGCGACACTATTGACTGACTGCATCTTCAGGGTGGCTGGTAACATCCAGAATACAGAGATGCGTCGTCAGCTGACGCTTTA
>Ga0310690_10012968_pt1 | contig 10185 bp, 8 predicted proteins | sample AusTroGonzalo_MG_2_FD_207661 | JGI IMG/M metagenome (GOLD analysis project Ga0310690, IMG submission 207661) | Bovine rumen microbial communities from tropical cattle in Woodstock, Queensland, Australia - Gonzalo_04 (v2) (version 2) | ecosystem: Host-associated > Mammals > Digestive system >...
TTTTTTGCTTTTGAACCGGCATCTTGACCGACAATAACATAATCGGTATTTGCGGAAACAGAACCGGCCACTTTTGCGCCGAGAGCTGTAGCTTTAGCCTTGGCTTCAGCTCGAGTCAAACTTTCTAAAGTGCCTGTGAAAACAATTGTTTTTCCCGCGATTTTAGAGCTGTAATCTGTGGTATCAACAAAGGACTCAATGGTAACATATTTTCTTAAATTTGAGATGATTTGAAGGTTATGAGGCTCTTTAAAAAACTCAACAATATCATGAGCCACGGCTTCCCCGATTCCGTCAATCGAAAGCAGTTTTGAGGTGTCTTCATTTTGCATGTTAGAAGAAAATGCATCAAAAGTGCCGTAATTTTTAGCAATCAACAAGGCTGTTGCCGAACCGACTTGGCGAATACCCAAAGCATAGATGAAACGAGGCAAAGAAATATGACGTTTATCTTGAATCGATTTGAAAAGATTTTGAACGGATTTCAAACCCCAGCCTTCACGCGCTTCCAGATGTAAACCGCTTTGAAGAGAAAACAAATCATCACCGCCGTTACGCTCCTCAAGTGTAAAAATATCATCGGGGTGAGATATGATTTTTTCTTTAAAAAAATCTTCGATAATTTTCGCGCCTAAGCCTTCAATATTAAACGCTTCACGTGAGACAAAGTGTTTAAGGCGCTCAATGGCTTGAGCAGGACAAGAGAGCCCACCCGTGCAACGGCGTACGGCTTCATCTTCTTCTCTCACAGCATGTGCACCACATTCGGGGCAAACGTTCGGGAATTCAAATTTTTGGGAATCGGCCGAGCGTTTTTCTGCTAAAACACCCAAAATTTGCGGAATAACATCACCGGCACGTTGAACAATGACATAATCATTAACACGAATATCTTTTCGCTTGATTTCGTCTTCATTGTGAAGGGTCGCATGAGAAACCATAACACCGCCGACATTAACGGGCTCTAAATCTGCAACCGGTGTTAAAGCTCCTGTGCGGCCGACTTGAACACGGATGTTCAAAAGCTTTGTAATGGCTTTCTCAGCTTCAAACTTATGAGCGATGGCAAAACGCGGGGTGCGCGTTAAGAAACCTAAACGCTGCTGAAGGTCTAAAGAGTTGACCTTATAAACAATACCGTCAATGTCATAAGGAAGGTCAGCACGAGTGGCTTGTAATTGTTCAAAACTTTGAACAATTTCCTCAACGTTGTGGCAAAGTTTGTTGTAAGGGTTGACGGGAAAGCCCCACTCTTTAACCTTAGCTAAAAACTCAGCTTGCGTCTTCCAAAAAAGATTTGAAACTTCACCCCATGTATAAACAAGAAGGCTTAATTTACGTTGTTTGGTGATGTTTGCATCAAGCTGGCGAAGAGAGCCGGCTGCCGCATTGCGCGGGTTAGCAAAAGTCTTTTTGTTTTGGGCCTCATTTGCCTCATTTAATGCAAAAAAATCAGCCTTTGACATATAAACTTCACCACGAAGCTCAACAACATCAGGAAAATCAGAAGCCGTGACAACGTGGGGCAAGCCGGCAATTGTTTTAATGTTTTCGGTGATGTCTTCACCTGTTTTGCCGTCACCTCGAGTGGAAGCCGAAACAAGTTTTCCTTTCTCATAGCGCGCATTAAAAGACAAGCCATCCATTTTAGGCTCTGCGGTGAAATCAATGTTTTGATCGGTATTTAAAAAACGCTGAACGGAGGCAACAAATTCTTTCAACTCTTCAATGGAAAAAATATCGCCGAGTGAAAGCATAGGGACTTTTAAGGTGATTTTCTTAAAGTCGGACTGCAAAGGTGCACCGATTCTTTTTGACGGACTGTCTGAACGAACAAGGTGGGGAAATTTGGTTTCGATTTGCTCATTTCTGAGTTTTAAGGCATCATACTCGGCATCTGTTAAATACGGATCATCATGCTGATAATAGGCAATATCGGCCTTTGCCATTTCTTTGGCAATATATTTTAACTCGGCATTTGCCTCAATTTCTGTTAAATCTGCAACGGGTTTCATGTTTTTTCCTTTGACTTTAATATAAAGCAAACGGCAAAAAAAAGCCACCGGAAAAGAAAGGTTATAAGAAGGTTATTTTAGATTAATGAACGCTGGCATCCATTGGGTTGAATTTAAGCAATAAAGTGTTCCACATTTTGTATTTGTCTGCGTATTTCTCGGGGAATATTTTATAGATATTCACATTATTGTGATTTTGACATGAAATGACGGCGCGGCGTGCACTTTCGGCGATGGCTCTGAAGTGAGGATCTGAGTTGGCACGTGCTTTATCAACAATTTGAACGTCACGAATGGTGCCGTCTTGATTTAAGAAAGCGCGGATTTCAATAATCATACCCTCAATACCGCGAGCACCCGGATCTAAGTTCCAACATTCTCGTAAATAACCACCGATGGCATCTGTTTCGGTAATGGTGAGTTCCGAAAAATACGAACCACCCGTACCGCCATCAACGCCCAAGTTGGAAACTGGTGTGCCTGTTTTGATGGTGGCAGGTGTATTTTGAGTGCCGATTTCTTTTTCAAGCGAATTGACACTATCCATCAAGCTTTTTAAAGGATTCGTGACGGTTTTGACCTCTTTAGGTTTTTCGGGCGTTTTAGGTTTTGGTTGAGGCTTATTTTGCTCTTTGGGCGGCGCTGGCTTTTTAGAAGGTTTCGGCGCCGGTTTATTTTTTTGCTTTGGCTCTTCTTTTGGTTTAGGTTTTGGATCCGGTTTTTGCTCTTTTTGTGGTGCGGGTTCAGGGGCTGTATCGACAAAATCTTGCTTCGGGGTTTCAACTTTTTCAGGCTCGGGTGCGCCGGCCGGCTCAGGCTCTTTTTCTTCATGCGTATATTGAGGTGGTGTTTTTTCGGTGACGGTAGCCGGTTTATCTTCATCGCCAAAGACAGCTTTAGGGGGAAGGTTGGTCATTTCACCTAATTTAACATCTTTCAAATCAACAATAATAGGTGCTTGAAAGGTGGTCATTTTAGGTCGAAAAAGCATTGGTAAATCCATCACGAATATAATAAATACCGCAATATGCAAAGCAATGGATCTGTATAAATACTTTTTCATAAAACCTGTTAATTTCCTTTGACAAGAGGTCTGGGCTCCGTTTTGAGACCGACTTTTTCAAACCCGGCATCTTTTAAAAGCGCCATCAAATTAATAACCCTGCCATATGCAGATTCTGTGTCACCGGAAATTGTGATCGTGGCTTCAGCATTTTCACCTTTGATGGCTTTAACTTTTGCAACAATTTTATCTGCCGGAATTTCCGTTTTACCGATGTAGTAATACCCATCTTTATCAACGCTGATGTTAATAGATGTTTCTTTACCCTCGAAAGCTTTGCCGCCGACTTTTGGAAGATTAAGCGAAATGCCCGATGTCATCAAAGGAGCTGCAACCATAAACACCACAAGCAAAACCATCATCACATCCATTAAGTTTGTGATGTTAATATTGGCATTTCTTCGGCTTGGTCGGCGACTTGAATAACGAAAAGAGTTTTGCATTTTATTATTCTCCGGCGATTTCGGCACGAATAGCCGTATCATCAATTTCACGCGATAAAATGGAAGAAAATTCCGCAATAAAGTTTTCAAGCCTTTTAGCGTAACGATCATTGGCTGTTGAAATAGAGTTATAGGCTAACACGGCCGGAATGGCAGCAATTAATCCGAAAGCTGTTGTAAACAAGGCTTCAGCAATACCGGGGGCCATAGCAGACAAAGAGTTGCTTTGTGTGATGGCGATGGCATTAAAGCTGTTAATGATTCCCCAAACAGTTCCAAACAAACCAACGAGCGGGGCAACGGAGCCGGTTGAAGCTAAAAAGCCCAAACGTTTATCTAAATCATCTAATTCTTTATCCATCGTAACCGCCATGGCCTTTTCAATGCGTTGTTGAAGCGAGACACCACGCAAACCTCTGTCTGTTTTTGATTTCATAATGTTTGTTCTTCTCCACTCTTTCATGGCGCTCACAAACATGGCAGACATCGGATCGCGCGGCGAATTACCAATGGCATCATATAATCTGTCAAGAGAACCGCCCGACCAAAAAGCCTCTTCAAACTTCTTCGTGGTACGCTTAACGCGGCGAAGAGAAGCGAATTTTTCAAAAATGATGGCCCAAGACCAAATTGATGCGGCAATCAAACCGATCATGACGATTTTCGTAACTGAATCTGAAGCCCAAACCATATCCCACAAAGATGGATTTGAGGCAGCACTGACGGCATCTGATAAAACTTCTGTTTCCATGTTTTTTCCTTATAAAACTTAAAAAAAGCAATAAATAATGCTTCTTGTAACATGAAAAGTTAAAGATTCAATTAATTTGAATTAAAAAGCTTATATAATCGGTTTAAAGCTTAAATTAAATTCGGTAATTTTTAATCACCGTTAAGAGAAATTTCTTGCAACCCAATGCTTTTATCTTCAACGCCCCAATCCGTTGTTGACATGACAAGAGAAACGTCTTTCGGCAAATCTTCAAAAATAACCGCAAAAGACTTACCGCCATTAACTGCTTCAACCCTCACAATACCTTTATAAAGGTGAACAATACCCGTAAAAGGATTGTTTGAGTTGACAACCATTTCTTGAGGAAAAACATTTAATTTAAGAGCCATTTCATTATTTAAATTGGCATAAGGCGTTGCCTCACCTCCTGAGGCAAAAGCAACATGAATATTGTTTACAATCTGAACCATTTGATTGATGGTTTTATTAATCTTGTGTTGAGCCATCAGCTTGGAATATCCTTTTAAAGCGGTAGCTGACAGAACACCGACAATGGCCAAAACACCTAACATTTCAACCATTGAACGACCATTATTATTTTCTTTTTTCATGTTTCACTTCTCTTAAAACTTGGGAAACCATCAGGCACCCGTATAATACAAAAAGTTAAAAATTCAATTAATTTGAAAAAAAATTAATTATCCAAAGGCGATAATTTATCATCATTAATAGATATTTCTTGCAAACCGGTATTCTTATCTTCAACGCCCCAATCTGTAGATCCGATGGCCACGGCAGCGTCCATTGGCAAGCCTTCAAAAACAAGCTTAAAAGAGGCACCTTCATCATCTGTGAATAGCATCACATCTCCATGATATAAATTAATAATGGTTGGAACACGAGAATTAACAACCATTTCTTTTGGGAAAATATTTAAGGCAACAGCAGCCTTCATGTCAAGAGCAGCATAAGGTGCGGCTTCGTTTTGAGTATTAACAAAAGCAAGGCGGGTATTTTTAATGATGGTTGAGATTTGATCAATAGTTTTATTGATTTTTTGCTTCGCCATCACTTTATTGTAACCTGCAAGAGCAGAAACAGAAAGAACACCAATAATTGAAAGTACACCGAGCATTTCAACCATAGAGCGCCCACCTTCGTTTTTTCTTACCATCTTTTTCATCTTTTTTACCTTATTGTTTTTCACTGATCATTGCTGTTAATTGTGCCTGACAGACAAGAGACCCGTTAACATATGTTTTAGAATCACAGACAATGACATTTTTATGTTGCTTTAATTTTTCAACGTGCATCTCAAGGGTGTCACCAGGGATGACTTGCCGGCGAAATTTAACTTGATCAACGCCCATAAATAAAACGTCATGCTGCTTTAATTCATCATCACCTTGGGCAATGACAAAAGCTGCAGTTTGAGCCATGGCTTCAATTTGCAAAACACCAGGCATGATAGGCTTTGAAGGAAAATGTCCTTGAAAAAAAGGCTCACTTACGGTTACATTTTTATAGCCGATACCCTTTATTCCTTTCTCCAAAATTTCTATTTTATCAAGAAATAAAAAAGGATATCTGTGAGGCAAAACCTTCATAATGTCATCAATAAAATAAATTTTATTTTCCATTTTCTTTCCTATTTTTTACTATTTTTTTGTAAAAAAGCAACTTGGCGCATGAAATCCTTAAACGGAACAGCCGGTGTGCCGAGCAAAACCGCACCGGGCTCGACATCACGCATGACACCTGATTGCGCGGCAATTTGAGCGCCTGTTCCGATTTTTAGGTGATCGGCAAAACCTGTTTGTCCGCCGCAAACAACATAATCGCCGAAAGTGCAAGAGCCTGCAATACCGACCTGTGCAACCACAACGCAACCATGACCGAGTTTATCGTTGTGGGCAATTTGAACAAGGTTATCAAAACGGCAACCGTCACCGATAACCGTATCATCCAAAGCACCTCTGTCAACACAGGTGTTGGCTCCGATTTCAACATCATTTCCAATGACAACACGACCGATTTGAGGAATTCGTTGATGTTTACCTTCTATAAGATCAAACCCGAAACCGTCTGCACCGATACGTGCACCGGTGTAAATATAGCAATCATTACCCATAATACAATAAGCGACATAAGCGTTAGAACCGATACGGCAACGATGACCGATTTTACAGGATCTGCCGATATAGGCACCGGCTTCAATGCGGCAATTATCTCCGATAACAACATTTTCTTCAATGGTTACAAAATCAGCAATAAAACAATTTCGGCCTATTTGAGCACTCGGATGAATGGATGCTTTTGGTGAAATGCCGGGCTCAGGAGTAAACTCTGAATAGAGCGCCTGATTAAGTTTTAAAAAGGCAATTTTCGGATTCTCGTGAAGCAAAATAACAACACCCTGAGGAACTAAATCGGCCAAAGATGAGGTTGTTATACAAGCTTTTGCTTTAATGTTTTGTGCTGTTTCTTTAGCTTTTTTATCATAGAAAAAACAAATGTCATCACTTTGAGCTTTTTCCATTGTGGAAATATTAAAGATAAGTTCATCAGCTTTGGTCTTATCAACCAATTCGGCACCGGTCGTTTCCGCAATTTTTGAAAGAGAAAAAGGACCGTTGTTTTTGTAAAAAGACGTATCAACCATATAAAATCTCCTTATAAACTTGTACCGAAGTTAAGTCTGAAAACTTCTTTTTCGTCGTAATCTTCCTTCATGACAGGGAAACCAAAATCAATATCAATTTTACCCATCGGAGAATGCCACTCAAAGCCGAAGCCGACTGAGGCTCGCGGTTTGGAAGAATAGTAAACATCTTTTTTGTTGATGTCATCAGGTTTGCCGAGCATGCCGATATCAAAGAATGTGCGTCCTCTGATGCCAACCTCATCCAAACCAATCGGGAAAGAAAGTTCTGTTCCGCCGTAAAGTGTCCAATTACCGCCCAAAGCATCATCTGTTCTTTTATCTCGAGCACCGATGCCGCCAAACTCAAAACCGCGCAAATTGTTGCCACCTAAATAATAACGGTTTGAAAGGCGAACATCTTTACCGCCGTAACCGACAATATATCCGCCGTTAGCGTGAAATTTAAATGTCCAATAATCCGCTAAAGTATAAAATTGAACGGCTTTAACATCAAACTTGAAAAACTTTTCATTACCGCCTAAGCCTGCAATATCATTGCCAAAGGAAAGGTAATAACCCTCTTTTGTTCGTTGAGTGCTGTCGCGTTTGTCATAATAAAGAGTTTGTCCGATAATGGAACCGGTTGTTTTTCCCTTTTCTTTTTTAACATACTCAGAAGCGCTGTCTTTGACATTTTTGATTTCATCTTCACGAATGGTGTAACGAAGCGTTTGATAAAAATCATCCGTATAATTCCACCCTAATCGACCACGTGTGCCGATGGAAGACGTATCATAGGAACTTTCATCTTGATAATCTTCATCGCTGTAAAAAACATCAACACCGGCGCTTAAGCGACGCCCCAAGAAATAGGGCTCCGTAAAGGAGAAAGAGTAATCTTTCGTACGTTGTGAAACAGCCGCATCTAAGCTTATTTCCTGACCTTTACCCATGAAATTTGTTTCAGTGATACCGGTTTGAACGAGTGCGCCGTTCGTTGTGGAATATCCGAGACCGACGTTAAAGTAACCGGTTGATTTTTCTTCTAAGTTAATATCAATATCGGCCTTGTCTCGCTCAAGAGGAACAGATTGGATATCAACCTTGGAAAAATAATTAAGGTTTTCAATGTTACGCCTTGAATCTTTAATTTTTGAAACATTGAAGGCATCACCTTCATCTAAGCGAAATTCACGACGAATAACTTCATCTAAAGTGCGCGTATTTCCTGTAATGTTGATACGGTTAACAAAGACACGATCACCCTCGGCAATATCAAAAGAAACATCGATGGTGTTGTCATCATGTCTTGTAAAATTAGGTGTGACATCAACAAACACAAACCCTTTTTTACCTAATTGTTCCGTGATGTTTGTGACCGTTTTATCAATGAGTTTACTGTTATACCATTCACCCTTTTTAAACTCAACCTCTTTATAAAGTTTTTCTGTGTTAACATCTTTAATTGAAGAATTAATGGTGATTTCTCCGATTTTATAACGAGGTCCTTCTTCCAAGGTAAAATTCAAAATGAAAGATTTTCCGTTAGGAGCAAGTTCGGCAACGGCTGATGTGACATCAAAATCAGCATAACCGCGTTCAAAATAAAAACGTCTCAGCATTTCTTTATCATAATTCATTTTTTCGGCATCATATTTATCGGCACTTCCGAATAAACGATACCAGCGACTTTCTTTGCTTAATATTTCTTCTTTCAAATCAGGACCGGAATAATGTTTGTTTCCGAAAAAATTGATTTTATTGATTTTTGCTTCATCGCCTTCGTCAATTTCAAAAATTAAATCAACACGATTTTCATCATGCTCGATAATTTTAGGATCAACAGAGACATCATAACGCCCGGCTCTTTTATAAATTTCTAAAATACGTGCCACATCTTGTTGAACTTTTGATTTGTTATAAATGGAGTTTGGCTTACTCAAAACTTCACTTTCCAAAACTTTATCATCAAGCTTTTTGTTTCCATCAAAAGCGCGTTTGTTAATCAGCGGATTCTCCGTTAAACTAATTTTGAGAACACCGCCGCTTAAAGTTTCCATCTTAATATCGGAAAAAAGACCCGTTGAATAAAGATTTTTGAAGGCATTATCGAGCTTGTCCTGAGAAACATTTTGCCCAGGTTTAAGACCGAGGTAAGCCATGACGGTTTCTTTTTCGACACGCTGTAAACCTTCCGTTTCAACGGTTTTTAAATAAAAATCAGAAGCCCAAACCGATGAAGACAAAAGGCAGAAAGATATTAAAAGGGGGATATATATTTTTTTCATATTCATTCCTTTAAGAATTAAAAATACGGTTAACAAGATGAACAATATCGTTCCAAGTAGCAAAGAGCATCAAGGCAATTAAAAGAAGGAAGCCTGTCTTAAAAAGATATTCTTTAACTTTTTCGCTGATTTCTCGGCGCATGATAATTTCGAGCACAAAAATAACGACATGGCCTCCATCCAAAAGCGGGATCGGGAAAAGATTAATCAACCCCAAATTAATGGAAAGCAAAGCAAGAAAAGTGACAACACCGAAAAATGATTCATTTTTTGTGATATCGCCTGTCAGTTCAGCCATGCGAATAATACCGCCGATATCTTCACCGCCTCTTTCACCGGTAATCATCTGAGCAACACCACGTAAGGTGGTAACGGTAATATCCCAAACTTCGTTACAAGAATAAACAAAAGCTTCTGAAACGGAAACGGGCTCTTGCTTTAATTCAACGGCACCGACAGACTTCACACCGAGCATATACCTTTTCTCGGTTGTTTGGCCGCGCATCGGTCTATCCATTTCAACCAAATCAATTTCAAAGTGCAAAGGTTTTTCATCACGCAAAAGATTTAAGCTGATATGATGATCGGTTGACAGCATGACTTCTCTTGAAATGTCTGACCATTCCGTAATTTCTTTGCCGTTAATGTCAAGAATTCTGTCTCCGACCATTAATCCTGCTTTTTGGGCAGCCCCTCCTTCCATAATTTCGGAAATAACGGGTGGCACATTAAATTTGCCTAAAGAAACAAAGAGCACAAAATAAATTAAAATGGCAAGAAGATAGTTAAATCCCGGACCGGCCAAAACGATGGCTAATTTTTTGAAAGGATTCTGAAACGCAAAGGCATGCTTTTTTTGTTCTTCGGTTAATTCTTCAATATCAGCAGTTGAAGAAGATGAAGCGTCTCCGTCTCCCAAAAACTGACAATAACCGCCAAGTGGAACGGCTGAAACTTTCCAGTAGGTTCCGTGTTTGTCCATTCTTCCCCACAGCTCTT
>Ga0310690_10012969_pt1 | contig 10185 bp, 6 predicted proteins | sample AusTroGonzalo_MG_2_FD_207661 | JGI IMG/M metagenome (GOLD analysis project Ga0310690, IMG submission 207661) | Bovine rumen microbial communities from tropical cattle in Woodstock, Queensland, Australia - Gonzalo_04 (v2) (version 2) | ecosystem: Host-associated > Mammals > Digestive system >...
AATTCATGCTTATTTCTCTTTGCCTGAAAGTTGGGAACCAGCCTATAGCGACACATTATCAATATCTTCCTCATATCATGATGATAGTCCTTTTAGACAAAAAGATAGACGGAAAGTGAGGTGGAAATGTTATACATGTTATCAAGACGAAATTTCATGTAGCTTTGATTTAATACAGACGTATGTGTCTCTTCAATTTCCATTAGCCGGTTGTTTCCTAGGTCTTGGATTCTCTTCTATTTGTCAAGGGCTTTTTGATAGAGGTTGTACATATTCGTGGGCAAGTGCACTTCTTGGCTGCGGATACAAATTTAAATGGTATAAAAAGATACAATACATGCATCCTTCTGTGGATTTTCACGTTAATTGTATTAATAATTTATTAAAGCCGGGAAAGAATCATAAACGATGCTGCGATCGTATTTATGACAAGCGAATAAGGCCTGTCAAATCTCTTGACCCCAACGATATTTATGGCTATGAAGCGAAATCTGGTAGTAGGTTTGTTGCGGACTCTATCACGGCACTAAACTATCGGATAGAATTTGAGAACGATACTACTTTTGCTACAGCGGCGGCTCATGTTGTAGAGGTAAAAGATACGTTGGATCGCAATGTGTTCGACCTGACGAGCTATGCTCCTACAAGCATCAAGATTGGTGACAAGACAGAATATCTGGATGGTTCGCCAGAATTTATCCGTACAGTAGATATGCGTCCAGCCATCAACGCCATCGCCCAGGTAGAAGGCAAGTTTGATGAACAGAAAGGAATTGCTACTTGGCTGTTCACCTCCCTTGACCCGATGACAATGGAGCCGACAGATGATGTGATGCAAGGCTTCTTGCCTGTAAACTATGATGGAATCTCTGGAATCGGTGAGGTTTCGTTCAACATCAGCCGTAAGGCAGGTTTACCCGATGGGACAAGTATAAAAAATCGGGCAAATATTGTTTTTGACACGAACGATGCCATCCTCACTCCCACCTGGACGAACATCGTGGATGCTGTGGCTCCGAGTAGTATCATCAATGACTCGTGGATGGTGAATGACAGTACGCTTCGCATTACTGCTGACGGCTTCGATGCACGGTCGGGTGTTTGGAAGTACGAATGGTATGTGCAGGCGGGCGAGAATGCACCTTGGTGGAAGGAGGGCGAGACAAACGAGGCATCCTTCGACTACCATATCTATGAGGGCATCGACTATGGTTTCTGCGTACTGGCAGTTGACTCTGCAGGCAATGTGGAGCAGAAGGTCATACAGCGCGAACGCGGCTTCAAGACCTACGGCCCTGACTACGAAGATAATATTAGCCCCCTCCCAACCTCCCCCGAGGAGGAGGGACCGGTTTACGACCTCTCAGGCCGCAGGCATGATGAACCGCAGGAAGGTGTCAACATCATCAACAAGAAAAAGAAGCTGTTCCGCCGCAAAGGGAAATAACTATCGTTTTTCCTTCTGCCTATGAAATGTATGTCCCCTCCACAGCCCAATGGGTTCACGGAGGGGACTTTCTTTTTGTGGGGTAAGCTAACATGATGGCTCTCGTGAATCCATTTGCTCGGAAATAATAAATAATTTTCAATTATCAATTTTCAATTATCAATTATTTATCGTACCTTTGCACCCGCGAATTTTCAAAAGATTAAAGATTAGGGAATAAAGATTAAGGATGTGAATATATAATTCTTCACTTTTTACTCTTCATTCTTCATTAAAAACAAGGCAATGAACATTACATTTGAAAACGTCGATAAGGTGAGCGCACTGCTTACCGTGAACATCGAAAAGGCTGACTACGAAGACAAGGTAAAAACCGCCCTGAAGGACTTTAGCAAGAAGGCAAGCCTGCCCGGCTTCCGTCCCGGAAAGGTGCCCGCATCGCTGATACAGAAGCGCTTCGGCACAGAAATCAAGGCAGAGGAAATCAACAAGCTCCTCAGCGAGGAAGTCAACAAGTACATCCGCGAGAACAAGGTGAACATGCTGGCAGAGCCCCTGCCCAACGAGGAGAAGACGCCCGCTATGGACTTCGAGACACAGGACAGCTTCACCTTCGCCTTCGACATCGCTCTGGCTCCTGAATTCGATGCCAAGCTCTCGAAGAAGGACAAGCTCACCTACTACGACATCAAGGTGGATGACGCTCTGGTTGACCAGCAGGTGCAGAGCTACTGCAACAGAGGCGGCCAGCAGGTCAAGGCAGAAAGCTATCAGCCTCGCGACATGGTGAAGGGCACCCTCACGCAGCTTGATGCGAAGAAAAACACGCTCGAGGGCGGCATTACGGTCGAGGCGGCAGTCATGCTGCCAGAATACATGAAGAACGACAAGGAGAAGGCTAAGTTCGAGGGCGCAAAGGTGGGCGATGTCGTCACGTTCAACCCCGCGAAGGCTTACGACAACAACGTGACCGAGCTCTCCAGCCTGCTGCACATCAGCAAGGAGGAGGCAGAGGACATGAAGTCGAACTTCAACTTCCAGATTTCCGAGATTTTGCGCTTCGAGCCAGCCAAGCTCGACCAAGAACTCTTCGACCGGATGCTTGGCAAGGACGTGGTGAAGAGCGAGGAGGAGTTCCGCCAGTTCATCGCAGCCGACATCAAGAGAAACTTCAGCAGCGAGGCTGAATACCAGTTCTCGCAGGACCTGCGCGAATATGTTCTGGGCCGCATCGGCAAGGTGGAGTTCCCCGAGGCCATCCTGAAGCGCTTCATGAAGCTGCGCAATGCAGACAAGGGCGAGGAGTATGTCGAGGACAACTTCGAGAAGAGCCTGCCCGAACTGCTCTGGCACTTGGCCAAGGAGCAGATTTGCGACCAGCTCGAGGTGAAGGTGGAGCACGAGGACGTGCTTGAGACAGCCAAGGCATACACCCGCATCCAGTTCGCTCAGTACGGCATGATTAACCTGCCCGAGGAATCCATCGCCAACTATGCTGCCGAGATGCTCAAGAACGAGCAGCAGGCACAGGGTCTCGTGGAGCGCACCGTCGAGAACAAGATGGCTGCAAAGGTCAAGGAGACCGTGACGCTGAAGGTGAAGGAAGTCACGATGGAAGAGTTCCGCAAGCTCGCGGAAAAGAAATAGTTTAGAGTCAGTTTGTAAGTTCAGAGTGGCGAGTTTACATTGCACCCTCATTCTTATTCAACTATTAACTCCATATAATATATAATGTATGAAGGACGAATTCCGTAAATACGCTACCCGACATCTGGGCCTGAACAGCATGGTGCTGGACGATGTCGTCAGCATGCAAAACAGATACCTCAATCCCTATATCCTGGAGGAGCGCCAGCTGAACGTCACGCAGATGGACGTCTTCAGCCGCTTGATGATGGACCGCATCATCTTCCTTGGCACGGAGATTGACGACTACACCGCCAACACCCTGCAGGCGCAGCTGCTCTTCCTGGACAGTACCGACCCGGGCAAGGACATCAGCATCTACATCAACAGCCCGGGCGGAAGCGTACATGCAGGACTGGGCATCTACGACACGATGCAGTTCATCGCCAGCGACGTTGCCACCATCTGCACGGGCATGGCAGCCAGCATGGCAGCCGTTCTGCTCGTGGCAGGCCAGGAGGGCAAGCGCAGCGCACTGAAGCACAGCCGCGTCATGATACACCAGCCGATGGGCGGTGCACAGGGACAGGCCAGCGACATCGAGATTACTGCCCGCGAGATTCAGAAGCTCAAGAAGGAGCTCTACAGCATCATCGCCGAGCATTCGCATACCGACTTCGACAAGGTATGGGCCGACAGCGACCGCGACTACTGGATGACGGCACAGGAAGCCCAGGAGTACGGTATGATAGACCGCGTGATGACAAGGAAGTTGGATTAGGGAATAAGGATTAGAGATTAGGGACTCAATGGTGAAGCGAAAGAATCATTGTTCCTTCTGCGGACGCAGCGAGGAAGAGGTGTCGCTGCTTCTGAGCGGCTTGAGCGGCTTTATATGCGACGAATGTGTCCATCAGGCCGAGCAGATTGTCCGCGAAAACATGGGCGGCAAGGCACGCCTGAAGGCCAAAAACAATGGCGGCCTTGACATGGACGAGATTCCCAAGCCTCGCGACATCAAGGCCTTCCTCGACCAGTACGTCATCGGACAGGACAGCGCCAAGCAATATCTTTCCGTGGCCGTCTATAATCACTACAAGCGTCTGGCACAGTCGGACGACGACGGCGTGGAGATAGAGAAGAGCAACATCATCATGGTTGGTGCTACGGGTACGGGTAAGACGTTGCTCGCACGCACCATCGCCAAGCTCCTCAAGGTGCCCTTCACCATCGTGGATGCCACCATCTTCACCGAGGCAGGCTACGTGGGCGAGGATGTGGAGAGCATCCTGACGCGCCTGTTGCAGGTGGCCGACTACGACGTGGCAGCCACCGAGCGCGGCATCGTCTTCATCGACGAGATAGACAAGATAGCCCGCAAGCAGGACAATCCCAGCATCACGCGCGACGTCAGTGGCGAGGGCGTGCAGCAGGGACTGCTGAAACTGCTCGAAGGTTCGATTGTCAATGTCCCGCCAAAGGGCGGACGCAAGCATCCCGACCAGGACTACATACACGTCGATACACGCAACATCCTCTTCATCTGCGGTGGTGCCTTCGACGGCATCGAGCGCAAGATAGCACAGCGCCTCAACACACATGTGGTGGGCTACGACAGCGTGCAGAACCAGCAGCGCATCGACTCGAAGAACCTGATGAAGTACATCGTGCCGCAGGACCTGAAGAGCTTCGGCCTGATTCCCGAAATCATTGGCCGCCTGCCGGTGCTGACGCACCTCAATCCCTTGGACCGCGACGCACTGCGCAACATCCTGACCGAGCCGAAGAACTCGCTCGTCCGTCAGCAGATAAAGCTCTTCGCCATGGACGGCATCAAGCTCACCTTCGATGAGAAGGCGCTCGACTTCATCGTGGATAAGGCCGTCGAGTACAAGCTCGGGGCCCGCGGTCTGCGCAGTATCATGGAAACCATCATGATAGAGGCACAATTCAGCGCCCCCTCCGGACGCGAGCGTGAACTCACCATCACCCGCCAGTACGCTGAAGAGCAGATAGGGAAGAGTGAGAAAATGGAAGAGTGAAGAAATGAAAGAATGAAGGAATTTAAAACCGTTGCCTTCATTCTTTCATTTTTATTTAAAAAACATTTGGTGGTTTCAGCAAAAAGACGTATCTTTGTCTTATGCTTTGTTTCTAATACCACCCAAATGACAGAAATAAACCTGACAGAACAACTAAAGCACTACTTTGGTTTCGACTCCTTCAAGGGCGACCAGGAGGCCGTCATCCGCAACCTGCTCGACGGCAAGGACACCTTCGTGCTCATGCCCACCGGTGGCGGAAAATCCCTGTGCTACCAGCTGCCTGCACTGCTCAGTGAAGGCACTGCCATCGTGGTCTCTCCGCTCATCGCGCTGATGAAGAACCAGGTGGATGCCATCCGCCAGCTGACGGACAACGACGGCATCGCGCACTACCTCAACTCCTCCCTCACCAAGACGCAGATAGACCTGGTGAAACAGGATGTCATCGATGGCCGCACGAAGTTGCTCTACGTGGCACCCGAGTCGCTGACCAAGGAGGAGAACGTGCGCTTCCTGACCAAGACGAAAATCTCCTTCTATGCCGTCGATGAGGCGCATTGCATCTCCGAGTGGGGACACGATTTCCGCCCCGAGTACCGCAACATCCGTCCGCTGGCCGAGCAGATAGGCTGCGCTCCCATCATCGCGCTCACCGCCACCGCCACCGACAAGGTGCGCACCGACATCAAGAAGAACCTCGGCATCCCCGATGCCACCGAGTTCTGCAGCTCCTTCAACCGGCCGAACCTCTACTACGAGATACGTCCCAAGACGAAGGACGTCGATAAGGACATCACGCGCTTCGTGCTCCAGAACAAGGGCAAGAGCGGCATCATCTACTGTCTGAGCCGCCGCCGCGTGGAAGAACTGGCCGAGATGCTGCGCACCAACAGCATTGCCGCACGCGCCTACCATGCCGGCATGGAGACAGCCGAGAGGGCCCAGACGCAGGACGACTTCCTCATGGAGCGCATCGATGTCATCGTGGCCACCATCGCCTTCGGCATGGGCATCGACAAGCCCGACGTACGCTACGTCATCCACTACGACATCCCCAAGAGCCTCGAGGGCTACTATCAGGAGACAGGCCGTGCCGGCCGCGACGGTGGCGAAGGCGTATGCCTGACGTTCTTCTCCCCCCACGACCTGCGCAAGCTCGAGAAGTTCATGCAGGGCAAGCCCGTATCGGAGCAGGACATCGGTCGCCAGCTCTTGCAGGAGACCGCAGCCTATGCCGAGACGTCCGTCTGCCGCCGCAAGTTCCTGCTGCATTATTTCGGAGAGGAATATCTGCCCGACAACTGCGGCAAGTGCGACAACTGCCTGCATCCGCGAGAGAGGGTGGAGGCCGGCGACGAACTGCTGCTCGTCCTGCGCGTCATCAATGCCGTCAAGGAAGGGTTCAAGACGCAGCACATCATCGATGTCCTCGTGGGCAACGAGACGGACGACGTCGTCTCACACCGCCACGAGCAACTCAGCCTCTTTGCCTGCGGCGACGACCACGAGGCACCCTTCTGGAATGCCGTCATCCGCCAGGCCATGATATCCGGCTATATCGAGAAGGGCATCGAGAACTACGGACTGCTCAGCATCACCCCCGAGGGACGCGCCTACATGAAGAACCCCGAGGACTTCTACATTACCGAAGACCGCGAGTTCGACGATTTCAACGACGTGGCTGGCGAGGGAACCTCCGTGCTCGACGAGACACTCTTCAAGATGCTCAAGGACCTCAGGCGGGACGTTGCCCGCCGCAAGAACCTGCCCCCCTACGTCATCTTCCAGGACCCCTCGCTCGAGGACATGGCCACGTCCTATCCCACCACCGTCGAGGAACTCCGCAACATCAAGGGCGTGGGCGAAGGCAAGGCCAACCGCTACGGAGCCGAGTTCTGCCAGCTCATCGCCCGCTACTGTGAGGAGAACGAGATAGACCGCTTCGAGGACTTCCGCGTCCGCACCCTCGTCAACAAGAGCGCCGACAAGATAAGCATCATCACGTCCATCGACCGCCAGGTTGACCTGGAGCAGATTGCCAAGACCAAGGGCCTGACCCTCAGCGAACTGCTCGACGAAATCTACACCATCGTCGATAGCGGCACGAAGCTCAACCTCGACTACTACATCCGCGAGGTCATGGACGACGACCACATGCAGGACATCTACGACTACTTCCGCGAGGCAGAGGATAACAACATCGACGACGCTCTCGATGAGTTCGACGCCGACGAAGACGAATACACCGAAGAGGAAATCAAGCTCGTCCGCATCAAGTTCCTCGCTGAGAACGGACACTAAGAAAGGCGAAATCTCATTACAAACTTTTTGGCGAACGACGGGGCGTTCCCTTGTGCGGCGTACCGCGGTTTTCAACGCGGCACGTTGTGCTTGCCAACGCAGCACGTTGTGTTCCCCTTTCCCTCATGAGGCGTTGGGTATCGCTCCGTGCCTGTTTCAGCAAGAAAATATGCTCAGTTTGATGCCGAAATCTTCATTAATGATATTATCTTGACAAATCTGCCAAAAGCGACGCCTGCTAACTTGTTGTTTTTCAGTGTTGATTCGATTTGAGCCCATTTCTCGTCTCTGAGGCTCAAAAGTGCCACACCAGCTCCAATAGTCGCTTAAATCGCATCCGCCTGCGAAGAAATTTTACACCGACCGCGAATCTGTCTAATCTCACCACTTCGTTCGATTCGTGTCATTTGTGTTCATCTTAAACATATAATGCCCATAAAATGAGCTATAGGTCTAAAATGTCTCCTGTAATTGTTTCGTTTCTTACGATGTTTATGAAAAGAACTGCAAGAGTTTTTCTGTGATTTCTGCGTTTTCTGTGTGACATTCCGACCATGATTTCAGTATAAAGCCCTCAGTATCGGTCAAAACAACACAAGCAGAGGCAGGGGATTTGATTCCCCTGCCTCTGCTGTTGGTGAGTTTGTGTTTGGTGTGCTGATATTCTTATTTCAGCACACCGAGCTCCTTGCCGACCTTAATGAAGGCGGCGATGCACTTGTCGAGGTGCTCGCGCTTGTGACCGGCTGAGAGCTGGACGCGGATGCGAGCTTCGCCCTTCGGAACAACGGGATAGTAGAAGCCCGTGACGTAGATGCCCTCTTCCTGCATCTTGGCAGCGAAGACCTGCGAAAGCTTTGCATCGTAGAGCATTACGGCACAGATGGCGCTCTGTGTGGGCTTGATGTCGAAGCCAGCAGCTATCATCTTGTCGCGGAAGTAGTTGACGTTCTCCACGAGGCGGTCGTGCAGTTCGTTCGATTCCTTAAGCATCTTGAACACTTCCAGTGAAGCACCGATGATGCAGGGCGCCAGTGAGTTGGAGAAGAGATAGGGACGTGAGCGCTGGCGCAGCAGGTCGATGATTTCCTTGCGACCAGTGGTGAAGCCGCCCAAAGCACCACCGAAGGCTTTGCCCAGTGTGCCGGTATAGATGTCAACGCGTCCGTAGGTGCCGGTCAGTTCACTCACGCCGTGACCTGTCTTGCCTACCACGCCTGCCGAATGACTCTCATCGACCATAACGAGTGCGTCGTACTTCTCTGCGAGGTCGCAAATCTTGTCCATTGGGGCGACGTTGCCGTCCATTGAGAATACGCCGTCAGTCACGATGATGCGGAAACGCTGTGCCTGCGCCTCCTGCAGGCATTTCTCCAGCTCCTCCATGTTGGCGTTGGCGTAGCGATAGCGCTTTGCCTTGCAGAGACGCACACCGTCGATAATGCTGGCATGGTTCAGGGCATCGCTGATGATGGCATCCTCTTCCGTAAAGAGAGGCTCGAACACACCGCCGTTGGCATCAAAGCATGCTGCATAGAGGATGGTGTCCTCCGTCTTGAAATAATCGCTGATGGCAGTCTCGAGCTGCTTGTGGATGTCCTGTGTGCCGCAAATGAAGCGTACGCTCGACATGCCGAAGCCCCTTTCAGCCATCATGTCGGTGGCTCCCTTGATGAGGCGGGGATGGTCAGAGAGGCCGAGGTAGTTGTTGGCACAGAAGTTGAGGACTTCCTTTCCCTTTACCTGGATGGCTGCCCGCTGCGGGCTTTCTATAAGGCGCTCCTCTTTGTAGAGTCCAGCTTCGCGAATCTCAGCGAGCGTCTGGCTGAGATGCTGTTTCATTTTTCCGTACATAATTTAGTTGTTTAGGTGATTAGTCGTTTAGTCGTTTTGGTTTTGTTATGCAAAATTACAAAAAAACTATGAATAATGGATTACATATTATGAATTATTTTATATCTTTGCACTTGATTAGTCGTTTAGGAGATTAGTCGTTTGGTCGGTTAGGTTTAAAACACCTGCCAATCATCGGTAACTTTCCCAAACGACCAAACGACTAAACAACTAAATAACCAAATGAAAAACATTCTTATTATCGGCTCAACAGGACAGATTGGTTCTGAGTTGACTATGCATCTGAGAGGTATTTACGGAAACGAACATGTTGTTGCAGGCTACATCCCTGGCGCTGAACCCAAGGGTGAGCTGCTCGAGAGCGGTCCCTGCGCTCTTGCCGACGTTGTTAATGCTGAGAGTATTGCCGACGCGGTGAAGAAGTACAACATAGACACCATCTATAATCTGGCAGCCCTGCTCTCGGTGGTTGCCGAGTCGAAGCCCCGTCTGGCTTGGAAGATTGGCATCGACGGTCTGTGGAACATTCTGGAGATTGCCCGCGAAAACAAATGCGCCGTTTTCACGCCCAGCTCTATCGGCTCATTCGGATTGGAGACTCCTCACGATATGACACCGCAGGACACCGTGCAGCGCCCGCGCACCATCTACGGTGTCTCGAAGGTCACTACCGAGTTGCTGAGCGATTGGTTCTTCCATAAGTATGATGTCGATACGCGTTCTGTGCGCTTCCCCGGCATCATTTCTTATGTTACGCCTCCGGGTGGCGGCACCACCGACTATGCCGTCGATATCTACTACTATGCCGTTCGTGGCGAGCGCTTCACTTGTCCCATCAAGGCTGGCACCCGCATGGACATGATGTATATGCCCGATGCCCTCAATGCCGCTACAATGCTGATGGAGGCCGAC
>Ga0310690_10012970_pt1 | contig 10185 bp, 7 predicted proteins | sample AusTroGonzalo_MG_2_FD_207661 | JGI IMG/M metagenome (GOLD analysis project Ga0310690, IMG submission 207661) | Bovine rumen microbial communities from tropical cattle in Woodstock, Queensland, Australia - Gonzalo_04 (v2) (version 2) | ecosystem: Host-associated > Mammals > Digestive system >...
ATCCTCATGAAGTTTAACCTCAAGGGCGAGGTGAGCCTGCTCGACTTCCACAGAGTGCAGGAACTGCACGACCTTGGTTATCAGACGACCCTCGAACTGCTAGACAGCATACGGGGTAAAGTCCAACGCACCGTCCCGCTCGATACCATCCGCGCACGGCGCGAAGCATTCAAGGCCACCTTCCCCGAAATCCGTTTCCGCAACATCTACGTGCGTGGAGCCACCGACGAACAGCGTCTCTATATCAAACATGAAATCCGCGACGACGACGAGGAGTATTTCACCCTCGACGAACTGCGGAAAGCCTATTTCCGCCTGCTCTCCGACAACAGCATCTCCGAAATCCTCCCTACCGCCATCTACAATCCCTTCGACCGTTCGTTCGACCTGCAACTCGACGTAACCCTCGAGAACAATGTGTCGCTCATGCTGGGTGGCGCGCTCTCCACAGGCAACATCAGCCAGGTCTATTACGGCTTCTACTTCAATCACCTCCGGCGGCGCTCCCTCGAAGTCCTGCTCGACGGACAGCTCGGACGTACCTACAACAACGTCCAGCTCATGGCCCGTCTCAACTTCGTCTCCTCGGCATTCCCCATGTCCGTACGCCTGCTAGGAGCCTATTCCACCATCGATTACTACAAGCAGGACTACCTCTTCGCCAGCTCGTCCGAGCCCTCGCTCAACCGCGAACGCGAGTCCTTCCTCAAAATCAAGACTGCTCTGCCCTTCCTCTCGCAACAGAAAGCCGAGTTCGGCATCGGATTAGGCCGCATCATCGACACCTTCGTCCCAGGAGGCACACTCGACATCCTCAATCCTCTCTACAGCAAAAACGACTACTCACTCCTCGGCGGCTCAGCTTTCTTCGGCCAGAACTCACTCAACAGCCCCCAGTTTGCCACACGCGGACGCGCCCAGTATGTCCTTGCCCAAGTCTTCTCTGGCACCAACACCTACACCCCCCCCGACCCCACACACGGACACTCCTCCCTGTCCCCTGTAGCCGTCACATCGCCCGTCAGCTGGCTTCAGGTGATGTTCAAGGACCAGCGCTATCTCCCGATTTCCAAGAAAGTCACCCTCGGCACCTATGCAGAAGCCTTCTACTCGTCGCGCAACCTGACGCAGGATTTCACCGCCACCATGATGCAGGCCAACGCCTTCACGCCCACAGCCTCGTCCACCTTCACCTACAACAGCTATTTCCGCTCCAACAAATACCTCGCTGCGGGCCTCATTCCCATCTATAATCTCTCCAACATCTTCAGCGTCCGCCTCGAAGGCTATGCTTTCCTGCCCATCCGTCCCATCCTTCAGGACGACAACTACCGACCCTATTACGGTCCCTATTTCAGCCGTCTCGGCCACATCGAGGAGCTCTCCTTTGTCGGACGTTTCTCCACCATCGTCGCCAGCGCCTACCTCTCCTACAACAGTTCCCCGCTCTATCCCTGGAGCGTCGGACTCACCGTCGGCTGGCAGCTTTTCAACACCCGCTTCATCGAAAGATAGCGACTTTTTTTCAAAAAAAACGCCATTTCGCTTGCACAATCCAAAAAAGCGCCGTACCTTTGCACCGCTTTTCCGAAAGGAAGCACGGCTCCTTAGCTCAACTGAATAGAGCATCTGACTACGGATCAGAAGGTTATAGGTTTGAATCCTATAGGAGTCACGAAGGATAGGCGGTAGCCAATCCTTTTTTGTTTAAGAGGATAGGCGGCAGCCAATCCTTTTTTTCTTTTCGACCCTTTCGACCTTTCGACTCGTAGACTTGTTGACTCGTAGACCTGTAGACTCGTAGACTTGTAGACTCGTAGACTTGTAGACTTGTAGACACAAGAAAAGGATTAGCTTCGCCAATCCTTTTCTTCGTAGGGACGATCGGGCTCGAACCGATGACCTCTGCAATGTGACTGCAGCGCTCTTAACCAGCTGGGCTACGCCCCTATCCTACAATTTCGCCGCAAAGATACATCACTTTTTCCTACCTTGCAACCTTTTTGCGAAAAAAAGCACGATTTTTTGAAAAAAGATGCCGAAAAGTGGCCAAACACTTGCACAATCGCTCAAATTATCTTTCCTTTGTACACTATTTTCTCCACGAACCATGAAACGGCTTTTTATCACCCTTTTGACCATCGCCTCGTTCTGCGGCACGGTTTCAGCTCAAGGCATCTCCGTCGAGAGCTTCGAGCTGCTCCCCACCGACCTCACGGCCATCCTCAGCGAAACGCAGGAAATCGACCAGAACGGCGAGGTCGCTGCCCTCATCAAAATGGTCACCACGCAGACCGGCTTCGTCATCGACGGAGGCATGATGGGCATTGTCAAGACCAAGCAGGAAACCGCCGAGCTGTGGATCTACGTTCCACACGGCATCCGGCGCATCGTCATCAAGCACCAGCAGTTGGGCCAGCTGGAATACTACTTCCCCATCCCCATCGAAAAGGGACATACCTACCGGATGGTGCTCACCACCGACGAGCTGATTGTCGTCCGACGTCCGCGCCAAGGTACGCAGGGCGACAGCCTCACCACAGCGCTCGCAGGCCAGCAGGCCGAAGCCGTCCAGCCCTCCGAGGCCACGCCGCAGGCACCGACAGACGAACCGTCCGCGAAGCCCCACCGTCCCAAACGTCCCTACCGCTACAAGCACTTCTCCGTTGGCGGCGGCATCATCGACGAACGGTTGGCTGGCGACGAAGGAGCCTCTATCGCCAATCTCGGCTTCTATGTCAAAGGCGATTATGACCTCCACCTCGTCGGGCCGCTCAGCTTCCGCCCAGGACTCCGCTTCGATTACAACACCGAAGAACATGAGAAAGAAGCCCAGGCTCTCCTATACAATATAGAAGGAATAAGCAAGACCCGTTGGACGGACATCTGTCTGGACGTTCCCCTGCCCTTTGCCCTCAACTTCCGCTTCAGCGACAACTTCGCCGTCGGGCTCTTCGCCGGCCCCATGTGCTGCTTTGGCTCCATGAGCACCTCGGTCCCTATTTCATACTTAGGCATTGAAGACGATGTCTCCTACAAGTCCAGTGGTTTCTACTTCATGCTGACCAGCGGCTTCACCATCGACATCATGAACACTGTCCGCCTCACGGGCGGCTACGACCCGGGCACCTACTACCGAAAGGGCATCTACTCCCAGAAACTGCGCCGCAGCTGCCTCCACCTCGGCCTCAGCATCCTTTTCTGATAAGGTCAACGAGTCTACAAGTCGAAAGGTCGAAAGGTCGAAAAGGTCGAAAGGCACTAAACCCTCTAAACCTCCTAAACCTCGGCGAAGCCGAACTAAACCTCCGACAAAGTCGGAAAATAAACCTCGGCGAAGCCGAACTAAACCTATCAAACAATGCGCAGGCTGTCGTAAAGACGGCGGAGGCGGGGATTGAAGAGCCAGCGCCAGTCGGAAAGGAGGCGGCGCAGGAATTCGCAGACATCGTAGAAAATCTCGACAGGTAGGCCGAAAAAGGTGAAGAGCGTCAACGGCAAAGCCAGCGGCCAGGCGAGGAACAGGAACGAGAGGACTGCCACCAGCACCGTCAGCAGGGGTATTCCGACGAAACAGACGCCGAAGCGGCAGGTGTTCTTCCAGGCCGGATCCTTCGGGCGGGAAGCAATAATCTCGGCTATCAGCCAGACGGGCAACGCGAGTACAGCGCAGGCCAGCCAGACGGGAAGGATGAGAAGAGCGAGCAAGGTCTTCAACAGAGGTGAGAGCCAAAGGGCTGTCCCCGAACGATGGCGGGTGGAGAAGACGGAGACTCGTGCGCGCTCGCGTTCCTTTTTAAATTGAAGTGTGTCGCTGAATAGTCGGGCGGCTTTATCGGGATACCATTCACGCAGTTTCAGCATCTCGTCGATGCGGGTCTGATTGAACTCCTTCCGTATCCAAAGGTGGAGCTGGGCTTCCGATGAGGGAGCAGCATAGAGTTTGGCCTGTTCCAAAATAGCTTCGTAATTATCGTCGTCGGGAATCCAGGTGAAGAGTTTGCGCATAGCGAGTGTCAGCCGCTCACGGAGAGCGTTCATGAGAATAGCCTGTTGGCCTGTTGACTCGTTGACTTGTTGACCTTTCTTCAAGAACTCGGTCACATTGATGGGCTCGCCGATCTGGAGCTCGACATCGGGACGGAAGCGGAAATAGTCGGTGTACTCGATGCCTGCCGGGACGATATAGACGGGGTGGGCATCGCCCAGCTCACGGACGGCCTCGATGGCGATATGGCAGACGCCCTTGCCGAGGGGAAGGAGCGAATGCTTGGGACGGTGGGTGCCCTCGGGATAGAGGCAGAGCGGACAACGGTCGCGCAGGACGCCGACGGCCTCGGCAATGGCTCCGCTGTTCGACTTGACGGCGCTGACGCCGTCGCGGATGCGGTAGATGGGCAGGATGCGAAGCCAGTGCAGGATGCGGGCGGCGGCCGGACGACGGAACATATCGGCACGCGCCATAAAGACGACCTTGTGCCCATCGGCCAGCAACATCACCAACGGATCCATGAGCGAGCACGAGTGGTTGGTGACGAAGATGACGCTGCCGTCCTTCGGCACACGCTCCCAGCCGCTAACATGGAACCGGCGGAAGCTACGCCGTATGGCCCGTAACACGACGGGAAGCAGGAACGTATAGAGGCGGTCGTCGTCCTGAATATGCTGACGCATCGGATAAATTAGAGTTAAGAATTATTCTTTTAATTTCCTTGACCTGTAGATGGAGGCGATGGTAAGGCCGGAGACAATGTGCCAGACTCCCCACCAGGCTGTGACGAAGAGCATGCCGCCAATACCCGTCTGGGGGAAGATGGCCGGATTGAACAGCAGCAGGAGGCCGAGGCCGGAATTCTGGATGCCGACCTCGATGGTCAGCGCACGACGGTCGCGCACAGGCACTCGGCCCAGACGCGCTATCGTGTTGCCCGTCAGGAGTGCCAACGCGTTGTGGCAGAAGACAATGATAAAGATGTACTTGATGTACTCGACGAACTTCTCCTTATTGCTCAGGAACATCACCAGCACCATCGCGATGAAGACCACGATGCTGATGTAACGCAACGGGGCAGACAGCACCTTCGCCACCTTCGGGAGGAAGCGCGTGGTCAGAAGGCCAAGCACAAGAGGGATTCCCAGCAGGATGAACACGGTCTCGAACACATTCCAGAAGGGGATAGTGAGCCAGGTATTGGCGTCGACAATCTCGTGCCGACAGAGGAAGTTCTTGTAGAGCGAGCCCCAGATGGCATAGTTGCCAGGCGTGATGAGGGGTGCCATACAGGTGGAGACAGCCGTCATCGAGACAGAGAGCTCGGTGTTGCCCTTGGCGAACGACGTCATGAAGTTCGAGATATTGCCGCCCGGGCAGGAGGCCACGAGTATCATACCCATCGCCACCATCGGCGGAATGTACTTGTTGAAGATAACGATGACGAGGAACGTCAAAGCGGGCAAGGCTACCCACTGTCCGAGCAGGCCAAGCACAATGGATTTCGGCTGGGCAAACACCTCGCGAAACATACGTGGCCGGATGCCAAGCGAAACGCCGTACATGATGACAGCCAGGATGATGTTGATGACTCCCCCTGCACTGTAGTTGATGCTGACGTCGTCCAGACTGGCCAGCTGCTGGAAAATCGAATTCATTTTTCTATAATTTGTAGTGTATCACTTGCAATCATGAGTTCCTCGTCGGTGGGGATGACGCAGACCTTCACTTTAGAGTCGGGAGCCGAGATGACCTCCTCGTCGCCATGATTGGCGGCGTTGACCTTCTCGTCGAGCTTGAGGCCGAGGTATTCGAGACCCGTGACGGTCATCTGGCGGATGTCGTCCTGATTCTCACCCACACCACCGGTGAAGACAATGATATCAACGCCTCCGAGGGCGGCAGCATAGGCTCCGATGTACTTCTTCAGTCGGTAGGTGTACATGTCGATAGCCAGACGGGCACGGTCGTCGCCTTCGACAAATTTGGCGTGCTTCACCTCGCGCATGTCTGTCTTGCCGGAGATGCCCAGCAGACCGCATTGCTTGTTGAGGAACGTGGAGACACCTTCGGGTGTAAGCCCCTCCTTCTCCATGAGGAAGGTGACAGCGCCGCCGTCGATATCGCCCGAACGGGTGCCCATCATCAGGCCCTCAAGGGGTGTGAGGCCCATGCTGGTGTCGATGCAGCGTCCGTCCTTGATAGCAGCCACACTGCCGCCGTTGCCGATGTGGCAGGTGACGATGCGCGTACCCTTGGGACTGATGCCGAGGAACTCGCAGACGCGCTGAGAGACATAGCGGTGGCTGGTGCCGTGAAAGCCGTAACGACGGATGCCGTACTTTTCGTACATCGTGTAGGGAATGGCGTACATGTAGGCGTAGTCAGGCATTGTCTGGTGGAAGGCCGTATCAAAGACGCCCACCTGCGGGATGTTGGGGAGGATGCGTATGACAGCATCGACGCCCTTCAGGTTGGCCGGATTGTGGAGCGGAGCAAGATCGGAGAGCGAGGCAAATTCATCCAGCACCTCCTTGTTCAGGAGGACAGACTGGCTGAAGCGCTCGCCGCCGTGCACCATACGGTGGCCGACAGCATCCAGTTCGCTCAGCGACTTAAGCACGCCGTACTCCTTACCCGTCAGCACGTCGAACACGAACTGAACGCCGGCGGTGTGCTCAGGTATCTCCTTCTCCAGCGTAACCTTCTCGCCCGAAGGCAGTTTTAGCTTAAGGAACGAGTTCTTCTGTCCGATTTTCTCAATACCGCCCTGTGCCAGAACGGACTTGTCGCTCATATCAAACAACTTGTATTTGATGGAACTGCTTCCGCAGTTTAGAACCAATATCTTCATTTATTTACGATTTGACGATTTACTATTTACGATTTATTTACGATTTGATTATTTTGCCATTTACTGCTTTGCGGCGTAGGCCTGACAGCTGGTGACGGCAATCATCTTATAGACATCATCGACTGAGCAGCCTCGACTGAGATCGTTGACGGGACGGGCAATACCCTGAAGGATAGGACCGATGGCCTCAGCATTACCCAAGCGCTGGACGAGCTTGTAGGCGATGTTGCCAACCTCGAGATTAGGGAAGACCAGCACATTGGCTTTGCCGGCGATGGCGCTTCCAGGAGCCTTGCTGGCACCTACGGAGGGCACAAGAGCCGCATCAGCCTGCAGTTCGCCGTCAATCTTCAACTCAGGACGTTTCTCGCGGGCCAGCGCCAGCGCAGTCGTCACCTTATCGACCACCTCGTGCTTGGCCGAGCCCATCGTAGAGAAGCTCAGCATAGCGACACGCGGATCGTCGAAGCCGGCCACAGCGCGAGCCGTTTCGGCCGTGCTGATAGCAATCTCGCTCAGCTGGACCGCATCGGGAACGGGGGTCACGGCACAGTCGGCGAACACCAGCACGCCGTTCTCGCCATACTGAGGCGTCTGCGTCACCATAATGAACGCGCCGCTGACACACGAGATGCCAGGAGCGGTCTTTATTATCTGCAAAGCAGGGCGCAGGACATTGCCCGTCGTGTTGCGGGCACCCGCCAGCTGACCGTCGGCATCGCCAGACTTGATGATGAGGCAACCCAGATAGAGCGGATTGAGCACCAGCTCCTGGGCCTGTTCGAGCGTCATACCCTTCTTCTGACGGAGTTCAAACAACAGCTGCGCATAGGCCTCGCGCTTCGGATGGTTCTCAGGGTCGATGATGACAGCCTTGTTGATGTTCTTGAGGCCGTTCTTCTCGGCAAGAGCAAAAATATCCGTCGGTTTGCCAATGAGAATCAGATCAGCGACTTCGTCGGCCAGGATACGGTCGGCAGCTTTCAGGGTGCGCTCCTCCGTACCCTCGGGCAGGACAATGCGCTGTTTGTGTGCTTTCGCACGCAGGACAATTTCACTTAGTAAATCCATATTCTTTATACCTTTTCTTTGTTTTCAATCTTCATTTTTCTTTTCTGGTGGGGATGCCAGGTTCCATAGACCTCGCTGACATTGCCGGCCGTGATAAAGGCTGTAATCTTGTTGTCGCGCATGAACTTCATCAGGTCGGAGAACTCATTCTGCGTCAGCAACGTCTGGACCTCTACGCCCCGTTCGCCGCTGTAGCCGCCCGTCACATCGTAGAGGCTGCATCCGCGACAGATATCCTCAATAATATACTTGCGCACACGTTCGTATTCCGTTGTGATGATGCAGACACGCTTACGCTTGTTGAGGCTCGCCGTGAAGTAATCGACCGCAATGCCGTTGATCCACGTGCCGATGAGGCCGATGATGACCATCTGGAACGAGTTGATGGCAAACGCCGTCAGGCAGATGATGGCTCCGGCTATCGTCACGCTGGTGCCGATTTCGAAGTGGAAATACTTGTTGACAATCTTCGCCAGGATGTCCAGTCCGCCTGTCGAGGCGTTGATGCGGAACATGATGGCCTGCGAGGCGCTCAGCACCAGCACGAAGCAGATCAAATCGAACCAGGGGTCGTTCATCACACTCGTCTGCCCGGGCTCTGTCAAGAATTTCTGCCAAGGATAGATGATTTCCCAGAGATCCATCATCGGGCCGAGAATGAGTGCCGTATAGAACGTCTTCGCTCCGAACTCCTTGCCTATCAGCAGCCAAGCCAACAAAAGCAGCACAGCATTAATGATAAGGACAATGACAGACACCTTCACAGGTATGCCTGCTGCCTCCAACACGCCGGCCACCACAATGGAAAAACCACTGATTGAACCCACGACCAACTTACTGGGCACGAGAAAATAATAGACGGCCGCAGCAGCAATAAACATACCGACCGTCATCACCAACCACTCAGACCAAAATTTCTTGGTCTTAAGGACTTCTAAAACCTTATTCATCTTCTTCGTAAAATTTCACCCGGCAAAGGTAATACAAGCCGAGAGAAAATGCAAATGTTTTTTAATTTTTCCGAAGAAAAAACACGAAGAAGGTTGTGAAAGAATATGACAATATGCAATTATTTTCGGGCTTTTCGTAAAATAAATTCGTTTTTTATACGCAGATTGCGATTTTTTATGTAATTTTGCCGCGTCAATTCAATTTATATTCAGTTTTTATTCATGGAAGCCAAGAATATCACCGTTATGTATGCAGATGAATCGCATGCCAAATATGCGGAGCACATCTGCCGGCTCATCTACGAATCGGCCCAACAACGCGGAACGGGCATCGCCAAGCGTACGCCCGAATACATCATCGACAAAATGCAGGGCGGCAAAGCCGTCGTAGCGCTGGACGGCGACCGGCTGGTCGGCTTCAGCTACATCGAGTGCTGGGGACACGGCGACTACGTGGCCACTTCGGGCCTCATCGTCGATCCGGAGTACCGTCTGTTAGGTCTGGCCTCGCGCATCAAGGAGAAAACATTCGAACTGGCACGCGAGCGGTTCCCGTATGCTAAGATTTTCAGTATCACCACTTCGCCGGCCGTCATGAAGATGAACCTCCGGCTGGGCTATGTGCCCGTCACGCTGGGCGACCTGACAAAGGACGACGAGTTCTGGAAGGGCTGCGAAGGATGCTGCAACTACGACGTACTCTGCCGCAACGACCGCCGCATCTGCCTCTGCACGGGCATGATGTTCGACCCACGTAAGACAAACAAGGACATTAGTAATAAAAAGGTAAAAAGATCGTTTTTAGGAAAGCTATTTAAAAAGGATTAGGAATTATGGAAGAGAAGAAGAAAGTGGTGGTCGCCTTCAGCGGCGGACTCGACACCAGCTACACGGTGATGTATCTGGCAAAGGAAAAGGGCTACGAGGTACATGCGGCTTGTGCCGACACGGGTGGTTTCAGTGCCGCCCAACTGAAGCAGAACGAAGAGAATGCCTACAAACTTGGTGCCTCGAAGTATGTGACGCTTGACGTAACTCAGGAGTATTATGCCAAGAGCCTGAAGTACATGATTTTCGGCAATGTTCTGCGCAACAACTGCTACCCCATCTCCGTATCATCGGAGCGCATCTTCCAGGCGCTGGCCATTGCCCGCTACGCGAAGGAAATCGGAGCTTCGGCTATTGCTCACGGTTCGACGGGCGCAGGTAACGACCAGATCCGCTTCGACATGACCTTCCTTGTGATGGCCCCAGGCGTGGAGATTATCACGCTAACTCGCGACAACAACCTAAGTCGTCAGGAAGAGGTTGACTATCTG
>Ga0310690_10012971_pt1 | contig 10184 bp, 7 predicted proteins | sample AusTroGonzalo_MG_2_FD_207661 | JGI IMG/M metagenome (GOLD analysis project Ga0310690, IMG submission 207661) | Bovine rumen microbial communities from tropical cattle in Woodstock, Queensland, Australia - Gonzalo_04 (v2) (version 2) | ecosystem: Host-associated > Mammals > Digestive system >...
GGCTTCGACAGACAAAGACGCCGTCGCCAAAAATTCTCCGGCGCGGACGTTGCCTAATACCTCGTTGATCTTCCGCAGCGATTCGCGCTCCGCAAAAAGCGCGTCCAATTCTTTCTTGACGCCCTCGAAATAGGCGACGTCCTCCTGCGTTAAATTGCCCACTTCTCCTGTGGCGTAACGTGTCGCCGTACCGGTGGCGTTCTCGTATGCGATCTTCTCATAGTCCGCGTTCGTCGGCGCTCTACCGTTGTCCTCATAGAAGTTTCGATACCATTGCGGATTATTTGAGGTGCGGCTGGTCTGCACGTCGCCGTTTTCGTCCAGCGTTTCGACGACGGAAGTCCCCTGTCCGCCTTCAGCTTTCAACCCCTCGATAGACGGGCCGAGAATTTCATGAATGGCTTCGTCTGTCGCCTGCATACGGCCGCGAAGAACGAGCGCGGGGTTCTCCGGATTCTCCGCGATCACTTCACGGGCAAGGTTCTGCGTCGCCTCGTCGTCCTTGAAATTGGCCTTCGCAAAGTTCTCGATCGCAGCGCTTTTCTCTTCGTCGGTCTTGGCTTCCACCGCTTTCATGGATTCGCGGATCCGTTTCGCAGCCTCGATGATCTGATAATTCGTTTGTTTCCCGTTGTGGGCGGTATGCTGATTCAAGACTTGCTGCTGCTCCGGCGTGATATTCTGCGCACGCTGCAAAGCGCTCGTCTTGACGTTCAGCATACCGGACTGATCCGGACGCAAGCACGCCTGAACGTCCTCTTCCGTCGCTCCGGAAAGCTGCACGATCGTATCGACGAGATCCTTGTTTTTCTCGTCCTCCATCAAAGTACGAAGATCTATTTGCGTATAAACAAAATCCTCGTCCGTGTTCATACGGTCGAGGATCTCTGTGTAAACGTCCGGCGCGGTCTTTTCAAGCTGCTCCGGCGTCGCCGCGCGCACTTGTGCCGTGATATTATTGCGGCGTTCGTTCTCGTAAATGTTCCGCGCGTATTGGCTCGCCTGTGCGTTCTCGAAACGCGTCTGTGCAGAAAGGATCCTCGCGCCGAGATCCTTCGCGCTCGCCCTCGCGCCCATGCCGGCGCCAACCAAGCCAAAGCCAACCGTGGCCGGTACTGCCTGCCAGGCAGCGCCGAACGATTCGGAAAGAATATCCTCGAACGTAGAGACGTCCGCCTGATCTCCGCGAAATGCGATCTGTGCGATATTCTCCAATACCATATCGGAAACTTGCTGTTCAAATTCTTCTTCCGTTTCCGCAGCGATCGAGATCATGCCCGCTTTGATCGCGTGCCGGATACGTTCGCTGATGATCTGCCGAGTCAGATCTTCGACGGCCTGCTTGCGCGCAGCTCCGGCCGCGATCTGTCCGACGGCAAGGGCGGCGTCTTTTTCCGCGTAGATCTGCGCGAGACGCTTCGCCGTGCCCGTATTGAAAACGGCCTTGCTCGCTGCCGCGATCGATTGCTTTTCGAGATACCCTTCCGCCAAGCCCTGTGCAGCGGAAAGGATCGCGGCCTGTCTCGGCGTATAGATCGGGTTGCCGTTCTCGTCGGTCTTTGTAATGTTTTCAATGTACTGCGCGCCCGCGATCTGCGTCGACATAGCCGCATAAACGAGCGCACTTGCAGCCGTGCCATACGGCCCGGTAAGTTTCCCAAGATGGGCGGCGGCCGATCTCGCCATTTCCGGCAGCATGATCGGCGCGTTTTCCGCTGCGCTCCCGAGTACGCCGCCCAAGAGAGATCCGGCGGATGAATAGGAAAACTGCGGCAAATTCCGCATTTCGTTCGTCACCCAAAGAATATCGTTGATCTCCTGCGCGGTCAGCCCTTCGTTGCTGGCGAGGCCGCGCAGCATCGCTTTCGCTCCGGTATACTGATTGACGAGCTGCAAGCCCCCGCGATAGGCGCCATATCCGACGGACGCGGCGAAACGCATCGCCTCGCTGTCGTAAATATCATTGATCGTTTTCAGTTCTTTCGCGGAGTTCATAACGAGCACCGCTGCCGCCGTGCCGTGCGCTTCGTGAATATCCCGCAGATATGGCATAGCGTCATACACTTTATCCATATCTACGTGACCGTTTGCGTCCGTAGCGAGCGCCTGCTGACGTTTGACTTCCTTCGTCAGATTCCACGCCTTTTCAAAAACGTCCTTGTTTCCGAAAGGATCAATATTCATCCCGGTTGCATCGAAGATCTCTTTGCCCTTCTCCGCCCAATCTTCCGCAGAATACATATACTGCGCATAAAGGCTCGTGTCCTTTGCCCGCTCGTGCAGATCCGAAAGCACTTCGCCGAGATCCGTCCGGCCGCCCGCGATTAACTCGTCAAGATTCAGCTCGCCGCCTTCCTCGTCGGCGGTGATCCGCTCCGAAACTTCCGCAGCATCGACGCCGCCAGTCCATACACCTTGTTTCTTCGGCTTGGTTGATTCCACGATCGCGTCGGAAAGAGTGTTTCCGAGAATCGGGTTTCCGGCGTCATCCTTGCCAACGTCATACGTCTGCTGATACTCCGAAGGCGCGTAATTCATCACGTCATTAAATTCGTCCCGATTGTTTTCCCACGGGCGCGTACCGTTTGCCATGCGCCCGTAGTTATGACGAATGGAGTTATAAATGGCTTCCGTTCGTTCGCTCATGGTTTATAACCTCCAAACAAAACTTGATCCGCGCGCTTTCCTTCTTCGACAATCGCCTTGTACTGCTCCGGTGTAAGCTGATACGTGCCGCCATTGGTAAGCGTCACGCTATACGTTCTTGTATTCGGATTATAGAATACACCGTTCGGATCCACGCCGCGATCATACCATTCAGCTTTTGAAAGGGCAGATTTCTCCGTACTATCCCAAAGCGTTCCCTGATGCGTTGTGTATTCGGGATGGGCGAAACCGTCGAAGATCCAGCCTTCCATTTCCTTCTGTGTTGGATCTTCGCCGTGCTCCGTCTTATATTGTTTGTACTGTTCATACGCATAATCCTGCGCTAAAGCCCATTGTGCCTCGAAGTCCTCGCCGCCAAATTGAGCTTTCGCTTTTGACTTCAACGGTGCCCAATCCACGGCAAACTCGCCTTTTCCGGATTTATAGTTGAACGCCATTTTCATAAGATCCTTGGCATTTGAATAATTGTGCTCGTCGATATGTTCCAATACTTCTTCCAAAGGCACTCCGCTTTCAAGCATTTCACGGATAGCGATTCGGGCGAAAGGATCATTTTCCTTTCCACCTCGGCTGCCACTTCCGCCGCTACCGCTCCCGCGTGCGGCCTCGCGCTCTGCCTGTTTCGCGAGGATGTTCCTGATATGCCCGCCCTGCTTTTGAAGCGTGATCAATACGCGATCATTAACAACGCCGTTCATGATTCCATATTTATTCGCGATCGCGTCAAAAGCGTCCGGATCATCGACGCCCTGATTGATCAAATTCTGCTGTTCAAGCTCGCCCTGTTCGATCAAGCGGTTTTCCGCCGTGCGGTTCTGCTGATACTTCTTTTCGTACTGCGCCCAAAGTTTATCCGTTTGCTCTTCGATTTCGAGATCCGTCAGTTCTTTTGACGTCATATCGTCCGGGCGGATAATATACGCGATTTCATACCCGCCGATATTCTGATCATCGGAGTGCACACCGCAGCCGTTCCCCCGCACATAATTGCCGTTCTCGTCCTCATAGTCGCGAGCGCCGGACGAATTTCCGTAATAGCCGCCGTTTCCGTCGGAAACTGTGACGTGCTCCAAGTTGTCGAAATTGGAAATATCGTCGCCGGGCGTCGCGTATACGATAATATCTCCCGCGTGAAGCTGCTGCCCGCTATAACGAATAAGGCTTGCACCGGAGTTTTCCGCCTGCGCTGCTCTGCAAAGATTCCCGACGTTGCGCTGTGCGGCATTGGCCGAGGCAAACCGGCAGAACTGCGAGAGGGCCTTCATCGAATATTCGACGCAACCGTTTCTCCCCTCGTCCATTTCCACGCCGCAAAGGGATTCCATCTTTGCAAAAAGCCCCTGCAAACTACCAAGATTCTTTGCATTGTCAATGACATATTGCCGAATATCGTCCCGCGTCGCATTGTTCCCGAACTTCGCCCACAAATCATTTGCCTGAGCAAGCTCGTGCGCTTCCTGCTGCCGCTTGCCCAGCATCGAAAGGACAGATACGCGCGTCTTTGGATCCAAGACATTATTATATTTACTCGCAAGCTCGCCCATACGGGCATAATCGCTCGTGTTCACGGCATACTGCATCGCCGCGCCTACCATCTGATTTTGAACGGCGCGGAGTTGCTGCTGTACCATTTCTTCACCGTACGCGCCCCACCGCTGCCGAACTAACGGCTCGGCCCGGTTCAAACCTTCCACGAGGGCCGGATCAGAATATCCGCCGTTGCCGACAATATCAACGCACGTCGCGAGCTGATTATTATACTGCGTATCACGGTAGGCTTCCGTCTGATCCATTTGATACTTCAGCATATTGTTGCGGCGCGTCGTGTTGTCGCGTTCGGTGTAAACATTGAACGCCTGCGCAGCTCTGCCAAAACCAATGAAAGCGCCGTACTTCTTCTGCACTTGCTCGATCGTTTTTTGATGAAGCTTGTCGTAATCGTCGACGACGTTCAGCGCGGCCTCCTGCTTCTTCTGCATCAGCTCCGCCGTGCCCTCGGACATAAGGCGATTATACTCGTTATTTGCCTCCAAGACTTTTCCGGTTTCGTACTGCTCCTTCATATCCATTAAGCCTTTGGCGATGATTAACCCCGTCTCGCCTTTCACTTTTGCAAGCGCCTGCTCTCCGGCGTTGCTGTAATGCAGATTTCCCGGTTGTATATAATACGCGTTCGGTGCGGCTACTCGCCCGCGCGTCTGATATGGTGCAAAGTCTCTCGCCATAATTTATCGCCCCTTGCCTCTATACATACCCGGTACCATAGTCGGCGCTGTCGATGGGATCGTTGCCCACGAATCAAAATCGCCGGACGAGGCCCCCTGCTTCGCGCTGCTCTTTGACGAATACAGACTTCCGGAAAGACTCGTCGCAAGCCCGAACACGCCGCCGATCAGCGCGTTCGTCATGGCGCGGCCTTTCGCGTTCCGGTAATTCTTCGCATCGTTGGCGTAGACGTTCGATTGATACCGATAATCGAGCGCCTGATTCGCGAAGTCCGTCGCTTGATGGGATTGCTTGTAGGAGTTTTGCATACCGCTGTTCAGCTGCGTGAGCGTGTCGAAGTCCGCCGCGTCTCGATCCTGTAACAGGAGCGCCGCTGCGCTTCCGGTGCTGCTGATGACGCCAGCCTTGCCCGCGTTCGCTTTCATTTCTCCGACGTGACGCAGCCGCTCTCGACGTTCCGCCTCAACGTTCTGCGCAACCGCGCGGGCGGTTTCCTCCGCCGTCTTATTCGCTTGCATTGCGTTCTTCGCCGCATATTCCGCCTGCCCCGCTTGCAGCCTTGCGTTTGCCTCCGCCTGTGCCGCCTGCGCTTCAAGCTGCTCCTGCTGGGCGCGCCCCTGCATATAAGCTGTTCCCATTGTCCCCACAATGGAGCCTATGATCGCCGCCGTTACCGTGCACATAATTTAATCATCCTCTCCGAAGGTAAACTTGTGATACAGATTGCCATAAAAGCCATACGGCGCGGGCGGGTAGATCTTCGCGCCGATCCACTTCAGCCAAGCAATCGTCCTTTTGTTTTCCACGTCCACGTAGTTATATAAAAAGTCCCAATCCTGAAGAAACGCGCGAATACCCTCGCGCGTTTTCTTTCCGGTATAGATCTTGTGCTTCGCCGTCTCTGTCGTCGCCAACATCCAAATGACGCCGATTTTCTCGAAGGGACTTTTCCGCACGACGCCGAACGCCGCCAAAGGTACGCCGTCCAGCTTGCAAACGTATGCACATTCGGACGCTTCCAAACAGTACAACGTTTCCTTCTCGATATTCGGGCCTATCGCGCCGACAAGTTCCCGCCGATCCTCCGCCCGCATCATGCGAGCGATCTCTTTCATATCCTCCGGCGTCGGCTTGGAATACACATAATCAGCCACCGGGCAGCACCTCCGGGATAATCGAAAGAACCGTCATAGGGAATGGATCCTCTTGCAGTATGTCAAGGAAAAGCGTATCGTCATAATTCGTCTGCGGCAGCGTGACCTTTTTCTTTCCGGTGTAAAGATTCGCCTGCTGGCCCATCGTCTCGCTCGTCCGCCATTTGATCTCGTCATGCGCACCGGAGGAAAGATCCCCGGACATGATCCCGTACGTCCCGCCCAAAGAGTCCTTGAACATGACCGTCATGTTTTGGATCCTCTTCTTTCGAGACGCCCACGTTCCGTCCTCGCCGTTCATCTCGATCGGCATGGTTGCGATCTCCGTCGTGTACGACAAACCGACGGCAATACTTTTGTACGCTTTGGGCAGCGAAAGCTCGCCCTCGGCGGATACTGTCAAACCGGAAATCTTGTGCCCGTCTGCAACAACTTGCACTTCCTTTTTCGCGAGCCACGTCAGCCCCGTGATCGTATCCGTGGCCGTCTCTTCGTTGCGCTTGAAATATGAGTCGAGAAAGACGCCGCTTCCGGGAACCATCTGCTCCACTTGGCAATCGTCGCCGCGTTTTACCACGGCCCAAAGCTCGTCCGCAAACTCGCCCGGTATGCTGCAAAGATCCAACACAATACCCTGCGTGTCGTGCCGGTGCCAAGCGTACACGTCCTGCTCTTTGACATACGTCATACCCACAAACTCGCTGTTTGCCCTCGTGCACCATACGACGCTGTTCGGGATCTGCTGATACGTCATTCCCGTGACCGTCGCATTCTCGAATAAGTGCGCAGCCAAAAGGGAAACGTCGTCGCCGGTGTACTTGTCCACGTCATACGAATACGCGAGATCTCGGATAATGTTCCCGTGCTGCTGCACGTAAACGATCCGGCCGCCGATCACGACAGGATTGACGTCGCTGATCCCTCGGTATTCCTGCGCACGTGCCTGCTGATTCGCCGGCGTGAAACTTTCGCCGCCGCCTGAAACGCGGTACTCGCCGCCGCTCGTCAGCATGATCATTTCACCGAATGAAACGATCGCCTTGATCCCGTTCATCTGACCGGAAGAAAGCGTGCCGGTGATCGCGTCGTCGTCCTGCGACGGGATAGACGTCCCGAAATTGTAATAATCGCCGGACTTCGACGCCCAATAAGTTTGCGGCGCTTTCTTGGATCCGGCGAAGATCAGACGATCCTCGAAAAAGCCGACCGTCTGCGGATAACCAAAATCGGATCCCCACGCCCCGATCGAGAAATTCGTTGTCGCCGAGGTAGATCCGAGTTTCTTCGTCACTACCGCCGTCGCCGACGTTGCCGAAGAAACCACCGTGATCTTAGCGATCCCATTGTAATCTTTGGCGAAAGCTTGGATCGTCACATAACCGCGCTGATTCACGTCCTCGCCTTCACGCGTCGTCGTGTCAAACTCCGACGACGTCACGCGGTACGTCCGTATAACTTCGTCGTCGTTCGTGAACGTCATATTATAGTTCTGACTACGGTTGCCGCTCTGCCGTTTCAACTGCGTCCACGTGCCCGCGTCGTCCAATTTCTCCACGATAAAGGAGCCGTTCCAAAATCCAAAGCTTTCGACGTACACCGTCCCGCCAGGTACGCACGTCACGCTCATTGGCGTTGTCGGAACGCCCTTCTCATACTGCCCCGGTACTGTATGCGTGAAGCAGATCAGCTTGCCTACCATCGCCGCCGTGAAATAGGCCGCGCTCGCGGTCAATGAAATCGTGCCGGTCAACGCGCTCGGCGTAATAGAAATGCTCGTCATGTTCGGATCATCGAACGGGCCGCCCGAAATATCCATCACATTATACGTCCATGACGTGAGGCTGTACCGAGTCAGCACCGCGGGCGGATGATCCGGGTGCACGATGAAAAGCACGTCGGCGCTCTGTGTATATTTGATCTTCGGCAAATCTGCTTCCGTGTACGGCGTATTGACCTCGATCGGATCCCCGCCACCATCGACGACGATCCCGCCCTGCGTAAAGAATCGGATCTTCCCCGCCGTAAATTCAAGGACGAAATTCTGCTCTGTGTTATACGAAAACGGGATCAGACGTGCCGGTTTATTCGATTTTGTTTTTGTGACGAACCGGAAACCTTCCCGGCGTGTCACGCCGCCGTAACGCAAGACGATACCGTTCTTGATGATCGCCGCGCCGACGTCATATTTTTGTAGATCAGTCCTTCCCCAAAGGGCGGGGGTAAGTTCCCCGCCCGCAAAGGAAGGCCGTAATTGAAACTGTCCCATCACTCAAACCTCGCTGCAATAAACGTGTTCAGTTCCGGTACTTTTACGTTTTGCTCATTCTCTGCGCCCGCCGCAGCGTGCAGGAACATTCTCTCATATTCTCCCGTTGCCATTTGCGAGATCTGCGCGTTGCCCGTCAGCTTGAACGCAATGGACGCCGCCAGCTTCCACGAAAGCGCTTCACAGAAAGTATCGTCCATCAGTGCGACGTCCTTCACGTCCGCCGTATACTCGGCGACCACGCGAGACTCGTTCGTGTTGACGATCAATCCGGAACTATCGCTCACGATCTGATAGCTGATAAAATCCGGCAGCGGCCGCAGCCGTTCCGGTGTCACCGTCGTATCCACGGCGTACAGCTTCCGAAGGCAAACACAATCCGCAGGGTAACGGTACGCGTACGCGTAATCCTTCGGCGTTTCCTCCATCGCAGCCAGCTCCACACGACGCGTCGCCCACGGCCACGGATAACGACGGAGAACCACGCGCCGATCGTGTTCGTAGAATTGCGAGCACTTGCGCGCGGCCTCCGAATTTTCCGTCATTGCCTCAATGGGGCTTGCTCCAATGCGAGATAAAGCCATATTGCAAATCTCGATCTTGTCCATAATGAAATACGGGACGCGTTACGCGCCCCGCCCTTTCCTTGCTTTCTTGACGGGCTTCGGCGCTTCCGCTGCCTTCTCCGCCTTCTTGATCTCTTTCACTTCCGGCTGGACTTCCACTTTAGGGGCTTCCGTCTTAGCCGTCGCCGCCGGCGCCATTTCCTCGAAATGCTCCGGGACTTCTACCGTATCACCCATTGTCACGATCTCGCCCTTCTTATACAGGCGGTTGCCCCAATAGCAAGTCGTCTTGACAATATACCCCTTCATCAACAACTCACCCACTCTTACAGATCAACTCGGATCCCGTTCTGCAACGACGCGCTGACCTTGCCGCCTACGGGGGACGTGCCAGTTCCGACAAGCCGCACATAACGATTACCCGGCTTGATCGGCGCGTGAAATTGTGCCAGCTTGCAAGGTTTCGAGGTCTGCGGTGCAGAGGCCGGAACCGTGATCTCCACTTCATCAACCGGCGAGGCGAAGTTCTCCGCCGCCGCGGACTGAAGCTTGAAAGAGTCCATGCTGCCACTGGTCAGTTTCGCCGTCAAAGTGACGTCGATATAAAGCGGAGACAGAAAGCCACCGGTCGATCCAAGATCAATGACGTCGCTCGTCATGGACGACGCGCACGTTTTTTCCGCAAAGAAGCGGTTTTCCGCATCAATATATGCCATGTCGTTTTTACCTCCAATCTATTACACGAGCTGCGATTCCGTATTGAGAAGCGCATCACAACGCAGGATAGGAATACCCCAGAAATGCGTGATCTTCTTCCCGCCGTACTCGTCGATCGTCAGACGGACGTTGTTCTTCTTCGCCGCGCAAATGTCGAGGTACGTCTGCACCTTGCGATTTGCAAAGATCGCGAGCTTGACTTTGTCCGGGTTCTCGATCTGATTGTACGCCATGATCATCTTCTCAACGAAAGCGTCCGCATCGTTCGCCGTCAGCTTGGTCGTGTCGATATTCGCAACACGAACCACATAACGAGGATCGCGAACCGCGAGGCCCATGTCCCAATTATACTGCGACTCGTAACCGTAGAACTCGCCGCCGTCGGCGTCGTACATCTTCACGCGGCCGTTGTCCCTGTACTTGAAACCGGCGCTCGTGCCTTTCGGGAAAATGCCGTACACGGTATCCATGCCAAGACCGACAAACCAAACGGAAGTCAGAGAAGAACCCGTGCCGCCAGCATCGATGATCTGATCAGCCCAAATGCTGTCCTGATTTGCCTTGCTGTAATAGTACGCGGAAAGGCCG